>Ga0306925_10000537_pt1 | contig 27473 bp, 27 predicted proteins | sample flu12Cox44000176_FD_203755 | JGI IMG/M metagenome (GOLD analysis project Ga0306925, IMG submission 203755) | Lab enrichment of tropical soil microbial communities from Luquillo Experimental Forest, Puerto Rico - flux8day.12C.oxic.44.000.176 (v2)... | ecosystem: Environmental > Terrestrial >... | reverse complement strand
GGGAGACCAAGGTGCTTGGAAAATGATGCTAGATGAGTACCTATTGAGCACCCAGAAGCGAACCAGCCCCACAATATGGCCTCCAATACCGCAGAAAACAGCTGCTTGTCGCCCGGATTGACACTGGTCGACAGCCACTGTCATCTCGATTTCCCCGACTTTGCCAGCGAGCTCGATGCCGTGGTGGCGCGCGCCCGCGCCGCCGGAATCGAACGCATGGTGACGATCTCGACGCGCGTGCGCCGGCACGCACAAGTATTGGCGATCGCGGAACGGTTTGCCGACATTTATTGCTCGCTCGGCACGCATCCGCATTATGCGCATGAGGAGCTGGATGTGACGCCTGACGAACTGGTGTCACTCAGCCGAGCCGGGAATGTAGCGGCGATCGGCGAAGCCGGGCTCGACTATCACTATGACAACTCACCCCGCGATGCGCAGGAGCGAGGATTTCGCACGCATATCGCCGCTGCGCGCGAAAGCGGTCTGCCTCTGGTTATCCATTCGCGCGACGCGGATGACGACACCGCGCGGATTCTGGAAGAGGAAATGGGGAAGGGGGCTTTTGCGGCCGTATTGCATTGTTTTACTGGCGGTCGTGAACTCGCCCGCCGCGCAGTGGCGCTCGGCCATTTTATTTCCTTCACCGGCATCCTGACCTTTAAAAACTCGGATCCCTTGCGGGCAATTGCGGCGGAGCTGCCGCCAGACCGCATTTTGATCGAGACCGATGCGCCCTACCTCGCGCCGGGAAAATATCGCGGCCGACGTAACGAACCGGCCTACGTGGTCGAAACAGCAAGCGCTCTCGCCCAAGTCCGCGGCGTTTCGGTCGAGACGATCGCCGAACAGACGTCCGAGAATTTCTACCGCCTTTTTACGAAAGTGCCTCGTCCGGCGAACCAAAAATGAATGCAAAAATTCGCTGATTAACAATTACTTGGTGGAACAGCCTCCCTATGAGTCTTAAATTCACAATTCTTGGCTGTGGTTCTTCCGGTGGCGTGCCGCGGCCGGCTTTGGGCTGGGGCGAGTGCGATCCGAATGACGTTAAAAACCGCAGGCGGCGCACCTCGCTGCTGGTCGAACAACGGACACCCGCAGGCGTGACACGCGTTTTGGTCGACACCTCGCCCGATCTGCGCGAGCAACTGCTCGACGCCGAGGTCGATTGGCTCGATGGCGTGTTCTACACGCATGAGCACGCCGATCACACCCACGGCATCGACGATTTACGCTCGCTGTTCATCAAACGGCGGCAACGCCTTGACGTTTACCTTGACGACAAAACCGCGGCGATGATGCGGACCAGGTTTGCGTATTGCTTCCAATCTCCGCCCGGCAGCGGCTATCCGGCGATCGCGACCGCGCACCGGTTGGTGGCAGGAATGTCCTTGACCATTAAAGGCGCCGGCGGACCAATTACAGTGCTGCCGTTCTTGCAGGATCACGGCGATATCGCTTCGCTCGGGTTTCGCTTCGGCGGCCTTGCCTATTCGTGTGACGTCAGCGGGATTCCACCGGCGAGTTTCGGTGCTTTGAGCGATCTCGACGTGTGGATCCTCGATGCGCTGCGCTGGGATCCACACCCGAGCCATTTTTCCGTCGAGGACGCGCTCGCATGGGTTGAGAGACTAAAGCCGCGCCGCGCCGTGCTGACGAATTTGCACGCCGATCTGGATTACGCGGTGCTCAGCGGCAAGCTACCGGTCCATGTCACGCCGGCCTTTGACGGGATGACGCTGACGCTACAGGAAAGCCCGTGAATACGGTTCCGATATGTCGATATTCCATAATATCTCTTATGCGAGTCGGCCATTGAGCGCGCTCCTCGAACGCCAATCCGTCCCCGCCCGTTCACCAAATTCCCGGTAGCAGACGCCAGCGGACCCGCTGCGCATAGTCTTCGTAGCCGGCTAACTGCGCCCGAAGCACCCGATCTTCAACGATCAATCGGCGCAAGATGAACGGGACGTTTGCGGCGAGCACAAAAGCCACCGCAAACCATGAGCCGAGCGCGATGCCGCTCGCCGCTATGACTAGGATGCCCGCCGCATAGCCTGGGTGCCGGACAAACGCATACGGGCCGGCCGTAACCACGTATTGGCCTCGGTCGGATTGAATACGCACGATCGACGAAAAAAAGCGGTTCACGCGCATGGCCCAGAAAGCCAGGACTTGGCCCGCTGCAAAGACGAAAAATCCCACGGCTTGCAGCGGCAAAGGCACGGTGTCGCTTAAGTGGAAGCGGCCGCGGTCAAACCCGGCGACCACCCAATGCAGCGAAAATACAAGGGTGGCCAGCATCACGCCGAACGGTAGCGGGTTGCCGCCAGGCCGCATGCGCTCGTGAAGGAGTTCAGGGTCAAGCATTACAAAGGAGACGATGAAGACTGCCGTGAGTATTGCGAGATATAGCCAAAAAGCCGGGATTAAAAACGTGCCGGCAGAGCCGAACAGCAGAACCCCTGCCCCGACCAAAAACAGCGCGGTGCGCGCCTGAGCTGAGATGGACATGATGGGATCGCTCGCGGCTGTTTTTTAAGTCTGATACGGTCCGCGCCTTCCGTCGCAACACTTGGGCGGCGAGTTTACAAGGAATCTCGGCGATGACCCCGTCACGCGACATCGGCCGCCTACTCGAAATCATGGCGGCGCTGCGGACACCGAACACCGGCTGCCCTTGGGACTTGGCGCAGAACTTTTCAACTATCGCGCCGTACACGCTTGAGGAGGCCTATGAAGTGGCCGATGCCATTGCCCGTGGCGACCTTGCCGATCTGAAGGAGGAGCTCGGCGATCTCCTGCTTCAAGTCGTATTTCACGCTCGGATGGCCGAGGAGCAGGATGCGTTCGACTTCGGCGACGTAGTGCAGGCGATTACTCAAAAGCTAATCCGTCGACACCCGCATGTCTTTGCCGACGAAAATTTGAAAACGGCCGCCGCCGTGGAGGGATTGTGGGAGCGGATCAAGGCCCAGGAGAAGGTTTCTAGCAGTACCGCCCCTCAAAATGGAGCGCTCGCAGGTGTCCCGGTTGCTCTCCCTGCCCTCACCCGCGCCCTGAAATTGCAGGCCAAAGCGAGCAAAGTCGGGTTCGACTGGAACGATCCGCGCATGGTGTTGCGGAAAATCCGCGAGGAGGCCGATGAGATCGAAGCCGAGCTTGATCGTGCGGAAATGGACCGCACGGCGATGGCCGTGGAAGTCGGAGATCTGTTATTCGCGGCGGTCAACCTCGCGCGTCATCTCGCCGTCGATCCGGAAGCGGTGCTGCGGTTGACCAATCAAAAATTCGAACGGCGCTTTGCTGCGATCGAGCACGCTCTCGCCGCGCGCGGCAAGGCGCCGCAAGATGCGACGCTTGCTGAAATGGATGCGCTTTGGAACGAGGCGAAAGCAGCCGAGTAGCGACTGCGATTCAATGCTCACGCGCAACCGCGGGAGACAAAGAGAACTTCGCTCTCAATCTTGCCGCTTTGTCAGGCTCGGCCCGAACCGTCATTGCGATCCGGCCATCCTTATCTAGCGCTTTGTTGAGAACTTCGGTATGGCGATGAAGCCAGCTGACGCCCGCGCCGTCTGCCGGGTCGAGGCTGATCTCAATGACTTCTCGACCGGCGGTAAGTCGCGCTTCGATTGAGGCGGCGAGTGCATCAAGCCCCTCCCCGGTGGTGGCTGAAACCAGAACCGGTCGATTTGTCGGCGGCTGCCGTCGGGCAATATTGGCAAGGCGCTCACGGGTGGCCCAATCAAGCCGGTCTATCTTGTTCCAAACCTCGATCAGTATGCGCTTGTTCTGGGCCTCATGGCGCGGATCAATGCCGAGCTCGGTCAAGATGTTTTCCACATCGTGCAATTGCGCTTCCGCGTCCTCGTGCGAAACGTCGCGCACGTGAAGAATCACGTCGGCCTCGATCACCTCTTCGAGCGTAGCGCGGAATGCCGCGATCAACATCGTGGGCAGATCGGATATGAAGCCCACCGTGTCGGAAAGGATGATGCGCGCGCCATGCGGGAGCGCGACGGCGCGTAGTGTCGGATCAAGCGTGGCGAATAGCATGTCCGCGGATAAGACAGTCGCCTGTGTCATCCGATTGAACAGAGTCGATTTGCCGGCATTGGTGTAACCGACCAGCGCAACAATCGGATAAGGCACGCGCCGCCGGCTCTCGCGATGCAGCGCGCGGGTGTGCTTTACGGTCGCAAGTTCGCTCTCGATCTTGGCGAGCCGTTCGTCGATCATGCGACGATCGGCCTCGAGTTGGGTTTCGCCGGGTCCGCCGAGAAAGCCGAAGCCACCACGTTGCCGCTCGAGGTGGGTCCATGACCGCACCAGACGGCTCTTTTGATACGTCAGGTGCGCATGCTCGACTTGCAGGGCCCCTTCGCGGGTGCGGGCGCGGCGACCGAAAATCTCCAGAATGAGTCCGGTGCGATCGAGAACTTTCGCATTCCAGGTTTTTTCCAGATTGCGCTGCTGAACCGGCGAAAGTGCGCAATCCATGACCACGATGTCGGCTTCGAAGCTTTTGACCAGACCGGAGACCTCTTCAACTTTGCCCTTACCGAGATAGGTCGCCGGCCGCAGCGCATTGAGCATGACGACGCCGGATTGCTCGACGGTAAGGTCGATCGCGCGGGCAAGGCCGATCGCTTCGTCGAGCTTTGCCGCAGGAGAGCGCTCCCTGGCGTCGAGAGTTGGCCTGCGCAAAATTGGTTCGATCACGAGGGCGCGGCCGGTTTCGATTCCCCGACCACGTTTATCCGCTTTGCGTCTGGCGGATTGACGCGGCGCCAATGAACGCTTGTCGCGGCGACGTGGCTCCAATCGAAGCTATTCCCCGGGCGGCGCTTCCTCGGCGCCTTCAAAGAGCTGCACCGGATGACCCGGCATGATGGTGGAAATAGCGTGTTTGTAGACGAGTTGGGAATGGCCATCGCGGCGCAACAGCACGCAGAAATTATCGAACCACGTGACGACGCCCTGCAGCTTTACGCCGTTCACCAGGAAAATGGTGAGTGGAATTTTGTTTTTGCGGACGTGGTTGAGAAAAGTGTCTTGAAGGTTTTGTGCGCGGTCGGCTGCCATGGCCTTTGTTTCCGTTCTTGTGCCGCGGGCCCCTGCCCCGCGGCTATTTTTGGCCTTTTCCGAGCTTTGTTAGCCTCTGCTTGCGATCCCGCAGACCAGAACACCATGTCCCGGGACGACCATTAGAAGGCGGCCCGAACAGCTATGCAAGCCCAACTTGCAGGCGATCGGTCTATCCGGCCTCGGCAAACAGGTGGTAGGCACGCCGAAGGGCCGTTGCCACAGGACCAGGCTTGCCGTCACCGATTGTCCGGCCGTCAACTCGCACGACGGGTAACACGATCTGGCTCGCCGAAGTAATGAAGGCCTCCCGCGCTCCGTATGCCTCTTCGATCGTGAATGCCCGCTCCTCCACCTGAAGTCCCTTGGCCTTGACCGCTTCGAATAGAACGGTGCGCGTAATTCCGCGCAAAATCGCGTGGTCGGCATGCCGGGTGACCAGTTTCCCATCGGCGGTGACAATCCAGACATTAGCGGAAGAGGCCTCCATCACCACGCCATCCTTGTCGACGAACCATGCGTCTCGTGCGCCCTGCTCGAGCGCCGCTTGCCGCGCCAGTACGTTCGGCAACAATCCGATCGTCTTGATATCGACGCGACCCCAGCGGTTATCCGACATTGTGATTACGGCAATGCCTTGCTCGGCGAGAGCCTCATTGCGTACCCGGTTCAGCGCGCGCGCCGTAATCACGAGGCTCGCCGGTATTTGCGCCGACGGGAACGCGTGGTCACGACGCGCTACGCCGCGCGTTATTTGCAGGTAAACGATGCCGTAGCCGATCCGATTGCGCGCGACCACTTCGTGGAGGACTACGCTGAGCGCGCGCGCTGACATCGGCATTCGAATGCGCAACTCGCCAAGTGAACGCTTGAGCCGGTCGACGTGCCGCCGCTCTTCGATCAGGCGCCCGCCCCGCACTTCGCACACTTCATAGACGCCGTCGGCGAACTGGTAGCCGCGATCCTCCACGTGAACTTTGGCGTCATGGAACGGCAGATAGCGGCCATTGAGGTAGGCGATGCGGGACATCGGCGTCAGGGGATCAGGGATTACGGATCACAGGATCGGCATTATAGGCGATCAAGCAGAACCTTTTCTGGCTTGATAGTGATGCCTGCTCTCAGTCAATCCCGAGAGCTTTGAGCTTGCGATGCAGCGCCGAGCGTTCCATCCCGACGAATTCGGCGGTACGGGAAATGTTGCCGCCGAAACGATTGATCTGCGCTAACAGATATTCGCGTTCGAAAACTTCGCGCGCTTCGCGTAGCGCCAAGCTCATCAAGTGTTCGCCGCCATTGCCGTTCGGCATATTCGGGATCATTGAGCCGACGTCTTGCGGGAGCATCGAGGCGGTAATCACCGCCTCCGGGTCGCCACCGGCTAAAATCATCAGGCGCTCTACGTTGTTCCGAAGCTGGCGGACATTTCCTGGCCAGTCGTGCGACTGCAACACCGCGAGTGCATCAGCGCCCACCGTACGCTTGGGCAGCCCGGTCATCTGCGAAATCTGCGTCATGAAATATTCGACGAGTTCAGGGATGTCCTCGCGCCGCTCGGCCAGTCCAGGCACCTTGATCGGCACGACCGAGAGCCGATGATAGAGGTCTTCGCGGAATTTACCTGCAGCGATATCCGCCTCGATATGGCGACTGGTCGAGGACACGATGCGCACGTCAACGGTTACCTTGGTGCTGCCGCCTACACGTTGGAACGTCTGATCGACCAGAACACGGAGGATCTTGTTCTGGGTTTCGCGCGGCATGTCGGCGATCTCGTCGATGAACAACGTACCCCCATGGGCTTCCTCCAGCGCCCCGACCTTGCGGCTGGTCGTGCCATTGCCCCCTTCGATCCCGAACAATTCCGTTTCCATATATTCGGGCGTGATAGCGGCAGCGTTGATCACGACGAAAGGTGAATTGGCGCGCGCGGAATGAGCGTGAATCGTTCGTGCGGCAAGCTCTTTACCGCTGCCCGACGGACCCACGATGAGGACCCGACTGTTGGTCGGCGAGACTTTCTCGATCGTCTGGCGCAACTGGTTGATCGCCGGGGAATGCCCGACCAGCGTCGCGGCGAGCGGAGCGAGCTGCTTGAGCTGCCGCACCTCGCGTTTAAGCCGCGAATTCTCAAGGGCGCGGTCAGCGACCAGCAGCAATCGATCGGCCTTGAACGGCTTCTCGATGAAGTCGTAGGCGCCGCGCTTGATCGCGGAGACCGCGGTCTCGATGTTGCCATGACCAGAGATCATGACGATCGGCAGTTCTGGGTGCTGCTGCTTGAGACTATCGAGCAATTGCAAACCATCGAGGCGGCTGCCCTGCAGCCAGATGTCGAGAAAGACGAGATTGGGCCGCCGAGCGACCACGGCGGCGAGCGCGTCGTCGCTGTCACGTGCCGTGCGTGTGCCGTGGCCTTCATCCTGAAGGATGCCCGCGACGAGTTCGCGGATGTCGGCTTCGTCGTCAACGATCAGGATATCGGATGCCATGTGTGTCGCCTTATCCTGAAGAAACTCATTCGGCTGCTGCACGCGATTCGATAGGCAGCTCCCGTTCGGCCGCCGCCGCTATCTGTTCGGCGCTAAAGCGCAGTTGCATCCAGGCGCCGCGCGCACCGGGCGTGCTTTCCGAAGCGTCGCGTAGTTCCAGCCATCCGCCATGCTCCTCGAGAATACGGCCGACGATGGCGAGACCAAGCCCGGTGCCCTTCTCTCGGGTGGTGACGTAGGGTTCGAGCAAGCGCGAGCGGTTTTCCTTGGGCAAGCCAACGCCGTTATCGACGACGTCAATCAGGACATCTTTGCCTTCCCGTCTGGCCCGCACCGCGATATGGCCGCGCCCCAACTCGGCGGGCGGGATGGCGGCAATAGCCTCGGTCGCATTCTTGACGATGTTGGTCAACGCTTGCGAAATGAGGCGCCGGTCGAAGCGCGCCGGCATGATTTCCGCTTCAAGCTCGACAGTGAAGTCGATATCCGGATGGGCGACGCGAAGCAGGAACACCACTTGCCTAACCGTATCGGCAAGGTCCTGATCGGCGAGCACGGCCTTTGGCATGCGCGCGAAGCGCGAAAATTCGTCCACCATGCGTTTGATGTCGTCGACTTGGCGAACGATCGTTTCAGTGCATTGTTCGAACACCGCCGGGTCGTCGGAGATCGATTTACTGTATTTGCGACGCAGCCGTTCGGCCGAGAGCTGGATAGGCGTAAGCGGGTTTTTGATCTCGTGCGCAATGCGCCGCGCAATATCGGCCCATGCTGAAGAGCGTTGCGCCGAAACCAGTTCGGTTATGTCATCGATCGTGATTACATAGCCGTGCTCGGCTTCGGCGGCCTGCTCGCTGGTTACACGCACCGAATAGTTTCGCTCTTGTCCATCGCGCGTAACCGCGATTTGTTTTTGAACAAGACGCTGATTTCCTAGCCGCGCAGCCTCGAATATCTCCCCAAGTTCGGGAGCGACCTGCCCGAGCGGTTTGCCCAAGACATCGGTTTCCGAACGGCCTATCAGGCGCTCGGCTGACCGGTTCAAGATGGAAATAGCGCCGTTGGCATTGACGCCTATGACTCCCGCACTCGCGCCTGCAAGCACGGCTTCCGTGAACCGACGCCTGCTATCGATCAGGTCACGCGCGCGGATGATATCTTCATGCTGAGTGCGCAATTCCTGCGTCATTTTGTTGAACGTTTCCCCTAACCGCGCGAGATCGCCTTCCGAACGGCGCACCGGAACTCGGATGTTCAAATTCCCGGTCGACACCACATTGGCGGCGCCGATCAGGCGACGAATTGGAGCAACGAGGCGATTGGCAAAATCCAGTCCGATCCAAGCCGAGGACAGCAGCACGATCAGCGCGATGACCGCGAACATCATGCCGAACGCAACCTGGATACCGAGCCGGCGCGCCTCGAGATTGGCAAACTCGCCGACGCTGTCCTGCGTGGCACGCAGTTGCGCCACGACCCTCGGATCGAGAATTCTTGCGGCGTAAAGATACATATTCTCGTAGCCGCGGAGCTTGACTACGGCGGCGACATGGTTGTCTTCGGGGAGCAAGGCAACGCGTGGCTCTGTTTCATTAATCTCGGCGAGCAGATCGGCGCTTGGCAGCACGATCTTCTTGTCGACGGTCGCTCCGGCCCGATCGACCGTTGACCCGTCTGCATTGACCAGCAAGGCGGCAGACAGATTGCGACCGGCAGCCTGCGCGCTGATGATTTTCTGGAATTGATCACGATCAGAATCGAAGATCTGTTTGGCGCGGCCGAGATCATAAGCCATTGCCAGGAGATCGCCTCTTATCGCGTCGGCGTGCTCGCTCACATAAGCATTGGCGACAGTTAGCGATTGCTCGATCATCGCGCGCGTGCGCGTCGTAAAGAAGCGGTCAAGTCCGCGATCGAGCGTTGTGCTGGCGACAACGGAGACGAGCACCGTCGGCACCGCCGCTATCACCGCGAACAGGCCGACGATTTGGACGTGAAGTCGCGATCCCGCCCGGCCGCGACGGCGCGCCTGCACGACTTTCCACACCTCGCGCCCGATGATGCCGAGCAGCAACAAGCCGGTAATGGCATTGCCGAGGAGGAGCTCGACGACAACCTCATGGACCGGCGCAATAGGCGTCAGTCCCGCCAGTACCAAAAACGTGGCGGTCGCGGACAGCAGCGCTATGCCGACGGCCCATGCGCCGATCAGGCGCGAAGCCAAGGGCACCGGGGTGCCGCTTGCCGGGTCAAGCGCGGCAACTTGGTCAACAGTCGCCATGATCAAAAAGGACCGGAACCTGCCCCCAGGGGTGGAAAATCAAGCGGTGAAAGGTCGAGCGGATGAGCCATGAAAGCCGCGCACCCACCCGGCCCCAGTGATGCTTTTATACAACAATGTTGCCGGATTGCGACTATAACTAGGCGGAACCGGCAGGGCCGGTCAAAAAGAACCAGTTGGCGCGCTCAGCTGCTGCCGGTGCGATAGATTTGGATGTCCAAGTCGCGGATTTTCTTACGCAAAGTGTTCCGATTTACCCCCAATAGATCGGCGGCGCGGATCTGGTTGCCACGGGTTGCGGCGAGTGCAGCGGAGACCAGCGGGCCTTCGACCTCGCGCAGTATGCGATGGTACAGGCCGGGCGGCGGCAATTCGCCATCGAAGCCCGCAAAATAGCGCGCAAGGTGGCGCTCTACCGCGTTGGAGAGATGCTCATCTTCGCCGTGGCTTTCGCCAGGAGCCGCCAAAGCCGGTTGGGACAATTCGGCATCCACCACACTCGCGGTAATGGTCTCTTGGGGATAGAGCGCAGCGAGCCGACGCGCCAGATTTTCAAGTTCGCGCACATTGCCGGGCCAGCGGTGACGCTTAAGGCGATCGAGAGCCGCCTGATCGATCTGCTTCGGCGGCAGGCCCTCGCGTTCCACCAAAGCGAAAAAATGCCGGATCAGATCAGGAATGTCCTCGCTGCGTTCGCGTAACGGAGGCAAACGCAGAGGCACGACATTGAGCCGGAAAAACAGATCTTCGCGGAACAGGCCCTGCTGAATGAGCTGCCGAAGATCTTTGTTGGTTGCGGCGATGATGCGCACATCAGCCTTGATCGGCGTACGGCCGCCTACTGTCGTGTATTCGCCCTGCTGCAACACCCGCAGGAGGCGCGTTTGCGCTTCCATCGGCATATCGCCGATTTCATCCAGAAAGAGCGTACCGCCCTCTGCTTGTTCGAAACGGCCTGAGCTGCGGGTATTCGCTCCAGTGAAAGCGCCCTTCTCGTGGCCGAACAATTCGGATTCGATGAGGTCGCGTGGAATCGCCGCCATGTTGATTGCGACGAACGGTCCGCTGCGCCGTTTGCCGTAGTCATGCAGAGCACGAGCTACCAGTTCCTTTCCGGTCCCGGATTCGCCGGAAATCATCACGGTCAAATCGGTCTGCATCAAACGCGCGAGCACTCGATAAATTTCCTGCATCGCCGGCGAGCGGCCAACGAGCGGGATCGACTCGAACTCTTCCGATTTCGCCACGGGCCGTGGCTTTTCCTTCGGTTCTGACATGGCGCGGCCGACGATCGCGATCAGTTCCTTGAGATCGAATGGCTTCGGCAGATACTCGTAAGCGCCGCCCTCGGAGGCGCGAATGGCGGTCATGAACGTGTTCTGCGCGCTCATGACGATGATTGGGAGTTCCGGCCGTGCTTTTTTGATGCGCGGCAACAGGTCGAACGCGTTCTCATCCGGCAGCAGAACGTCGCTGATGATCAGATCGCCATCGCCTTGACTGATCCAACGCCAGAGCGTCGCGGCATTGCCGGTAGAACGGACTTCGTAACCGGCGCGCGACAGCGCCTGGTTGAGAACGGTCCGGATCGCCGCATCGTCATCCGCGACGAGGATGCTTCCTTCAGGCATCAACGTTTTCCTTGCGCTGGAACGCGGCTGCCCGGTTGGCCGCTTTCGCCGCTCGATGTCGCGGCAAATTTCGGCATGAGGATGCGAAAAACGGTGTGTCGTGGCTGCGACTCGCATTCGACGATGCCACCGTGATCGCCGACGATTTTCGCGACCAGTGCAAGCCCAAGCCCGGAACCGGTCGGTTTGGTAGTCACGAACGGATCGAATAGATGGGGCATGAGCTCTTCGGGAACGCCCGGCCCGTTATCCCTGACACAGAATTCGAGCGGCAGCGAAACGCGCGCATTCGCGCCGGGCAGTGACAGCCGCACGCCGGGGCGGAACGCAGTTGAAAGCGCGATCTCGCCGCCATTTGCAGTTTCGCCGATCGCTTCGGCGGCATTCTTGAGGAGATTCAAGAACACCTGAACGAGGTGGTCGCGATTGGCGAGGACTGGCGGCAGTGAGGGGTCGTAGTCCTCCACGAATTTGACGTGCCGAGCGAAGCCCGATTGAGCGAGACGCTTCACGTGATCGAGCACAACGTGAATATTGATCGGTTCGCGTTCAACCGGGCGCTCGTCGCTGAACACTTCCATGCGATCCACAAGCTTGACGATACGATCGGCTTCTTCGCAAATGAGCCGAGTGAGGCCGCGATCGTCATCGCCGACCGACTGCTCGAGCAGTTGTGCCGCGCCGCGAATGCCGGACAGCGGGTTTTTGATTTCATGGGCGAGCATAGCCGCAAGCGCGATTACCGAACGGGCCGCGCCGCGATGCGTGAGCTGGCGATCCATCTTGTCGGCGATGGTGCGCTCTTGCAGCATCACGACGACGTATTCCGGCTGTTCGGGCAGCGGCGCTACATGCAGGTCCACCAGACGGTCGCCTGGATTGCGCGGCGTGCCGAGATCGACCTTGTATTCATTGACGGCCGCACCGCGTCTGCGCACTTGCTCGACCAGCAAAAGGAGCGGACTGCCGAACGGCACCAGTTCGGCGAGTTGATGACGACGCAATAGCGGCAGCGAAACCTCAAAGAAGGCTTCGGCCGCAGCATTGGCGTCGACCACTTTCCCATCGGCGGCTACAACGATGACGGGGTGTGGCAAGGCATTGAGCACCGCATCGGCCGTGGTAGCGGCAAAGAGCGGCTCAACCGCGCTCATGACACTGATCCGCGCGGCGGCCTTGGTCTGGCCAAAAGTAGAATCCACGTTCTGCCATAGACTTAGGCCAGGTTTTGTATGTTATGCACACGAATTAGGCGTCTCCGACGATTTGCATATAGTTTAGCCAAATTCGGGGTCGACGCAAGTGCTGCACTGCAATATCGGCACTTTGCACCGGATAAGTTCAGGCCAATTCAGGCGGCAAGCATTCGCCCGCGGCCCGACATGCGGTAAAGCCAAAGCGTAGCGGAGCAAAGGTTTTATGAGCGACAGTGTTGCGGCCGTGGTCGTGGCGGCAGGGCGCGGCGAGCGGGCTGGAGGTGACCTTCCCAAGCAATTTCGGCCGATTGCCGGTGAGCCGATGATCCGCTTAGCGTTGAATGCCTTTCTTGGGCATCCGGCGATCGACTTCGTCCAGTCTGTCATCAGTCCAAGTGACGAGAAACTGTACGGGCAAGCAGTTGCGGGACTAGAAAACCTGCTCCCGCCGGTCGCCGGTGGCGCCACGCGACAGGCATCCGTGCGTGCGGGGCTGGAAGCACTTGTCGCCCGCGCGCCAGGTCTCGTGCTTGTGCATGACGCGGCGCGCCCTTTTGCCAGCGTGGGATTGATCGATCGGGCGATTGCAGCCGGCCGCTCGACCGGAGCCGCGATACCGGGGATCGCCCCGGCGGACACAGTCAAAACTATTGACGATCACGCCTTGGTAGCTGAGACGCTCGACCGCAGCCGATTGCGAATTGTGCAAACGCCACAGGCGTTTTCTTACGAGCCGATCCTTAAGGCCCATCGGCAGGCGGCTGCCGCCCAGCGTGAAGATTTCACCGATGATGCGGCCCTTGCCGAATGGGCCGGTCAGCGCGTCAGCGTCTTTGAAGGCGAGGCCGCCAATGTGAAAGTGACAACCAACGACGATTTTGCGCGCGCCGAGCTTTCACGCTTTTCAGCATTGGCCGACGTGCGAACCGGCAACGGTTTTGACGTGCACGCCTTCGCCGACGGCGATCACGTCATGCTGGGTGGCGTTTGTATTCCGCATTCGCATGGCGTGACTGGCCATTCCGATGCCGATGTGGCCTTGCATGCACTGGTCGACGCCATTCTCGGTGCGCTCGCCGAAGGCGATATAGGCACGCATTTCCCACCGAGCGATCCGCAATGGCGGGGCGCTGCATCGGATCGTTTCCTCGATTTTGCCTGCAAGCGCGTTCGCGCGCGCGGCGGCGTGACCGCCCATCTTGACGTCACCATCGTCTGCGAGGCGCCACGGATTTCACCGCACCGCGATGCCATGCGCGCGCGCATCGCGGCTATCGCACGCGTTCCGTTGGACCGCGTCGCGGTCAAAGCGACCACCAGTGAAAAACTTGGTTTCGCCGGCCGCGGAGAAGGAATTTTTGCCATGGCGACCGCCACGATCCGGTTGCCGTGGAGCGGCGGATGAGCAGGCTAAATCTGCACGCCTCGGCAAAACGGGTGCTCGATCTATGTCGCGCACGCGGCATGCGTATTGCAACTGCCGAATCCTGCACGGGCGGACTCGTCGCCGGCGCGCTCACTGCAATCGCCGGATCTTCGGATGTGGTCGAATCCGGTTTTGTGACCTATTCGAACGCCGCAAAACAAAAGCTGCTTGGAGTGCCCGCCGCTACCCTTTTTCGTTATGGAGCCGTGAGTGGTGAGACTGCCGCCGCAATGGCCAAGGGTGCACTGAGACGATCGGGCGCCGATTTAGCGGTGTCGGTCACCGGCATTGCCGGTCCGAGCGGCGGCTCGAAAGAAAAGCCTGTGGGCCTCGTTTACTTCACGGCAGTAAGCCGTGACGGAACGATGCTGGGGCGGCGACGCCTGTTCGGAAATATCGGCCGTCGCCGGGTGCGCGAACGGTCGGTGGCCGAAGCGCTTGCACTCTTGGTCCGGGCCGCCAAACAAGGGTGAGCTCAACCAGCGCTGGTTAGGCTGATCTCGTCCGATAGATCTGATCGGCACGGCGTTCAAATGCCGCCGAAAAACGTCGAAAGGCGGCATCGAACATAGCCCCCATGAGAAGGCCCAGGGTGCGGCTACGAAATTCATAGCTGATGAAAAATTCTACGTCGCAGGCCCCCTGCTCCGCCGGATGGAATCGCCAGCGGTTGTTCATTTTTCGAAACGGGCCCTCGAGATATTCAACCAGTATCTCAAGCTCTTTGCGATCCAGCGTGACCCGGTTGGTGAACGTCTCGTAGATCAACTTATAAGCAACGGTCATGTCGGCGACGACGATTTGTCGGCCCTCTGTATCGGTCGAGCGGCTGCGCACCTTCAGCCCCCGGCACAGCGGCACGAATTCCGGATAGCGCTTGACGTCGGCGACCAGGTCGAACATGTCGGATGCGGAATGCTGTACATGCCGCTTGGTCGAGAACTGCGGCATCGTTAACGCGTTCGCAGCGCCTTCAGCCGGGCAAAATCGTCGCCCGCATGGTGGGACGACCGCGTCAGGGGGCTTGCCGAAACCAACGCAAAACCCTTGGCGCGAGCAATTGCCGCCAACTCGTCAAATTCATCCGGCGGTACGAAGCGCATCACCGGATGATGCTTGAGGGAAGGTTGCAGGTATTGCCCGATGGTGAGGAAATCAACGTCGGCGGCGCGCAGATCATCCATAACTTGCAGGATTTCATTACGGTGCTCGCCAAGTCCGACCATGATCCCGGACTTGGTGAAAATTCCCGGATCGATTTCTTTGGCACGCTGAAGCAGGCGAACGGATGCGAAATAACGCGCTCCCGGCCTGACAGTGACGTATTTGGAGGGCACCGTCTCAAGATTGTGGTTGAAGACATCGGGCCGCGCGGCCACCACCGTTTCAGCCGCGGCGTCCTTGCGGAGAAAATCCGGCGTCAACACCTCGATCGTGGTATTGCTACAGCGGGCCCGAATGGCGCGAATGACCGCCGCAAAACACGCGGCTCCGCCGTCGCCGAGATCGTCGCGATCCACTGACGTCACGACCACATGCGTAAGGCCGAGCTTATGCGTCGCTTCGGCCACATGCTCCGGTTCGGCCGGATCGAGCGGGCCAGGCAAGCCAGTCCTGACGTTGCAGAACGCGCATGCGCGGGTGCATGTATCGCCCATGATCATGAACGTGGCGTGCTTCTTGTCCCAGCATTCGCCGATGTTCGGACAACTAGCCTCCTCGCATACGGTGTGCAGGTTGTTGGCGCGGACGATTTCACGTGTATCGATGTAGCCTCTCGAGACCGGCGCCTTGACACGAATCCAATCGGGCTTGGCTAGGACAGGCTGATCCGGCCGATGCGCCTTTTCCGGGTGACGCGGACGGCGCGACTGAGCAACGGTATCGATCAATACGGCCATCGCAGTCGGAAGCCTTTGTGCGGTAAGCGGCCCGCGCTGCATACTTACGGTGGCGCACCGACTGCTGCAAGGCGTCGATGGCGAGCGGCTGATGAAACGGATGTTAATGTTTTTCCTGGTCTTTTCGGCTCCCCCGCGAGTTCGATCAAGCCGGTCCCAGGGTTGACCGCTTAGATGTTGAGCACCCGTCCGTAGGCATCCAACACCGCCTCTTTCATCATTTCCGACAGTGTCGGATGCGGAAAGACGGTGTGCATAAGCTCTTCCTCGGTGGTCTCGAGATTCATGGCGATAACATAGCCTTGGATCAATTCCGTCACCTCGGCGCCGACCATATGCGCGCCGAGGAGTTGATCTGTCTTTTTGTCGAAAATGACTTTGACCAGGCCTTGATCTTCGCCGAGCGCAATGGCCTTGCCGTTGCCGACAAACGGAAAGCGCCCGACGCGGATGTCGAGCTTCTTCTCCTTGGCGGCTTGCTCGGTCAGTCCCACCGAAGCGATCTGCGGCGAGCAATAGGTGCAGCCAGGAATGAGAAGCTTGTTCATGGGATGGGGATGCAGGCCCTTGATCGCTTCGATGCAAATCACGCCTTCATGCTCGGCTTTGTGCGCCAACAGCGGCGGACCGGCAACGTCACCGATCGCGTAGATCCCGGGTACATTGGTCTTGCACATCCCATCGATAACGATGGCGCCACGGTCGGTTTTCACGCCGAACTTTTCCAGTCCGAGATTTTCGATATTGCCGACGACCCCGACGGCGGAAATGACGCGCTCCACGGTGAGCGTTTGCGTGCCGCCCTTGCCGTCGTTGATCGTAGCCGTGACGGATTCGCTCTTCTTGTCGAGCTTCGTCACTTTGGCGTCGGTGAAGATCTTGATGCCCTGTTTTTCGAAGCTCTTGCGCGCGAAGGCGGCGATTTCGGCGTCTTCGACCGGCAGAATTTGCGGCAGTACCTCGACAAGGGTCACGTCCGCGCCAAGCGTGCGATAGAACGAAGCGAATTCAACGCCGATCGCGCCCGAACCAACGACCAAAATCGATTTCGGGATACGGTCCGGCACCATGGCTTCGAAATAGGTCCAGACAAGTTTCTTGTCGGGTTCAAGGCCCGGCAGGACCCGCGGCCGCGCGCCCGTTGCGAGGATGATGTGCTTGGTTGTGTAGGTTGCCGGCCCGAGTGCACCCTTGGGCGCCTCGCTTCGGCTCTGCTTCACTGTCACTTTGCCCGGCGCATCAATCGTTGCTTCGCCCCAGATGACGGCGACCTTGTTCTTCTTCATTAGAAAACCGACGCCGTCGTTGAGCCGTTTTGAGACAGCGCGTGAACGCTTGACCACCGCGCCAGGGTCGTAGGTCACCTGGCCGGCAGAGAGGCCGTAATCTTTGGCGTGCTGGAGATAGTGCAAAATCTCGGCCGAGCGTAAGAGCGCCTTGGTCGGGATGCAGCCCCAATTGAGGCAGATGCCGCCGAGATAATCGCGCTCGACGATCGCTGTTGTAAGGCCGAGCTGTGCGGCGCGGATGGCCGTGACATAGCCACCGGGTCCGGAACCGATGATGATGATATCGAACTCGTTGTCAGCCATTCATTCCTCACCGAAACGCGACTTTACTGCACCACCGCACCTTAGTGATCAGCTGCACTGTTGTCGCACGCAACATGGTATTACCCCAATGATTTAAACATGCGCGCATGGATTGAACCACGCCCTGCGCTAGGGCGTAGCGGGAAGCATCATTCGGCAACCGGTTTAAAGTTGCCGTCAGTACCCAGTCGCTCCAAAACACCGGAACGGACATCGAAAAAGCAGGCGTGGAGCTTGAGGTTGCCGGCGCCGACCGCGCTCGCAATCCATGGGAAGGTCATCAGATTGTCGAGCGAAAGCCGGACCGATTCATGCTCGCAAATATCTTGTCGGTGTTCCGGCGACGCCTTCATGGCGCGCGCCCGCGCCGGTTCGGCGATGCGCACCCATTGGCCAACAAAGTCGGAAACTTCCCCCGGCGGGCCATTTAGGAGCGCCTGTATGCCGCCGCACATTGCGTGCCCCAATATGATGATGTGCGGGACCTTCAGCGCGCGAACTGCAAATTCTATCGCCGCGCTTATCCCGTGCGGCTGGCCGTCGGGCCCGTAAGGCGGCACAAGATTGGCCACATTGCGGATGATGAATAGCTCGCCGGGGGCAGCGTTAAAAACCATTTGCGGATCGGTCCGGCTATCCGAGCAACCGATCACGAGCGCGCGGGGCTTTTGTCCGAATTTGCTCAATGCATCGAATCGGGCCCGCTCGTTGTGCCAGGTGCCGGCACGAAAGCGGTGATAGCCGGCAATGAAATCGTCCATCTCGGGCGCCATCCTGCTTCTGCTTCGCCGCGTCATTCGCACGCGATATAAATCGATGCAACGAGGAGCGTTCGCAATGGCCGACCTTGGCGTTTACAGCAGCATCGGCGTGCGCAGCGCCGCGGATGAATTATTTCGAAGATTCGAGCAAGCAAGAGCTTGCCGCCTCGCGGTCATCTGGAGCACGGCGCCGATGCTGGTGGCGCGCATCGAAGCTGGCGAAGCCGCGGACGTGCTCATCCTCAGCCGCGCCGGCATCGACACGCTGCGCAAAACAGGAAAGATTGCGCCAGGTTCTGACGTTACGCTTGCCGGCTCTGGCGTTGCCATCGCAGTCAAGGCTGGTGCGCCCAAGCCTGACATTTCAACTCCTGAAGCGCTCAAGGCAACGCTGCTGAGGGCTAAATCCATCGCCTACAGCGAACTATCGGCCGGCGGCGCGAGCGGCGTCTATCTCGCCAAGCTGCTCGAGCGCATGGGCATTGCCGAACAGATGAAAGCCAAGACCAAATATCCGCCTGCGGGTGGGTTCTCGGGTGAGCTGCTCTTGACCGGCGAGGCCGAACTTGCCGTCCAGCAGAAACCCGAATTGCTGTATGTGGCTGGAACGGAAATCGTGGGCATGCTGCCTGGCGATCTCAATATGGTCACGGAATTCGCCGCCTGCATCATGGCGGGGAGCAAACAGGCCGAGACGGGCAAGGCGTTGATCGAGAGTTTGCGGTCGTCCGAGGCGGCGGCCGTTTTCAGTTCCAAAGGTCTCGAGCCGCGCTAGCGCCCGTTTCGCAAACTCACACCAGCATCATGACCGGATTTTCCATCAGCGCTTTGAAGGCGCCGATCAGTTCGGCGCCGAGCGCCCCGTCGACGGCGCGATGGTCGCAGGACAGCGTCACGCTCATCATATGGGCCGCTTCGATCTTGCCGTTGTGCACCACTGCGCGCTCTTCGCCAGTGCCGACCGCCAGAATTGTTGCATGAGGCGGATTGATGACTGCGGTGAAATCCTTGATGCCGTACATCCCGAGATTCGACACTGCTGTGGTGCCGCCCTGATATTCGTGCGGCTTGAGCTTGCGAGTGCGTGCCCGCACCGCAAGCTCGCGCATCTCGTTGGAGATAACTGAAAGGGATTTGCTCTCGGCGCTGCGGATGATCGGCGTGATTAGTCCGTTCGGCATCGCAACCGCGACGCCGACATCGGAATGCTTGTGCTTGAGCATGCCGGCTTCGGTCCAACTTACATTGGCGTCGGGCACGCGCTGAAGCGCGAGCGCCAGCGCTTTGATGGCAAAGTCGTTGACCGAGAGCTTGTAGGCGGGCCTACCGTTCTTGTCCTTCGGCGCGACGGCGTTGATCTCCTCGCGTGCGTCCAGAAGCTTGCCGATATCGCAATCGACCGTGAGATAAAAATGCGGGATGGTCTGCACCGAAGCAGTGAGCCGCGCCGCGATTGTGCGCCGCATACCGTCGTGCGGGACGACTTCGTAGCTGCCGTCCTCATAGAGCGCGCGGACCTGCTGGTCGCTCATTGCCGGCGCGATCATTGGCGCCGCTCCTGGCGCGGCCGGTGCCCCGGGCGGTGTCCACAAACCACGCCCTTCTCGCGCCGCCGTCACGTCACGGGCGATAATGCGGCCATGCGGGCCGGATCCCTCGATGCGGCCAATTTCGATCCCCGCCTCTTTGGCGAGGCGGCGCGCCAGGGGCGACGCAAAAATACGCGCGCCGGCGCCATCACCGAGACCACGGCCGTTGGAACGCGCGGCCTCGCCCGAGCCTGGTCGTTGTGGCGTCGGCGCCGGCGGTGGAGCTCTCGCTTCCATCGGCGTCGCCACGGTCGGCGGTGCGGGCTTCGGCTTGGTTTCGACTGCGCTCGGTGCCTTCGCCGCGGGGCCAGATTTTGCCGCCGCGGCAGCCGCTGCCTTCACGTCCTCGCCTTCCTGCGCGAGCACCGCAATCAACTGATTAACAGGGACGTCATTGGTGCCTTCGGGCACCACGATCTTCGCCAGCGTGCCGTCCTCGATAGCCTCATATTCCATCGTCGCCTTGTCAGTCTCGATCTCGGCAATGACATCGCCGGTCTTGATCTGATCGCCCTCTTTCTTGAGCCACTTGGCAAGGTTGCCCTTCTCCATCGTGGGCGACAGCGCGGGCATCAGGATGTTAACGGGCATGGCGCGCCAAGTTGAGGGCTTATCGGTAGGAGGCCGCTTTGACCGTCTCGACGATTTCGGCGATCGAAGGCAGCGCGAGCTTTTCCAAATTCGCCGCATAGGGCATCGGCACGTCCTTGCCGCAAACCCGGGTCACCGGCGCATCGAGATAGTCGAATGCCTTCTCGCTGATCCGCGCGGCGATTTCGGACCCGACGCCCGACTGCTTCCAGCCTTCCTCGACAGTGACGAGGCGGCCGGTCTTCTTTACCGATTTCACGATCGTATCGGAATCCATCGGTTTGAGCGTTCGCAGATCGATGACTTCGGCCTCGATGTTCTCTTTGGTGAGCTCCTCGGCAGCTTTCAGGGCATAGGTCATGCCCATAGACCAGGCGACGATCGTGACGTCCTTGCCAGGTCGAACGATCCGGGCGCGCCCGATCGGCAGCACGTAATCGTCAAGCCTCGGGACCTGTGAGGAATGGCCGTAGAGAATCTCGTTTTCGAGGAAAATGACCGGATTGGGATCACGGATCGCCGCCTTGAGCAGCCCCTTGGCGTCCGCGGCGTTCGAAGGGGCAATCACTTTTAGCCCGGGAATGTGTGAGTACCACGCCGAATAGTCCTGACTGTGCTGCGCGGCAACGCGTGAGGCCGGTCCGTTCGGTCCCCGGAACACGATCGAAACAGTAACCTGCCCGCCGGACATGTATTGGGTCTTTGCCGCCGAGTTGATGAGCTGGTCCATCGCCTGCATGGCGAAGTTGAACGTCATGAATTCGACGACCGGCTTCAAACCGGCGAGCGCGGCGCCGACCCCCACACCAGCGAATCCGTGCTCGGTGATCGGTGTGTCGATGACGCGTCGTGCGCCGAATTCGTCCAACAGACCTTGCGTGACCTTGTAGGCGCCCTGGTATTCGGCGACCTCCTCGCCCATCACGAAGACGTCGGGGTCGCGGCGCATTTCCTCGGCCATCGCATCGCGCAGCGCTTCGCGCATGGTCATGGATACGAGCTCGGTGCCGGCGGGAACGTCCGGCTCCGGCATGCGCGCGGTGGAAGGCGGCTGTGCGGTGCCGGTCCTGGCCGGCGCTTCGGCTTTTTTCGGCGACTCGGCTTGCTGAGCGGGCGGCGCGGGCTCCGCGGCTTTCTGCTGCCGCGCCGCTTGCTCGGCCTGGCTCTGCTTGGCCGGCGCGCGCTTGCCATCCTTCAACGCCGCGGCGTCTTCGCCTTCGGCGAGGATCATCGCGATCGGCGTGTTTACGGCTACGTCGGCAGTGCCTTCAGGCACCAAAATCTTGCCGAGCGTGCCTTCGTCGACCGCCTCCACTTCCATGGTGGCTTTGTCAGTTTCGATTTCAGCGATCACATCGCCCGATTTGACCGGATCGCCTTCTTTTTTAAGCCATTTGGCGAGGTTGCCCTTCTCCATCGTCGGCGACAGGGCGGGCATCAACACTTCGGTCGGCATGGCGGCTCACATCGGACGCGGCAATGACATTTCATCAGTGATAGACGTCGGTATAAAGTTCGGAAGGATCAGGCTCGGCGTCGTGTGTAGCAAATTCTGAAGCCTCGTTGACGATCGCGCGCACCGCGGCATCGATCTTTTTCAAGTCGTCCTCGCTCGCCCATTTCTTGTCGAGCAGCCGTCTACGGACTTGCTCGATCGGATCGTGCTCGGTACGGACTTTGTCCACTTCTTCCTTGGTGCGGTATTTGGCCGGATCTGACATCGAATGACCGCGATAACGGTAGGTCAGCATTTCCAATATTGTCGGGCCTTTGCCGGAGCGGCACCACGCAATCGCCTGTTCGGCGGCGGCCTTGACCGCGCGCACGTCCATACCGTCAATCTGTGCGCCCGGAATGTTGAACGAAGCGCCGCGCTTCCAAAGATCCGGCTGCGCCGAGGATCGCGCCACCGATGTGCCCATCGCATAGCGATTGTTTTCGATGACATAGACGACCGGCAGCTTCCACAGCTCGGCCATATTGAAGCTCTCGTAAACCTGGCCCTGATTTGCCGCGCCGTCGCCGAAATAGGTCAAGCAGACATTGTTGTTGCCGCGGTACTTATTGGCGAAGGCGAGCCCGGTGCCCAAGGGCACCTGCGCGCCGACGATGCCATGACCGCCGTAGAATTTCTGCTCCAGCGAGAACATGTGCATCGAGCCGCCTTTGCCTTTGGAATAGCCGCCGCGTCGACCGGTGAGCTCCGCCATGACTCCCTTCGGGTCCATGCCGCAGGCGAGCATATGGCCGTGATCGCGGTAGCCCGTGATCATCTGGTCGCCGTCGCGCATCGCGAGCTTCATGCCCACCACGACTGCTTCTTGCCCGATATACAAATGGCAGAAGCCGCCGATCAGCCCCATGCCGTACATCTGGCCGGCCTTTTCCTCAAACCGGCGGATCAAGAGCATTTGGCGGAGCGCTTGGAGCTCCTGGTCTTTGGAAAATTCCGCAACGGAAGCTTGGTTTGCCGCGAGATCCGCGCTCGGAAGCGATCCTTGCGCGGCGGAAGTCGATTGCTTGGATTGGGCGACAGCCATCATTGTCCTCAACACGTGCGGCGGCACTTATCCCATAGCCGAATTCCCCTAGGCGCGAAAGGCGGCATGGTGATTGCCGGGGACGGCACTGGATCGCCAAATCATTGTTGAAGAAGCTCATTTTGGAACCGGCATGGCCAAGTTCAAGGCCCGCCCGAGGCTTGTTCGCGGCCCGCTCAGGGCTTTGGCGTGGCGCGCGGCAACGGGTCCCTTTTGAGCATCAAAGTTAAACGAACATCTGTCTCTGTTTGTAAAGACTTGCACTGTCAAAGCGCCACATCTCGCGTCTTTGATGACAAAAGCCTTTTTCGGAAAGTGTCAAACCAGAAAGAGCGCTGAATCGCGGCAGCGCTAGCGCCGCTTCCCGTCGCCCTGGTCGATCATTCGCCAAGCACTCGCCGACGATGTGACGCATTTCATCGGCGATGCTGGTCCGCGATATTGCATTGATCGTTCGGCAAGCCGGACAGCGCACCCACAAGAACCAATAGCGCGCCTTAATGGCGGTGCCGATCGTCGGCGAAAAGATCATGGGTGCGCTGATGGCCCGGCGCTCGTTCCAGGCGCCGATCCAGGCGCTCGGCATCCTCGAGCACTTGAGCATCGGTCGCGCGACGGGTCGCGGCCTCCTTCTCCGCAGCTTCGCGGCGCTGATCCTCCATCTTGCGGCGGTTGAAGCCCATGGCCGATGCTCGCCGATACACGCTTGAAGTCAATCGGAGCGACTCGGCCAAGATGTCAACTCGCGGAACCGGGCTAAAGTGATGTCCGCTTTCGGGGGTAAAGCGGACATTGGTTGGGAGGTGCAGCAATTTCTGCTTTTGACCCAAAGCGTACATTGGCCACCTGAATTTGCTGTGATGCACACCGCTCTGGCGGTGTGGTAGGTTCAAGCGTCGGCCTGAGGGAACACATGAGGCGGCGCGAGTTCGTCACGCTAGTCGGTGGTGCGGCGGCATGGCCGCTCGCGGCGCGGGCGCAACAGCCGGTGATCGGTTTCCTCAACGACCTATCATCCGACGCAATCGCAAATCGCTTGGAGGCATTCCGCAAAGACTTGAGTGAACTTGGCTATGTCGAAGGTCAAAATATAGCGATTGAATTTCGTTGGGCTGAGGGTCGCTATGATCGGTTGCCTGTGATGGCTTCATCGTCAGGTAGCGGTGATCGCCGCGTGCGCTACCCCGTCTGCGGTGGCAGCGAAAGGAGCGACTTCTACCATTCCAATAATATTCGCGGTCGGCGGCGATCCGGTAAAATTCGGGCTCGTCAAGAGCCTTGCGCGTCCGGATGGAAATGCAACCGGGATAAATTTTTTCACCACTGCTCTGGGTCAAAAGCGACTAGGGCTCCTGCACGAGCTTGTGGCGAAGGGAGCGGTGATCGGCTTCCTGGCTAATCCGAGTAATCCGAATACGACACGCGATACCGAAGAGGCCCAGGCGGCAGCCGAGCAACTTGGACACAAATTAGTCACCGTGAAGGCTAGCACGGTGGCCGAAATCGATACGGCGTTCGCGACGCTTGTTCAAGCGAACGTCGGCGGTCTGGTTGTAGACGCCGATGCTTTCTTTGTCGCGCGACGCGTTCAAATCACGACTTTAGCAGCTCGTCACGGAATTCCTGCAATTCATCCAAGTGATGAATTCGTCGCGGTTGGCGGCCTAATGAGTTATGCCAGTAGCATTCCGGATGCTTATCGAAGTATGGGGAACTACACTGCACGGGTTCTCAAAGGCGCAAAACTGGCAGACCTGCCAGTTCTGCAACCCACCAAACTGGAGCTTGCAATCAGCCTCAGCACGGCGAAAGCGCTCGCTCTCACAATTCCACCGGGCGTGCTGGCGATTGCCGACGAAGTGATTGAATGAGGCGGCGCGAGTTCATCACGATTGTGGGTGGCGTTGCTGCCGCCTGGCCGCTCGCGGTACGCGCGCAGCGGGCGGCACTGCCGGTCGTCGCCCTCGTCAACCTTAGGTCGGCCGAGGCGGCCGTGGGGCTTGCTGTTGCGTTTCGTAAAGGCCTCGACGAAGCCGGCTACATCGAGGGCCAAAACGTGACAGTGGAGTACAACTGGCTGGACGGTCGATTTGACCGGCTTTCGTCAGTTATGGCGGACTTCGTGCGGCGTCGAGTAGCTGTCATCGCCACGCCTAGCGGCACCTATGCTGCCCAGGCGGCAAAGGCGGCAACCGCAACGATACCCATCGTATTCGGCGTCGGAGACGACCTGGTCAGATTGGGCCTTGTCGCCAGCCTCGCTCGGCCGGGCGGAAATGCCACTGGCTACAATATGTCCGTCTCTGAGGTTCCGACTAAGCGCATAGAGCTTTTTCACGCGCTGGTGCCGAAGGCAGTTCGTGTTGCGATGCTGGTCAATCCGGAGAACGTTCCAATCGCCGAGCGTATGTTACACGACGCGCCCCAAGCGAGCGGCGCGTGCTTTTGGACTGCAAATGCAAATCCTCAACGCTAGCACCGAGAACGAAATCGAAGCGGCATTCGACACCCTTGTGCGCGATAGGATCGACGCTCTGTTCGTCACCCCCGACACGTATTTCATTAGCCAGCGCGACCAACTCGCCGCACTCACGGCGCGCTACCGGATTCCAGCAACCTTTCCACTCGCGAAGAGGCCGAAGCTGGCGGGTTGATGAGCTATGGGGCGAATAATCACGAGATGTGGCGTCAGATCGGCGTCTACACCGGTCAAATCCTCAAGGGCGCGAAGCCCGCCGACCTGCCAGTCCTCCAGTCCACCAAATTCGAGTTGGTCATCAACCTCAAAACCGCAAAAACGCTCGGTCTTACAATTCCGGCGGGCGTGCTTTCCATCGCGGACGAGGTAATCGAATAGGACGCTCTTTTTGCTGCGGTGCATGAGTCCGCTTTTGGCACAACGCGGACATCGCGATCGTGCTGAACCATGTCCGCTTTTGGGGGGTAAAGCGGACATTGAGCCCAAGCTGCTCACCAAGGACGAGGCGCTGCGGATTGCGGCGAATATCGCGAGGCGGCCAAAGCTGCTACGTTTAAGCCGTCAAGGCAGGGAGATGTGCGTAGTGAGAAAAAGACCGGCGCTTTCAAGGTGGAGCATGCTCATACCGTTGGTAGGAGCGTTGGTCGTAATACTCTCAAACGCATCCGCACAGGTGCCGGAGCCGAATGTTTCTCCCTGGCAGAAGAAAGCCCTCACACCGTCCGAACAAAAAGAACGGCAGAAAAAACTCGATGACGCTTATAAAGCAGCGACTAAAAATATCCCCGATCAAAAATCGAACGACCCCTGGGCCACCGTTCGACCGACGACGCCTCAACGGTAGCTTATTGCAGCGCGGCGGATCGTGGCGAATATCGCCAAGCTGCCGGAGCTGTTGCGTTAGACTCGACTCTTCAATCAGGGCTTTCTATTAGCTGGGGCATGTCGTTGGGTAACGATCCCGAATATTGGCGAAAGCGGGCCGAGGAGGCGCGTGCGGCCGCCGTGCAAATGATGGACGCTCACACCAAGGCGATCATGCTCAGCATTGCGCAAGATTACGAAAAGCTCGCCAAGCGGGCGGAGCAAAGGGCTGCGAAGCCGCTTTAGCTACCTTGAACGCCGCTTCCCGCCGCCCTGGTCTGTCGAAGAACTGGCCGCCCGCTTCGTTGTGAAAGGACAGCACGGGGCAGCTCGATTGTTACGCGCATTAACCAAGAATGAACGATTTATTTGGTGAGCAAGGCAAGCCTCTCAGTTTTGCACTTCTAAGAAAGTCTCCTGTTAGGGATATGCTTGGTATGCGAGTAACGATCCTTGCTTAGGGGGCATTCCATGAACAGGTTTCTGCCGCCCGTCACTTGCGGATTTGTCGTAATAGCTGCGATTTTCGTCTCATCTTGTGCGCAAGATTGTCGGCCACCGGGGGCTGCCTACGCCGCGCCGCCGCCTCCTGATCACGGCTACGGATCCGGTCCCGGCATCCAACGATACGACCTACCTCCCCCCGCACCGCAATACGGCACGCCTCCCGGCACTCCCCAATATGAGCCGCCTCCCGCTGGCCCATACTACGGCCGATAGCTTCCCGCTCTGAGGCACTCTTTCAGCTCGCCGGCGCTCAGCGGCCAAGCTGCTCACGGCGATGAGGCGCGGCGGATTGCGGCGAATATCGCCAAGCTGCCGGAGCTGTTGCGGAAGCCTTGATGAATGGGCAGGCCTCGCACTTAGCAAAGCGGTCACGCATTGAGCCACCGCCAGTCCAGCGCTTTCCGCATCTCACGGCGGCTCACGATCGCTGCAGCAGGCTGCACCACACGCGCCACGGCAGCACGACCAGTGGCTCGGCATGACCACCTGACTAGTGGGCCGGGGGATCCCCCAAGGCGAAGCGTTGCACCGG
>Ga0306925_10000536_pt1 | contig 27495 bp, 31 predicted proteins | sample flu12Cox44000176_FD_203755 | JGI IMG/M metagenome (GOLD analysis project Ga0306925, IMG submission 203755) | Lab enrichment of tropical soil microbial communities from Luquillo Experimental Forest, Puerto Rico - flux8day.12C.oxic.44.000.176 (v2)... | ecosystem: Environmental > Terrestrial >... | reverse complement strand
AAGCCGATTCGGCACGTTCAGATCCACGGCCAGAAGCTGCTCAAGGATTACCCGTGGTCGCCGTTTGAGGACTACCGCATTACTCTTGCCGGCGAAGGCGCTGTGAGCAGCATCGCACTAACCTATGCCACACGCCACTGGGCCGCCCAGCTCGAGATCTGGGGACGGGATGGCATTATTACTGCTGACCTTGAAAGCCAGGCGGTCACGCTGTATCGGCGCGACAAGCTGAAGCCCGTTGATGTTGGAGTATCGACAGTTAAGGTTGCGGCAGACATCGTCCGGACTGCAGCCTCGGCTGGCTTCGACCTGGCGACCCGTCGCTACCAGACGACGCATGACCTTCTCATCCGAAAATTCTCAGCTAGCGTTCGGGACAATACACCGGCCCCGGTGCCACCGGAGGACGGACGAGAGTCGATCCGCGTCCTTGACCTGCTGATGGAAGACCTGGAAAAGGACGCCGTGCGCTCCTGATGTGCGGCATCTGCGGTATTGCGAGCAAGCCGGGTCGAGCTGACGATCTCGACCGGGCTGTTCTAGCCATGGTCGACAGGCTCAGCCACCGCGGGCCTGACGGCCGCGGGGTGCTGACGCTCCGGCCCCCGACGGTGACGAGGCCCGTGACACTCGGGCACACCCGGCTCGCAATCATCGATCTCTCGGATGCCGGTCGTCAGCCGATGAGCAGCGATGATGGAAGGGTGCACCTGATCTTGAACGGCGAGGTGTACAACCACCGGCGCCTGCGCGACGGGCTCACAAAGCGCGGCTACCGATTTCGCTCCACGTGCGACACAGAGGTCGTTTTGCGTCTCTACGAAGAGCGCGGCCCAGATTCTATCGCCGAGCTCGAAGGAATGTTTGCACTGGCCGTATTAGATACGAGCCGACAGATCCTGCTTCTCGCGCGCGATCCGCTGGGCATCAAGCCTCTTTACTATCACGAGGGAGAGCAGGGGCTAGTTTTTGGGTCAGAGATCAAAGCGATTTTGGCCAGCGGCCTATACAGGACCGAGTTGGATTGGCAGGGGATCTGGGACTATTTCACGTATCTCTACATCCCTTGTCCGCATACCGCCTATCGAGGCGTCCGGCAACTGCCGCCAGCGCACCTACTCGAGCACGATCTCGCGACCGGTGTGACCACCCTGTCGCGCTACTGGTGCGTTCGGTCCCGACCGGAGATCGCGCGCTTGAGCTTCGCGGATGCCAAAGCCATGCTGCGCGAGCAGCTTACCACGATCGTGCGCGACCAACTCGTCGCGGATGTGCCCGTCGGGGTCTTTCTAAGTTCCGGCGCGGACTCGACCGTGGTCGCCGGGTTGGCCAGTGCAGAAAGTCACGACATTCACAGCTACACGGTGGTCTTCGACGACCCGGGGCTCTCGGCCTATGACGAGCGCGCAGGCGCGCGGGCCGTTTCCCGGCACCTGGGCACCAAGCACACGGAGCTGCCCGTCGCCCATATCGACCCTTTCGACCTTCTCGATATGCTTCCGCTTTTCGACCAGCCGTTCGGCAACCCGACGGCACACCTCAATTACCTGTTGTCGAGCCGTGCACGGGAGCATATCACGGTGGCACTGTGCGGCGCCGGCGGCGACGAGCTGTTCGCCGGCTACCCGCGCTACCGCGCCGAACAGCTGGCGCGTGCTGTTGGACATGTTCCAGCCCCGCTTCTGCGCACGCTTGGCCGCGGCCTCTCGGCTATTCCAGATAGTCACCACAATATGCGGCTCCGCCGCCTCAAGGAATTTTTCCTTGGTTGGGACAGCGATTTGGTCGAGCGGTTCACCAACTGGACCTACTACATGGACGAGGCAACTAAAGCGTCACTGGTGGCGCGTCCGCCGGCGGTTCGATCGAGCCAGGTCCTGCGCGAGCTCTTCGAGAGGAGCCCATTTGCCGATCACGGGACCCGCATGCTCGACGTCGACACGCAATCGTTTTTGCTGGACAACATCCTCGAGTATACGGACAAGACCAGCATGGCGGTGGCGTTGGAGGCTAGGGTGCCGCTACTGGATCACCGCCTCGTCGAAGCAGTCCTGAACATCCCCTATGGCTACAAGCTACGCGGGCTGAGCACGAAAGCGATATTCCGTGCGGCGTTCTCTGATTTTTTTCCGCCTGAGTCGCGACGCTTACCGAAGCGAGGATTCAACGTGCCACTCGCGCTCTGGATCAATAAGCTGGACGAATATTTTGAGGTGCCGGCCCAGGTCGGGCATCCGCTGCGACGGCGTCTCGGTGACGGGGTGGGGATAACTTGGCGAACGGGCGTGTTGAGCTGGGACGTCATTCAGCGGCTGAGGGAAGAGCACCGCCGCGGGCTTGCGGATAATGCCTACGAGCTGTTCAGCATCATCATGTTTGATCGGTGGTGGTCGGCGTACATCGACAATGGACAGGCCTATGCGGGGTTGGTACGCAGTGCGGATACTCAACGTCACCCAGTGTTTCCGGGTTGACAATCTCGGCCTGGGCGAAGTCGTGAAGGTGCTGCTCGATCGGACGCTCGCAAGAATTTTATCGGGACCCACAATTCTCTCGTTACGTCGCATCTAGTGGACGCCGATTGTTCGCTTCAAGTCACACCGCTTTTCGGGGGACGATTAGCAGAGGCTACGGTCATCGCCGAGGATGATGAAATCCTGTTCTCAACCGCGGAAGACCACGCAATTTCCATATAACAATCTCGCCGAAGGCAAGGATAGTCTTGATGCCGGATTTGATCGTTATTGAAGCTGGACGACACGAGCGTCATTATTGGCTCGACGTCTGGCGATATCGTGAGCTGTTTCGGGTGCTCGCGTGGCGCGACTTGTCTGTGCGCTATAAGCAAACGGTCATCGGAGTACTGTGGGCTCTAATTCGGCCTCTTCTAACCGTGATAGTGTTTACGATTATCTTTGGGCGAATCGCACAACTGCCGACGGATGGGGCGGCACCCTACGCGTTGATGGTCTTTTCTGGCATGCTGCCATGGACCTTCTTTTCCAACGGATTGAGTGATGCTTCGAACAGCATGATCAGTAATGCGAACCTGATTACCAAAGTCTACTTCCCACGGCTCATCCTGCCCACGGCGACCATGGTCGCTGCTCTCGTGGACTTCCTCATCAGCTTTTGCATGTTACTTCTGCTCATGGTTTGGTACCGGTTTATGCCGGATTGGCGGATCCTCGTTCTCCCCGCGTTTGTCCTGCTGGCGTTCTGTGCAAGCGTCGGGCCAGCCCTTTGGATAACGGCTCTCAACGTTAAGTATCGGGATTTTCGCTACATCATCCCCTTCATCGTGCAGTTCGGCCTATATGTATCGCCGGTTGGCTTCAGCTCGAGCGTGGTGCCCGAGCAATGGCGCTTGTTATACTCTCTAAACCCCATGGTGGGGGTCATAGATGGATTCCGTTGGTGCATCCTGAGCGGGCAGAGCGAACTTTATGCGGCGAGCTTGGCAATTAGTATCGGCGTGACGGCTTTTTTTCTGTGGTTTGGCATCCATCGATTCAGAAAGATGGAGAAGAGTTTTGCAGACCTAATTTGAGCACCCATGATACGACCGTCATTCAGAAATGCGATCAGTTCGCGGTGTACAGAATGGCGGAATTGTGGATATCGAATGAAAGATTTGAGCGACTTACGGCACAACTTTGCGGCTGTCGGGACGAATATGAACGAGCATTGTAATTTGGGAGACAAACGCGATAGCTATATTGAAGGTGTCGCAGTTGGAGGTTCGTGGCGCGCGTCGTCGTTGGACGCTGGAGGAGTCTTTTGCAGACCGGACCACAGTACCACAATCACTGAATCAAGCAGCATTGGCTAATTGAAATGGAGTACCCAATCAGACTCGCCATTGTTGGCTGCGGTACGGTAGCGGAGCGATTTCACGCTCCCGCACTTCGGAGCTTCCAAGGCTTCTCGCCGGTGGTGATGGTCGATCGGCAGCTGCACCGGGCCGAGCTCTTGAAGAGCTATTTCCCGTCCTGCGTCGCCGAGACGGATTTCACGAAGTTGCGCGAACATGTCGACGCGGCTATCGTGGCTCTGCCCAACGATCTCAATGCAATGGTCGCAACTCAGCTTCTGCAGGCTGGCATTTCGGTGCTCGTCGAAAAGCCTGCTGCGCTGAACGTCGAGAGTGCGCGTGAGCTCGAGACGGCTGCGCTGAAAGGGCGAGCCAAACTCGCCGTTGGGTTCATACGCCGAGAGGCTTTGGGCGTGCGGATGGCTAGAATGTTCGGGGACGTCCGCATAAAGCGCTTTGCCGACGACTCCAGAGGCGGTGTGGAGACTAATGCCCACATCGACGTGGAGACCCAGTCTGGCATTCCCGGAACCGTCGAACTGAGCTGGACTCGATCGCTTCGGAATACGGCGAGAATTGTCGGCACGCGTGGAACGCTGGACGTCGAGTGGTACATGAATGCGGCGCGTCTGGCGCTGCCGAATGGGCTCCACACCCTGAGCGGCGAGGTCACAGGGGACTGTCGGCTCTGCGGGGGTGCCGACGCGTTTCCAATGATGTTCTTGGCCCAACTTTGCCGCTGGTGCGCGTGGCTGCGCGATGAAACGCGTGCAGAAGAGCGAGTGGCGGATGCATCTGACGGGCGGCGCAACATCGAGCTCATTAGCTCCTGTCGCGCGATGCGTGAGCAGATGGCCGAGCCCTGGAGGGAGGGAGTAACGGCAGGATGACCACTTCACCCGTGTGCCGTGGCGCGACGATACTCGTCACGGGTGCGGGCGGCTTTCTGGGCAGCCGCATTGCCGACCGGCTCGTGCTCGAGCACGGGGCAACCGTTAGAGTCCTGCTCAGATCGCTCGCTGGGGCATCGAAAATCGCCACCCTTCCAGTGGAGTATCGGCGTGGAGACGTTACGGATCTCGCAGCGGTCACCGACGCTGCAGAGGGCTGCGACGTCGTCATGCACTGTGCTAGCCGGATTGAGCCGGTTGTAGCTCCTGAAGCGACCACAACCTTCCTGGGCACCCGCACCGTGGCGTACGCGTGCTCTACGCTCAGGGCCAAACTCGTTCATATCAGTTCCTCCTCGGTCTATGGCATTCCCTCGCCATCCGTCGTGGATGAAACAGCCCCTCATCGGGCCAGGCACAGAAAGGACGCCTACGCGCTGGCCAAGATCGCCGCGGAGCGACTCCTGCAACAATGCTGCAAGGATCGCGGTCTCGAGGCTGCGATACTCCAACCCACAATGATCTTCGGCCCGTACAGCGTCGAATGGACGCTTACACCGCTGTCTATGCTGCAGGGGGCCGATATCGCCATGGCAGACGATGACCGAAGCGTCTGCAACGCAGTCTACGTCGACGATGTCGTGACCGCCGCGGTCCTGGCAGCCAATGCCTGCGACACGACCTGCGAATCCTACTTGATCAACGGCAAGGATCTGCTGACCTGGACAGACTACCTGTCACGACACGCGGCAATGGGCACACCAGGAAAGATCGTCGTTGTGTCTCGCGAGCGGCTGGCGCAACTTCGAGCAGAGGCCTCAGGCTCGCGCTCGTTGACTCGAACTTTGATCCGCCTCCTGCGCGACCAGCCCGAAATTCGTTCGGCTCTCCTGGCCACGCGAATGGGCGGCGGCGCCTTCTCACTCTTGCAGAAGTATGGCTCGCGACGCTTGATGGGATACGTTCGCCACAGGTTGACCGGACGGCGCGACCCCACGATCACTTTTCCGAAGGCCTCCAATCTGCCCCTGCGGTTGCCTCCTCAGCACTTCTTGGATCTGGCAACGCAAACTCATCGCTACAGCAGCGCAAAGGCCGAACGGAAGCTGGCGTATGTGCCCCGCTACTCGGTCGATACGGCCTTGCCGAGGCTCAAGGCTTGGGCTGAATGGAGTCGTCTCATCGGGAACGCGCGACAACGTCCGCCGTTCAGCACCCATGAGACAGATTGGGTGGATTGAGGAGGAGGAGTTTCTGGCTCATCGTGGCCGCTCATGGAGCGAAGGCAGAAAGTAAGTGCCCGACAAAAACCGCCAAACTCACATCTTGAAGAACATTTTTCCCGACGCGGGGCTTGTAGGGACAACGATCGGTACGTGAATCGCTTGCTTTGCAACCGCTCATAGAGTTTCTCCCTTTGTGCATAATCCGGGCTAAATGAGCAAGTCAGCAATATGAGCCGTGACATCGCCGTCCGCGTCGAAGGACTCGGTAAGAAATACCTAATCGGCCACGAGGCTGCTCGCGAGCGCTAAACCGCGCTGCGCGACGTCATCGGCCGCACAGCAAAGAATTTGGTCCGCACCACGACCGACATGCTGCGTGGTCGCGCCATCGTCACCGGCGATACGACCGAGGAGTTCTGGGCGCTCACGGACATCAATTTCGAGATCAAGCGCTCTCTCCACAGCGGCCACCCGCGGGACCGCATCCCGATTAGCAAAGCCTGTTCTCTTCAATGACATAGACACATGGGTGTTGCGCTGCGCGCGTGTAGTCTCTACGCCAAGCCTCGCATTTTCGACGTGCATCGTCGAGGCTCATGAACCAATACGTTCAAGCATTTGGCTCGGAATTTGCCGTTGAATGATCCGATGAAGGCGTTGTCGGTAGCTTGCCCGGTCGCGAAAAGTCGAGCGTCACGCTGCGTCGGTACGCCCACAGGCCGAGACCACGTGAGACGAACTCAGTCCCTTGGTCGACACGGATCGTCGTCGGCAGCCACACCTACCGGCGCGCCTGCTCAATCGCATCGATGACCTCCGTGGCTGCCGCAGAGCGACAAACACGCTTCATCGGGTACACGCGGCTCGCGCGGCCGGAAAGGAGCCCATGAGTGCATCATGAGATTCGGGCACACCGCAATTCTATATACTGCAGAGCATTATATCTTTTGAATTGCGGGCCGGCGACATCGCGCAAATCAGCGATCTTGCGGAATGCAGTCACATCGACCTTCTTGCGGCTACCGAAGAGCGGCGACATGACCTTTCTTCTACTGTGACGCGAGAATGTGATCACTCGGCCATCACTGCTGTCCAGGGCCCGTGATATTGCTCGTGCGTTTGAAAGAGGTCTTTACGGGCGTCTACTGAATAAATCGAGCCGTCGCTAACGAGAAATCACTTTCCAAGATAGCTATAGATGCGGCCCAGGAGCTTAATCACCGCCGAAAACTGGGATCGGTCGAGGGTACCTAATGTTGAAAGTCTTTGTGCCGACGCGGGAGCATTCTAGTCTCGTTACCGATGACTATGAACTCATGCGAGCTTTCATGGGGGCTATTGAGGAGCGGTTCGATGTCGAATGGTGTAAAACAGGTGTCGAGGCCGATTTCATCTTGCTTTTCGAGCATGTGAGCACAAAATTTTGGCATTATGCAGCGGAGTTGCAACGAGATCCAACTTTTGCCCAGTATAAGGGAAAGATTGTATGCATAAATGAGGATGATGCTAGTCGCGGGTTTCTCGCAGGCTGCTATACATCGTTGACTAAGCACAACTTTAAGCATAACTTGTCGCATCGAATACATCGAGCGATCCCATTTTTGAAGCATTACAATGTCTTGCTGAAAAGCGATGCTGTGCGAATTGAGCCGGATCCTCGCCCTCGGTATTTGTTTTCCTTCCGTGGCGCAAGCCTGACGAACCCAATCCGTCGCAAGCTTTTCAAGCGCTTTGCGTCATTCCCAGGCGCGAAGCTTGTCTATGTTGATAGATCATTTGGAACGCATAGATCGCAAGACATGATCGATTACGTTGAAGAAATACTCCAAAGCAAATTTGTTCTTTGTCCTGGCGGATGGTCACCGCAAACGATTCGATTATTTGAAACCATGCAGCTAGGGCGATGCCCGGTTATAATTTCTGATCAATGGGTACCGATAGCCGGAATTGACTGGGGCAATTTTGCTGTAATAGTTCCCGAACGCGAAATTGACTCCTTACCAAAGATCCTTGCAGCAAGGGAAGCCGAAGCAGCCGATCTCGGCAAGCGTGCGCGCATCGCATGGGAAAAGAATTTCGCCCCAAAACAGCGATTCTTGCTTACCTTTAGTCAGGTCATTGAAGTCTGGCAGGAGATTCGCGAGCGTCCAGTCGATTACGACGAGCTCCATTCATCTTGGCGTTTCTATTATGGCAACAGGTTCACGCTCGGGCAGCGATTCAAGCAAGGCATAATGCGAAGAATCAACCAATTCCGTTTTCGGGATCAGTGGAAGCATTGGTGAGCTTGCAACCGCCTTTTAACATGACTGTGTCCGTGGTCGTATGTACCTATAACTATGGTCGTTTCATAGTTGAAGCAATCAACAGCGTCCTTGCTCAGACGTGTGTTCCTGAAGAGGTAGTAGTGGTCGATGATGGATCGACTGACAATACACATGAAATTCTTAGGCAACACTTCTCAGAGCACCCGCGACTGCGCATACTCCAACAGCAAAATGGAGGACAATTATCAGCGCTCGTACTTGGCTTGGAACACTGCACTGGCGATATAGTTTTCTTCTTGGACGCTGACGACAAGTACGAGAGAGATCATATCAATCAAGTGCAAACGGCGTTCCATGCGCACCCAGATGTAGACTTCATATTTACAGGCCACCGATTATTTGGACTCTCTGAAGGTGTCATACAGTACGCTCCAGAGGATGTGAGTCTGGGATTTTCCCTTATAACTACTTTGTTAAATCTCACATACGTTGGATCGGTAACATCGACAATTGCAATTCGACGGAATGTTATCCTCTTACTGTTATCAACGATGCGTCAGGTTGCACCGCATTGGCGAACGAGAGCAGACGATTGTATTGTATACGGGGCGTCATTGGTATGCTCAAAAAAATATTTTCTTGCTTCGCCCACCGTACTGTACCGGATACATGAGCAAAACAGCTTATTTGGCCGTGAGGAAAGTCCCGACGAACGCTTTTTGCACCAGTTTAGACGAGAAACTTTTGTTCAGCTTTTATCCACAAGCCTGGGTATCGGCCTTACGGTATGTTTAAGGGCTGTCCAAGAGTTCTTGTCGATAGAGCATCCAACCCGATTCGATTTTTGGACATATTCAAAAATCAATCGCCAGCTAAAAGTCTCTTGGCTCACGAAGCTAAAGGGACATATCAAAATGTATTTACACTACGCTCGGAGACGCGCCTATTGGGATAGGATCTCATGGGATGTGACGGGAGCCACACGAGGTCGATGCGGCAGATCGCGATTGCGCTGAGTCCATCTGGTCTCGAGGACCCGAGAGCCTCAAGAAACGAAGCAAACCGAGGACGGGCACCCATGACCTAGTGATGTGGGCAACCATCGCGAGACGATCAAAAGAACTCCGCTCTGAGTAAGTCTCACAGTCCAAAAAGGGAGCTCGCCTTCTTCGGCCGCAATGCCAATGTTGAGTATCCGGAGCTAACCTGAGCTAATCTGCGTGCGGAAGTGTGAACGGCCTAGGTGTCGCTCTCGAACAGCATGATGCGCTCGATCTGGCCGTTGGCCGGAGTAGTCCACCTAGACCACTCAGCGGGGGCTGATCACGGGATTGTGGCGAAGTACCGCAATGCACGAGAATAGCATCTTATGAAAACCATCCTTGTGACAGGCGGCGCCGGCTTCGTGGGAAGTCACGCGTGCAAAGCACTGGCACGTAGCGGATTCAAGCCAGTTGTTTTCGACAATCTCGAACGAGGCCATGATTGGGCGGTCAAATGGGGGCCGCTCGAGCGGGGCGACATCAGGGAGGAGAATGACCTGCACCGAGCCTTCGAGGCATGGCGGCCCTGGGCTGTTATGCATTTCGCTGCCTATGCATATGTCGGAGAGTCGACCATTGAGCCCATCAAATATTATGACACGAATGTTGGCGGCACTGCCAAGTTGCTCAAGGCTTGTGAAGCCTTCGAGTGCAAGAATGTCGTGTTCTCCAGTTCTTGCGCGACCTACGGCATTCCGGCGCGTCTCCCACTGGCGGAAGAAGATCCCCAGCAGCCAGTCAACCCATACGGATATGCCAAGCTCGTCGCGGAACGAATGCTTAAGGACGTAGAGGCTGCACATGGAATCAGACACGTGGCGCTGCGGTACTTCAATGCCGCCGGCGCCGATCCCGATGGAGAACTGGGGGAATTGCACGAGCCCGAAACGCACTTGATCCCCTTAGTGCTGTTCGCGGCATTGGGGCGGCAGCCGTCGATCGAAGTTTTCGGAGATGATTATCCCACGCCTGACGGTACTTGCATTCGTGATTATGTACACGTCTGCGATTTGGCCGAGGCGCATGTCGCTGCACTCAATTGGCTTGCAGGGGGCGAGCGCAGCATTTCGTTCAATCTTGGCAATGGCAGCGGCTTCTCTGTAGCTGAAGTGATTCGAACAGCGGAAGAGATCACGGGTTTGCCCATACGGGCTAGCATCCGCCCCCGACGGTCCGGGGACCCGCCGAGTCTCATTAGCGATTCAAAGAAGGCGCGGCAGCTGCTCGGCTGGACGCCTGGCTTTCCCGACTTGAAGCAACAGATCGACCACGCGTGGAAATGGTTTCGGAACCAAGCGCCGAAACTTGTATCAGCCGCAAGGGAATCTAGGGCGTCCGTGCCCAAAATGGGACAAGGCAATGTGTGATAGACGGCCACCGGCAATGACGGTGCAATCTATATCAGACAGAAAATTGCGGGCGACCTGGAGGAGTATGTCGAGATCGCCCTCGCGCTCGCCGGCAATTCAGGGCGCTTGGACGACCTGCGTCACGCTTTGCGCTCGCGCATGGCAGCGTCCACAATGTGCGACGAGGGTGCCTTCGCGTGCAAAATGGAAGCTGCGTATCGCTCCATGTGGCACCATTGGTGCGCAGCCTCCCAGGGAATGAGTGCAGTATCAGGTTGATAAAATTAAAGGCGAATCACTGAACACTTCGGCACAAAAAATTTCAATCCGGTCCCCAGAGTTTGAGTTGGGCGACGCTGGACGACCCGCCGCGCGTTTCACCTAGGGACCACGTCGCTATGCAGATGGAAGATTTGTATAACCTGCCTCAAACACAGAATCCAGGCGTTCAGCGCAGGCGCAGCTGCAAATGCTTGTTCAAATTACCCCGGTTCTGCTAACGTATAAGGAGGAAGAGAATATCAGCCGCACGCTGTCCCATCTTGCCTGCGCCAAGGACATTGTTGTGTTGACAGCGGCAGCACGGTTTTTCCGCGCCGAAGGTCGTTGTCGTTACTCGCCGCTGCGCGCTTGATCGTGGGGCGCGCGCAGGTATGTGGATGCGTTTTGGCGCACCCAAGAGATAGACCATTCAGAGTGAGAAAATTCGCTGGACCCGTGGAAGGGAGGAATCGCCAATGAAGGGATCGAAGTTCAGTAAAAAGCAAAGGTGTGCCGGAACGCATCTCGGAGGCAACGCTCTATCGCTATAAGCAGCCGTACGACGGATTGCTACCGTCAGAGGTGAAGAAGCGGCACCAGCTCGAGGCGGAGAAGGCACGGCTGCGCAGAGGGGTTACACTCTTATTGGACCTGGATAAAGTTGGAGACCTTCATGTTGAAAACCCGTCTTCGGGAGCCGCGCGTCGGGGTCCCACTCGATTGGCTAGTGATCGCAGTGTGGGCCGCGGTTGCGGCTGTGATCGTGCTCCTCCGCGCGGACTTCGAACCGGACGGTCTGCGTCATCTGCCACATGTCCTGTCCTCTAACCATCCAGCGCTTGGGGAGCCGCGCTGGATCCTGCATCCGACTCTGATCTTTATTCTGACCAAGCCCCTCGTTGCCGTTGGGCTAGTCGGGTCGGTCGAAGGCATCGCCCACGCGTTATCACTGATGATTGTCGGGCTCGCCATTGGTTACCTCGTCGCGCTCCGGAGTATTCTGCAATCGATGGCCGCGTCCGAGCACAGCCGAGCGGCTGCCCTGGCGCTGGCCGGTGTCTCCGCGCCGCTACTTAAACTCGGAACGGACATCCTCGAGCCACTCTCCGCCGCCGCCATTGCGGTGATCGGCCTCGCATACGCGGCAGCAGGACGATCGGATGCGCCGGACGCGCGTCGGCGCATTCTGGTAGCGGTCGCCGCGATTGCTCTGGGCGGCCTCGTCTATGAGAGCGTTATCCTCGCGATTGGGCTCTTGCCCCTCGTGGTCCCGTTCCGGGAACTTGTTCGGCCGCGCACGGCCTTACCGGCAGCGATGATCCTCGCCATCGTCCCGGTCGTCATGATCGGGCTTCTTGTAATGAACGGAGACTCGCTCGCACACGCCGCCACGCGCGCCGCCCTCGGAGCGGAGAACCCGCTTACCCGCGACTTCCTGCGGAGACCGGGACTCGAGCAGCACGTTGTCGCTCTCTTTGCTGGGCCGCCTCAGGGTGTGCTTAAGATGGACGAGTTTTCCGGATTTAACCGGGTCCTGGCGCAGCTCTCGGATCCGAGTGCGCGCGGCGCCGCGATCTGGACACTGGTTCTCTTTCTGCTTGGGGGTGTAATCGTCGCGGCGTTGCTGTTTGCCGCAGCGCGGGCTCGTGCCTGGTGGGTTCTAGTGGGGTTCGCCACGTTGCTTGTACCTCTCGTACTGCTCCAACCACAGTATTACGGCTATCTCAAGTTCTACAGTCTCTTGCCGGTCGTGCTAGCGGTGGCAGCAATTCACTTGCCAGCGCGGGTCGCCGGCACCATGGCCCTAATCGTAGCGCTGATCAATGTTCCCGCTCGGGTAGACGGGCTCATTCAGGAGCGGGCGTTCGCGCGCGTGGTGACACCTGTGTATAAGGCCGCCGGAGCCGAGGCCTGCTGGGTTACCAGCGGGTGGGGACCTCCGCTTTCGATGCGTTGGCCCGGCCAGAACTGTGGGATTCTTCAGGCGCTTGCGCATGGGACTGGCGAGGATGTCAATCGGCTCCTGGCGACCCAGCACGGGGCTTTGACCGAGTGCCTGGAGGCTTGCTTTTGTCGGTCGAACGAGGTGCTTACGAATGATATGACGAGCGATCGCCGTTCAGTCGTCCAACAGCTGGCCACGACGTTTGGGTTCGACCGTATCGCGATTGACGATCTTCTGCTCCGGCCCGGGGAAGGCAAGAGTCTGATGCCAGGGGATCGTCCGATACTACGGTATGGACCTGACCGGCAGCGGCAGGTCTGCGATGCCATTCGCGCGCGATCAGCGATCCGGTGACTAGCCGGGCCAACAACCTTCCAGGTGGCTCGTAAGGCTCCAAGTGCCACGGGCGCAGGTTTGTAAGGCAAGGGAACAACGTAATATCGACTAAGCACGGCGGACATCGGCAGGGTCCGCGACTTGAGCACCTCACCCATAACCCATTGGGCCACCGTAGGTTTTTCGCAACGGACGTCTCGATGGTCGGATGTTGAGGCCCGTCCAAAAAATAGAAAGGCCCTCTGAGAGCAATAAGTCACATCGGTCACTCCGAAGCGCTAGAATGTAAAGTGACGGCCCCTACTGCATGGCACACGCCAATGCTGCGGTGGTGCCGATTTAACGAGCGTCGGTGGGCGGAGGCCGATCGGTGTTAGACGGCGACGAGCGGGGGAGTTTCCAGGGCGGAGTGACGAAGTGATATCTACAGCGACACTGACATCGGCGGTGACGGAGAGCGATCGGACAGACAAGAAGATCGAAATCTCAATTTTGATGCCGTGCCTCAATGAGGCCGAGACAATCAGCGCTTGCCTCAAGAAGGCCACGGCTTTCCTCGCGCGCTCTAAGGTCCGCGGCGAAGTCCTCGTCGCCGACAACGGATCGACCGACGGTTCCGTGCAGATTGCGGAAAGACTGGGAGCCCGTGTTGTTCATGTCGCCTCTCGCGGCTATGGGGCGGCGTTGCAGCATGGCATCGATGCCGCACGAGGTCGCTTCATCATCATGGGCGACTCCGACGACAGCTATGATTTCAGCCAACTCGACGGGTTTATCGCAAAGCTGCGCGACGGATTTGATCTGGTCATGGGCAATCGCTTCCAGGGCGGAATCGCGCCGGGCGCTATGCCGCCGCTCCATCGCTACTTTGGTAACCCTGCGCTCAGCTTCGTCGGGCGTACCTTTTTCAAAATGAATATTGGAGATTTCTACTGCGGATTGCGCGGCTTCCGAAGGGATTCGATTCTCCGCTTGGGCCTGATTTCGTCGGGAATGGAGTTTGCGCTGGAAATGGTCGTGCGGGCTGGTCTTGCTCACCTGAAGATTGCCGAGGTACCGACGATGCTTTCTCCCGATGGTCGCTCTCGACCGCCGCATTTGCGCACATGGCGAGATGGCTGGAGAAGCATACGGTTCTTTCTTATGTTTAGTCCGCGTTGGTTGTTTCTATACCCTGGCATTGCGTTGCTGCTGCTCGGCTTGGCGGCATCCTCATTACTGTTGCTCGGCCCGCTTCCAATCGGCCCGCACGTCAGCGTTGATCTCCATACCCTTGTGGTCGCCGCCATGGCGACCATCGCCGGTCTTCAAGCGATATCCTTCGCGATTATCGCACGCCGTTACGCTGCTTCGCGCGGATTTCTTCCGAAGAGTCTCCGGCTGGAAAAGAGAGCCCACCTCTTCACGCTTGAATATGCCCTCGTAGCTGCATTGCTGTTGGTCGTGCTCGGGATTGCAGGAGTGACTTGGTGCGTCGTACAGTGGGTGACAGTGGATTTCGGACCGCTCGAATATGGGCTGGTTATGCGTGTTCTCATCGTGTCCATGACGGTGGTGGTGATCGCGGTGCAATTGTCGTTTACCGCTTTCCTCGCGGCTCTCCTCGATATTCCCACGAAATAAGCAGCTAGCCGATAAGGATAGCGCGACCGACGTATCGCGAGCGCGATCGCAGACGATCGCGCGGCCTCGCTGGTTCTCATGTTGTTTATCGCTGTTGGCGGCACAGCTGCTGTGGGGGTACATTCTCATCTGCACGTTTTTGACCGACATCTTGGGAGCACGCGCGGCGGTAGCGAGCCTGATGGGGTACGGGATCTCAGTCCCTCCCGCCAAAGAGCAATCACGTTCCGCTCGCGCGCGTTTCATCGCGTGGCGTTTCCGAAATATCTGATAGTCCAGCTTGTCGGAGACGGTGGCATTCGGGGAGATTCTCCTAGGCCGCGTTGGCTTTCCTTCCTTGATTTGCTTCAGGCGTTGGTGGTCAAACTGACCAACTTTTTCGCCCTCAAATATTGGACGTTTGCGGCCAATGAACAGGAACCCCAACGCTCAGTATAATCTGGCCGCACCGGGGTCGCTGCCGGTTCGGGTCGCGGCACGCGTCCGTCGCCGCATGTTCGAGGCTTTCATGGCGGAATTTGAGCCCAGCGGCTCGGAGACCGTGCTGGACATTGGGGTGACATCGGATCAGACATACATTCACTCGAACTATTTCGAAGCATACTATCCGTTCAAGAATCGGATCACTGCCGCCGGCATCGACGACGCTTCGTTTCTACAGACGCTCTATCCTGGTGTGCGGTTCGTTTTCGCCAATGCACTTCATCTCCCGTTTTCGACAGGGACGTTCGACCTGGTTCATTCCTCTGCCACGCTCGAGCATGTCGGATCGTCGGAAAACCAGGTTCGCATGATCGTCGAGTGTCTGCGGGTTTCCCGTCGCGGCATTTTTCTTACGACCCCCAATCGATGGTTTCCAATCGAGTTTCACACGCAGCTCCCCCTGTTGCATTGGTTGCCGACCCGGGTCTATCGGGTTATTTATCAGACGCTGGGTTATGGTTTCTTCGCAGAACAAGCCAACCTCAATCTGATGACGCAGGCGAATCTGAACTGCGCCACCGCTGGACTTATCGGCTGGCGTTTTCAGGTCGACTCCGCACGCCTCCTTGGGCTCAAAAGCAACTTGATCCTGGTAGCGCGTCGGTGACCGCAGTGGCTGCTTGCAGCGGCGCAGGCGCGCCAATGTGGTCTTCGATGCTACGCTTTCAATTACGCGGCCGAATTGCGGCATCCAAACCCGCGAGAATGCATCTTGAAGCGCGTGCTCGTCACCGGAGGAGTTGGCTTCCTGGGATAGCCTTGCTGAGAACTTCAGCAAGGACCTGGACCCCGCCGTCCATGTACAAGCTTGTACAAAATTGAGAACCGCCTTCCCGACAGCCATTTAAAGTCCCCCGACGATGATCGACCCGGCGAGCAGCCGTTAGCAGGCACCCGCTGCCAGGTGAATATAGACTAGCTTTCCGTCGCGCGGATCGGGCTCGAAGCGGGTCCGTTGTCTCAGTGGTTGCACGCCAGCCTGATCCGGGCTGGGTTTGAAACGATTCTTTTGGAGACGCGACACACGTTAAGGCGGCGCTTTCGGCCATGTCCGTAAAAACGGATCGCAACGACGCACATGGGTCGCTCAGCTTATGCATGGGCGGGTTCCGGCCCGTACACGCCAAGTCAAGTCGGCTGGCTCACGAGGATGCGAGCGTTGCTTGCTCGAGGGCAGCGTGAGGGACATCTTGCGGGGATTTGGATTGAAGATGGCTGTCGTGACACGCAAGGGATTTGAGGCGCGCGTACGAGAACCTTCCGCCAGCCAGGAGATGCTGGAGCGGATGACGGGGGCGATGTTGGAGGCGCGAGCTGAGCTGTGGCGCGAGTTCGAGCTATTGCACCGCGAGATGCTTCGGATACCTCACCTCAAGCCAGATTTTGATCCCAGAACTTGCTTGCTACGCGCTGGAGTGGTCGCTAGAGACTGCTCTTTCCCGTGGCCGAGAGAAAAGCACTTTTTGAGAAGATCAATAAAAGCAATTTTGTTAGTTTTTCGAACAAAACGACATTTTCTATAAGGCTGACCGTGCTCCTATGTCTTGAATGGTATGGCTCTCAATAGAGATGAAGGGCATCTATCTGAGTACCCGTCCATTCAAGTCCGAACGTACTTCATAAATGGGCTAAGAAAAACACTCTTTATATTAGTCGCCGTGAAGGAAACTGCAAACGGGTTGATGAGCCCAGGTAACGTACAGTGTCGGGCCGCAGTGCGTCTTGGTTTTGGAGTGAGAGCGATGGCCAATCGCTGAGCTCGGCGCGCCTTTTTCATTCGAGACAGGGTAAGGCGGAGCGGAAGATCAACGATCGGTGACGCACTCATGTTCTTCATCCTTTCTAAGCTTCTGGGCGTCTTTGCGTTCCCGTCCAATATTACGATTTTGATCGGACTCCTTGGCCTCTTGTTGCTGCCGACGCGCCTTGCACGCGTCGGACGGTGGCTCGCATTCGTGAGCCTCCTCGTGCTGGCGACCCTTGGCCTTTCACCGCTCAGCAACACGTTGATCATTCCGTTGGAGAACCGCTTTCCACCGTGGGATGCCGCGCGCGGAGCGCCTGACGGCATCATTGTTCTTGGTGGCGTCATCGATGCGTCGAGACCAGGCAATCAGATAATGCTCAACGAGAGCGCCGAAGGCTGACCGTCGTCCCAGAACTGGCACGGCGCTATCCCAATGCCCGCATCGTGTTTTCGGGCGGCAGCGGCGCGTTAATTGATGACGGCAGCGCGGGAGCCGGGGCCGCAGTGCGGCTGCTCGAGAGTCTCGGCATTTCGCGAAATCGCGTCATCCTTGAGGATCGGTCTCGCAATACGGTGGAGAATGCAGTCTTTTCCAAACTGATCGTCGCCACACCGGCACATTTCGTCAGCCGCCAGTCCCCGTCCGCAAGCCGTTGGACGGTTATAGCGGCATTGTTTTGGCCCGACATCCGGCACCGAGCACACGAACTCGCAGTCATCCGGCGCGCGCAGCGGGGCGCCATGAGGGCGAGAATGCATAAAAGAGCCATGCCACCGCGCCCGGCAGCGAACTAATCGCCAGGACGAAGCCGAAGCACACCGAGAACAGCAATGCCCGTTCCGGCGCAATGCCGTGGTTGCCGAGGAGCGAGATGACGGCGAGTTCCCGCAGGCCCCAGCCGCCGATGGAGATCGGGACGAGGGTCACGCCAAGTATGACCGCGAATAATACGGCGGCATCGGTAACCGGCAGCACGAGCCCCTGCGCCCGTCCGATTGACCAAATGACAGCGATAGTGAGCACGTGAATGAGACATCCAATGCCGAGGATCCTTGGGCCCTTTGGCCCGAGAAGAACGTCGCGGCTATCCAGAGCCAACGCTCCCAACCAACCGGAATAACGCCATCGAGCAAGCAACGGGGCGATCCTCGGCGCCAGCAATAGGCCGAATGCGCCAGCGAGCAGCAACCCGCCGTAAGAGACGAGCACCACGCCGCGATATCCGCCGAGCGCCGTCAGGCCCGACGGCAGCAGCAGGATCGCGAACCCCAGCGCAATCAACAGGACCACGGTTATGCCTCGATCGATGACCACGCTCATCACGGCCTTACGCCAATCGCGCACCCCCGTCACCCGCCACGCTCGGCAAGACCTAACCGAAGAACACGGCAATAGCGGTGATGGCGATCATGACGGTCCGCGTCACGCGCCGGTCACACACCGCTAGCGCGTGGACGACATTGCGCCAACGCAGCCCCGACAGCGGGAACTGCAGCACCAGGATCAGGGTGGCGAATGCGGCCCAGCGAAAATCCAGCGACGCGAGGGCAGGCTATTGGGCAAGGCCGGCTTTGTCGCACTGTCCGACATACTGATGTTCCCCGTTTACTGGCATACTCGAGGTTGCCAGCGGCGGAGAACCCCTGTTACAAAGGTGGAAACAGCGGCGAAGCCTCTCTGAACAGGCTCAGGTTTACCGGATAGTTCGTCGAAAGAGAAATCAATACCCGTTGGATTTGTGGTCGGATTCGTGTCTCGTCTGGTGATCATCTCGGCCGAGAATATGGCCTCTTGCAGGATCGTGAGGCGACTGCTCGACCTTTTGGCTAAAGACGTCTCGCTTGTCATGATGGTTCCCAATTTGCCAGTGGATACCAACAACCACCTGGGACGAGCCTGGCGATTGATCAGGTCTGCCTCCATAGGCTTTCTCGTTTTCAAATTCCTCGAAATTCATGTTCATCATGTCATCGCTTGGATCTCAGGGGCGACCATTTGGCAGCAAGCACGGGGCCATGGAGTAAAAATTCGCCGCTATCGATCGGCCGCTGACGACAACTTTCTGACCGACTTGAGGAACGCAGCGCCTGAGTTCACATTGAGTGCCGGCCCCGCAATCCTGAGCAGAACCATCATCGACCTAGCTAGCCGAGGAACCCTAAACTGCCATGGCGGCCGCCTACCTGAATATCAGGGTGCGGGCACTTACATTTGGATGTTAATCCAAGGCGAGCGGCTCGCTTACGCTACAATCCAGCGCATGGCCTACAAACTCGACGCAGGCCCGGTCTTGGCCGAGCGGGCCATTGCCATCCCCCCGAAGTGGTCAGCCTATCGTCTCGACTACGAGCTCGCCGAAGCCGGTGGCCAGTTATATGTGGATGTCGTTCGTCAGTTACTCGAGGGAAAGACTTTTCAACCGATAATTCGTCACGACGCTATGCAGAGCAACCGCGGGTTTCCCAAGCAGGAGCACATGCGCCTTTTCTACGCAACCGGTCGCAAACTTTTTCGGCCAGTCGAAATCCTGAGGCTTATCTGAAACAGACAGGGATCATTGACAGCCTGGCTCACGAATGTTGGTCGCCGGTTGCAGACAGGCAAAGCTGGCTATTCTTTCCAGTAGCTAGCCAAGCTCGGTCCGGCGACAAGCTCTTGCGATCGATCGCGGCGCGGAGGCGCTCGGTTGACGTTTCCCTCGGCGCCTCGGCTTCGATAACCTGCAGCGTGGCAGTTTGCAGCGTGTACAGGCCGAGCATCGTGCAGCGGCGTTCAATTATTTTCGTAATTAGAGTCTCTGTTCCCACTCGACGCGCGCGCTGCCATTAGCTACCCTCACTAGGAAACCGGAGAACATTGCCTAGCACGCTCTGACTCCGATCACCCTAAAGAGCAAAAAGATTAGCATGCACAGAAAGGTTAAGAAAAAAAATTCACTAAGTCGCCCACACGAAGTAGTGCGACCAATGGAATGGCCACGAGGAGATCAGCTCTCTCCGTACCGCCTAGCAGGCTGAGAATGCAGCTGGAAACGCCGGAGCACAACAGGTGGTGAAGCAGGGCTTTGTCACTCTCCCGAGCGCCATGGATGAAGCGGACAATTATACCCGCTGGATCATCTCGTTGTTTTCCAAGCACCTGCGTGGGCGCGTGCTTGAGGTCGGTCTTGGCCATGCCAACTACCGCAATTTTTTGCCTGACTTGTCCTCATATGTCGGAAGCGATATCGATGCGGGGATCATCGCATCGGCGCGTGCGCGCCACCCTAGCGATCGCTTCATCCTAATCGATGTGTGTGCGGACGATTTTCCTGAGCGTCTAGGGCACGGCTCCTTCGACGCCGTGATGTGCTTCAATGTACTGCAATATGTGCGAGATGAGCGGCTCGCGATAGCCAACATGATTGATTCATTGCGCGGAGGCGGCGCCCTCGCCCTGCTTGTTCCGGCTATGCAGTCTCTCTATGGACGCATGGATGAATTGGCGGGGCACCGCTCGCGCTACGAGCGCGTCCAGGTGACCTCGCTGTTCGACGAACTACCTGCGCGCGTGCTGTTCTGCCGCTTCTTCAACCCGATTGGAGCTATCGGATGGTGGGTGAACAATCGTCTCCCGCATAATACTTTGGAGGATGACAACATTGCACGGCAAATTCGACTGTTCGACCGTTACGTCGTTCCGTTATCGCGCACAATCGACCGGTTGAGCCGAGGCTTTTTCGGACAGTCGCTCGCATGCTTGGCGACCAAGACAAGCTGAGATCCTCAGCAAGGGAGGGAACCCCTGGCGCACCGCTCTACAGCGAGGGAGGGTCGTCTAATCGTTTGCGTCAGCCGTCGGCACGCGCCCTTTCGTTCCCTGGTGAGTGGCACAGCTCTTCTCGCCGGCGAATCTCGATCCTGATCGACGCGATGCGGTTTCTGATACCGCTGCCAGCCTCCAGCCTGCTGTGATTCTTTCCGGCCTCGGATTTTCGACCTTGGGTTCTCAATGTCTTACGGATTGCAAATCTTACTTGCAAACTGGAGGGCTGAAAATGGTTATCATCGGCTACGCGAGGGGTCTCGACCAGGGATCAGGAGCTAATTGGACAGATCGGGGCGCTCAAGGCTGCCGGAGCCCAGACAATCTTCCGTGAGAAGAACCGCCTGAGCCAATCAGCCGAAAATTCGCGATCTTGCGGGCTGCCCCTAAGCTGGCGTCGCGGGCGATTCGCGCGGAGCGTTTCACAAGCGAAGAAGGCTGCGAAGCTCATTCCCGCGCCGAACGCTGAGAGGAGCAAAAGCGAGAGGACGGATCGATGCGTATCGTAGTCCCGACTAATAAGGGATCACGATTTGGCTTCGAGATCCTAAATGAGTTTCTAACTCACAAGCGACGCCCGGCCGAAGTGCCGGATCGAGGTGGTGCGCGAAAGGATGAATTGAAGTCACTGAGATCGGCCGGAGAGTATAGCGATAGTTGCTATTCGTGCTGCTTTGGGGACCCGATTGCGAGCCTCCTTCCGTCGTAGACGAACCGTTAAGACCGCACTCCTCAAACAGCTGCTATCTGCGACTTGCATTGGTGCAATTGAGGAATCACGTCGCGGGCATTCCACAGCCTGAACAGAATTACGGGAAACGCTTCAAGGGTAAATCCGCTCGGTCACAATTGGACTAACACACGACTGAGTCGTTCGACGTAGTCGAGCGGAACAGAGGGGTGAGTAGGAAAAACGACGACATGGTCGACGTAGTGCTGCAAGTTAGGCAGTGATCTAGCGAAGGCTGCGAATTGGTCGATCATGGCGCAGTTCCGATAGTAGTATTTTGTGCAATCGAAACCCGCCTCCATCACAGCTCGGACCACAGTATCCCGATCCTCCTCGACTAAGATTGGAAAGTTCAAAAAAGAATCAGCGTTGTCATCCGGCCACGAGGGAACAGTCAGCCAGTTGACACCTCGCAGAACTGAGTGATACGCGCGGGCGTTCCGCAGGCGTATCTCGCGATGGCGTTCGGCGTGGGCGAGTTGTCGCGCCCACTCCCTGAGCTGAAATGATGAAGGCCGGCGCTCATATTCCAATGGTAGAGTCGACCTCAACACAGGATCGGGGTCGTTCTTGGATTGGTTTGTGATCAGGGCGATATCGTGTCGAACGCCTAGTCGGAAGACCGGAAAAGTGAAGTAATTGAAAACCGTGGGCTGAGTTAGGGCGTTCACCTTCAGTCCTTTTATGAAATTGGGCCACATCTCTTTAGCCCTCATAACTGGCCACCCTGCCAACTGCTCGCGTACACTGTCACGCAAAGCCCTAGACTTGGCTACCATCGCGCCGCCGAAATAGGTGCATACGGGCTTGAAAAGGCCGAAGCTGTACATTCCGACATCGCCAAAAGCTCCCACGTGTTGATCTTTGATGCGAGCCCCCAACGCAATGGCACAGTCCTCGATGAGCATTACGCCCTTGCGCGCGCAAAGACCGGCGATCTCTTGAATTCTGTGGTTAGCGGTGTGGTAATGGGTGACGATCACAGCCGCTGTAGTTTCGTCGATTGCCGCCTCAAGCGTTCCCGGCGCCAGATGCGGCGAACGGGGTTCGATATCGACGAAGAGCGGCGTACCCCCAGCCAAATACACCATATTGATCAGGTCAAAGATAGTGAAGGCAGACAATAGCACTTTGCGCCGACCACTCTGTGCAACCGCGTGCTTGACCGCAAAATAAACCGCGAGCCTGCCCCGCGGGAGCGGGATTACATCGTCGACACCGGCGAAGCTGCAAAAAACCTCTTTAAAATGCCCATCGTCGGCATCGTTGAGCGTGTTCGTTGCAACGGCTAGAAGGAAGCCCGAATTGTTAATGTCGTAAAGGCGCTGCCGCGGCTGGATGGTCGCCATGGAATTTGAGCCGGGTTCAAAATTAAATTTTCGCACTTTTCCGGCCGTGCGGCAAGAGCGAGTACGCACCGCTCGCATCGGACCGCACTAACGCTTCGGAGAGAAAAGAGCGTCAAAAGTATTGGAACAAAGGCCGTGGGTTGATCGCGAAATGGGCGACGAACAACTTGAATTGACGATTTTGCTACCCTGCCTCGACGAGGCGGAGACAATCGAGCTGTGCATTGACAGGGCCAGGTCGTATCTCGCCCGCACAAGGGTGCTGGGAGAGGTCTTGGTTGCCGATAATGGATCAACCGATGGCTCGCAACAGTTAGCGATCTCGAAGGGCGCGCGGGTCGTTGCCGTTCGAGATCGCGGCTATGGGTCTGCGCTCCGGCACGGGATTCTGGCTGCGCATGGCCGTTATATTATTATTATGGGCGACGCCGATGATAGCTACGATTTGTCTAATCTCGAAGGTTTCATGGCGAGGCTCCGCGAAGGGGATGACATTGTTATAGGAAATCGATTTCGGGGTAGAATCGCTCCCGGTGCTATGCCACTGCTTCACCGCCTCGGCCGCCCGGTGCTCAGCCATCTCGGACGCCTATTTTTCGGTGTCCGCATAGGCGATTTCCATTGCGAGTTGCGTGGTTTCAATCGCGAACGAATCCGCGCCCTTAATCTGCACACAACCGGAATGGAATTCGCAAGCGAGATGATAATCTCTGCGGCGCTGCGCGACTATCACATTAGCGAAGTACCAACAACTCTAAAGAAGGACGGCCGATCACGGCCGCCGCATTTGCGAACATGGCACGATGGATTGCGACATCTGAGCTTTCTCCTCATGTTCAGCCCAGTGGCCCGGTCGAGATCACTGAAAGAATTCACTTGGATATACACACCTTTCTCGTAGGCGCCATCGCAGTCATAATTCCCGCATTCACCGGATAACGCACTGAGTTTCTGCGCGGCCTGCGCGATTCAGATATAGCGATCAGCATCCCTGGATCGAGCGAGGCGGCCATGGCTGAATATAAGTGAAGTGGGCTTCGGTCGACTTTGGATCACTTGAAGTTCCGATGGTATTGCGACTACTTACAATCGCGCTCACCAGCATTGCGGTTGGCGTTCAACTTGCTCTTACTACTTTTTGTGAGCTATTATGAATATTCCGATTAAACGCGAACAGGTGCTTACTGCGCTCGACGATTGCCCGTCGGAAGGCATATCGGAGCCGGAGACTCGCAGGTTACAAGGATAGGGCTATGCTGCGCCTGTTGGCAGTCGGTGCCTCGGGCTATATCGGCCGCCGGTGGAATGGGCTTGCCCCCATGCGCTCCGAACGCAAGCAAAAAATTTGCGAAGCAAGGGTCTTGCTTTCATACGTATCGGGGGAACGCACCCCGCCCATTGGGGCGGTAATCAGGTTGATTCGTGCGTTCGATCGGCAAGGCGCCCAGTTGCTCGGACTGCCACGCGCCATCGTAAACTGTCCATGGTTGTTGCGGGGATTCGAACCGCTGCGTGGACGCGGAAAACATAGACTGGCTGTCCAGTTGCACCTTGCTGTCATGGTGGCAGAGAGCATGAGCGAGCAAAAGAATCGTCGAGCAAAAATTTCTTCCGTGTTTGGTACCGCTTTTCTAGAAATTATCGCACTACCTTTTCGTGTCTTTCTTGGTCGACGTTACGAATGAACCATACCTTCTTCGATTCCGATTGCATCGTTGTGGGCAGTGGCCCCGCGGGTGTGAGTGTTGCTTTTGCGCTCATCGAATCTGGTGTTCACGTTTTGATGCTTGATGGTGCCAATGACGCAGACACAACTAGCAGGCACTCCGGTGAGCCATGGAAACGGATGCTTGGTAGCGAGTTGGAGGCACTTCTGCCAGAGGACGGGCTTTCGCCAAAGTTGAGAACCCCGGTATCACGGCAGATTGTTAGTAATTTTCAGCAGGCTTGTAACGTGCGGGGCGAAGGTTTTGTCGCGATCGGGGCGAAGGAGCGTGGCGGCCTCTCACATATTTGGGGCGGATTAGTTTGCGAGTATGATGCGGGAGATATCGAAGGCTGGCCTTTATCAATCAAGGATATGCGATCGTCGTATGGTGTCGTAACAAACAGGATTGGAGTAAGCGGCAGCACAACAGATGAGATGGCCGATTTCCTTGGGCGCTCCGGAACTATCCTGCCCGCTCTTCCTATCGGTCCTTCAGCCGTACGATTGTTGGAACGCTATCGTCCTGGTTCACAGGGGCCTGAATTTGGACTGGGGCTCGCCCGTAATACGATTCTATCAGTGGCTCGCGATGGCCGCAGCGCTTGTGATTTGCGCAAGGACTGTTTATGGGGGTGCAAGCGCGGCGCGATATACGATGCGAGGTTCGATTTGAAAGAGCTTAAGCGGAACGATTACTTTCGGCTCTTGGACGATGCGCATGTGGTGGACTTGCGCCGAGTCCGCGGCGGTTGGGAAGTTTCAACCAAAGACGGCAGGAGCTTTGCCGCGCCACGTATCGTAATCGCCGCGGGCACGCTTGGTACTGCGGCTTTACTCATCCAGCTGTTGCCGAATGCACCTGCTGAACTGCCACTGCTCAGTTCCCCGGCTATGGCGATGCCAATTCTTGTACCCGCGAGATTGGGTTACTTGCCTCCGGAGAAGGGTTATTCATTGGCCCAGTTGGTGTATCGCTTGCGATATGGTTACGACGGTCGCGATTTCGTGACTGGTGCGGTTTATGAGATCGAAGGACTGCCAGCCTCTTTCTTCACTGCGCGGCTACCCCTTAGCCGCCGAGCAGGTACTGAAATTTTCAATTTTATCGCCCCAGCACTTCTTGTTGCGACGGGATATTTCCCAGGTACTCAGAGTGACAACAAACTTAGATGGCAGCGAAATGGCAACGGAATATCAGTCGTTGTGCGCGGCGGTGTAAAGGGTGATCTATCAACTAACGTCGACAAAGTGCTTCGCCGCTTGCGGAAAATCTGGTGGCGGCTTGGGGGGCTTATGCTCCCGGGCGCGTCCCTAGCCCAGCCGGGTACTGACGCGCATTTCGGTGGACTTTTTCCCATGGGCCTTCATGGCGCACATGGAACAGATCAGTTCGGCGAGCTAAATGTCGCGCCAGGGGTGTTTGTTGCCGACGGCGCCGCACTTCCGACGGTCTCATCGAAATTTGTTACGCTAACCATCATGGCGAATGCAGATCGCATTGGACGTCACATCGCTCGAGCACATCGCGCCGCCTGATTCTGCATGCGTGCCCGGTGAGGGCCGCTTTGCGGCGCCGACCTATCGCGTCTGATCGTTGCTCATAGGACCAACTAGGATCTGTGCCCGGATAGTTTCATTGAATTCGCATGGCGTCCGCGGCCCAGTACTCTTGCCGCCGTGAACCTTGCACCGGCCGTTCGGCATGGCTGCCGCTCGGCAGGGCTTGCCGGTCCGCTTGGATCGAGCACCGCAGCGGGGAGCAGCGTTCGCCATAACCATCGCGCTCGCGCGCAAGAGGTTCATCGCTCATTTTTGACCATCCCCCCGCCGTCGCTCTCCCGCCGTCCCCCGGCGCATTAAACCGCGATTGTTCGGCAATCGCTGGCTGCCGCAAACGACGGGACTGCTTTGCCGGAAGTTCAGGCAATCGTCTTCCGCCGTCGCCCCCCAGCCGAGAAGGCCACCTCAAGATCAGGCCGGGACTCGGCCGACGCGATTACGGTGCCTAAAGCAAAAGCGTGCTGACCGTGGAAGGCCAGCACGCTTGTAAGCTCATCGGTGATCGGTAGGGATCCAACCTCTCAGGCGACGAGCTGACGACGGCGGCGCGCCAAGGCCAGAATAGCACCCGCAAGCCAAGATCAGGCCCGGCAATCCCGCGCCCACCATGGGGCCGGGTGTCGGTATGACTAATAGATGATATTGAAAAATAATATTATTAGCAGCATTAGAAATGGGAATGCTTAGCATAAGTATCCCGCCGGGAGAAATTCCTATTGCTGAAACTGCGTCGGCTGCACTTTCGGTTAGCGATAACGTGAAATTTCCAAAAACATTTCCGGTGACCGGATCATCAAAATTAACTCCAAAAGCATTTCCGGTGATCAGCGGCGGATTGAAGGTTTGAAAGCTAATATGAAAGTCAGTCCAGGATATAGGAGTGTCATTCCTGAATGACACTGTCCACAGATCCGTGCCTCCCGGCCGTATGGTAACATCCCCGCCTTGGTTCGTACAGGGTTCGGTTACAGGAACGGGTCCAGTGTAGGAAGAACCAGAGTGCCTATGTTTATAGTGGTAGCCACAGCGTTTCCAAAAGCTAAGGGCACGATCAGCAATGCCATAGCGATTGAACAAAGATAGGTTTGCGATTGGTTTATTTTCATCGGTCCCTCCCCTTCCCTTTGTGGAGCTAAGTTAGCAGGGTTAATGGTTTCCAGAAAGCCCATTTACCGGGCGAGTGTTGTTGATCCTGGCTCGAAGTTAATAGCTTTACCTGTAACCTATTGCAGCCGAGGCCCGTTCTTAAGGGGATCAGCGGCATGATCTTCCTCCGTCGCCTGTGGAAGATACGGTAGCTGAGAACCAGCATCCGTCTGCCGAACCATCACGTCAACGCCCAGTACCCAATGATGCAGC
>Ga0306925_10000535_pt1 | contig 27534 bp, 23 predicted proteins | sample flu12Cox44000176_FD_203755 | JGI IMG/M metagenome (GOLD analysis project Ga0306925, IMG submission 203755) | Lab enrichment of tropical soil microbial communities from Luquillo Experimental Forest, Puerto Rico - flux8day.12C.oxic.44.000.176 (v2)... | ecosystem: Environmental > Terrestrial >... | reverse complement strand
GACGGCATCTATTTCAGGGTGACCGATCGCGGACCGGGAATTCCGCCGGAGGCGATGGACAAGGTGTTCGACTGGTTCGAGACCGATTCCATGGGCTCGCAGCATCGCGGGCCCGGTCTTGGTCTTTCGCTTGTGCGCTCCTTCGTCGAGTTACACGGCGGTATCGTAGCGATCGACTCCGTTTCTGAAAAAGGCACCACGGTCACCTGCACATTCCCGGTGGCGCAGATTGCAAAACAGACCGCGGCGTAGGTTGAAAGCCTCCACCGGATGCCCGATTCTGGCGTGAGATCGCGCAATCCGTCTATAAGGTGACAATCATGTGACGGATCAACCGATGTTCTTCTCCAGTTCCGGCGGCTACAGCTTCACGACGACATTGGCCGACGAGGCAGCCACTTGCCGGCTGATGACGGATATTGCCGCTATTATAGAGCCGGGCGATCTGATCACGCTTTCCGGCGATCTAGGTGCTGGTAAAACGACCTTTGCTCGTGCGCTCATCCGTTACCTCGCCGACGACAACACGATCGAGGTCCCGAGCCCGACCTTCACCCTGACGCAGACCTACACTTTGCCCCGTTTCGCGGTCGTGCACGCCGATCTCTATCGGCTGTCGAGCTCAGCCGAGTTGGCCGAGCTCGGTCTTGACGATTCCCCCGAGGGCGCGGTGACCCTTCTGGAATGGCCGGATCGCGCAGTCGGTTATTTACCCAGCAATCGTCTCGACATCACTTTCACCCTTGAACCGCAGGCCGGGCTGACGGCTCGAAACGTACGCATCACCGGTTACGGCAGCTTTGCACCGCGCACCGAACGCGTCCTGACCATCCGGCGTTTCCTCGATCATTCGGATTTTGGACGCGCCGAACGCCGGCGCATCCAGGGCGACGCCTCCACGCGAAGCTACGAACGACTGACGCGCGATGGCGCAACCTACGTGATGATGAATTCACCCAAGCGCGCTGATGGCCCACCGGTACGCAACGGAAAGTCCTACAGCGCAATCGCGCATCTCGCCGAAAACGTGACGCCTTTCATTGCCATGACGCAGGCCCTGCGCGGGCGCGGATTCTCCGCACCGGCGATTTTTGCCGGTGACCGCGAGGCGGGGCTGTTGATCATCGAAGATCTCGGCGACGAATTAGTCGTCGAGACCGATCAGTCGGCGCCAATCGAGACGCGCTACGAAGCAGCAACTGATCTGCTGGCGGAATTGCATTCCGAGCCGGCATCGCCGGTGATTCCAGTCGAACCCGGAACAGATTATCGATTGCCGCTCTACGATATGGATGCATACCTTATCGAAACCGAATTACTGCTCGACTGGTATTTGCCCAAGCTTGAAATCAGGATTTCGGATACCAAGCGCGAAAACTACCGCGCGCTCTGGCGTGACGCGTTGGTGCCCGTTTTGAACGAAACCCAGACCTGGGTCTTGCGGGACTTTCATTCGCCCAATCTTCTTTGGCTGCCCGAGCGCGAGGGGACTGCGCGCGTTGGTCTGCTCGACTTCCAGGACGCCGTCATGGGGCCGGCTGCCTTTGACGTCGCCTCGTTGTTGCAGGACGCGCGCGTCGATGTGCCGGAAAAGATGGAAATCGCGCTGCTGTCGCGCTACACACGCGCACGCCGATCGGCGAACGCCGCGTTCGATGCGCCGGCATTCGCGCGCTCATACGCAACACTCGCCGCGCAACGCGCGTCAAAGATCCTGGGGATTTTTGCCCGGCTCGAGCGCCGAGACCGCAAGTCGCAATACTTGCGTCATCTGCCCCGCGTATCAACCTACCTGCAACGTTCTTTATCCCATCCGGCACTGGCCTCGCTCGCGGCTTGGTATCGCGCCAACGTTCCCCCGGTGAAAGTCTGACCATGTGCGCGGCCCCCACACGCGTCGCTCCCCGTCGCGCCATGGTCCTGGCTGCGGGGTTGGGCACGCGCATGCGGCCCTTGACCGATTCGACGCCGAAACCGCTCATCAAGGTTGCCGGCAAGCCCCTAATTGATCACGTGCTCGACCGGCTAGCTGACGCGGGCGTCCAGCGGGCGGTCGTCAACGTGCATCACTTCGCCGAACAATTGCAGCGGCATCTTGCGCACCGCCAGCACCCGAAAATCGTGATTTCCGACGAACGGGGGCTACTGCTCGGGACTGGAGGCGGCGTCAGGAAAGCCCTGCCGGAGTTCGGCGATGCGCCGTTCTTTCACGTCAATTCCGATACGATCTGGATCGACGGCGTCAAATCCAATCTTTCGCGACTCGCCGATTTTTTCGACCCGGCTACAACGGATGCGCTTTTGCTGCTTGCACCCACGACCGGCAGTGTCGGCTATTCCGGACGTGGCGATTTTTCCATGACATCTGATGGTCGTCTGCTCAAACGCACCGAACAGGAGGTCGCGCCCTTCGTCTACGCCGGGGCGGCAATACTTTCGCCCGCATTGTTCAAGGACGCCCCTAGCGGAGAGTTCTCGCTCACCGCCCTGTTCGAGCACGCCGCTGACGCGATGCGGCTGCATGGTCTGCGCCTCGATGGCGTATGGATGCATGTTGGCACTCCAGAGGCCATTGGCGAAGCGGAAGCCGCCATTCGCTCAAGCGCGGGCTAGTCAACTGGACCTGAGTTTCGATTCGCTTGCGGCGCAAAGCGTGTATGCTGCCGAGCAATGCAAGCTATGAAGCCTCGCGTTTTCAATATTCCGGCCTCAGTGCCGTTCCTGCCGGTCCTCATCGATTCCTTGCGCACGGGAAAACTGTTGGCCGGTTTTCCGGCCTCCGATGATCCACTCGAACTAGCGCGGGCAACACTCTACCTTCCTACCCGGCGCGCATGCCGCATGGCGCGCGATGCCTTCGCGCGCGCTTTTGATGGGGCGGCCATTCTTCCGCGCATCGTCGCGCTCGGCGATATCGATGAGGACGAAATTATCTTCTCACAGCCCGCAACCGCGGAACTGGCCGAAGACACCCTAGCCATAACTCCCGCGATCGATCCGCTGGAGCGACGGCTGCTGCTCGCACAACTCATCGCCCGCTGGGCGCAGAAGATCCACCCTGACCGCGGCGCGCCGCTGATCGCCAATACGCCAGCCGCGGCACTCGCGCTCGCCGACGATCTCGCGCGTCTGATCGACGACGCCATTACCCGCAAGATGGACACGCGGAAGCTTGATAGCCTAGTGCCGGACCAGTTCGATAAATATTGGCAGTTCACACTCGACTTCCTGAAGATCGCGCAGAGCTATTGGCCAGAACGTCTCAAGGAGGAAGGGGTCATAGACGCGGCCGAGCGGCGCGACCTTCTCATCGAAGCCGAGATGCGGCGTCTCACCGACAGCAAGGATCCGGTAATCGCGGCCGGCTCTACCGGCTCTATGCCGGCGACCGCGAAGCTGATCGCGTCGATCGCCCGACTTCCGTACGGAGCAGTCGTTCTCCCCGGACTCGACACCGATCTCGATGAGGCGTCCTGGCAGGAGCTCGCCGGCAGCAAGGACGAGAAAGACGCCCCCGCCTCGGTGCATCCACAATTCTCCATGCACGCGCTGCTCGCACGCATGGGCGTCTCGCGCGACGTCGTCAAAACTCTTGTCGATCCAGAACTGCATGGGCGCGAGATGCTGGTCTCGGAAGCCTTGCGTCCTGCCGCCACGACCGATCGCTGGCAGGCTCAGTTCAAAACCCCTGAATTCAGTGCCGCGGCCGATCGCGCCATGGCTGGCGTAAGTCTGATCGAAGCCGCCAATGCCGAAGAGGAAGCGCTCACTATCGCGATCTGTCTGCGCGAAGCCATTGAAACGCCAGGCAAAACCGCAGCTCTCGTGACCCCTGATCGTGCTCTAGCACGGCGCGTGGTGGCCGCGCTCGAACGTTGGAATGTCGAGGTCGATGATTCCGGCGGTGATGCGCTCGCCGACACGCCGGCGGGGACATTCGCGCGCCTCGTGGCCGACGCTGCGCTGGGCGGGCTCGAGCCGGCAAAGCTGCTGGCGCTCCTCAAACATCCGCTCCTGCGGCTTGACGGTGAAGCCTTTGCGCATGCGCGCGCGATCGCGGCGATCGAACGCGCCGTCCTGCGCGGGCCACGTCCGCGCCGGGGCTCGGCCGGCCTCATGCACGCGCTCACAAGTTTCCGGCAGACGCGTAACGAACTGCACGCCCGCGACCCACGGAATTTTGTCTTGGCGGCCGACCTCGATGCAGCCGAGCACCTGGCAGAAAGGTTTGCGCAGGCACTCGCTCCTCTGGAGGCGCTCGGACACCGATCGCAAAACCTATCCGCTTTGGCGCAGGCGCACGCAAGGACGATCGAGGCTCTCGCCGGTGCCGGAAAAGACGTCGCGGCATACAGCGGCAGCGACGGACGTCAATTGCAGCGAGCTTTCGAAACGATCGCAGAAAGCGAAACATCGAGAACGCTCGAACTCACTCCAGCTGACTACCCGGACGTCTTCCACTTGCTGTCATCAGGGCGCGTCGGACGACGCGCAGAAATTGGCAACCCACGCGTACGCATTTTCGGCCTACTGGAAGCACGTCTGCAAAGCGTCGACCGACTGGTGCTTGGTGGTTTGAACGAGGGTACCTGGCCGCCTGACACCCGCAGTGACCCCTGGTTGAGCCGTCCCATGCGGCTCGAACTCGGTCTCAATCTGCCAGAGCTGCGCGTCGGCCTGTCGGCGCACGATTTCGCGCAAGGACTCGGCGCACCGGAGGTTATTCTTTCGCGCGCGGCCAAACACGCAGGCACCCCGGCGGTGAGGTCTCGCTTCGTCCAGAGACTGGCTGCCGTCGCGGGTGATACCCGGTGGAAAGCGGCACTGGCGCGCGGCGCCCGTTACACGGGCTATGCCCGGGTGCTTGATCATCCGGCCGCCGTGTCGCCCGCCCCACGACCGCAACCGGTCCCGCCACCGGAAGCTCGTCCATCGCAACTCAGTGTGACCGACATCGAGAACTGGCTGCGCGATCCGTATACGATCTACGCCAAACATGTGCTGCGGCTTTTCCCGCTCGATGTCATCGACACGCCGCCGGGTGCGGCCGATCGCGGAACTTTCATCCATGAAGCGATCGGCGAATTCACCAAAACCTACGCTGATACGCTACCTGACGACGTCACGCGCGAACTCAAGGCGCTCGGCGAAAAACACTTCGCTCCGCTTAAGGACTACGAAGAGGCTCGCGCTTTCTGGTGGACGCGTTTTGTCCGTATCGCCGAGTGGATTGCAGGCTGGGAACGCGAGCGTCGCACGGACGTAATCAAAATCTTCGCCGAAATCTCAGGGAAGTATCCGATCCCGCTCGGCAAAACCGAGTTTCGCCTGACAGCCCGCGCCGACCGGATCGAACAGCGCTCGGACGGCAGCTTTGCCATCCTCGATTACAAGACCGGCCAGCCCCCAACCGATGCGCAGGTCCGCAGTGGACTCGCGCCACAGCTCACGCTGGAAGCTGCGGTCCTGCGCAATGGCGGTTTTGCGGGCATTCCCGCCGGCGCTTCCGTGTCGGAAATCGGCTATGTGCGGCTCAAAGGTGGCGATCCGCCGGGCGAGCCGAAGAGCATCAAGATCAGCGACGGCACACCGGACGGCGTTGCCGACGTCGCGCTTCGCAAGCTTGCCGACATCGCGCAAAAGTTTCTTGTCGAGGGCGAACCCTACCGCTCGCTCGTCCATCCGATGTGGAAAAAACACTACGGCGATTACGACCACCTCGCACGCGTGAAGGAATGGGCGGCCTCGGGCGGTGAAAGCGAGGTCGACTGGTGAGCGCTCCCCGTCAAATCCCCGACGCCGCAAGGAACAGCCAGATCGCAGCTGCCGATCCGGAGCGCTCGGTGTTTGTGTCTGCCAATGCCGGCTCGGGCAAAACGCACGTGCTGGTGCAGCGGGTGATCAACCTGCTGCTGCGGGGCGAGGATCCGTCAAAGATTCTTTGCGTCACCTTCACCAAGGCTGCCGCCGCCAATATGGCGACGCGGGTATTCGACACGCTTGCCGAATGGACGACGCTCGATGACGCCACGCTCGACGCGCGCATAGAGCTTGCGACCGGCAAGTTGCCCGACACGGCGCAACGTGCCCGCGCCCGCCGACTTTTTGCTAACGCGCTGGAAACGCCCGGCGGACTGAAAGTCCAGACCATTCACGCTTTCTGTACACGTCTGTTGCACCAGTTTCCGTTTGAGGCCGACGTGGCGGCTCGCTTCGAGGTGCTTGACGAAGCAACAACCGCACAGTTGCTCAACCAATTGACGCTTTCGGTTTTGCTGAAAGGCGCCACCGAACCGCAGAGTGCGCTTGGCAAGGCCTTGGATACAGCAATCACCTCCGCCGCCGATGTGACGTTCAAGGAAGTCATCGCGGAGACCATCGCCAAACGCGATCTGATTACGAAATGGACCGCGCGTGCGGGCGGCGTCCAGCACGCAATCGATGAAATGACCCGCACCTTCAACCTGGCTCCGGGCGACACGCTTGCTGACGTCGAAATGAGATATTTATCCGAGTCACATATTCCTCAGACCGAATGGCCGGCCCTAATCGAGGTCTTTTCAACCGGCTCAAAAACCGACAATGACCAGGCTGTTTCATTGTCCGCCGCCCTGCGCTCTTCCGGGCGGCAGCGCATCGAACACTACCTCGATGTGTTCTGCACTGACGGCCGAAAGCCGCGTGCCAACATCATCACCAGGAATCTGGCAAATGCTCATCCGCAATGGGCCTCGCGCCTCGACAACGAAAAGACCCGCGTTTGCGGCTTACTCGCGCAGGAGTTCGCCCTACGGGCACGCGACCGCAGCGCCGCGGTGATAACGGTCGCGGCCGCGGTTATCGAGCGCTATCGCGAGGAGAAGGAGCGCCGGGGCCTGCTCGACTATGAAGATCTGATCGACAAGACACTCGAGCTCCTGCGCGACGCCTCCACCAAGAGCACGGCAGCTGCCTGGGTTCTCTACAAGCTCGATCTCGGCATCAATCACGTGCTCGTCGACGAGGCGCAGGACACGAGCGACAAGCAATGGGAGATCATCAAAATTCTCGTTGCCGAATTCCTGCCCGGCGGCGCGCGCGAAAACGTGCGCCGCACTTTGTTCGCGGTCGGCGACGAGAAGCAGTCGATCTTCTCGTTTCAAGGCGCCGTGCCGCACAAGTTTGCCGACATGCGCCGCCACTTCGGCGACTTGCACAAGAGAACCGATGTTGAATTTGCGATCGAGAGACTTGAATACTCGTTCCGCTCCGCCGTCGGCGTGCTGGCAGCGGTCGACACGGTTTTCAGGCAGCCCGAAGCATTCCGCGGGCTGACAGCCGACCCAACCTGGCCTGTCCATCAAGCCTTGCCTGATGCAGTGCCCGGCGATGTTGAAATCTGGGACCTGGTCGCCCCTGACGCCGATGATAGCGGCAAAGAGGGCTGGGACGCTCCGTTCGACACCACCAGCGAGGCCAGTCCCTCGGTCAAGCTCGCCACAAAGATCGCGGGCAGGGTGAAGGGCTGGATTGCCGGCGGCACGCGTCCAGGCGAAGTGCTGATTCTTGTTCGTCAGCGCGGCCCCATGTTCGAGGCGGTGATCCGCGCCCTCAAGCAGGCGCAGGTCAATGTCGCCGGCGCCGACCGCCTGGTCTTGACCGAGCACATCGCGGTCATGGACCTGCTGGTGCTTGGCGACGCACTTTTGCTTCCAGATGATGATCTGGCGCTCGCGACCGTGCTTAAGAGTCCGTTGTTCGGCTTGGACGATGAGCAGCTGTTCAAGCTCGCATATCGGCGCAAAGGCCCGTTGCGATCTGCCTTGCGCGCACGCGCCGCTGAAGATCCCGCATTTGGCGCGGCCTCATCGGCACTTGATGCATTGACCCCCAAGGCGCGCACGTTGTCGCCTTTTGCGTTTTACGCACATGTGCTGGGAGCACTGAACGGGCGCGCCAGAATTTTGAGCAGACTTGGCACCGAAGCTACCGACCCGCTCGACGAGTTCCTGAACCTCGCGCTGACTTACGAGCAAAGAGAGGCCGCGTCGCTGCAAGGCTTTCTGAACTGGATTAGGGCGGCGCAAAGTGAAGTGAAGCGCGACATGGAGATGGCGCGCGACGAAGTGCGCGTGATGACCGTGCACGGTGCCAAAGGGCTCGAAGCGAAAAATGTCATCCTCATTGATCATACCACCACGCGTCCGGGAGGCGCGCATCCACCGCGCCTGCTGACCGTACCGATTGACGGGGCGCCGCCCGGTGCAACCGCGTTGGTGTGGGCCGCCGCTCAGGCGAAGGATGCCGGGCCGATGGGAGATGCACGCACGAAAGCGCTCGACGCGGCGCGCGACGAATATCGACGCCTTCTGTATGTCGGACTGACGCGCGCGGCCGAACGCCTGCTGGTCTGCGGCGCAAGAGGTGTCAACAAGGCTCCAAAAGGCTGCTGGCATGACCTCGTACTCACTGCGCTGCAACCACTGTCGGAAGAGATCAGCAATGAGGAAGGCAAAGTGTGGCACTTCCGCAAAGGCGTCCTCGTAGGCGGAAAGCAGCCACGCGAGGTAGCGGTGCAAGCTACGCTACCGGCGTGGCTTACCGCGACGGCGCCAACTTCGCCGACACCGAAGATGCTGCGGCCATCTGATACGATGGAAGATGATCCGCGTCATCTCATCGGCCGCGGCGAGCGCGAAGCAGCGCGCGTGCGCGGCTTGTTGGTTCACCGCCTCCTGCAATCGCTGCCGGATGTCGTCCCCGACCGGCGACGGAAGGCGGCCGAGGACTATGTCGCCAAAGCAGGGCGCGAGCTGCAGGACGCGGACCGCACTCGCCTGGTTGAGCAAGTCATGGGCGTCATCGACGGTGCTCAATTCCGTGAACTTTTTGCGTCGGGCAGCCGCGCCGAAGTTCCCATTGTCGGCAAGCTCCGCCACGGCGGCGAGATAATGTCGATTTCCGGACAGGTCGATCGTCTTTCGGTGACGCAAGCCGCCGTACTGATTGGAGATTTCAAAACGAACCGCGAGCCGCCGCGCCGAAGCGAAGATGCGCCGGTCGCTTACGTGCGCCAGCTCGCCCTGTACCGTGCCCTACTCCGTAAACTCTATCCCGACAGGCCTGTTCGCGCCGCCCTCATCTGGACGGAAGTACCTGATCTCATGGAGCTTTCTCAAGTGGTGCTGGATCAGGCGCTGGAGGACTCCCTGGCGCAGGTCACCTACACGTGAGATCACCTTGACGCTGCGGTACCGCGTTCATAGTTTCCAGCCCTCGCAATTTTCTGGGGCGATTCTCTCCCCGCTCAACACAAGAGGTAGTCGTCATGGCCGTCGGCAAAGTGTCGGACGCAAGTTTTGAATCGGACGTTTTGAAATCTGCCGAACCGGTGGTCGTGGATTTCTGGGCCGAATGGTGTGGTCCCTGCCGCATGATCGGTCCGGCCTTGGAAGAAATTGCCGGTCAACTCGGCGACAAGGTGAAAATCGTGAAGCTCAATGTCGATGAGAACCCAAAGACCGCCGGACAATACGGCATCATGTCCATTCCGACCCTGATGCTATTCAAGGGTGGCAAGGAAGCCGCGCGCCAGGTCGGCGCCGCGCCCAAGCAAAAACTGCACCAATGGATCAGCGCCGCCGTATGACCGCGCTGTAAATGACTTGCTGAAACGGCCGGCCTAAAGCCGGCCGTTTTGCGTTAATGGGACGATGATCCTCGCTCTGCAGCCGCCCTTCCCGCCGATGGAGGCTTTGTCCGTGGACGAAGTCCCGCAGGGCAAGCATTGGCAATACGAGCCGAAATGGGATGGCTTCCGTTGTCTGGTATTTCGCAATAATAAAAAAGTCGAACTGCAATCGAAGTCCGGTCAGTCGCTCACACGTTATTTCCCGGAACTCGTATCAGCTGTCGAAGCGCTGAAGGCGAGACGCTTCGTGCTCGACAGCGAAATTGTCGTGCCGCGAAAGCGGGCATTTTCTTTCGACGATTTGCTGCAGCGTATTCATCCGGCGGAGAGCCGGGTGAAGCGCCTCGCCGCTGAGACACCCGCACTGCTGATCGTGTTCGACCTGCTGTGCGGAGATGACGGGAAAAGTCTAACCCAAAAGCCGCTCTGCGACCGACGCCAATATCTCGAGGAATTTGCCCGCAAGTATCTGCGCGCCAACAAGATGATCCGAGTGTCTCCCGCGACCACCAGAATTGCCGAGGCGCGAAAGTGGCTCAAGCAAGTCGGCACGAGTCTCGACGGCATCATCGCCAAGCGACGCGATATGCCCTATGAGTCCGGCAACCGCCACGGCATGCAGAAGATCAAGAACTATCGATCCGCCGACTGCGTGGTCGGTGGTTTTCGCTATAACGAAGGACGGCGCACGGTCGGTTCGCTTCTGCTCGGCTTGTACGATGAGCAGGGTTTGCTCAACCACGTCGGCTTCACCTCCTCGCTCAAGAGCGACGAGAAAAAGGCACTCACGGCAAAACTTGAAAAACTGGTCGCTGCTCCCGGCTTCACCGGCGATAAACCCGGCGGCCCAAGCCGTTGGTCGACGAAACGTTCGGCGGAGTGGAAGCCGCTTAAGCCGAAGCTTGTGGTCGAGGTCTGTTACGACCACTTCAGTGGGGGCCGTTTTCGTCACGGCACGCAGCTGTTGCGCTGGCGACCGGACAAGGCGGCGCGGCAATGCACCATGGACCAGGTCCATCAGAAGAAAGCGGATCTGGTGAAATTATTGAAGTGATCGATGCTGTCAGCGACTACTGCGGTAGCGTTCCGTTTTCGCGCAGCGCTTCACCGGCCAGATAGAGTGACCCGGTAATCAAGATCCGCGGCGGCGGGTCAAGATCGAGCTTGCGCGCGGCTTCTAGTGCACTTGTCAGATTGTCACGGCTCGTCGCGGACAGACCGATGGCGCGCGCCGCGCCGGCGACAGCGTCCGCGCTCATTCCCTTCTCGGCATTGGGGACTGGGACGGCAATCATCCGACGTGCAAGTCCGGCGAAATTACTGAGAAAGCCTTCGCTGTCCTTTGTTGCGAGCATGCCGACAATCAACACCAGTGGCCGCGATACGCGTTCTTCTAGATCGGCGAGCGCTGCCGCGATCGCCCGGCCGCCGTCCTGATTATGTCCGCCATCGAGCCAGAGTTCGCTGCCGACAGGGGCAAGTTCGACGAGACGGCCCTGACCTAGCCTGTGCAGGCGGGCGGGCCAGTCGGCCTTAGTCATGCCGGCATCGTAGGCGGCGGGTGGAATCGCAAACCGACCGATCGTGCGCAACGCGGCGATGGCCAGACCTGCATTCTCGAACTGGTGCCTGCCGTAGAGTTTCGGCGGCGGCAGGTCGAGCAGCCCGCTTTCGTCCTGGTATACAAGGCGGCCGCGTTCCTCGGTTGAGGTCCAATCCGCGCCGGCGACCTTCAGCGGCGCGGCAAGCCTTGCAGCCTCACGTTCGATCACAGCCAGCGCATCACGCGGCTGAGACGCGATGATCGCCGGCACACCGCGCTTGAGAATGCCGGCTTTTTCCGCAGCGATCTTTTCGATGGAATCACCGAGGAAATCGATGTGATCGATCGAAATGCGCGCGATGATCGTGGCCACAGGGTTGTCCACGACGTTTGTTGCATCGAGCCGTCCGCCGAGACCGACTTCCAGTAACAGCACGTCGGCAGGGTGTCGTGCAAACAACAGAAAGCCTGCAGCGGTCGTGATCTCAAAGACGGTGATCGGCGCGCCGGCGTTGGCGCGTTCGCATTCTTCCAACGCGGCCGACAGTTCCTCATCCAAAACCAGTGTGCTTTCGTTGTGCCCCCCGATGCGGAAACGCTCATTGAACCTGACCAGATGCGGCGAAGTGTAGGCGTGCACGCGCTTGCCCGCCGCCTCGAGGATCGCGCGCAGGAAGGCGATCGTGGAGCCCTTGCCGTTTGTTCCGGCAACATGAATTACCGGTGGCAACTTTTTTTCGGGGTGGTCCAGGGCAGCAAGCAGTCGCTGCACGCGGTCGAGCGAAAGATCGATGCGCTTGGGATGCAGCGCGGTCAGACGCGCGACTATGGATTCGGGCGAACTCATGAGTTTTAACGCATCACTTCAGCAAGCAGCCGTTATTGTCCGCTTCGTCCCCCCGCGAGCGCGCGGCCCAAAAGTCATATAGCCGAGAGTCGATGCTCTCGTCCTCTGGATTCCTGCTGATGCAGAAAGGCTGGTCGGAACGGGTTTTAGAGAAGAAAAAAATCAGTCGAATTTATGCATGCGCCGGAACCGGCAACTGGGCCTGCCCGGTTGCCGCCGGCAACGGCGCGCGCGTCAGCAGCCGGCACAATTCGGCAAGCGTCGGTCGCAATTTATGCCGGTGCACCACCATATCGACCATGCCGTGTTCGGCGAGGTATTCCGCGCGCTGAAAACCTTCGGGCAATTTCTCGCGGATCGTTTGTTCGATCACTCGCGGACCGGCAAAGCCAATCAACGCGCCCGGCTCGGCGATCTGCACGTCGCCGAGCATCGCGTATGATGCCGTCACGCCGCCCGTGGTCGGATTGGTCAGTACGACAATGTAGGGCTTGCGCGCCTCACGCAGCATCTGCACACCGATCGTCGTGCGTGGAAGTTGCATGAGCGAAAGAATGCCTTCTTGCATGCGCGCGCCTCCCGACGCCGCGAACATGATGAATGGTGTCTGCCGACGCACCGCGGTTTCAAGGCCGGTGATCACTCCTTCGGCGGCTGCCATGCCAAGCGAACCGCCCATGAAGTCGAAATCCTGAACGGCAATGGTGACCATTTGGCCTTCCAGGCGGCCGATGCCGACTTTCACCGCGTCCTGCAGCCCGGTCTTCGTCCGCGCATCCTTGAGACGATCCGCGTAACGACGCTCATCTCGAAATTTCAGCGGATCGACCGGGGCTTCGGCCAAAGGAATTTCTTCGAACTCCCCGCCGTCGAACATGGATTTCAGGCGCATCGGCGCGCTGATGCGCATGTGATAGTTCGAGCTGGGGATGACGAACTGATTGGATTCAACGTCCTTGTAAAAGACGAGCTGCCCGGTCTCCGGACACTTGATCCAGAGGTTTTCCGGCGTCTCGCGGCGCAGGAAGCTCCGGATTTTCGGCCGAACGACGTTGGATATCCAATTCATAGGCCCTACCTCTATATGGCCGATTCGACAAAATTATAACTTATGGCCGGCTGAATGTTCACCGCGCCGCGACGCGCCGTGCAGACCGCACGCCTTGCGCGAGGGCCGAAACCAGCTGGGTAACGGCGTTGACCGTTCCAGCGCCGGCTTTACCTGTTTTGTCGAGACTTTTGAACATGGAGTCCACGAGCGCCGACCCCACCACGACACCATCAGCACCCTCCGCGATAGCACGCGCCTGTTCGGCGGTTTTCACTCCAAAACCGACCGCAACGGGAAGCGGGGTGTGGCGTTTGATCCGCGCCACCGCCCCCATAACCTTGCTCGCGTCCGGCGCCGCGGTCCCGGTAACGCCCGTCACCGAGACGTAATAGACAAAGCCTGACGTATTGGTGAGCACCTTTGGCAGACGCTTGTCGTCGGTTGTCGGTGTCGCAAGGCGGATGAAATTGAGCCCCGCCTTCAGGGCCGGCAGGCAAAGCTCCTCGTCTTCCTCGGGCGGTAGGTCGACGATGATGAGCCCGTCGACGCCGGCTGTCTTGGCATCGGCAAGGAAGCGTTCGTTACCGTAAATGTAGATCGGGTTGTAGTAGCCCATCAGAATGATGGAAGTCTGGTCATCGTCTTTTCGAAAATCGCGCACGAGCGATAGTGTTCGCGTCATGCGTTGCCCTGCCTTGAGCGCGCGCAGGCCCGCGGCCTGGATCGCAGGACCGTCGGCCATGGGATCGGTGAACGGCATGCCGAGCTCGATGATGTCGGCACCGGCCTTCGGCAAGGCTCTGGCGATGGCCAAAGACGTGTCGTAGTCGGGATCGCCCGCCATGATGAATGTCACCAGCGCAGCACGACCTTCCTCTTTCAGAGCCGCGAAACGCCTGTCGATTCGCGTGCTCATTTCGTCTTGCTTTCCAGAAATGCCTCGACCGATGCCAGATCCTTGTCGCCGCGGCCCGAAAGATTGACCACCATCAGGTGATCCTTCGATTTCTTGGCAGCGATTTCCGGCACCTTGGCCAGAGCGTGCGCAGACTCGAGCGCCGGAATGATCCCTTCAAGCTTGCTGCACAGCCGGAAAGCTTCAACGGCTTCGTCGTCAGTGGCCGAAAGAAATTGCACGCGTCCCATATCATTGAGCCACGCGTGCTCCGGCCCGATGCCAGGATAGTCGAGACCGGCCGAGATCGAATGTGCCTCTTCGATCTGTCCATCGTCATCCATCAGCAAATAAGTTCGGTTGCCGTGCAACACACCCGCACGCCCGCCGGCAATCGAGGCCGCGTGCTTGCCGCTCCTCAGCCCGTGACCGGCTGCTTCCACGCCGTAGATTTCGATGGATCGCTCATCGAGGAACGGGTGAAAGAGTCCCATTGCGTTTGAGCCGCCGCCAATGCAGGCGATCAGGGAGTCGGGCAGACGTCCTTCGGCAGCGTGCAGTTGCTCGCGCGTCTCACGACCAATGACCGATTGGAAATCGCGAACCATCGCCGGATAAGGATGCGGGCCGGCGACAGTCCCGATGCAGTAGAAGGTGTCGCTGACATTGGACACCCAGTCACGCAACGCCTCATTCATGGCGTCCTTGAGCGTGCGGGCCCCGGATCCCACCGCGCGCACCTCGGCACCGAGGATCCGCATCCTCAGTACATTGGGCTTCTGCCGTTCGACGTCGACGGCGCCCATGTAGACGACGCAAGGCAATCCGAGTTTGGCGCAAAGCGTGGCGGTGGCAACACCGTGCATCCCGGCGCCCGTTTCGGCGATGACGCGTGTCTTGCCCATGCGCAAGGCCAGCATGAGCTGACCGAGCACATTGTTCACCTTGTGCGCACCGGTGTGATTTAGCTCTTCGCGCTTGAAGTAGACCTTGGCGCCACCGCAGTGCTGCGTGAGTCGTTGCGCAAAATAAAGCGGCGATGGCCGGCCGACATAATTTGCAAGATGGCCATCCATCTCTTTCTGGAAAGTCGGATCGGCCTTGGCCCGCGCATAGGCTTGCTCAAGTTCGAGGATGAGCGGCATCAGGGTTTCGGAGACGAACCGACCGCCATAGATGCCGAAATGCCCGCGCTCGTCGGGGCCTGTCCGGAAGGAATTTGGTCGCTGTACGGTCATGCGCGTGGTCCGTTACTTGACCGAACGCACGATCGACTCTCCCAGCTGGAGAGGTGGCGAAGGGAGCCCAGCCTCCGCTGCACGCGCGGCACGAATGAAGGCCCAGATCTTGTCCGGATCCTTTTCGCCGGGCGCTCGCTCGACGCCCGATGAAACGTCGACGCCTGGCGCACGTGTAATGCGCAAGGCTTCCGAGACATTGTCGGCATCGAGCCCGCCCGAAAGCATGAAGGGAACGCCGGCATTCAGGTCCTTGAGAAGCGTCCAGTCGAACGGCTTGCCCAGACCGCCCGGCCGTGTTGCATCCTTGGGCGGGAGCGCGTCGAAGATCAGACGGTCCACGACCTGCGCGTACTGGCGAATCTGAGAAAGGTCCCTTCGTTGCGCGACCGGCAGTGCCTTCATGACCGGCAGCCCGAAACGCGTGCGCACGGCGATGACGCGCTCAGGTGTTTCGCTGCCGTGGAGCTGGAGCATGTCCGGTTTGAGCGCCGCCACGATGTCGAGCAGCGTGTCATCATTGGCGTCAACGGTGAGCGCCACTTTTCCGGCACGCCCGTGAACGTGCTGGCCGAGCGTGCGCGCTGCCTCAAGCCCAAGATGGCGTGGGCTGGGCGCGAAGAACACGAAGCCAACCAGGTCAGCCCCCGAATCAAGCGCTACATCAAGTGCTTGTGGGGATCCGAGGCCGCAGATTTTGATCGACAGTGGCATTATGAGGCGCGTTCTAGCGTCTTCTCCAATTGGCCGCAAAGCGGAACCGCGCGGCTGAGTTAAGGAATTGGTGGCGGAATGGCCTTGTGAGCAACGGACTCTGCCGTCGTCGCTGGCGGTTCGGGGGCAAAACGGCGGCGGATGCCGTCCATCTCCTGATGCAGTGTGCGGACCTCCCCGTCGAGCCGGCGTGCCGTTCGTCTCCACCTTCCTTGTCTGATCCACGCGGCGACGCCACCGACCAGAACGCCGAGGACCAGGAGTGCGAAAATCAGGACAAAGAGCGGGACCGTTGCCGCGTAGGCCGGGTTAGCGGAGGAGAAGGGATCGAAGGAAACCGTCACCGATTGGCGATTGGCTACCGCGAAAGCAACGATCACTATCGCCAGTGGGACGAAGATCAGTATCGAGACGATTCTTCGGAACATCTGCGAAAATCTGCTCAAAAATATCGATGGCCGGGAACAACCCGGCCATGACCATAGCACTGCGCCCGTGAAAGGAACCAGAAGCCCTAGATCCCGCCAGGCCTGTTGAGCCGTTCACGCATTTCCTTGCCGGTCTTGAAGAACGGAACCGATTTCTTGTCGACCGCCACGTGGGCTCCGGTGCGCGGGTTACGGCCGGTCCGAGCCGGCCTGTGCTTCACCGAGAAGGCACCGAAGCCGCGCAACTCGACGCGATCACCTTTAGCCATGGCGCTCGTGATCTCACCAAGGATCGCGTTGACGATGTTTTCAACGTCGCGCTGATAAAGATGGGGGTTCTGGGCCGCAATGCGCTGGACGAGTTCTGACTTGATCATCGACACAGCCCCTACCCCATCAGTTGGATACCGGAGGGTGCCAAAGCGCCAAGAGACCGTCAAGATTAAGTCGCTCAATTGCCTGGACTCCGCCCCATTCTTCAATGCGGTGCGCAACGGCGCTCAGACCGACCGCCTCGAAGGTCCACGCCGCAAGGTGCAGGAACGAGAACTCACTGAAGCGCGGCTGGAGCGAGTAATCACGCACGGGGGTGCTGGCGGGCACCTTTTTCTCCTTCTCCAACCAGGCTAACGCTGCTTTCTCGTTACCGAGGTCATCAACCAGCTTGAGATTAATGGCCTGCCGGCCCGTGAAAACGCGCCCGTCAGCCACCTGCGTGAGCAGAGGGTCGTCCATTTTACGCCGGTCCTTCACCAGTCCTTTGAACCAGCTGTACGAGTCGAGGACGATCGCCTCGATCGCCGCCCGCGCTTCAGGACTAGTCGGCTCAAAACCGTTTGGCGCAGCTTTCAAAGGCGAGGATTTCACCTCCTCGACCTTGATGCCGATGCTTTTCAGCACATCGGTGAAATTCGGATACTGAAACAGGACGCCGATTGAGCCCACCAGCGAGGTTTCCTGCGCCACGATATGTTCCGAGGAAAGAGCGGCAATATAGGCTCCGGATGCGGCCAGCCCGTCGACGACGACCACCATCGGTTTTTTGTTCTGCAGGTCGCGCAACGCATCATAAAGTTGCTCGGACCCGGCGGTGGTCCCGCCCGGACTGTCGATATGCACGATCACGGCACGCGCGGCGGAACGGCCCAGCCGCCCCAGGGCTTCGACCCGATCCTGATTTCCTCGGATCAGACCCTGAACCTTGATCCGGGCGATATAGGCGCCGGGCGTCGAGAAACGGTTGCCGGGCATGAACAGCCAAACTGCCCCTGCAATGGCAAGGAGGGCTATCGCCAGCGCGCTTACACGCCAAAATGTAAGCTTACGCCTTATACGGCGACGATCGACGATGGCGTCGGCATCGAGCGACATGACTTCGCTCCTTCAATCGAATCCCATTCTAACCATCTGCTCCGGATTTTTCTCGGTATCCGGACGCTTTGTCACAACAACGCGAACCCCGGGGGAATTGCCCCGGGGTAATAATTTGCGCTGCCGGCCAGTCGCCTACTCCTCAGCCTTTTCGGTCTCGGCTTCGGATTTGTCGCCGGCTCTCTGCTTGAGCGCAGCGCCAAGGATATCACCCAGCGAAGCACCTGAATCGGCCGTACCGTACTGAGCGATCGCTTCCTTCTCCTCAGCAACTTCCAGCGCCTTGATGGAAACGCCGACCTTGTGGGTCTTGCGATCGAATTGGGTTACGCGAGCGTCCACTTTCTGGCCGACCGAAAACCGTTCCGGCCGTTGCTCGCCGCGCTCGCGCGCAAGATCCGCTCGCTTGATGAAGGCGCTGAGGTCGGTTCCGACGATCTTCACGTCGATGCCGGATTCCTTCACTTCGGTGACTTCGCAGGTCACGACCGATCCCTTCTTGAGATCGCCAGCCGATTCCATCGGATCGCCCGCGAGCTGTTTCACACCAAGCGAAATGCGCTCCTTCTCGACGTCGACGTCAAGGACCTGGGCTTTGACCATGTCGCCCTTCTTGTATTCCTCGATCACCTGCTCGCCCGGACGCTTCCAGTCGAGATCGGACAAGTGGACCATGCCGTCCACATCACCATCGAGGCCGAGGAACAGACCGAATTCGGTCTTGTTTTTGACTTCGCCTTCCACCGTGGAGCCCGGCGGATGCTTCTCGACGAACACTTCCCACGGATTGCGCATGGTCTGCTTGAGACCGAGAGAAATCCGGCGCTTCACCGGATCGACTTCGAGAACCTGCACTTCAACCTCCTGCGAGGTCGAAACGATCTTGCCCGGATGAACGTTCTTCTTCGTCCAGGACATTTCCGACACGTGGATCAGGCCCTCGATTCCGGGCTCAAGTTCGACGAAGGCTCCGTAGTCAGTGATGTTGGTGACACGACCTTTGAAGCGCGCGCCCACCGGATACTTGCCCTCGATGCCCTGCCACGGATCGTCGAGCAGCTGTTTCATGCCGAGCGAAATGCGGTGGGTCTCGTGATTGATCTTGATGATCTTGACCTTCACCTGCTGGCCGATGTTGAGCACTTCGGTTGGATGATTGACGCGACGCCAGGCGATGTCGGTCACGTGCAGCAATCCGTCGATGCCGCCGAGATCCACGAACGCACCGTAGTCGGTGATGTTCTTCACGACGCCGTCGATAACCTGGCCCTCTTCGAGGTTCTGCACCAACTCCTGACGCTGCTCAGCGCGCGTCTCTTCGAGAACGGTGCGGCGAGACACGACAATGTTGCCGCGCCGACGGTCCATCTTCAGGATCTGGAACTGCTGCGGCACATTCATCAGCGGTGTGACGTCGCGGATCGGACGGATATCGACCTGCGAGCGCGGCAGGAAGGCAACGGCGCCGTCGAGATCGACGGTGAAGCCGCCCTTGACCTGGTTGAAGATAACGCCCTGAACCTTCTCGCTATTGTTGAAGGCCTTCTCAAGCTTGCCCCAACTCTCCTCGCGCCGTGCCTTGTCGCGCGACAGCACGGCCTCGCCAAGCGCGTTCTCGACTCTTTCGAGATAGACTTCGACCTCGTCGCCGACCTTGAGGGCGGCTTGCCGGCCCGGCCCGGTGAATTCACGCAAGGCCACACGGCCTTCGGTTTTCAGACCGACATCGATGACGGCGAATTCCTTTTCAACTGCGACGACCGTCCCCTTGATGACGGATCCTTCTTGCAGGTTTCCGCCGCCGAATGATTCATCGAGCAGCTTGGCGAAGTCTTCACGCGAGGGTGCTGTAGCGGTGGCCATGGAGTCTCCTGTTTGCGGCGCGCCGGCGGTTTGAATGGCGTTCCAATCGCGCGGGCCGAAGGTCCCGCAGACCTACGGCGGCCTCCGGAATCCCGGACGGCCGGCGCAAAAACCGTGCTTTCGGAACGATGGTTCGGTCAGGCGCGCTTTACGCTGAGGCTCGAGCGGGGCTTTGTCCTCCAACACGAGGGGTGGTCAGCCACGCCCTCGGCCCGCCCGGCTGGCCTCGACGATGTCGATGGCGGCCCGGATGGCCGCGTCTATATCCAAATGTGTCGTATCGAGCAAGTGCGCATCCGGTGCCTGTTTGAGGGGGGCAATTGAACGACTTTGGTCGCGCTGGTCCCTGTTCCGGATGTCGGCGAGCACCTCAGCCTCACCGACAGCACGGCCTTGCGCCTCGTATTCGGCGGCGCGCCGGCGGGCGCGAACTTCCGGTGTAGCAGTGACGTAGATCTTCACGTCGGCATCAGGACAAATGACCGTACCGATATCGCGACCATCGAGCACCGCCCCTGGCGGCCGAGCGGCAAATTCGCGCTGGAAGGCGAGCAGAGCTTCGCGCACGGCAGGAATCGCCGAGACGAGCGAAGCCGCCTCGCTGATGCCGTGCACCTTGAGCGCGACTTCGTCGAAATGCGAAGGATCGAGTGACTGCGCCGCGGCGCTGGCGGCGGCCGCATCGCCGGGTCTTTGTCCCCTGTCGAGCACCGCCTTCGCGACAGCACGGTAGATCAAGCCGGTATCGAGATGACGCAAGCCATAGTGAGCAGCTAGCCGTTTTCCGAGTGTGCCCTTACCGGACGCGGCCGGACCGTCGATGGCGATGATCATGAGAGATCCGCACCTATCGAGTGCATGAACTCGACGAAGCCCGGAAAGCTGGTCGCGATGAACGCGCTGTCGTCGATACGAACATGATTTTCGGTGCCGAGACCCATCATCAGTGCCGCCATGGCGATCCGATGATCCATATTCGCCTTCACTTCGCCGCCACCGGCCGGACGACCTTTGCCCTGCACGATCATATCATCCCCTTCGATCTCGACGACGACGCCATTGACGCGCAGCATGTCGGCCGTTGCCGCCAACCGGTCGGACTCCTTCACGCGCAGTTCCTTCAGGCCACGCATGCGCGTCACGCCTTCAGCGAAGGAAGCGGCAACCGCTAATATTGGATACTCATCGATCATCGATGGGGCGCGCTCAGCCGGGACATCGACGCCTTTCAGAGCCGAAGTGCGCACGCGCAGATCGGCAATTTCCTCTCCACCGTCCCGCTTTTCCAAATCCTCGATGCTGGCGCCCATCTCACGCAATGTTGTCAGCAAACCCGTACGCAAAGGATTTGTCATGACCGCATCGAGAATCAATTCTGAGTTTGGCACGATCAACGCGGCGACCAGTGGAAATGCCGCCGATGAAGGATCGGCTGGGACCAAGACCTGCGCCGGCTCAAGCTCGGGCTGACCTTGCAAGACAATGCGACGACCGTGGTCACCGTGGGACTTGCTCGTCACTTTTGCACCGAAATGCTTCAGCAGTCGCTCAGTGTGATCGCGGGTCGCCTCCGCTTCGATCACGGTGGTCTCTCCCGGTGCCGCAAGTCCCGCCAGCAGTACCGCGGATTTCAGTTGCGCCGACGCAACCGGTGACTCGTAGACAATCGGAATCGGGTCGGCCGCGCCTTTCAGCGTGAGCGGAAGCCGCCCTCCGTCGGCGATGTGGACAATACGCGCGCCCATCTTCTGCAACGGATCGAGCACGCGTTGCATCGGCCGGCCGCGCAGCGATTCATCGCCATCGAAAGTTGCCGTGACCGGCGCGCCGGCCACAGCGCCAATCGCAAGACGAACGCCGGTTCCGGAATTTCCGAAATCCAGCATGCTGGCTGGTTGCGCAAAGCCCCCGATTCCGACCCCATTTACGCGCCAGGCCTGATCTCCGGTTCGCTCGATCCGTGCGCCGAGCGCACGCATGACGTCGGCGGTGTGCAGGACGTCCTCGCCTTCCAGCAAACCTGTGATGGTGCTTTCACCGACTGTCAGGGCACCAAGAATGAGAGAGCGGTGAGAAATCGACTTGTCGCCGGGCACCCGGACCCGTCCCTGGATCGGGCCGCCTGGGCGGGCTGTCAGCGGCGCTGGTTCTGAAGGGCTCACGGGGCGGTATCCTTGGGATTCCGCCCTCCTACCACGCAGCCGCGCACGGCGTCATCCTGCCGATTTTGGCTTTCCAGAGGGGGTCTGCGCTATTGACAGGGGCTTCGCAACTAGCCAAGTGAAGCACCGATTTAAGCGACCCCAGTCCTAGGAACCTCTGCTGTGGCTAAACCCGATCTCGGCACCAAGCGCGTTTGTCCCGATACTGGTCGTAAATTTTACGACCTCAACAAGACGCCGGTGATTTCGCCGTATACAGGCAAAGTTGTACCAATCGCTGCGCCGACCCCTCCGCGCGCGCGAGCCGAACCCGTAGCGCCGGCGCGTCCGGCACCTGCGCAAGCTGAAACTGTCGTGCCGGAGACCACCGACGCCGAATTCGTTTCGCTCGAGGACGCCGAGGCCGAACAACAGGGCAAGAAGCCGGCTACCGCCGAGGGACCCGCGGCAAGCGAAGAAGAGGAAGTCGAGATGGGCGACGAGAGCCTCGACGATGCGGCCTTCATTGAGGAGCAGGAAGAAGGCGACGCCGACGTGACCGACATCATCGGCGAGTCGATCGAGAAAGAAGAAGAGAGCTGAATCTTTCCGCCGCATTCTCAATGCGGCGGACGAAGTTGCAAATTGGGGCCATAGCTCAGTTGGGAGAGCGCGTGAATGGCATTCACGAGGTCGGGGGTTCGACTCCCCCTGGCTCCACCATGTTTCCCCTAACTCCTCGGGAAACTTGAGCTCTTTGTAAATCAACGCCTTAGCATTCCCTCGTGTCGCACAGTGGTGATACACAAACGGGGATGAAAAAGGTGTCTGGCAATCAACATCTGCATCGCCGCAACAGCGTTTACTACTATCGCCGTCGCGTGCCTCAGCACCTCATCGAAAAAATTGGCAAAAAGTTCGTTCAGAATTCGCTGAACACGACCAGCTTGGCTGAGGCGAAGAAACGCCGGGCACTCAGAGACCTCGAATGGGACGCCCGCTTCGACGCCTTGGAGGATGCCGCGCCTCCGCCCAAGTCTGCCAAGTCCCTACCCACGGTGAACTCGACCAAGTTGTCCGACGGCGAGTTGCTTCGGCTGGTCCGCGAGTACGTCGAGCGCAAGGATAAAGAATTTTCTAAGAGTTTTGCCGAGGATCCTCCGCAAAGTGAACGCGAGACGGCCGAGATGAGGGCGGAGGCCGGGTTCGACGCCCAAACACTTCGAGACCGCGATGATCCCCAAGCCGACGAGTGGATCTACCACACGGGCAAGGAAATCCTGCAGCAAGCCGGCAAATCGATCGATGATCCCGATCTACCCCACCGCGTAGCCTTCGCGGAATGGATTCGTCGTGGCCTGCTGGAGCTCGACAATCGCACTTTGGCGCGTCTGGCCGACGATCACCGGCACGCGTTTTTCGATCAGTTGTTCAACCCCTCGCGTCAACCTCGGGTGAGCTTTGGCCAGCTGGCTGATCAGTATTTACAGCTCACCGAAGAGGACGCCGAAACCAATCGGCTGAGCCAAAAAGGGATCGACAGGCAACGCGCTACCTTGGCCCTCATCAGGGAAATAATTGGCGACAGCATGCCTGTAGACGCTATCGATTACGACGCCTGCCTCCGCGTACGAAGTACCTTGGCGCGCATTCCGGCGAACCGAACCAAGTTTTACGGCACGCGTCCGCTCGATGAGGCCATTGAACGGGCGGCGGCTGAGAATAAGCCGTTGCTCTCCCCGGTCACCCAGCAGCAGTACCTCGCGGCGCTCCGCGATGTGCTCGACCTCGCGCTCAAGAAACGGCTCATCGCGGTCAATGCGGCCGAGGGCCTCAAACCAATCAAGCGCGATACCATGGCCGCCGGCGATAAACGGCCGCCGTTCACGCTCGACCAGATCAACCAGTTCTTCCAGAGCGAGTTCTATTCCGAATGCGCGAAGCATCCCTTGCCCTTTGCCCATGACAAGTCGGGTTGGCGGTTTTGGCTGCCGTTGATCTGTCTGTTCATGGGGACGCGCCCCAACGAAGCCGCCCAGATGCACGTGGATGACCTGAAGTGTACCAGCAAGGGGAATTGGTACTTGGACATCGTGGCCGCCGGGGACGACGATGACAGCGGTCCGTCTAGTTCGGCAAAGACGCTGAAAACAGCCACCAGCCGACGCAAAATTCCTGTCCACCCCGAACTGATCAAAATCGGCTTCCTGCAGTTTGTGCATTCTCGCAAGAAGAACGCATCTGATCCGCGCTTGTTTCCGGACCTCAAGCAAGACAAATACGGAAATCACGCGACTTACGCGCTCAAACGGTTCCGGGACACTTATCTCCCGAGCGCCATCAAGATGCAGCCGCGCCAGTCGTTCTACAGTTTCCGGCATAGCTGGCGAGATGCCCTTCGGCGCATAGATGCGCAGCCGGCGACGCTGCAGGCGCTGGGCGCGTGGAGCCAAGGCAAGCTGACGAGCGACGATTACGGCGACAAATCCGATCCGGATTATCAGGCAAAATTCATGAAGGAGATTACGTTCCCAGGACTCGACCTGTCGTCTTTGTACAATCCTAAAAACTAAATGCGCCGGTCACTGCGGACCCTATACTTTCTACAAGCTTTATCTCGCGACGCGGGATGCTCCCACTTCGCGATGCTGCGGGACAGGTCGGCTAGGGGCTGAGTCGAGGTGTTGACAGTTGCCGTCGTGGCGGAAATAGGGCTACTACGGCATCAAGCAAAATAAGAAAAAGCAAATTCTCCTGCCCCGTTGGTCACTTACAAGACAAGATATCAAGGACAAAGGGGCGGTAAGCAACTCTATGGGGGCCTATCGCATACGCGGATCGAGACGCGATCCAAAAGAAGCCATTTGCGAAACTCGGAACGCTTGCAAATCCGTTCGACACGATCTCGCTGCCCCAAGGGGGCAAGCCTTACGCCTGAGCGTTCCTTCACTTTGGAGCTGCTTCCAGAGGGGCTTCGTGGCCAAATTCCCTCGTAAAATCCGGGTTATAGACAACGCATAAAACGCAGTATGGGAAAAACTCCCAGCGACATATAACAGTGCAGTTATTATCAGAAAACTCCCAATGGCATATTATAGTGCAGACATTATCATTAAACTCCCATTGACATAATATACCAAAGATGTCATATAGGGCATGATTGGAGGTGAGTCATGTCTAAGTACCCTTTCAAAGAACTGGATCGGCTTAAGTATCCCTCGGTGAATTTCGATGGCCGAGCGACCAAAACGCTGGGGGCGGCCCTGTGGGAGTACCTTAAGCGGCCCGAAAACGTAGTGCGGATGCACACCGCGACCGACTTGGAACGGGCGGCGGTGGAACCGCTGGCCGCCGGGCTCGTGGCGGAGTTCGGCCCGGAGATCGGTGAGGATCGAACCAAACAGATGATCGGCCGCATGGTTCGTCAGATCATGGGAGCCACCGGGTACGAACTAGAGCGCCATGGCTTGAGGATTGCCCGCAACGGCCTGTTCACGAGCGGAGCTAGGTATCGGCGGGCCGGGGAAACGAAAGGTCGCAGGACGACGAGGATCACGATGGAGCAGCGGCGGGCTTGGGCGGAGCGGATAGCGAAAAGCCCATTCACCCGATGGCTAGATCAGCAGGTTCGTGGAGAAGATGGCAGCCTCGATCTCGAAAAGCTGTACTCGGTTGCGCGTGAATACGGAATCGAAGATCGCTACGACGGACACGACCCCGGTCAGCAACGCATGAATATCGGCGTCATGCTGCGCGAGCGAGTGCCTCCCGAAGTCTACGAAGAAAACTGAGCTTGAATGCGCGGCGCTCTCGGATAACGGCATCGACGATCAGATGAACACCGATCAATCGCAATCCCCATCCGTAAAGGTCTTCAGTCGGGATGATGTGCGTGTCGCAAAGCGGCACACTGCGAAGTTTCTGGCGAGAGTAGCGGCTAATCAAAAAGCAGGCAAAACGAAATTCGTACGTCACATGGCCGTCGGCTATCTTCGGTCCCACCATGCGCGGCTTCTGGCCGCTCAGCAGGCTTACTACGCGCTGGACCGAGACGACCGGCCGACTCTCAAACAGGTCGCAGAAATCATCAAATCCGTGGATGCTTGGCAAAAGTCGAACGAACAGGTGGTGGTCACCGAAAAATGGAAAGACAACGGCGATCTTAAACGGGCTATCTCAAATTTCGGATTTGAGCATCGCACCCGGCAATATCTCGTCGCCGATTTTCTCAAGTCGATTGCACTACTGCACCTTAACCAATATGGCACCCCCGGCGGGGTACCAGCAGCTATTGACCGTGTTTCCGAACTTCTACGCGCTGGCTATGTCTGGACTGTTGAACTGGACATTGCCAATTGCTTTCCGAGCTTCGAGGGGAAGAACCTACATCACTTCCTTCCCCTTCCGGAGAAGGTGATCGCCCACAGCATTATGGGAGATACCCTTAATGTTGTTCCTGGTGATAACCTACTTTACCACTTCGGCCCTGCAGAAGATGACCCTGGCAATCTTGTTGCCATGGGTGAGATTCTTGCAGTTGCCCGACGGGGGTTACCTCAAGGATCGGCCGCTTCTTCCATCGTTGCTGAGATGTTGATCGCGGTGCCACTGAAAACGCTTTCCGGCGTTGGGGTGGTGCCAAGCTATGCCGACAATATGCTCGTCATGGCTAAAAGCGAGGAAGAGGCGTGTTCGATGTCTTTAGCCTTGTTGAGCGCCTTTCAAGCGCACCCCGTCGGGCACCTAACGCCGACCCTCAAAAGTACATCAGGTCCCGGGCAGTGGGTTCATTTTCTTGGACATCGCTTGCGTATTGACGGGCAGGTCGTCCAGGTCGTCCCGAGCCTAAAAAATGAAGCTAAATTTGCGAAGCGTATCAAAGCTGGCCTGAAATCCGTCCGGAACACACATCTACCTGGTTATGTCCGGCGGGCTAGAGCGCGAAGACTGCAACGAGACATAAAATCATGGACTGGCAACTTTTCGCGATGCGATGGGATGAAAGAGCGGAAGAAACATTGGCTCGGAAAGCTAGACGTGGCCGTCGGAGCAATCGGTAAATGAGCGGCTCAGTGCATACAGAACGTCTAAGGGACGAAATCTCACAACTGTCTGCCCAGATGTCCGGACAGTGTTTCGGACAGTTACGGAAACTAGGGCCACGATGCTCTCGCGAGGCCTATGTATCTGAAGAGCTTAAGTCTTTTGCGGTGAAGGTTGAGATAATTCGCGACGTTTCAACTGTCTGCGGCCCTAATGATTTCGGTAAATCGCGAGTGTGACAATGGGTGGATTTGGAAGCGGATGGCGGAGAGCGAGGACAGACGTCGTCGAGGATTGCCTCGTCCTTTCCATCGCGGACCTTGTTCGACATAAAGTTATTGTCCCAGGTGCTTTGACGGACGGTGTATTGGCCTGGTCACGAGGCGGGGAACAACCTCATGCGCGGGTGACGTATGAAGCCGATCTCTTGACCGACAAACACGCCGCTATCCAATTGCGATACCGCATCGATGATCGAAGCGAAAGTACTCACGTATGGCTTCGCTATACGGTGCCGCAATATGGCGGTCGGCGTTGGTGGTTTTCGTGCCCTTTAACGGGGGACCGAGTCGCCAAACTCTATCTACCGCCGGGGCAGAGTCGTTTCGCATCTCGCCGAGCATACGGTTTAGCCTACAAATCGTCCCGAAAAAGCAGAGGAAGCAAGACCAAAAAGTTGGCTGTACTTTTAAGGTACGTCGCAAAAATGCGAGAAAGAATTCGATCTGCA
>Ga0306925_10000533_pt1 | contig 27537 bp, 22 predicted proteins | sample flu12Cox44000176_FD_203755 | JGI IMG/M metagenome (GOLD analysis project Ga0306925, IMG submission 203755) | Lab enrichment of tropical soil microbial communities from Luquillo Experimental Forest, Puerto Rico - flux8day.12C.oxic.44.000.176 (v2)... | ecosystem: Environmental > Terrestrial >... | reverse complement strand
CCTTGACAACCCGTTAGATCAAAAATTTTGACACGATCATGCGCTTCCGTGACTGGTGCATAGTATTCCCACCGTAGTCCAATGTTCAAAGTGAGGTCGCGAGTCACCTTCCACTCGTCTAGGACGTAGGGAAGAACAAAAGTTCTACGCAGAGCATGGCCATCCCAGGACGATGTGTATTCTGCTGTGTCCACTGTATTGCTGATGAAGTTAGTGTTATCGCCGCCGTAGCTGATTGCCATCGATTCGGTTTTCCCTTGATTAAGGCGGACGCGCATCACGTCGATCCCAAACTTCAGTGTATGCCGGCCGTGGGTCCAGGTCGCGTTGTCGATGTAGGAGAAGGTTGTTCCCACCTCGTTGTCCGTCTGGTTGTTGTTGAGCGATTCATAATTCGGGGTGGACAGGCCGATGTTGATCAGGCCAGGGTAAAACGGATTGTGAAAAGGCGCGCGGTTAATTCCGAACTTGAATTCATTCAGGAAAGAAGTGCCCGTTTGCGTTTGCAGAGCCAGAATGTAGTTCCCGGGATGATTGTTCGTGCCCTGCCGGTCGAACAAATTACCCGTCGCCGAAACGGCATAGGCGATGTCGCGTTGCGCGCGGGCGTAAAACAGGATCTTCGGGGTGATGTTGTAGTCAAAGCGAGCCAGCCAGGTATTTTCATTGATAACGGATTGACCTTGATGCGTGAAATTATCGAAACTTGTGCCAATGTTTGCCTGGCAATCCGCGGGACTTACGCACGAATCTGTGAAAGCCGTGTCTGGATAAACGAATTTCGGCGCGCAACCATATTGTGCCAATAGAGGAACCGACGACTTCCTCCATGGGAAGGCTTGGAGTATCGGGCAAAGATTCGCCCCCTGCGGACCCGAGAGCGCAGCTTGTTGGACAGTGTAGTCCGGCACCGCCGCCAACAAAGAGACGCCACCATACTGACTGAGACCCTCATAGTTCAGAAAGAAAAACATCCTGTTTTTCTTGATCGGTCCACCAAAGGTGCCGCCGTACTGTCCCATACGAAACGGGGGAAGGTATGGGTTCCCGTTGACGTCGAAATCATTAAAATTTCTCGCATCAAACGCGGAATTTCGAAAATAACCGTAAGCCGAGCCATGGAAATCGTTCGTGCCGGATTTCGTGACCACATCAATCTGCCCGCCGGCCTGCTTGCCGTATTCCGCATCATACATCGCGGAACTCACGCGATATTCTGCGATCGCGTCCGGTGAGACCTGAAGGCGTACCTCTGCCTTCTGTGCCTGTTCTTGAATTCCCGTCGCGTCCACACCATCGTAGGCAAAATTATTGTCGTCGCGGGCGCGCCCGGCGAAGCGGATCGTGCGCTGGTCGCCGCCTCCGTCATCTTGCGCCCAGGGAGCCATGCGCGTGAGGGTTGCCCAATTGCGGCCGTTCATAGGGAGGTTGTCGATTTGCACCTCTCCGATGACTTCGCTGCTCTCTGCGGAACTTCTTTCGGCCGGATTCTCCTCGACCTTCACTTCCACTTTCTCGCTCAGTTCGCCGACCTCCAGTTTCATATCCAAAGTGCGCGTCTCACCCACTTTCACGTTCACTTCTTCGATCACTTTGGTCTTGAATCCAGGATTCGAGACCGAAACGGTGTACTCCCCTTTGGCGATTCCCGGGAAGCGATAGTAGCCTTGGCCGCTTGTGATGCGCTCATGCGTCACTCCTGTGTCTACCGCCACGATCCTTACCGTTGCCCCACTTATCACAGCTCCGCTGGGGTCGGTTACACTGCCCTCAAGGGAGGCACGGTCGATTTGTGCCACGATTGTGCTGGCAATAAATGCCTGGAATAGAAGCAAAAACAAGATTCTTGGGCGGATCTTTTTTGACATTTGACTTCTCCTTGAAATCGAATTCCTGTCGAGCTTAATTCTGTGTGCGTACGCATTGACTACAGCCCGGCGGTCTTGAGATCTCTTTCGATGAACTATTACCCTGCACACTTTCTGCTGATAGGTGCTGACCGCTCCCTTGTTGTGGTTCGCTCTTGGCCTGCTGCTCGCCGAAGGATGTCGGCCGAGTTGAGACACCCCGTCTCAGCCCCATTAAGGACTCCCCTCGATAACGTGGGATGAACACAGGTTAATGCCCGTTTAAAATGAAGGTGAAAGAACCTTCAGGTTGGCACCGAAGTCCTCGATTTTCGTGACAAGGGCTCTGCTGTATTGTCCAGTTGGGAATCTGCCTCAACAAGTGGCAGCGCAAGGCGAAACACCGAGCCGCCACCCAATTTACTCTCGGCGACGATGCTTCCCTTGTGCATCTCCGCAATCCAACGGGCGATCGAAAGACCGAGCCCGGATCCCGGCACTTCGCGCGATCGCGCCTGATCCGCCCGGAAAAAGCGATCGAAGACGTGCGGCAGGTCGGAGCTGGAGATGCCAATGCCCGTGTCCGCGATTTCGACAATGGCATGATCATTTTCGGAATACAGCCGCACGCTGACTTTGCCACCCGCCGGCGTGTACTTTACGGCATTGTCCAGGACGGCGAGAAAAAGCCGCGCCATCGCGAATGTGTCCATGCGGACGATTAGAAAACCGGGGAACAAACCTTCCTCAAAGCGTAGCCCTTTGGCGAAAGCCCAGAGCCGCGCCTGCTGCGAAGCCTTTCGCACAACTGGGTTCATGCCAGCGGCCTCCATTTTTAGCTGTGTCGCTCCAGCATCGGCCCGCGCCAGCGTCAGAAGATGGTCGATCAATTGCCCACTCTCTTCCGAAGCGACTAGAATCCTGGCGAGCGCCTCTCGATATTCGCTTTCGGCGCGGGGACGCCGCAGGGCGAGCTCCGCATGGGTGCGAATCAAGGAGAGTGGCGTACGTAAATCGTGGGACGCGTCTGCCGTAAATTGCGTGATGCGCTTGACGGAAGCTTCGATGCGATCGAGCATCGCGTTCAGCGTTTCCGTAAGCCGCCACAGCTCATCTTTGGCTCGCGGAAGTTCCAGCCGTCGCGACAGATTCTGCACTCCCACTTCTTCCGCCGAGCGAATGATGCGATTCACGGGAGTGAGGGCTCGCCCGCTCAGCCAATAGCCCAGCAGCGAAGCGAGGACAACAAGCAAAGGAAGAAACTCTCTTTCGATCGCGCGGAAATTGTCGAGCGCCTGGTCAAAGGGTTCGGTTGGCACCGCGGCATCGATCAAATACGTTTTTCCCCCGATTGTCACGCGCTCTCGGGCGATGCGGTACTGCAGCATCTCCAGGTTCACGGTTACAAACGTAATCCCTTCGTTGTCTGCTTCGGGAAGCGGAAATTGCGGCGAAAGGAAGCGCGGCGATCGGAAGAGCCATTCCCCGTCCTGCCCTGCAACTTCAAAAAGTGCGCCATTGGCCCAGACACTCGAAAGCTCGGTCAGTTCTTTACGCACCTCGGATATGCCATCGGCAGCGGAATTGGTGATGACTCTGCGGACGCTTTCCAGGTTTCCGCGCGAAGCGTCATTCACCGTGGTCTCGATGCTGCGCTGAAATCCAAAATCGCAGATCCAGAAAAAAACGGCAAAGGACGCCGCAAGGACTACGAAGTAGAGAAACGTGAGCCGTGCGCGAAGGGTCAGAGGCACGGGCTTTTCACCACACCCACGGAGTAGCCGAATCCCCGGTGGGTCTGAATCAATTTGGTGTCCGATTCCTGATCCACTTTCTTGCGCAGCAGGCGCACGAAAGCATCGAGCGTATTCTCGGTAACGTCGCGCCCGTGGCCCCAGATCGTCCCCAGAATCTCGTGTCGCGAAACGATACGCCCGGCGTTTCGCACCAACAATTCGAGCAGACGGAACTCGGTCAAGGAAAGATGAATCTCCCGCCCGGCGCGGTAAGCGCGAAAGGAGGTTGCGTCCAGGACCAGGTCTCCCGCCTCCAGTACGCTCTTTTTCCGGAATTCATGACGCCGGACCAGGGCCCGCATGCGGGCCAGCAACTCTTGAAAGGAGAAGGGCTTCGTGAGGTAGTCATCCGCGCCGGCGTCGAGTCCCTTCACGATGTCAGGGAGTGCGTCCCTCGCCGTAAGCATCAACAACGGCGTTTCATGCTCCCGCTGCCGGAGCTGCCGGGCTACTTCCAGCCCGCTGATCTTGGGCAGCATGACGTCCAGTAAGATGACGTCAAACTCCCGCGAACTCGAAAGGTCGAGCGCGACCTTCCCATCGCGGGCCAGGCTTACTTCGTAGAGCTCTTCTTCAAGGCCTCGCGCGAGTAGACCCGCCATTTCCGGCTCATCTTCCACAATCAGGACATGCATGACCGACCCCCGGTGATACTAGTCGGAGGCATATCAATGTCCGGTTAACGAAAGATTACAACTCGATTTCTGGAGTGTGCTCCTCGCCTTCCGCCGCAAGATGGGGGTGCACCTTGTTTTCCCCTTGGGCGAGCGTGCCCGGCTCTTTTGCAGTACAATTCAGTCGTTTTCCCTGCAGGTGGTGCATCTAACCCCTGAATTCCTACTGCGGGTATCCCCCCAACCCGCAACGGAGATACTGTGAGCCAGCAAAACCTTGACCAGCTCTGTATCAACACCATTCGCACGCTTTCGATTGACGCCGTGCAACAGGCCAATTCCGGGCATCCTGGCGCACCCATGGGTCTGGCACCCGTGATGTACTCGCTCTGGCACAATTTTCTGCGATACGATCCGTCGGATCCCCTATGGCCCAATCGCGATCGCTTCGTACTCTCCGCCGGACATGCTTCCATGCTGTTGTACTCGACGCTGCACCTCGCGGGCGTGAAAGCAGTGAACGCGAGAGGGGAAGTCCAAAACGAGCTCTCTGTTTACCGGCGTGGAGACCACGACCGGTCCTCTCGGTCAAGGGGTGGGAAATAGTGTCGGCATGGCCATTGCCGGCAAGTGGCTGGCGGCCAATTTCAACAAGCCCGGCTTCGAGATGTTCGACTACCGCGTCTACGCCATTTGCGGCGATGGCGACATCATGGAAGGTGTGGCCGGAGAAGTAGCTTCGCTCGCCGGTCATCTGAAGCTCTCGAACCTTTGTTGGATCTACGACAACAACCGCGTGACCCTGGACGGCCCGGCGAGTTGGTCCTTCGACGAAGACGTCATGACTCGCTTTGTCGGCTACGGTTGGCACGTCACCCGCGTCGCCGACGCGAATGACTTGATGATGCTTTCGCGCGGTTACAAGTCATTCCTAAAAACCGTCGATCAGCCAACCCTTCTGGTGGTGGATTCGCACATCGGCTACGGCTCTCCGCACAAGCAAGACTCCTACGAAGCACATGGTGAACCGCTCGGCGAAGAAGAAGTCAAACTGGCAAAGAGAAATTATGGCTGGCCGGAAGAAGCGAAATTCCTCGTTCCGGATGGCGTGTACGACCATTTCCGGTCCGGGGTTGGGACGCGCGGCGCCGAAGCTCGCGCGAAATGGACCAAGCTCTTCGCGGATTATTCCACGAAGTTCCCTGACTTGGCAGATCGTGTAAAGAAGATGCAGCGGCGTGAGCTCCCCGCAGCATGGGATAAGAATCTTCCTACTTTTGCAGCCGACGCGAAAGGCATGGCCACGCGAGAAAGTTCTGGCAAGGTGCTCAACGCCCTGGCGCAAAACATTCCCTGGATGGTTGGCGGTTCCGCGGACCTCGCAAAATCCAATAAAACGAATCTCCTGTTTGAAGGCGCGGGCGACTTCTTTCCCGGAGAATATGACGGGCGCAACGTCCACTTCGGTGTCCGCGAGCATGGCATGGGCGCCACGGTGAACGGCATGACGTTAAGCGGCTTGCGCGCCTATTCCGCCACCTTTTTCAATTTCAGCGATTACATGCGCGCCAGTATGCGCCTTGCGGCGCTTATGGAAATCCCTGTGATCTTCATCTTCACCCACGACTCTATCGGACTCGGCGAAGATGGCCCTACTCACCAGCCGATCGAGCAGTTGGCCTCGCTGCGTGCGATGCCCAACATGATGGTACTACGGCCCGGCGATGCAAATGAGGTCACCGAAGCCTACAAGGCCATCGTTCAGCACACCCACGGCCCGGCCACGCTGGTGCTCAGCCGGCAGGCAATGCCGACGCTCGATCGCACAAAATTCAACGCAGCCTCGGGCGCAGCCAAGGGAGCCTACATTCTTGCCGATGCGGACGGCGGCAAGCCGGAAGTAATACTGATGGGGAGCGGCACCGAGATCCAGTGGTGCGTGGCCGCGTATGAGAAGTTGAAGGCCGAGGGCATCAAGGCGCGCGTGGTTAGCATGCCCTGCTGGGAGCTTTTCGAACAACAGGATGCTACCTATATAGAGAGTGTCTTGCCTTCCAACGTTACTGCCCGCGTTTCGATTGAAATGGCAGCCACTCTTGGTTGGGATCGTTACGTTGGCCCGAAGGGAAAAATCATCGGGATGCCCAGCTTCGGTGCGTCGGCGCCGCTCAAGGATTTGCTGAAAAAGTTTGGATTCGATGCGGATAGAGTCGTCGCCGCCGCAAAACAAACGCTTGGAAAGTAGCTTGCTATGAAAATTGTAGTCGGATCGGACCACGCTGGTTTCAAGCTCAAGAACGAAATGGCGGAGCTGTTGCGTTCTCTCGGCCACGAAGTCCTCGATGTTGGTGCATTCGACGAGAGGCCATCCGATTATCCGGACTTTGCCGAGGCCCTGGGCCGGGCCGTCCTGGACCGACGTTCCGAGCGCGGCGTGCTAATCTGCGGGAGCGGCGTTGGAGCCTGCGTCGCCGCAAATAAATTGAATGGCATCCGCGCTGGCATGTGCCATGACACTTATTCGGCGCATCAAGGAGTAGAGCACGACAATATCAATGTGCTGGTGATGGGTTCCCGCGTGGTGGGCGTAAAACTGGCCGAGGATTTGGTAAAGGCATTCCTGGGCGCTACCTTCACTAAGGAAGAGCGCCACGTCCGGCGCCTCGCCAAGATTAAGGCATTGGAAGAGAAGCAAGAAAGATGCTAAAAGTCTGAAACTGAATCGCACCCGGCCCGGCGCGGGCGTACAATGTAGGTGTGGGGCCGGCCTCGAACGTAAAGGAGAAGTGACATGACTACCTCAGCAACGATTCCCAACGCGGGCGCCAAGTCCAGCATGAATCCCTTGAAGGGCCTATTGGAATACGGCCAGTCCCCTTGGATGGATTACATCCGCAGAGATCTCCTCACCGACGGAGGCTTGCAAAAGATGATCGAGGACGACGGCCTGCGCGGTCAGACCTCCAACCCCTCCATTTTTGAAAAATCCATCACGGGCAGCACGCTTTATTCTGATATCTTGAGTTCCCCGGAGGCCAAGACGCTGGACGCCAAAAGCCTCTACGAAAAAATCGCCATTCGCGACGTGCAGGATGCCTGCGACATTTTCAAGCCCGTCTACCAACAGACCAAACGGCGCGACGGCTATGTAAGCCTGGAAGTATCTCCATTCCTCGCGAACGACACCAAGGGCACGATGGAGGAAGCTCGACGGCTCTGGAAGGCCGTCGACCGGGAAAACGTGATGATCAAGGTGCCCGCAACACCAGAGGGTATTCCCGCTATCCGCCAGCTTCTGGAAGACGGTCTGAACATCAATATCACCCTGCTGTTTGCACAATCGGCGTATGAACAAGTTGCCGAAGCATTCATCGCCGCGCTCGAGGCGCGTGCCGCCAAAGGGCTGGATATTACCCACATTGCCAGCGTTGCCAGCTTCTTCGTTAGCCGCATTGATACCCTCGTGGATTCGAAGGTGGATGAACTGCAGAAGACCGCTTCAGGCGCTACGAAAGATTTGCTCGAGAGCGTTCGCGGAAAGATTGCGATCGCCAACGCCAAACTCACCTATCAAAAATACGGGCAACTCTTTGGCGGCCCGCGGTGGAAAGCTCTGGCCGGAAAGGGCGGGCAAACCCAGCGGCTGCTCTGGGCCAGCACCAGCACGAAGAATCCGAAATATCGAGACGTTCTTTACGTCGAGGAGTTGATCGGCGCGGGCACCGTGGATACCATTCCCCCGGCCACCTTTGACGCTTTCCGCGATCACGGCAGACTGCGCAACAGCTTGACCGAAGATGTGCCCGGAGCCGCGAAAACGATGGAAAACCTCGCGAAAGCCGGTATCTCGATGAAGGAAGTAACTGACAAGTTAATTCTAGATGGTGTTAAACTCTTCGCCGACGCCTTCCGGCAACTGCTCGACGCCACGGGCAAAAGCGCTGGCGCGCGCCCGTAAGACCGAATCCTGACGCTGGCTGTAAGCTCCTTGCATAAGCAGGGATTGGTCCGAGCAACCCCCTGTTCTAAAATTCCCGTAGAGGAACGCACACAATGCAACTCGGAATGATTGGCCTGGGAAGAATGGGTGCGAACATGGTCCGCCGTCTGCAAAAGAACGGCCATACGTGCGTCGTTTTCGACCGCAGCGCCGATTCGGTGAAACAACTTTCCGGGGAAGGCGCCACGGGTGCCGCATCCGTTGGCGATTTCGTCGCCAAGCTGCAAAAACCGCGCGCCGTCTGGCTAATGGTTCCTGCTGCGGTCGTAGACGCCACCATCGCCGATCTCGTTCCCAAATTGAGCAAGGACGACATCCTGATTGACGGGGGCAATTCCTATATTGACGACATTCGCCGCGCCAAGGCACTTTCCTCCAAAGGCATTCACTACGTAGACGTGGGCACCAGCGGCGGCGTCTAGGGACTCGAGCGAGGTTATTGCCAAATGATCGGCGGAGAAAACAATATTGTGAAGCACCTCGACCCCATCCTCAAAACACTCGCACCGGGCCGCGGCGACATTCCACGCACTCCGGGCCGTGAGAAAGCATCGGGAACTTCCGAAGAAGGATACCTGCACTGTGGCCCCTCCGGCGCCAGCCACTTCGTCAAAATGGTTCACAACTGCATTGAATACGGTCTAATGGCCGCCTACGCCGAAGGTCTCAACATTCTGAAGCACGCCAACGCCAGCCATTCGCAGCGCGAGGCCGACGCGGAAACCACGACGCTCCGCAACCCCGACCACTATCAATATGATTTCAAACTTGCCGATGTCGCCGAAGTTTGGTGCAGGGGCAGCGTGGTAGCTTCTTGGCTTCTGGACCTCACCGCCATCTCCCTGCTCGAGCAGCCGACGCTTGAACGGTTCTCCGGCCGCGTATCGGATTCCGGCGAAGGCCGGTGGACCATCCTTGCAGCCATCGAATCCACCGCTCCGGCGCCAGTCCTGACCGCCGCGCTCTATGAGCGCTTCACCTCGCGCGGCGAAGATGATTTCGCAGCCAAGCTTCTTTCGGCGATGCGCTACCAGTTTGGCGGCCACGTCAAAAAGAAGGCCGGAAATTAGCTGCCTCCTAAACGGCTTTCGGGAGGGCGCGGCTTCAACCGTGCCGAAAAACTGGGAAAGAACGGGCTTAGCCCCTGAGGCCCTGGCTTGTTGTCGGCTTCACGCCAGACTCGCCCGAAGAGGACACCTTCAATGAGCGCGAATCACATGGAAATACCTCCCACGGCCGGCCCTTGTCTCATGGTCATCTTCGGCGCTACGGGTGACCTCACCAAGCGCAAGTTGATCCCCGCCTTACTGAATCTCGCTCAGGAAAATGTCCTCTCCAAGCAGTTCGCCATAATCGGTGTCGCCGGAAACGACCTGACCACCCAGTCCTTTCGCAAGAATCTCAGCGAAGAAATGCCACAGTTCGCGCCGGATCCCATCGATCTAAAAATGTGGGAGTGGCTGGCGCAGCGCATCTACTATGTGAAGGGCGATTTCGCAGACCCGGAAGCCTACAAACGCCTGCAGAAACAGATTGCGGAAGCTGATGCCCTCCACCATACTGGCGGCAATAAGTTTTTCTATCTTGCGGTCGCACCGCAATTTTTTGCCCCGATCGTCCAGCAACTCGGCGCCGCCGGGCTTCCCAAGGAAGAGAGCGGCAAGTGGACCCGGGTGATTATCGAGAAACCGTTTGGCCATGACCTCGAATCTGCTCGTCAACTAAACGCTGAACTGAAAAAGGTCCTCACCGAAAAGCAGATCTACCGCATTGACCATTACCTGGGCAAAGAGACTGTGCAAAACGTCATGGTCTTCCGCTTCACCAACAACATCATCGAGCCGCTTTGGAACCGCAACTATGTAGATCACGTGCAGATCACCGCTGCGGAAACCGTCGGCGTCGAGCATCGCGGCGGCTTCTACGAAACGGCTGGAGCACTTCGCGACATGGTCCCCAACCATCTTTTCCAGCTCCTCACCATGACCGCCATGGAGCCGCCCATTTCCTTCGATGCCGACGAGGTCCGCAACAAACAGGCCGAAGTTCTTCACGCCATCCAACCACTCAACCCCGAAGACGTCCTGAAAAACACGGTCCGCGGGCAATATGGCGAAGGCATCTGCGATGGTGAGCCGGTCGTGGGCTATCGCAACGAGCCCGACGTGGCTCCCAATTCCAACACCGAAACTTTCGTCGCCCTCAAGCTGCAAATTGACAATTGGCGCTGGGCTGGCGTTCCTTTCTATCTCCGCACCGGCAAACGTCTCGCTCTCCGCGCCACGGAGATCGTAATTCAATTCCGCCGCACTCCCTTTGTTCTCTTCCGCAATACCGCGGTGAAAAATATCGAAACCAACCGCCTGGTAATTCACATTCAGCCCGATGAAGGCATCTCGCTCAGCTTTGGCGCAAAAGTTCCCGGCCCCATCATGCGTCTTGGCCTCGTCAACATGGACTTCGACTACAAATCCTACTTCGGCACGGAGCACGGCACCGGCTATGAGCGCCTGTTGCGAGACTGTATGGCGGGCGATGCCACGCTCTTCCAGCGCGCGGACATGGTCGAAGCAGGATGGAGCGTGGTCGATCCGATTCTCGACGTCTGGAAGGCGCTGCCTCCGCGCAACTTTCCCAACTACGCCGCCGGTTCCTGGGGACCGGTCGAAGCCGACGAACTCCTCGAGCGCGACGGCCGCGCCTGGCGCCGTATCGGTCAAGAGGACCTTGATCCGCGCGGTCGCATCGCCCCGCCAAATTCGGCAAGAGCGAGTGTTTTCTGATGTCACGTGCCTGTCAGCCCGCTATCCTTCCCTCCTTTGGTTTCTCTCAGAAACGGGGCATCTTTGCGGATGCAAACCGCACTGGAATCTGACCCGCCTTTTCGCGCATACTCTCTCGAGAAGGATGGCGCGCCCACACTTCGGGCTGCGCCGCCCGGCAGGGACGACGAACCGCACCGCTCCCGCTCTTTCCGGGCTTCAACGAGATTCTTTGACCGATTGAGGAGAGAACCATGGCTACAGCAAGTTTGAGTACCGTCGAACAATTCCTGGGCGCGAAGGCGGAAAACCTTCTCGGCTTCAAGTCTCCCAAGATTTCGAAGGAGCATCTGCATCTTCCCGGACCCGATTTCATTGACCGCGTTTATGCCGCCTCAGACCGCAATCTGCGCGTCCTCGGCAATCTTCATCGCCTTTTTTACACCGGCAGGCTCAGCGGGACGGGTTATCTTTCGATCCTCCCAGTTGACCAGGGTATCGAACATTCCGGTGGCGCCAGCTTCGCCAAGAACCCCGTTTATTTCGACGGTGAAAATATCGTTAAGCTGGCGATCGAGGGTCACTGCAACGCTGTTGCTTCCACCTTCGGCGTGCTCGGCTCCGTTGCCCGTAAGTACGCGCACAAGATCCCCTTCATCGTGAAAATTAATCACAATGAATTGCTCACCTTTCCTAATCAGTTCAACCAGATTCTTTTCGGTACCGTCCAAGAAGCCTACGACATGGGCGCGGCCGCTGTCGGCGCCACCATTTATTTTGGCTCGGAACAAAGCGACCGGCAGATCATCGAAATCAGCCGCGCGTTTGCCGAGGCCCACGAACTCGGGATGGCCACGGTGCTCTGGTGCTACCTCCGCAATAACGCCTTCAAGAAGGACAAGGACTACCACGTTTCCGCCGACCTTACCGGCCAGGCTAACCATCTCGGCGTCACCATTCAGGCCGACATCATCAAGCAAAAGCTTCCGGAAAATAACGGCGGTTACCAGGCGCTCAACATGGGCGATTCTAGTTACGGCAAATTCGATAAGCGCATTTACACCGATCTTTGTAGCGATCACCCCATCGACTTGACGCGCTACCAGGTCGCCAACTGCTATATGGGCCGCTCTGGCCTGATCAACAGCGGCGGCGCTTCCGGCGCAAACGACTTCGAAGACGCGGTGGCAACCGCAGTGATCAACAAGCGCGCTGGCGGCACGGGTCTCATCTCTGGCCGCAAAGCGTTCCAGCGGCCGATGGCCGAAGGCGTCAAGCTGCTAAACGCCATTCAGGACGTCTACCTCAGCAAGGAAGTCACCGTCGCCTGACGCAATTTTCTTCTGGCGAACACTAAGACAGCATTAAATGTCATTCTGCGGGCATCCGACGAGGATGCCCTCGGAATCTCAACCTAATAAGAATCCGACGACTTCACCATTGGCTGCTTTTCACAAACAGTTTTGCTCCTTTCGCCGCCTCGAAGTATAACCTCACAGCAACATCAAACCCTTAATCTAGCTCACCAGGAGAGCCTCATGCCTGAACGACTCCGAGGAAAATCGGTAGCCATCACCGGCGGCGATCAAGGCATCGGCCGCGCTATCGCTGAGCGCCTCGCTCAAGACGGTGCGGATATTGCCATTTGCTACCGTTCCAACCAGACCGGCGCGCAAGAGGTCGTCGATGAAATCAAGAAGCTTGGCCACCAAGACGTTGCCGTGCAATGCGACGTCGGCAACATTGCCGACGGCCAGCATTTCCTTACCGAGGCCGTGCGCCTACTCGGAAAAATCGACATTTTGGTGAACAACGCCGGTCTCGAGCGCCGCGCCGCCTTCTGGGACGTCACCGAACAGGACTTCGACGCCGTCCTGAACGTGAATCTAAGAGGGCTCTTCTTCATGACCCAGGTTTTCGTACGTCATCACCTGCAGGCTAAAGCGGGCGGGAAAATCATCAACGTCAGCTCCGTCCACGAAGAGCTTCCCTTCCCTCATTTCGCTTCTTACTGCGCCAGCAAAGGTGGGGTTAAAATGCTCACTCGCACCCTTTCCATCGAGCTCGCGCCGCTCGGCCTCACCATCAATTCCATCGCACCCGGCGCGATCGAAACCGCCATCAACAAAAACCTCCTGAACGATCCGTCCAAGCTGCAATCGCTCCTGCAAAATATTCCTCTCGGGCGCTTGGGCAAACCAGCTGACGTGGCCTCTCTCGCTTCCTTTCTCGCTTCCGAGGAATCGGACTATGTCACAGGTACAACCTTATTCGTGGATGGTGGCCTCCTCTGGAATTACCAGGAACAATGAACCCCTTGCCGTGAATTGACCAATTCTCTTTATCCTGGTTCTACGTCGTCCCCGTTAGTGCCTCTGCTTGGGGACGCGCAACGCTCTTAGCATCCAAATAATTTCTGCTATATATCCAAGATTCCAGGCGCTGACGAAAACAACACATTCGCAGGAAAATGCTCCTCGTGCTGTTCCAGGCGCCATTCTCCGCTAGAATGAATGAAGCAGTCGGAAGGAGCGAAGTATGCCAAAGACGAAGGCCACCACCCCACCAACGGTGAAAAAACCGCGAGCGGCGAAAACAAAGCCTACATCGGAAGAAATCGCCTTGCGCGCTTACCACATTTACCTGGAGCGCGGCAGCACTCCCGGAAATGCATTCGAGGACTGGACCCGCGCCGAACGCGAACTCCTCGAACAAACCAAAAAGCCTCGCCGCAGGCCCGCCCAAAAATCAGTCGCTGCCTGACCTGCGCCCATTCCTCGTTCTTGAAGGAGCGCCTTGTAGAGCTTGGCGTTTACCCCAACCCAAGTGCGTACCATTACGGCAATTTTCTTATGCGCGCGCCAACGTTGTCGATCGCGCCGCTTCCAGCAACTTCTTCGCGTTCGTGCGGATGTCACCGTGGCCAAACACCGCGCTGCCGGCCACTAGCAATTCCGCGCCGGCCTTCACCAAATCGCTCACGGTTTCTAGATCCACGCCACCGTCCACTTCAATCCGGAATTCCAGTTTCCGCTCCGTCCGCATGCGTGCCAGCGCCGCAATCTTGTTCAACGAATTGGGAATGAATTTCTGCCCGCCAAAGCCCGGATTCACACTCATCACCAGCACATGGTGCACAAGATCGAGCACTTCCGTGAGCGTCTCAACCGGCGTCGCCGGATTGATCACCACACCCGGTTTGCAACCATGCGAAGAAATCAGGCGCAGCGTGCGGTCCAGGTGCACGCAGGCTTCCTGGTGCACGGAAATCCAATCCGCCCCCGCTTCGGCGAACTCCGGAATGAACAGATCGGGATTCTCAATCATCAGATGGCAGTCGAGTGGCGGTTTGATCGCTTTCCGCAGGGACTTCACCACCGGCGGCCCCAGCGTGATGTTGGGCACAAAATGGCCGTCCATGACGTCCACATGAATCCCCGAGCCGCCACCTTCGAGCGCCGCCTGCGCGTCGCTGCCCAGTTGCGCGAAATTGGAAGACAAGATCGACGGCAAGAGTTCAATTTTTGTCATGGATCTGTCCAGCCCTTCCTCGAAACTGTATTATACGACGGACGCCAGGCTCCTGGCCGAATTCCCATGGCTAGAATTCGAGAGCATCCCAAGGCGCTGTGCAACGCCGGCCCTGGCTCAATTGCGCCAGTTCCAACGCTTTCATCACATTCATTATTTGTTGCGAGGTTACCTGCAATGCCGATTTGCCCAGCAGTACATCGCGTACATTCGCATAAAATTCGCGCCAGTCTCCCCGCGACGGGATTCTTCGCTGACGGAATTGTCCATCCTCAATCAGAGTCAGCTCGCCCCAATTCTCTTCCCCCTCCAAGTCCCACGAATCGCCTTGTGGAACCATGCCATTCCGCAAATGATTCTCCAGGGGATCAAACTTCCGTTTCACAAAACTCCCCTTTGTCCCGAAAACGAGAAACCGCGGTCTCGGTGTAGCGCTCATCATCGTCGCTTTCAATTGCGCTCGTAGTCCGCCGGGATACAGGAAGCAAACATCGAACGCATCGTCCGTCGCACAATCTTCCCGTTCGATGCGCACATCCGCGGTAATGGCTTCGGGGCATCCCAACAGTGTCAGGGCATGATCGATCAGATGCGGCCCAAGGTCAAAAAGCACCCCGCTGCCCGGTCCGGGCTTTTCCCTCCACGCGCCAGGCTTCGACAGCGGGCGGAACCGGTCATAATGTGACTCAAAGCGAACCGGACGTCCCAGCTCGCCTCCGGATACAACTTTTCGCAGTGCCTGGAAATCCGCGTCGAATCTCCGGTTGTGGTACGCCGTAAGAATGCGCCCGTACCGGCCGGCGATGGAAAACAACTGCACTGCTTCCTTCAATGTGGTAGTGAACGGCTTATCTACCACAACATCCCGGCCGGCTTCGAGGCAGCGCGACGCCAGGGGGAAATGAGTCTGGTTCGGAGTGGCAATCACCACCAGGCGAATCGATTCGATTGCCAGAAGTTCTGCAACGCTGCGAACAATCTGCGCGTCAGGATACGCCTGCCCCGCCGAATCGCCGGAGCGTTGCAGAATCGCCGCCAATCGCAGACCGGGTACCGCACGGATCACCGGTGCATGGAAGCAGCGACCGGCAAGCCCAAACCCGATGAGGCCCACTTCGATTATCTCGTGCACACTACGTAGCTCTCTTGTTAGCGGACCACTTCAGAAGGCGGCCCCAAACCCAAGACAAAGCGTCAGCAGTTTACCATTGACCTGTCTTCCCTCTTGCGGAGATCGCACAGGCCAGTTTGTTGGAATCCGGCGGCCGTTATATTCTTTCCGCGTGGAAAATTCTTCCGCCACAAAACGAGGCCCTACGCGCGGCCTCTACTTGGGCTTAATCGTTACGATCCTTGCCGTGCTGGCTTACGCAGGCTACATCACCAAACAATTTTCCGGCCTCCGCAAACTGCAGGGCGAAATGGTGGACCGCAACCGCAAGGACTCCCTGCAGCTGCTGCGCATCCAGAACGATTTGAACTTACTGGGTCTGGCAATGCGGGACATGCTGGATGACGGCGGCCCCTACTCGCTCTATGCCTGGAGCGCGCAATTCGACCGCATTCGCAACGATCTCAGCGTCGCCCTGCAGCAGGAGGAAACGCTCGCCGAGGCCGCGCGCACCAATGATCAGCGGCGGTACCTGAGCCAGTCGCTATCGCAATTCTGGGATGCCAGCGACCGCATGTTCGCGCTCGCGAAGGAAGGCCACGAAGACGCGGCACGCGAACACATTCGCGATACGCTGCAACCGCGCCAGGCGGCGTTAAGCTCTGCGGTTTCCCGGCTACTGGTGCAGAACAATGAAGGCGAGGAGCAAGCCGCCGCGCGGATCTCAGAAATTTACGACCGCGTGCAGCGCCAGCTTTATTTTTTCCTCGCGGGCATTTTGCTGGCCATCGTGGTAACCAGCCTCTACATGATCCGCGCCAACCGAAGAATTTTCGGCCACGTGGCGGAGCTCTCCTCCCAACGCAGCGAACTGGCGCAAAAGCTTATCTCCACGCAGGAATCCACGCTGCGGCACATCTCCCGGGAACTGCACGACGAATTTGGCCAGGTACTTACGGCGATTGGCTCGACGCTGCGGCGTGCCGACAAACACCTATCGGAAAACTCGCCGCTGCGCGCGGACCTCCAGGAAGTCCAGGAAATTGCGCAGACCACGTTGAACGGAATTCGCAGTCTCTCGCAAGCTTTGCATCCTGTGTTGCTCGAAGAGGCTGGGCTCGAAAGCACGCTAGACTGGTACGTGCCAACCGTGGAAAGGCAGACAGGGCTTGCGCTTCACTACCAGAAGTCGGGTGAGCCATTTGCGGTCGAAACAGGTGCGGGCGTGCAGATCTATCGAGTCCTCCAAGAAGCATTGAACAACGTGAGCCGCCATTCCGGCGCAAAAGAAGCCTGGGTCCGGCTGCGATTCCTGGCGGCAGCGCTGGAATTGGAAGTGGAGGACCACGGAAAGGGCTTCGCACCGCCAGAGGGCCACACGGGCATCGGACTGGTGGCGATGCGCGAGCGCGCGGAAATCCTTGGCGGGAACCTAAATGTCTCACGAATCGCCGAGAACGGAACGCTGGTGCAACTGAAGATTCCGCGTGAGAGAGTGGAAGCGCATGGAGTCTAAAGTCACGGTCTTGCTCGTGGATGATCATGCGCTGGTGCGGCGCGGCTTCCGGCGCATGATCGAAGACGAGCCGTCGCTTCGAGTTGTTGGAGAAGCCAGTAACGGGCTGGAAGCGGTGAAGCGCGCCGAGGAACTGCATCCTGATGTGGTTGTGATGGATTGCGCCTTGCCACAGATCAACGGTATCGAAGCCTCACGCCGCATCCTGGAAAAACTGCCGAAGACTTCCATCCTGATGCTGAGCATGCATTCGGAGGACACCTTGGTGCGGCAAGCCATGGAGGCCGGGGCGCGCGGTTACGTCCTGAAGAACGCGATGGACCTAGATCTTGTAAGCGCCATTCGGAAAGTAGCGAAGGGAGAGACGGTGCTGGACCCGCAAATTACTCGCGGCGGGACGCTGAAAGGTGAGCGTGATACCGGACTGACGCCTCGGGAATTGGAAATCCTGCAACACATCGTGGCGGGCAAATCGAACAAGGAGATTGCGACCGAATTGAACCTGAGCGTCAACACCGTGTCCGTCCACCGCGCAAATATCATGGACGCTTTGGGTATGCACAAGACGGCGGAATTAGTCGTTTACGCAATTCGCAACGGGCTGGTAAACCTTCCGTGAATCGCCGCGATTTCCTGGAAAAGACCATCGGGGGAAGTGTTGCCTTTGCGGCATTTCCTTCACTGCTTTCGGCTGCTTCGCCGGGATTTCGGTTCACGGATGTCACCGCGGGCGCGGGGATTCATTTCGAGCAGAACAGCGGCGCCTACGGAGGAAAGCTGCTCCCGGAAACGCTTGGATCCGGCTGTGCATTTCTCGATTACGACGCGGATGGCTGGCAAGACATTCTGCTGGTGAACGGGATGGATTGGCCCGGGCACAAGGGCCAGCGAAGCACGATGAAACTGTATCGCAACAACCGCAACGGCACATTCACGGATGTAACCAAAGCGGCAGGACTCGATGTCGAGCTCTACGGAATGGGCGTCGCCGTCGGAGATTACAACAACGACGGTTTTCCGGATATTTTCATTACGTGCGTGGGACAAAGCCGATTATTCCGCAACACGGGCAAAGGAACGTTTGTAGATGTCACGAAAGCCAGTGGATTGCTGGGAAGGCGAGCCCTTAGCACTTCCGCGATATGGTTTGATTACGATCGCGACGGCCTGCTTGATCTTTTCGTCTGCAATTATGTTCACTGGTCTGCTGAGCACGATGTCTTCTGCAGCCTCGATGGAAAAAACAAATCCTATTGTACGCCGGAAGCCTATCGCGGAGACACCTGCTGGTTGTTTCACAACCGGGGAGACGGCACTTTCGAGGATGTAACCGCTTCAAGCGGCATTTTCGACAGTAGTTCCAAGTCGTTGGGCGTGGCGATGCTTGATTACGATCAAGACGGTTGGCCGGACCTGCTCGTCGCTAACGACACGCAGCCCAACAAACTTTATCGCAATCTGCGCAATGGCAAATTCAAGGATGTAGCCGTGGAAGCGGGGCTGGCCTTCAGCGCGGAGGGAAAAGCTCGTGCGGGAATGGGCGTGGACGCCGCCGACTTCGACAATTCGGGCAAGCCGGGCATCGTCATCACAAATTTTGACAATGAGATGATCGGGCTCTACCGCGCCGCGGGTAAAGGGTATGACGACGTAGCCATGCAAACCGGCCTTGGCGCGGCTTCCCGGAACACGCTCGGCTTTGGTTGTGTTTTTTTCGACGCCAATCTCGACGGCCTGCTCGATATTGCCGTGGCCAACGGGCACATTGATGAAACGGTGCGCAACATTCGCGGGAACGTAGGCTATGCGCAGCCACCGCAATTGTTTTTGAATCAGGGCAAGGGAAAATTCAGCGATGTCACCGCGGAACTTGGCGGCGGTTTTGAGCGGCCCAAGGTCGGGCGCGGACTCGCGGTGGGCGATTTCGATGGCGACGGCAATCTTGATCTGCTGATGACGACCAATCACGGGCCGGCGTTTCTCTATCGTAATGATCAACTGGCCGGCAACTGCAGCATTCGGTTTCATCTTTTTGGCACAAAATCGAACCGAGACGCCATCGGGGCCGCGGTGCGCATTTTCTACAACGGACAGGCACAATCGAGGATGGTGCGAAGCGGTTCGAGCTATCTTTCGCAATCCGAGCTCCCGGTCACATTCGGCATGGGCAAGCTGGACATGATCGAGCGCGTAGTGATCGATTGGCCGAGCGGACAGAGCGAGGAGCACCCCAAGCTGCGGGCGGGGAAAACCTACCAAATCACTGAACAGAAGGGACTTATTGAAATTCCGCGACAATAATGCTTTTGCATTATTGTCAACTTTTCTGGGCTACCTTATAAACGATGTAATTGCAGTCGCTTCCAAATTGGCCTTGCCTTCGCCGACACAGGAAGCACCCCAACAAACTTGGCGGCCGGAGCTACGACCTCCGGCCGCATTTGTAATTTGGGGGATAATGGAAGGCACTAAGTTTGGGGGGAAGTGGAATGAAACGCTGGCACTCGCGAAGCGTTTTTGTCCTTGTGGTTACCGCGATTTATCTCTATGCACTTCCTTCCGCAACAATCTTCTATGCAGGGACGGTTTTTCTCCACGCGGGCTTGGGGCTGCTCGCGACAATCGGCATACTCATTTTCCTGTTTCGTGGCTTAAGTAAGGAAGCGGCCCTGACTCGCTTTGGCTGGATCGTTTTTGCGGCCGGCGCGCTTCTGGGCGTTGCGTTGATTCGGCTGGGTACGCCTCACCGGTTGAAGGCTTGGCTGTATGCTCACATCGCTCTGTGCACGCTCGCAGTCATTCTGCTCGCTGTTTCCTGGATGACGAAACGGGGCTGGGTGGGGGCGCGATTTCTGAAGCAGGCCGCGGCGCTTGCCTTGATTCTCACGGCAAGCGCGGGGATCGCTGCCGGTTCGTGGTACGCGCGGAATATCGCCTGGAAAAATCGCTACCGCGTGAATAATCCCGCGATCGCACCCGCCACCATGGAGCAGGAAGGGGATGGTCCGCACGGGAAATTCTTCCCGAGTTCCGCACAAACCACCGACGGCAAATACATTCCCTCCGAGTACTTCCTGAAGTCGCAGGCGTGCCAGCGCTGCCACGGAGATATTTACAAACAGTGGGAAAGCTCCATGCATCACTTCTCCTCGTTCAACAATCAGTGGTACCGGAAAAGTATCGAGTACATGCAGGAAGTGGACGGCGTGCAGCCGTCCAAGTGGTGCGCGGGTTGCCACGATCCGGCGCTTCTCTTCAGCGGCATGTTTGACCAGCCCATCCAACAAAATATCAACAAGCCGGAAGCGCAAGCAGGTTTGGGCTGCATGATGTGCCACAGCATCGTGCAGGTGAAGAGCACAATGGGCCAGGGCGATTTCACTCTGGAATACCCGAAACTGCATGAACTGGCGGCCAGCGAGAATCCTCTGATTCGCGGATTGCACGATTTCATGGTGCGATTGAATCCCGAACCACACCGGCGCGTGTTCCTCAAGCCGTTCATGACACAGCAAACCCCGGAGTTCTGTTCCGGTTGCCACAAAGTTCACCTGGACGTACCGTTCAACAATTACCGTTGGATTCGCGGATTCAATGAGTATGACAACTGGCAGGCGAGCGGTGTTTCCGGCCAGGGGGCGCGCGCGTTTTATTACCCAGCGACCTCCATGATGTGTGCGGATTGCCACATGCCGCTGGTGCCGTCGCATGACGACGCCAATGTGGATGGTTACGTGCACTCGCACCGCTTTCCCGGCGCCAATACCGCGGTGCCACTCGCGAACGAAGACTCCACTCAGCTGGAAATAAGCCAGAAGTTTTTACAGGATAAACAGCTAAGCGTGGATATTTTTGCAATCTCCCCCGCAGGGAAAGGCGAGGTTAGCGGCGCAAACACAGAATTTGGAAAACAGGAACTGTCCACCACATTTGCCGTCGGCGAGGAGGCGGACCTTTCTCTGCCAGAAGGTCCTGCGGGCGAGGTGCGGCCCATCACTGCGCCGCTCGGTCGTGTAGATGCGGCAGTGCGTCGCGGAGATGATGAATTGGTGGATGTTGTCGTGCGTACGCGAAGGGTCGGCCACTTCTTTCCGGGCGGCACGGTAGATGCGTTTGACACCTGGTTAGAGCTGCAAGCCACGGACGAGAAGGGGCAGACGCTTTTCTGGAGTGGAAAGGTCGAAGATGACGGAAAAGGACCGGTTGAGCGGGGAGCGCACTTTTATAAGTCGCTACAGATTGATGGGCACGGCAATGCAATCAACAAACGAAATGCGTGGGCCAGTCGCGCGGTGGTTTATGTGCGCTTGATTCCGCCCGGTGCGGCGGACACGGTGCATTACCGATTGCACGTGCCGGACAATGCGGGAGATCACATTACGCTGCACGCGAAGCTGAACTACCGGAAGTTTCTGTGGTGGAATACGCAGTTTTCGTTTGGCGGCGTTCCGAACCCGCATTCGCCGGGGGAGTTTGCAAAAGACCACGACGACAGGAAATGGAATTTCGACGGGAATCTTTCCGGCGTCTCGAGCAAGGTCAAAGCAATTCCGAACTTGCCGATCATTACGGTAGCCGAAGATACAAAGACGCTACGCGTGCTGCCGAAAACGGCTGCGGCGCCCGCACCACAAATCGTCTGGCCGAAAGAAGATTGGACGCGGTGGAACGATTATGGCATCGGATTGTTCCTGCAGGGTGATTTGAAAGCCGCGGAACAGGCTTTTGAAGAAATCACGAAAATGGATCCGCGGAATCCAGACGGTTGGACCAACGTCGGACGCGTACGCGTGCAGGAAGGAAACACGGAGGGCGCGAAAGAGGTTTTGCTTAAGGCACTTGCCTTGAAGCCAGGGTTGGCGCAGGCAAACTTCTTCTACGGCCGTGTGCTGAAAGAGGAAGGCAAATACGACGAAGCGGCAAAGGTGTTGCAAGCGGTATTGGCGGAGTTTCCGCGGGATCGCGTGGTGCACAATGAATTGGCCCGCGTGCTGTTTCTGCAGAAGCGCTATGCCGATGCTGTGAAGGAATTCCAACTCACGTTAGCGATTGATCCGGAAGACCTGCAGGCGAACTACAATCTTATGCTCTGTTACACGGGCCTCGGCGACGAAACGCGCGCCAATGAGCACAAGGAGCGCTATCTGCGATTCAAAGCGGACGAATCGGCACAAGCGCTGACAGGCGCTTACCGGCAGTTGCATCCCGAAGATAACAACGAGCGGCAGTCCGTGCACGAGCACGTGTCTGTCCCCTTGGGCCCTATGCACATAGTAAAGACCTCAAGACCACGTGCGGCGGCTCAAACCCAACCGAACAAAGCAATCGCCGGCGCGGGCCGGTAACGAGCACTTGATTCCCATTGAAAGGTAAACAGACGATGACTTGGATCAAAACGATTCGCATGGAAGACGATGAGCGGCTGCGTAATGCCATGACGGAGCAGCGCAAGCTCTATCCCGTGGAATATGCCACACCCGTGCCGATCGTGGACCAAGGCCTGGAAAACGGCATTGTAGGCTCGCACAGCTTGCTGCCGGACGTTTTGTTCCACGCGTTCAGCACCTTTGGCGCCCTGATGTCCCCGGAACTGCCGTTGCAACGCGAGCAACACGAGATGATCGCCACGATGGTCTCCTTGACCAATCGGTGTTTTTATTGAATCGAATCTCACGCAGAGTTTCTGCGCCGCGTCACGTTGAACGAGAAAATGGTGCAGGCGTTGAGGAAGGATTTTCGTACCGCGCCGATCAGCGGACAGAACAAGGTCATGCTGGAATATGTCGTAAAGCTTACGAAAGACGCCACTCAGTGTAGTCCAGAAGATCATAAAAAGTTGCGAGAGGCCGGTTTTGACGATCGCGGGGTTTTACAAATTACGCTGATCGCCTCCTGGTTTAATTACATCAACAAGGTTGCAGATTCTCTCGGCGTCGGGCGCGATGGCAAAGCGGAGGGCAGGTGAGAATATTGTTCAGTGCAGTGCTGGTTCTCGCAAGTGCACTCGGAGTTGTGGCGCAGGCGCCTCAGAATTCTTCGATCACGTTCCGCGACATAACGCAAAAAGCCGGCATCAAGTTCGTACACAACAATGCCGCTTTCGGAAAAAAGTACCTCCCAGAAACGATGGGGCCCGGGGTGGCTTTCATTGACTACGACAATGACGGCTGGCAAGACATTTTTCTGGTAAGCGGCACGGATTGGCCCGGGCACCTTTCCAAGCACAGCACACCGAAGCTGTATCACAACAACCACGACGGCACGTTCACGGATGTAACCCACAAAGCGGGCCTGGATTTCGAGATGTTTGGAATGGGCGTTGCCGTTGGGGATTACGACAACGACGGGTACGACGACCTTTTCGTGACCGCTCTCGGGCAGAGCCACCTCTTTCACAACAATGGCAACGGCACGTTCACCGATGTGACGCAAAAAGCGGGATTGTTGGGACCGAACGAATTCAGCACCGGCGCCGCCTGGGTGGACTACGACAAGGACGGCAAGCTGGACCTGGTGGTTGCCAATTATGTGCAATGGTCCATCGAAGGCGATCTCTACTGCACGCTGGACGGGAAGAGCAAATCGTATTGCACGCCGGAATCGTACAAAGGCACATCCGTACGGCTCTGGCACAACCGCGGCGACGGAACATTTGAAGATGTGACGAAGAAGGCAGGCCTGGGCGATCCGACATCCAAAACGTTGGGGATTGCTATCCTCGATTTCGACAACGACGGCTGGCCGGATCTGCTATTTTCCAACGACACCCAGCCGAACAAACTTTACCGCAACAATGGAAATGGCACCTTTACGGAGAAAGCGGTCGTCGCGGGTGTTGCCTTCAGCGAAGACGGCGTGGCGCGTGCGGGCATGGGTGTGGACGCAGCGGATTACGATCGCTCCGGCATGGCCAGCATCCTGATCACGAATTTTTCGAATCAGATGCTTTCGCTCTATCACAACGAGGGCAAAGGATTGTTCGTGGATGAAGCGCCGCGCTCGGAAGTGGGACGCAATTCTCTGTTGACGCTGGGATTCGGCTGCTTTTTCTTTGATTACGATCTGGACGGCTGGCCGGACATTCTAATCGCCAACGGCCATATCGACAGCGATATCCAGCGGGTGCAGCCGAACGTCAAATTCGCCATGCCACCGCATGTGTTTCGCAATTTGGGCAAGGGCACCTTTCAGGAAGTCACAAAGAGCCTGGGTGCGAGCTTTAACTCGCCGCGGGTCGGGCGTGGCGCGGCGTATGCCGATATCAATAATGATGGGCGGCTGGACCTGCTGTTCTCGACGAACGGCGGGCCCTCTTATTTGTTCCTCAATGAGACTAGCGGTGGGGCGGCGAACCAAAGTGTGCGCATTAAATTAGCGGGGACAAAATCAAATCGCGACGGCATCGGCGCCGTCGTGAAACTCACCGCGGGTGGAGAGACACAAACGCAAATGCTGCGCAGCGGGTCGAGCTACCTTTCCGCGAGCGAACTGGTGCTGACGTTTGGCCTCGCACAGCATGGCCACGCGGAGGCGATCGAGATTCGTTGGCCCAGCGGGCAAGTGGACAAGCTGACGAACGTGGCCGCGGGTCAAACTGTGACGATCATGGAAGGCAAGGGCATCACGGGCAGCCACAAGTACGGCACCCGCTAAGAACTCTTCCTCGCGGCGGTTGTGACTTTTTTGGTTTACTTGAGATTTTCTAAGGGTGGTATACTTCGACCGTGCTGCACAATATTGAACACGCGCTGTTTATTTTCACTATTGTGTTCGGTCTGATTGTCTTCCGCTTGTTATGGCCCAGTCCACTTACTGACAAACACGTGATTCGATACCTTCCAAAGCGCTGGCAACGGTGGCTGTTGGATAAACCTCAGTCTTCCGCTGAAAAGGGCCGTTGAACTTCCCTTTGTAAGTCACCATTCGTTTGCGGGTGTCTTCTCGGTTCCTTTGAGCCTTGTGCTATCGTCTCTCTTCATGTTTTCGCAACGCACAAACTGGACACTCACCAAGAACCGCTTTACCCAGGCACTTGAGCAAGTCCATGCTTCCGGCGCGAAGTTGCTCGATCTGACGGCGGCAAATCCCACGCAATGCGGATTTCACTACGACGCTGACGCAATTCTCCAAGCGTTTCGCCGTACGGAATCTCTTTGCTATGATCCGCAGCCAAAGGGTTTGCTCGCCGCTCGCGAAGAGGTCTCCCGCTACTATCTCCACGATCACCGCGCCGCGGTGGATCCTGAGTCCTTGCTGCTGACAACAAGCACGAGCGAAGCCTATACCTATGCCTTTCGCTTGCTTTGTGATCCGCACGACGAGATCCTTGTCCCAAAGCCCAGTTATCCGCTCTTCGATTTCCTCGCGGGCCTGCAGGACGTCACGCTGGTTCCTTACTCCCTGCAATACGCTCAGGGCTGGCTCGTGGATTTTCGTTCCGTCGAGCGCGGCCTCACCCCGCGCACGCGAGCGATTCTTCTTGTGCATCCCAACAATCCCACGGGCTCTTATGTTCATGCGAAAGCAGTGCAGCGCTTGAACGAAATCTGCCGTGAACGTCAGCTCGCCCTCATCGTGGATGAGGTTTTTCTGGATTATGCCTTCGATGGCTCACCTCATTCCAGCTTCGCCACAAATCACGAAGTGCTTACGTTCACGCTGAGTGGGCTCAGCAAGATTGCCGCGCTTCCACAAATGAAGGTTGCCTGGGTCGCAGTTTCGGGGCCGGAAGGGCTTACGCGCCGAGCCCTGGATCGCCTGGAGGTCGTCGCGGATACTTACCTCTCGCTCAGCTCGCCGGCACAGTGGGCTTTTCCTGCTCTTTTCAGCCAGCGTCACTTGCTCCAGCCACAACTCCTGCAGCGCGTCCGGGAAAATCGCGGGCAACTCCAGGAGCTCCTCGTCGCTCATAATTCCTGCGAACTCCTGCACTCCGAAGGTGGCTGGTATGCTGTCTTGCGCGTCGCCGCTGCACATTCCGACGAAGAGCTCGCGATTGAACTCCTCCGCACACACCACGTCCTCGTTCACCCTGGTCATTTCTACGATTTTCCTGGCGACGGCTACTTGGTGGTCAGCCTGATTCCCCCCGCGACCGAATTCCGCCAAGGGATGGAACGCTTACTGAGCTGCTTTTGAAGGGGCTTTGGTTTGGTAGCGATACCGGGAATCCCTCGAAGCCCGTGGGACTTTTCGCAACAATACTGGGAAAACCTTGTGTTGTAAAGGGTTTCGCGCCAATAGCTCGTTTGAAAAAAACCAGTGTTGCTGGCAAACTTCTGCCCCACTCGATGCGAGAAAGTAGTCACAAATAGTCTCACGGAAATAGACCGATGAGAGGTGGAGATGCTATTTCTTCGGTTGGGTTGTTTTCGAACCGCGGTCATTACGATTTCCAGACGCTCCCAGCAGTTGCTCTACGATACTACCCCTCGCTGCCCGTTGCCTTGCAGACTGGCGAGAAGACCCGAATATCGTCTCTGTGGACGGTCGTTGCGGACGGCTATGGCAAGCGCCTTCTTCTGTCCAATCAGCACGACCAGCTTTCTGCCCCGTGTGATTCCCGTATAGATCAGGTTCCGATGCAGCAGCATGTAGTGCTGCGTGGCAATCGGGATCACCACGGCTGGAAATTCCGACCCCTGTGATTTGTGGATGGTGACCGCGTAGGCAAGCGAAACCTCGTCTAGTTCACCAAAGTCGTACTTCACACTGCGCTCATCGAAGCGGATCGTGACCTCATGATCGACGGGGTCGATGTGCTCGATGGTTCCGATGTCACCGTTGAACACATCCTTGTCGTAGTCGTTCTCGGTTTGGATCACTTTGTCGCGCATTTGGAACCGCCACCCGAACCGCTCGACCACGGACTCACCCGCCCGCACTGGGTTCAACACCTGCTGAAGTGTCGTGTTCAGTTCGCGCACCCCGAGCGATCCCCGGTTCATGGGGCAAAGAACCTGAACGTCGCGGATAGGATCGAACCCGAAGCGTTGCGGAATCCGCTCCTTCACCAGTTTGACGAGCGTGGCAGTAATCTTTTCTGGCTCATCTCGTTCGACGAAGTGGAAATCTGAGTCCCGCTCTGCTTCGCGCACATCCGGCATCTGTCCGTGGCGGATACGGTGGGCATTCGTGATGATCTGGCTGTTCGCCGCCTGCCGGAAGACTTCCGTCAGACGCACGGTCGGCACCACGCTGCTTTCGATCAAATCATGCAGCACCGTGCCCGGCGCAACGGATGGAAGCTGATCTACGTCGCCGACCAGAATCAGGCCCGCGTGGCTCGGCACCGCTCGCAAAAGGGAATGCATCAGCGGCACGTCCACCATGGAAGTCTCATCAACCACCAAAAGACCGC
>Ga0306925_10000532_pt1 | contig 27556 bp, 24 predicted proteins | sample flu12Cox44000176_FD_203755 | JGI IMG/M metagenome (GOLD analysis project Ga0306925, IMG submission 203755) | Lab enrichment of tropical soil microbial communities from Luquillo Experimental Forest, Puerto Rico - flux8day.12C.oxic.44.000.176 (v2)... | ecosystem: Environmental > Terrestrial >... | reverse complement strand
CCAGGCTTACAAAAGAAAGAAACAGTTACGTGAGGTTCGTGACGGCGCTGGAAAACACGCCATTGATAGCCGCAGCTAGTGCGTTTAGCGAACCAATCGCCGCCAGCGACAGCAAGACCAATAACAAAGCATATTCCGTTAGATCCTGACCTGCTTCTTCCCTCCACAATCTTGCAAGAAATGGCTTCACGTCGGTTCCTCCTGCCAATCCGGTCGAAGCACTACAGAAACCAAGACCGAACAGGCCTAGGCTGCTGGAACACGGGGCGTCTTCCGGTAGCCTACGGCCTGTCAAGTCCTATAACTACTGGAAGACAGCAGCACTAGGTCAAGTTCACAACTGCTTTGGAGAACACGCCGTTGATTGCCGTTGCCAATGCGCTGAGCGAGCCGACTGCCGCCAAGGAAAGTAGGACCAGCAGCAGCGCGTACTCTGTCAGATCCTGCCCCTCCTCGTCTTTCCAGAGCCGCAATAGAAGGTTCTTCATGAGTTTCCCTTTCCGGTGAAATAAAGCAGGCAGCTTAAAACTTGCTGCCACAGCTTGTGGACTGCTACTGCATCTGAAACGCCACTCCCCTCTTCGTTTATCTTGCCAGCTAAGCCATTCTGAGCATTGGGATTGCGGGGTGTCCTGAGATCTCGGGTCGTCTTACGCAAAAGCGGAGGCGTAAAGCGCGACTCTTTGTAGACACTCGCTGGATTCGGCCCGTCGTTTTTGGTGACTTCCCTCGTTTGAGGTCAAGGGTCTGATCGGGGCACATAGACGTAACAACGATCTTGAGGCCTTTCCTTTGCGGGAGCGGGCAAGTCCAGGCTCTGAGCCAACTCGTAGTTGCGCTTCAGGGCTGCCAACAGTCGCGGTGAGAGATAGAAGCTCAACCAGTAAGGATCCTCTTCTCGGCGGAGGTCAAAGTTGAGTACAACGACCGAGAAACGGCGGGCCGTGACCTGAGCTACCAGATCGTTATCCGAGACGATCCCTCTCTGTGACAGCCGGACAAGCTGAAAGAGCCCCGAGAAGGGTGTTTCCAAACCCGCTTGCAGCAGGTCACCCGGAGCCGCACCGAGTGCCCTGGCATGAGGACGAAAATTTCGTTTCAAGAACGACTGTATTGTGTTGTGCTGGGCAAAATCGGAAGGTTGTGGGGGACGCTTAGTGGACCACTGTGCCGCCAATAACATGATTCCGAGAAGGAGGACGAGATCGATAGGCAGAGTTTGCAGTTTTACTCGTCTCGCCAGGAATGCCGCGACCACCACATTTAGTACTATCACAGATTCGAGGAAGTAGTGAACTCCGCTTCCCTCCTTGGAGTAAGACACCAACCCGAGCAGCAGTGAGAAAAACAGGTAGCAATTGAGCATTTTGTCTGGGTAGGTGCGAAGATACTCCAGTCCCACGATGACTGGGAAAAACAGCATAATCGCGAAGACGAACAGGGCTTGCCCGAACCGATGCGAAGACAAAAGCGCCGTCTGGTAGACGAGAAAATGACGCCAAAACCCTTGGCTGGAGAAAATGATCCATTGGAATAAGGAGAACAACCCGAGTCCGCACGAGACCAACATACCGGCGAACTCTGCTGCCTCTTGATATCTCTTGGCCAGGAGAAGAAACGCCAATACCGCCAGAGGACCCGCAACATACTGTGGTTTGTAGTAGAAGCCCAGAATCATGATAAAAGCCGCGAGCAACAAGAAACCTCGGCGAGCTCGGAACCGAAAGGCCACGAGGAATCCTGCGAAGGACAGGCATAAAGCCACGCTGTCGGATAGCGCCTGGACAGCGTGCCCAGTCACCATCCCGTACGACAAAAACATGAAAGGACTAAGTAATGCTGCTAAGTAACTTTGCGTCAGCCAATAGGCCAACAGGCCGCAGCCGAACGCACAACCAAAGATGCCAAACACGGAGAGAAGGCGAAGCGGGAAATAGGAGGGGTTGCCGGGGTCGATTAGATGCCCAGCGAGCAGATAAAACAAGGGGCCGTAAGTAGCAGCATCGAAACCTTCCACCGCACCGGAAGCGAAAATAGCCACACCCTGCCGGAGGTGAACAATTTCCGCCAGCGCAACTCCTTCGTAGCTCTCATCACCTCCATAGATGAGTCGGGCTGGCCAGGTGGATAGGTTTCGTGTCGCGAAAAACCCGGTTAGAAGAAACGCCGCAACAACACAAATAATGACGGAAGTGTTCGGCCTTATGACCACAGCGAAGGTCCTCTGGTCACTCTCGGGAAGGAGACGTGCTGCCCGCAGAGCCTTTGCCTATGCCACACCCTTCACGCCCCACAGGACGACGTTCCAAGACAACCATCGCGCGAGAGGAATGCGCGTAAGGACGGTGTCCAGATGTCTGAGGGGCATCCACCAGCCTAGGCGTTCCCGCCGCTCTCGCAGGATCCTTTTCCAGTAGCGGTCTTGGTTGGGGTGCACACCGTCGATCAGATAATACTTGAGAAAGAGTAGAAGTCCGGCGATCCAGAACTCGCGGTGCTTAACGTGGCTGAAATATTTTCGTGCCAGGTCAATGTCCCTGGTCGTCAGCGGGGACTCGTCTGCCGTTCGCACTCGCGTGGCCATTCTCCGGTACAGGTTGATCACCGGATTATAAGCAAGCGGGTCGTAGGAGAAGAACATGCCGCCGGGTTTCAGCGCGCGGCTCATCTGCGCGAACAGCGAATCACGATCTTGCACGTGATGAATGGTGTTCGCAACGTAGATGAAATCGTATGCGCCATCGGGCAGGCTCAGATTGTCTGCGCTTGCGACAATACCTTGCAGTTCGATCTCGTATCTCTTTCCGAGGCTGAGCGCCTTTTCCACCATCTGCGGGGCAATGTCCACTGTCGTAACGCGGGCCCCCTTCAAGGCAAAGTACACCGACGACTCTCCGAGGCCCGCGCCGATGTCCAGAATGCGCTTTCCGGATAAGGGTCCCATGAGTCGCAGAATGAATTGGTTCTCCAGGGCTGTGGGCGCCTCGAAACACTCGCGAACCAGGACATCCTCGATGCGCGTACCGCAAGCCCAAGCATCGTGAAATGCCGCTTCTCGCTCCTGAATCGGTGTTTCGGTGGCCATGGGACCTCTCTGTCTGTCAGGAAACTAGGGTCAGCGCTTGCCAGCGACTGCGTTTGCTTGGTGCCTGGTAAACCTCGCAGCATTGCTCGCTTCAAAACCCATCCTTTCCTCGATGACGTATAAGGGACGGCGTTTCGCTTCTCCGTAAATGCGTCCAATGTACTCGCCAATGATTCCCAAGCAGATTAGCTGCGCGCCGCCAATAAACAACTCCGTGATGATTGCACTTGACCAGCCCTTGACCAGACCTGCGATTCCCACTACCCTCTCGAGTAGAACCAGGATGATCCCCAGTACGGCGAGACCGGACGCCGCAAAGCCGGTCCACGTTGCCAACCTAAGAGGCAAAATCGAGAAAGAAAAGATGCCGTCCAAGGCGAAGCGAAGCATCTTGAACGGGGAGAATTTGGTGACACCCGCGGCTCGCGGGAATCGCCGGTATCCCACGGCAGCCTGCGAAAATCCAAGCCAACTCACCATCCCCCTCACGAAGCGATCGCGCTCCGGCATGGATAACAGCGCATCAACGACCCGACGGTCCATCAGCCGAAAATCGCCGGTATCCAAAGGGATTGGTGTGTCTGAGAGCGTGCGGATAACACGATAGAACAATTTCGCCGTCCACAGCTTGAATCGGGTTTCGCCCTCACGTTCTGTGCGAATTCCGTAGACGACGTCATAGCCGTCCAGCCATTTCGCCACGAAATCTAGAATGACTTCGGGCGGATCCTGCAGATCGGCGTCGATGATCACGACTGCGTCACCGCTCGAATGTTCCAGCCCAGCTGTGATTGCGACTTGGTGCCCAAAATTCCGCGAAAAACGAATGATTCGGATCCGCGAGTCATGAGCCTGCAGATCACGCAGCAGCTCGGCCGTGGAGTCCGTGCTGCCGTCATCCACATAAATCAGCTCGAAATTCAGCGAAATTCGTTCCAGGATAGAGACCAGCTGGTGATTCGTCTTACGCAGTGCTTCCTGCTCGTTCATGCAGGGGATCACCACGGAAAGCAGCATCCGCCGCTCCCCGGAGTGCTCGGAACCAATGGCAGCCTCGCGAAGTCGCGCGCTTCCCAGGAATTGACGACTCATATTTAATCCTTCCGCTCTGCGTAATGTTGACGGGATTCCGCAATTGGGGAATTGCCGGCCTCCCGCTTGACAAACAGCACGCTCACTTCATCGCTGTATTCCTGTCGCCAGTCCGGGTGAGCCCCAAGAACCGTAGCAAGAGGCTCGCTTCGTTCAAGTAAGCAAGAGCGAATTCCGTAGGACCCGAGCACTGCAAACGCCGCCGGTCGCAGATCCGATACCTCCAAGTAGTCAGAAAACGCGCCACCCAACTCATAAAGATCCCCTCGGCCATCAATAAAGACCTTCGACTCGGGAAAGGCCCAGATCAAATAGCCGCCGTAGCCATAAGTGTTGTACATGGGGCGGGGAGTGGCGTGCTGGCGCAGATACGCGACGGCCCGCACAGGAAATCGCCGGGAAATAACCTGTCGCAGTTCCGCGCGAGAGGGAAAGAACCAGACTACGCAGGCCATCACTGCAGCCATCAGAATAGCGTTCACCACGCGGCGGTCTTTTCCGCGATGGTAAGACGGAATCCACCGCGCCAGAACCCTCACTAGCAGGATCGAGAAAAACGGCACGAAGACCAGAACGAATCTGACGTGCACGCAGGCCATTACCGTACCACCGATAAAGAGGACCAGCTCATCAAGGCGGCAGTTGAATCGCAAGGCCATCTGCAATAGGAAAAAACCCAACAGCATCGCCAGAAAGAGTTTCCCGCCCGCCAGGTTGAATGGCATCGGCTGCCATTCCATGACATTTGCCAAATTGACGGGCAGAGAAGATGCCACCGTGAAAGGATATGCTGCGAGCCGTGTTCCGTATGGTGTGAGCGGAATCACCGCAAGGCACAGCAGCAGGCAAAGCTCGAGTTGCACCCGCTGTGCTTGGCTCCAGCGCCAGCCTTCGATGCCGCCAACACGAAACTCCAGGGTCCCGCACAGCAAAAATACGATGAGCACGCCCAGCCCTACGATCCAGGAGCCATGGGTGTTGATCCACACAAGAAACAATGGTGGAAGCGTCCATAAGGAGCGCGGGTGGCCTTTACGGAATCGCTCGACGGCGATGAGGGTCAGGATGACAAACAGATACCCCAGCATTTGCGGGCGAAGTGAGAACGATGGGGTTACCAGCGGATATAGCAGGGCCACGGTAACAAACCCGGCCTTCGAGTTGCCGCAGCAGAGCGAGGTACAAACATAAAGCGCGAGCAGAATCGCGCTACCCAGGCAGATGAGCAGGGCATCCAGCCCTTGTAATCCGCCCAAACGTTGCGCAGACGCCACCAGAACATCGCCAAGCCATTCGTATGCCAGCCAAGGAGTACCCGCGACGGTGAAAGAATAGGGGTCCGTGGTCGGCCAATGATGGGTCGCGAGAATGTTTTGGCCATTCTTGATATGCCACCACAAGTCAGGATCCACTGCGAAGTTCCGGCCGGGAACAAGAACGACTCCGACAAGCATGGTCCCGAGCATCGCGGGAAACGAGAAGATACACTTGAGCACGTCCAGCAGCCTCTGGCATGGCACGGTCTGGGCTGCTTGCGGGGCGGGAGGCTCGTGTGGAAGCAACACGCCTAGCGGCAGCTGCGCCGCGCTGGCGCCAGCGGTGGACACAAACCTTGTTTCGCGCATCGAGTCAGAGATAGCTCCAGGGCTTCGCTATAGCATGTTGTGCGCCATCTTCGGAAAGGCCAGCCTCATTTCTATGTGATTGATTTAGGGTCGCTTAGTATTTCTTGAGAACGGCAAAGAACGCCATCCGAACGGGGCCAAGGTCTCTTTTTGTGAACGGGCGCGGCTGACTCGGGTGACTTCGCGGTTTCCATGGGTGGCTAACGGGGTGTCAAGCGGCTGACGGCTCAGTGCACGATGATCATTTCCGCCGTGCTGGACATACAGAGTCCCGGCTGGGTACAAGGGGCTGTTGCGCTCGAACTCGTGGGGAGGAGCGGAAAGATGAAGTTGAAGGCGTAGGCCACCTGAACCTGGACGGTGCAGCCGGGGTAGTTCGATGTAGCGGGCTGGGTGCCCACGGCGGCGCTGCAAATCGTCGGGCTGTTTGTTTGCACTGGCCAGGCTGCTGTCGTGACGACGTTGGCGGCAGTAATACCTGGAGGAACAAGATTTTGTACATACGTGCTGATGGCGCCGGCCGACGCGGGGCCGTTGTTCATGTAACCTGCGCCGTTGCAACTGCTATCGTTGTTGCAAGTGGATCCGTTGACAGACGCCCAGCGCGCCCCTTCTTTTGCTGCGTGGTTCACGAAGTGGTAGGCGTAAAGAGCCTGGCCAAAACCCATGATTCCAAACAGTGTTGTCAAAAGCAGGATAACCACGAACGCGAACTCGACCAGGGTGGCTCCGTCTTCTTCCCGCAGCCGCAAGCGGGATGCTCGGCCTCGTGACGAGAAACCAGAATTACGAATTAGCCGCACCGATTCGCCTCTCAGCCGTTTACGTTCACCCGCAGCGCAGACACTCTTGATAGCGAGATGGAACTCGGAATTCCCGGGTAATTGAACAGGGAATTGAAAGTGCCTGAGGCCGTCACCGCCAGGATCACCGTCCAGTGGCCGGAAGCGCATGTGCCTGCGGTAGGGTTCGTAGCGGGAGTACATCCCGCGGTCGTGACCGTACCCGAACTGTCGCATCCGCACGTGACGACAGAAGTGACGGTCAGGCTGCTTCCGGGCTGGCCGTTGCTCACGAAATCGTTGATGGCCGCGTTTTGGATGCCCACGGTGTCTACGGACTGTACGTTGCTTTGCACGCCGTAGGCAGCGCCAGCGCGGGCCGCGTTTCCAACCAGGATGCCAATGTAGGCGTATCGCCCTAACTCAATCACACCGAGCAGCAGCAAAAGAAGAAATGGGAGCATCAAGGCTACTTCGACTAGGCTTTGTCCTGATCGCGTGTAGCCGCGACGGAACAGCGGCTTGCCTATGCAGGCAGGCCTCACGCCGCTGTGTCGGCGCGACAAACCCGCCCCTACAAGGCCTCCGCTACCTCTCCTTGCCATCAACTTCTCCGTGCGAGAGCGCAGCGCCATCATGATTTACTCCACCAGAATTGCACCGCCAGCCGTAAACGCTGGCGGCAGAGCACTGCCAGGCAGACCGGCCTGACCTTGTAAGTTAACCGTAGGATGGCCGCTCAAGCCGAAAGAATCCGCGATGACGATACCAGCGCTATACGCGGTGCCGTTCCCAAAGAACGTGATCAGATCATTTGGGAAATACAGCACCCCGTTGTAGGTAGTTCCGGTATTGCCTCCAACCGCAGGGCCTGGGCCGCAACTCACAACGCCATTGTCACAGCCGCCCGTGCCGCAATTGCAATCCATCGGATCCTGGTAAAAGAGAATCCCCTGATAGGTCCCGGAGCTAGGCGCAGTCAAATTTGTGGTGTCATTGCCCTGGCAGTTAAACGTGGCTTGGCCCGTAAAATAAAAGAATACGCCGGTTCCCGTAATCGTCGGAGTTCCACTGCAAGAAAACCCACCGGCTCCGTTGATTATGTAGATTCCCGGGCTAAAGGTGACCGTGCCGTTCCCCGTGATCGAGATGGAGGAGTAGGTTCCTGAAGTAACCGTATAGCTGGAATTGATGCTCAGGGCAGTGCCTCCAGTGCACGGGGAACACGGTGGGGCCAAGGAGGCCAACGGATTTGGGACGGCAGGCGTACCGTATTGCGGACAATTTGATTGTCCCGACGTGCAAGTCACCTTACCGCCCGGGCCGCTCACATTTGCGCTTCCCGAAACGCCGAAGGAGCCAGCATTGACGTTCAGGGCGTTCCCCTTGGTGTTGTAGTTGCCGTTGTCTGCGATTCCGCAGGTCGGCGCATTCAGCGTTGCGTTTCCATTGATGTTGACTCCCTCGATGGACGAGTTCGGGGGGCCGAGGGTGATCAAGCAGTTATAGTTATTCGTTCCATTGGTTGCCCCGGAATAGTTTGTGGCGACCGCACGGGCCGTGATTGTTTCACTGTTGACTCCGAAAATCTTCATGAAGTAAGTCGGCTGCCCCGCGGTCACGAACACTTCGACATAGTTGACATTTCCTGCATGCGGTCCGGTACTCGGTCCATTGCACACCGTCACCGTGACCTGGCCCACACCCTGATTATTAGGAGGCGCAGCACACGCGCCGCCGCCGGTGGTATCCGTAAACCCGTTCGCCGCCGAAGCGTTTTGCGCGCCGCCTTGCACCCCTCCGTAGGTCAGGTTCGTTGCGCCAGCGATCGCCGCCGCATCAGCCGCAGTTTGCTGCAATCTCCTCTCATAGCGCGCCGCGCCCATATCCACTCCCAAGCCTACAAATCCGAGCAGCACCACGAGTGCCGCGGCGGTGAGAACCAATGCCTGTCCCGCTTCCTTCTTCGGTCTCATGTCAACCTCCACACATCAAATGGAAAAACTATTTTGGATCTGAGAACTCCGAGAACGCGTGCCACAGTTCGCGCCCAGTCGAATGTGCCGTTAGAATCGTGCGCCTCTGTCCCGCGGTCAGAAGCAAAGCGCAAATTCTTTGCACGAATCGCGAATATCTCCCTGCGCGCAGCTCGTCTTCATTTGGATACACCTGCGTTCTCAAACCTCTTTCAACGTGCAGTTGACGTACCAAACTTCGGCCTCACCCTGGCTCCACCATGTGGCGAAAGGCATCCAGCACCTCAAACGGCTTGCGCACCGCGGCAATGTTTTCACCGTATTGTTGAATCTTCACCGCTTCAACGTGGCCGAGGAGTGTCCCTGCCTGGGCTAAGTACTTGACCTTGAGAGGGTCAAATCCCATGATCCGGCAGCTCGTGGCATCCACTGCCACGGGGTCGTCGCCGAGCACCAACACGCCGCAGTCCTTGCGGGTTCCTTGAATAGGACCGTTGCCTTCCATGCCCACAATGCCATCCACGATGGCAAAATCCGGCCGGGCTGCGGCGTTGATGTCCAGAATGGCCCGATCAATGCCCGCCCAATGCAGCACATTCTTCGGCCAGCCGTAGCAGCTTCCCGGCACGATCCCGAACATGTTTTTTAGCGCCAGCGTCACACCGGCCCAGTGATGGGTCTTTAGCTTTGGCATGGAAACAAGAAAATCCACGCCCAGGGCGGTCTTGGGAAGGTAGAGTTCCCGCAAACGGGACGCCCGGGTTCTGAGTGGGACCCGCTTCACATCGTCGGTATTCAAATCGACGAAGACATTTTTGAGCCCGCTCGCATATGCCTCCAGCCGCACCGATTCCAGGATGCCCTCCGTGTCGCGATCCATCGCCGGGCCGTCGCCGATCAAAACCTGCGCCGCTCCCAGCCGCAAGAAACTGTCGCGGGCGCCGGCAATTACGGCCGGATGCGTGTTCATCACCCCGAGCGGATCAAATCCCACCAGGTTGGGCTTGAGCAGCACGGTCTTCCCGCGAACGGGAAGCTCGAATTCGCGCAGGGTCTCATAGAGGAGCGCCGCCAAATCTTGCTCATAACTTGCCGCACGCCGGATGGCCACCCGCGCGGTGGGGCGCTGAAAGGAAGGGATTAGCGCTCGGCCTTGTTCGCGCATTCTCAGACCCTTCGAGCAGCGCTTCCGAACAGCTTCGGCCTAGGGTTCCAAGCAAGACAGATCCAGGCCGTGACGGGGATGCTGCGAAGAGATGCATGTCGATTGTGAAACGCACTTAGTCTGGCCTCGCGCAGCGGCCAGTTCCGTTGATAAGTCTCCATGCACATGCGTGCCAGCGCAAGAGATGCCGGGCTCTGAATGCTTGGAACGGTGCGGACGACCCAGTCCAAACTCATTTGATTTTCTCGACGGTTTGCGTGCTCGGAGAGCGCGAGTAGCGCCCAGGCCGTGGGGATGACTAAGGGCTCCCCTGGGACTCCGTAAACTTTAGGATTTCCGCAATTCCATCCACCACCGGGACAGATGCGGTCATACAACATAGCTTCCGCCAACTGCTTGCGTTTGTTGCTCTCTTGGGGTAGCACTTGTTGCGAGACTTCCCGAAGGAGAATGAGCGCAAGCGACGTGGGCTCGACCCAACTGCTGGTTCTCGGTGTCCAGCCCCATCCACGATAGGCGTCATTTTGTGGAGAGACGATGTGCTCGGACCTAAATCTTTTCAGCAAGCGTTGCCAGGGACTGCTGTCCCGGGGCCAGTCCTGACAAAGCCATCGAAGCCCGGCCGCCACCCCTGCATCTCCCTGATGGCAAAGAACCCAACAAGCTAGCGAGGTGACCCAGCACCCAGTCTTTTCTTGCGGTGTGGCCGGCCAAGAACCATCCGGCAGTTGGCTAGCGCTCAGGAACCGTAGTCCGCGCTCCAGTACTTCATGCTGAGCAGCGGTCGAATCGACCTGCATCAGGGCAAGCAGGGCCCAGCAGGTAGGTTCGACCCTGCTTGACAACCCCACGTGATAACCCCATCCGCCGTCTTCCTTCTGCTGATCTCGCAGGAACGGCAGGCAAACCTCTCTGGCGAACTCCGCATCGGCAAGCTCCGCCGAGGAGGCGGCTTTCGGGGTATCAGATGGATTCATGCACAGCACCGTCAAGCTCCCTTGCGTCAGACGACTCGCCGGCGCGGAAAGATCTGATCCCTTGCCCGGTGGGCGCGGCGTCCTCGCTTTCACGAATCTCCAGCTGATTGATCAGGCGGTGCAAATATCCGCGGGCCACTTGTAGAGACCGCGCGCTCTCTGCCTTTCGCCAGCCGCATTCGCGCAGCGTTCTGAGCACCAGCCGGCGCTTGAATTGGCGAACTTCTTCCTCGTAGGAATGCACGGCCAGAACCGGATCGCTAGGGCCCGCAACGTTAGGCGGCAAGTTCCAAGTGTCCACGATCTGGCCTTCCGCCAGCACCACCGCGCGCTGAACGACATTCTCCAGCTCGCGTACATTTCCGGGCCAATCATATTCCTCCAGTGCGCGCAGCGCCGACTTGGAAAAACGCCGGGCATTTTTCCTGAACTGCTCGCTGGATCTTTGCAAAAAGAGCTGCGCCAACAGCGGAATGTCATCGCGGCGCTCCCGCAGCGGTGGCAGGTGCATGTGCACTACGTTCAGTCGGTAATAAAGATCTTCGCGAAATTTCTCTTTCTTCACGAGTTCCGCCAGATTGTGGTGCGTTGCACTGATCAGCCGGATATTCACATTGATGGTGGTATTGCTGCCGAGGCGCTCGAAGCTTCGTTGCTGCAACACGCGCAATAATTTCGGTTGGAGCCCCAGGCCCAGGTCTCCGATCTCGTCCAGGAACAGCGTGCCTTGATCGGCGGTTTCGATGCGGCCTCGCCGGCTCCCGAGGGCACCGGTGAACGCACCTCGCTCGTGTCCGAATAGTTCGTCTTCAATCAAGGCTTCCGGCAAGTTCGCACAAGAGAAAGCCACGAGCGGACGGGCGTTCCGCGGACTCAGTTGATGAATCGCCCGGGCCAATAATTCCTTCCCGGTTCCGGTCTCTCCGGTGATCAGCACGTTAACGTCGCACGGCGCGATTTTGTGCGCCAGCGCGAAAAGTTCTTGCATCGCTCGGGACGTGCCAAGAAGGTCTTGCAGTCTTCCGGCTTCTCGTGAACTCTTACGCAAACGCTGCAGCTCATTCTCAGCGGCAAAAAGCTTGTAGGCGCGGCGCAAAATGAGTCGCAATTCCAAGACGTTCGGAGGGTTTTCCGCGCTGTCGAATGCGCCGCGCTCCATCACTTTGAGGAGCATGGTGCGATCGTCGGCATCACACAAGGCTACGACGGGCGGCTGCGGAGAGACCCGAACAATCTCATCCAGGAGCTGGATCCCCGTTTCATGATCTTTGACTTTCCCCGCACTTGCACTGCGCAGGTCCAGCAACACTACGTCGCACCATTCCACCATGGCGCTGATTGCTGGGAATTTCATTTCGCTGGTCAGCCGGGCCTCGAATTCCTCACCTAGAGCTGAAGCGATTAATTTCGCCAATCCTGAATCCTGGCTTAACAAACAAACGCGGATCATCCGGTTGCGCAAAGCTATACTCCCAATCTGGTCTTGAACTGGGTGCTAACTGCACATCCATTCCGCCTAGCTTTTGGAATTCCGTGAATCTCGAGCTAGCGTGGGACTGTCTACTCGGTGGTTCTTGATGCCCTGGGACTCGGCCGAAGAACGAAAACCATCTAACAACCCTGCTAGCACGTCGGAGACCACTTCGTGGCGTGCGCCAATGCCTGGCTCATCCTATCTAAGCACCATGGACTTAAGCAGATACGGTACACAATCCCGCCGGGAGTGGGGCCCAAATGGTCGATTCTGCTGAAACTTGAGAAAATATTTTCCAGATAGGTGACTTCGGATGTACGCGCACGGCGTGCAGGATTTATTGCCAGCTCGAAAGGCGTTAGCGCTGCTTGGGGTCGTGCGATTCGGGAATGAGCGCTGGTATTCCGATCAAGATATCCACCGCCACCGGAACCTTCGCACGGGTCGCGGGTCTAAATCTCCAACGGCTCAGCGCCAGCCGGGCCGCTTCATCCATTTCAGACACAACACCCCTGTAAATCTCCAGTTTGTCGACCGTGCCGTCCACCTCGAGAATGCCCTTGAGCACGATCAGCTTCTGAGAATCTTTTTCGGGAACAGGTAATCGCCGGAAATCAAACTTGGTTTCCGCATAGGGAGGAGTTAACCCCTCCGCCAGGTGAACTACCGCAGACCGGTTTTGCTTCGTTATGTTTTTTTCTTCTCGTTCGCGGTGCTCACAGAACTGCAGGGTCCAATTCTTCCGAGGCATTTCTAAGAATACGGTATAAATTCTCCCGCACTGCAACGTGCCGTAAACGTTTAGGCCTCCCCCGCCCATCGGACCCGCCGATACCACCAGTTGGCTCTTCGGTGGCAGCAACGCGGATTTCACAGGGTAGACCATGCTCGCGATGAGGTTCGATCGCAGCATGCCGACGCTTTCCCCTGGGCCGCGCGTCCCGCTAATCGCGAGCGATGCGGACTCCGCTGCATTCCCGTCACCCTTCCCGGGTCCGGTTGCGGTGCTTCTGCCATTCCCCCCGTTACCTTCGCTGCTTCGATCGACCACAGCGTCCGTCGTTCTTCCTAACCGACCATTCTCACGGCCGGAGGGCGATACGGCGAATTCGCCTTCGCGATTTCCCGGAGGTAATGCGGGTTCTGATGTTGACCATCCCGGGTTCGCGCTCAAAGCCACCAGTTCACTCCCGGTGCCAGGCAAGCCGACATCATCCGGGAGCGCCACCGCCGGGTTGCCCGTGCCCGACTTGAGCAGGGGCCGCCGAGCTTGCAAAGCTCCTACCGGCAGTTGCGGATGATGGGTGGCGGGCTCGGCAAGTATCGTTGGGGCAGGCTCGGGACCGGCAAAACTGAGTGCCGGCTCTAGCTCCTCCGCCAGCGGATGTTTCCCAGGTAGGGGTCGGACATCCTCGACCTCGAGATGCAAGAGCGGTCGTTTTGGCCCCTGCAAATTGCCGAATACCGTATCCGGCAGTTTCATTTCCTCGGTGATCTTCAAATCGGGCGGGGAGTCGAGTTGCCGGATTTTTTGTCGGGAATTGTCCGGATGCCGCGGCCTGGAAACCACTGTCAACCTTCCCGCAAATGCAATTCCTCCCGCCGGTGGTCGTTCGCTCTTGGATCCGCTGCGGGCTTTCTCCGCAAGGCCACCACGCACAACGCGTGGCAGCATTTCTGTGGGTGATATCGCCAACCTTCTGTAAACAATTTCTTGACGTATGTAGTTGGGGCTCCTGCGACCGGCGCTCGCGGGGAAAATCATATACAGGTCGCGAACGGTTAGCACCAGCAGGCAGTGCAGCAGGAAAGAGAGGAACAGTCTTGAGCGGTTGAGCTCGACTTTCGCCACGACGCCCTCGCGAAAGATGGCAGATTCTGCCGAGGGCAGTCGCGTCCGTTGGGAGACGGCTTTCAGGGACTCCCAAAGGCCTGAATGAATTGATTCCCAGGGCACCAGGAACTCGAGGGGTCCGCTGGTTAACGGCGTGGGTTCGGCCGCTGTCGCGGTCGGCGCCGTTCTAGACACTGGGAATAGGGTTGTCAAAGTACTTCGGGTAAATGACATCAGCGATCGACCCACGCAAACGTTAACGGCCCGCCTGAGGAGGCATTCGCTAATTCTTTGCACTTCAGCATTCCAAATGCACAGCTGTCGTCTCGTGAGCATCCATCGAGCGGAGCAAGTCTCGGACCACTGATTCGGTCCCGTTTGAGAGGCATGGTACACCAAGGGAACGCTTAAACAGCGCCCTCCCTCGAGTCTCCATTTGGGCACAGCTCGATGGTCAATTTGCGCCAATTTGGTCACGCCCAGCCGCTTCCGAGCTCTGGATTGCCTGCCTTGCGGGCCATTTGCCGCCAACAGTTTGTACGCGTGAGCGCAAGACGTGGACATCTCGCGATTTTGAGCGAGGTTTGGTATTTCCCCTGCTTGATGGGGTTCGTCTGAGTCCCCGTATTTGCGAATCTCGAGGGTGCCCTGTCGCCTATGAACGCCGAACGCAGAATGGCCTGCGCTTTTCTGTACCGACCGATGCTGGTTTTGACTCTGTTGATTCTGGTCGGAACCCGAGCTGCCAAGGCGCAAGCGGCAGCCGAGACGGCCGCAAGCTCATCGGTTTCCCGTGGCGTCAGCGCGCCGACGACCTCGGGTGCTCAGAACAGCTTCGCGCACTTGGCGGCTCCCTCCGGCCCGCCTTCGGAGGTCAGCAACCGACAAGCGCTTGAAAAACGCGCTGGCAAGGACGCATCGAAGCTGCTCTTACGCTCCTTACCGACCGGCGCCCAGGTATGGATTGACGGAGCTTTTGTCGGCAACACTCCTCTGCTTCTCCTGGTGCCCCCGGGAAAGTACCGGGTTCAGATGAGCGGGCCGCGTCTGGAGTCCGCAAAGCAAATCGTGGCCCTGTTGCCGCGGGAAACCCAGGAAGTGGAATTAACGCTCGCGGTTCGCTATCCCTTGCGGGTTACGGTTCATTGATTCCAATCGCGTTGCATTTTCCGAGTAAGGAGCAGAAAAAATGGCAGGCGTAGACTTTAACCGCGAAGTTTTCGCCAAGACCTCCGAGCCACCACCGCGGCCGGCTCAGCGTGGAGCCGGCTTTGTGATCCTGGCGGTGGTGCTGGGGGTCCTGGCCGTTCTCGGGTACAAGATACTTTCGGAATCCCGCTTGCTCCCGGCTGACCATGCCGCAGGGAACCTCGGGCAAATGCAGGAGCAGATCGCGGAGATTGAAAAGCGCGTAGCGCAACTCGAGAAACGTCACAAAGCGGCTGTCACCGAGGCCGCAGCGACGCATCCTAAAAACGAAGCGACCAGGATTTCTGACGCCCTGCCTAGGGCCCGGCCTAGTTACCAGATATCATCAGCGAGTATTTTGAAGCCGCAGGGAAATTCTGTTCCCCTCTCTTTGCCCGCGACACCTTCTGCTCCGGCACCGACCGCAAACGCTCCTTCTAAAACGGACAATTCGTCCGCCAATCGTGAAGTTTGGGAGGCCACCGCGAACCGCTTGGCGGACGTAGTGCAAGCCGTCGGCGAGCAGCAGGGACAGCTCTCGGAGACCCGCGATGCCGTGAATCAGTTGCTGGCACAAACGCACCGGACAGCATTGTCATTCGAACTCCATCGGAGCGCCGCGCGGATGCCCGTAGGTCCCGTTTCACTCTTGCTGAAGAGCGTTGACTTCCGCACCCAGCGCTATAGCGTCTGTGTCTACCTCGAAACCCGATGCATAGAGCTGAAGGACCGCGCGGTCAATGAGGTGGTGGTTTTTGCTCCCGCCAAGGACTCTCCGCCACTCGAGCTGCTGGTCACGAAGGTGAGCCGCGGCGAAATCGTCGGATATCTGGAAGTTCCTGACACCAAGCCCCGCTAGCTCACGTCCCTGACGAAATAGTTTAGGCAGGCCCTCTCAAACGTCTCCTCTGTCAACCTCGGCTCCACTCCGCGATAGGAAGCCTCCCAAAAGATTTGGCGGATCAGATCGCGTGCATAACAGTGACAGAGCGGCTTTTTCAACTCTTCGGTAATGTATTGAACGGCGTGCTCGGCTACTCCCTCATCAAAAGGCAGGAAACGCGTCCAAGATTCCGCCTCGAAAATCCGGATAAACTCTTCCTCAGTCGGGTAATCAATCTTTATTTTGTTGGCGATGCGGCGCAAAAACGCTTCATCGGCAAGGGATCTCGGATCCAGGTTCGTTGAAAACACCACGAACAGGTCGAAGGGGATCTCGAACTTGCGGCCTCCTGGCAAAGTCAGATAATCAACCCGGCGTTCGAGTGGCGTCATCCAGCGATTCAGGAGCTCCTCCGGCCTCATCCTTTGCCTGCCAAAATCGTCCAATATCAGAACGCCGTTGTTGGCCTTCATTTGCAGCGGAGCAGTGTAATAGCAGCTCGTGCGGTTAAACTGCATGTCCAGCATCTCGGGGACGAGCTCGCCCCCGGCAAGCACTCGCGGCCGCCGGCATAGAACCCAGCGTCGGTCAGAATCTTCCGGAATCGGTCTATCGCTCTGGCGATGAACACCAGGGTCGTAAACGACGATGATCTGGTTGTCTACCTCAACAGCGTGGGGTATCCACACGTCGTCGTTGTAAATTTCAGGAATGCCGGAGGCGATCGTGGTCTTGCCGGTTCCCGGCGGGCCGTACAGGAAGATGGAAGTGCCGGAAACAACCGCGGTTCCCAGCCGCGAAATGATGTCTTCGCTCAAAACCAGTTCGTGAAACGCCCGTCTTATATCCTCCGGTCGAATCCTCGTCGTCTGCACGCTTTGTGTGCGCACCCAGTTAGTGTATTCCGTCAAGGACACCGGAGCCGACCCAACATATTGACTCAGGGCCAGCAGCTCGGCCGCCCGTGCTCTCCCGCGCTCGCTGGCCGTGATCCGGTGGGTGCCGCCAACCAATCCTTTGACCTCGCAGAGCTGTTCTTTGCGGAAGAACTGAAAAATCCGCTCGATGACGGCTAAGCTGAGGCACATGTGATTGCCGAGCTCGACGAGCGACATCTCCCCGTGCAGATACAAGATTTTCAGAGCCAGATCCTCAAGCAGCCCTCTGCGGATGGACGTCGCCTCGATTTCCTGAGGCGCCCGAATAAAGTCCACATGCATGTTCACAGCCCCTGGCCCTCGAGTCTTTGGGCGCAAAACGGCGCCTCTGGCTCAAACGCCTCAAATTTCTTTTGAGAGCAACTGACCAACCATTTCCGCTCGCCACTTAGCGCAGGTTTGCTGACTTGCTAGACAGGCTCTTGTTCACCCGGCGCGCCTCTCTTCGCTAGGTTGAGGGGGAAGAAATGTCAATAGTGAATCTGTCTGGAAACAGGTCGAGCCTGACAGCGTATCCAAATCATGACAGTCAGCCTGTCGCTCGCCAAAATTCAACCGCAGCGAAAATAGGGGATGCCAACCAGGGGCAAGTCCGCGAAGGTGCGGCGGCTGCCATCCTTGTTACTGAAGGACTCGGCGGGCTACACCATCGTTACGATCGAGCTGCTTGAAAACCAAGAGGCTGGCTTTCGAACCTCGGTCGAACTCCCGTCCTTTATATCTATGGATTGTGGGAACGCTGTAGGCGCAGAGGTCTTACCTATCGGTGTGACCACCAGGAACCTTGCTAGACCCATTTTCTTAGTAGTTCTACTACTCGGGTACCGGTGCTTTCGGTCCATGGAAAAAGCACCACGCGCTCCGCTATGGTGCAACTCAGATCTCCCGGGTCAGGAGTGCCATGGTTCGACTCCTCGGTGTGTTGTTTGGCCTATCCGTTCCGCGCTATCGGAGGCGCTGATGGGCAATCGTTACCTTCTGCTGCTCGGCCTCTTTCTGGGTAGCCTTGCGCCAGCCGTAGCGCAAACACCCAGCCCGTGGAAAGTTCTGGCGCAAGAACGCGTTGCGCCGATCATCACTACGCTGCCAACAATATCGACCCCTCTGCCCGCCGCTTCCTTCCTGCTGTCCAAAGGCGAAAAATCCAATGCCCGTTTCAGTCTTATGTTTGCGGGAGCTTACAAGCGTGATCAGGGCCTAGAACATCTATCGCCGATGAACGAGGTTAAGACTTTGACTCTCACGTGGTCTACCTTGCCGCTCATTCAACTCTGTCGCGGACGCCTACAACTGGATGCCTTTCAGAGCACGCTTCATATACGGGACGCCCTGTTCAATCCTTTCGGCCAAGGCGGGATGCAGGGGTCTCACCTCCCGGGATACAGTTATCTCGGCGCGCCGCCCTCGGTCAATCTCTCTGGCCTAAACCTGGGCTTTTACTTTGGGCGGAACGCGCAGACGGGAGATCCGGCCCGGGCATGGCGGCGGCTGCCCCGGATTCTTGGCGCCGTTCTTAATTGAGCCGACAATTCTTTTCCTCCTGGCCTTTCCGTTTTCGCGGAAGCGGTCGAGCCGCAACCCACTAAGAAACGTGTTGAACGGCCGATGGCGAGTGATGCTGCCCGTCCAATCGGGCATCAACGCGATTACATCGTCAGAACGACGCGGAACTGTGCGTTGCCGCTCATCATGCGCGCGTATGCCTCGGCCGCTTTCTCGAGCGGAAAAGTTTCAATCATGGGACGCACGCCGGTGAGTTCGGCGAAGCGCAGCGTGTCCTCGGAATCGGTTGGTATGCCCACGGCCGAGCCCCGGATGCCACGCTCTCCCAGGATGAGTTGTAACGGTGTGACCTCCATCGGATCGGATGATATCCCCACGACGACGAACTTGCCGTTCGGCGCTAGACCGTCGATCAGCTCGGACATCGCCTTGGAGTTGGGGGCCGTTGCCAAGATGACTTGGGCGCCGCCCAGCCTTTGCAATTCCGCTGCTGCGTTTGTAGCTTTGCTGTCGATGTACACGCTCGCTCCGAGTCTCTTGGCGAGCGGAGCGCTTTCCGAGCCGCGCCCGATGGCGGCTACCTTGTTACCGAACTTGTTCGCGAATTGAATACCGAGGTGACCCAGACCGCCAATCCCTTGCACCGCAACCAAGCTGCCGGGCAGAGCGCCGCTGTGCCGCAGCGCGTTGAAGGTGGTGACTCCCGCGCACAACAGCGGAGCTGCTTCGGCGTCGCTTAGTGTGTCCGGTATCGCCGCCAGTGCCTCGACGGGAGCGATCATATACTGCTGGTATCCTCCGTCGTAGCTGATGCCCGCAACTTTGGCGTTGCGGCAGTTAAGGAAGTCTCCACGCCGGCATTCGGCGCAAGTGTTGTCATGACCGCCGTGCCAGCCAACGCCGACGCGCTGTCCCTTCTTCCACTCCGATACACCGGTGCCCACCTCATCGATGATGCCGGCAACCTCATGACCTGGAACTCGGGGATACTGAATTCCCGGCCAGGCACCTTCTTTCACAAACAGGTCACTGTGGCAGACGCCGCAGGCCTGCACCTTGATGCGCACTTGTCCCGCTCCGGGCTTCGGAATCTCGCGGTCCACAATCTCGAAATCGCCTCCCGCCTTAGAAATTTGCGCCGCCTTCATTGGTGCTATCCCGACTCTTGTCGTTGCCATACATCCTCCTATCCATCTCAGGCCTCGTTCAAAAGTGCTTACTGCTGGCACGTGAAACGAGGAAAGATTACCAACTGCGCGCTTCTCGGTCACCTCGAAACTGATTTCCAGAGCGACCGGGGCGCCGAGCGGAAGGCTTGCGGCGCCATATACCGGGCGGCCAAGGTTCTTGTCTTTCCGAAAACGTCGTGCAGCCACTCCGAAGCACCATCCGCAACTTTCGGGTGGTCGCGGACGTTTCCGCAAGTGACCACCCAACCGCCGAGGCGGACAATTCGTGTCACTCTGTCGAGTGACCCCCAGTACTGGCGCTTTCTTGTCCCGCCCCCTTATGCGTCCTTGACGGTCGTTTAGAAGAGTTCGTGGTCAGTCTTCTGAGTTCCTCGGCGAGCAGCGCAAGTTCGGAGTCGAGCGTCGCACATGCGTCGCCAGCAGCATCAAGGTCCCCTCGCTTGGCCATGGTTTCCAGCTCGTGAGCCGCCGCGATGGCACTGTTTGCAGCGAAGTTGCCGAGGGCGCCCTTCAGCGTGTGCGCGGCTCTTTCCACGGCGACGGCATCCCCGCGCCGCACTGCTTCCTTTATTTCCGCTGCACGCTGAGGATAATCGGTCAGGAAGACGCGAACCATTTGGCGAAGAAGGTCGCGATCGCCGTCAACGCCTGCCAGAAGCGCCGCGTGATCAATCCTCCCATCTACTTGGTCCTCCTTCGACGAGGGCACTTTCTCTGAAATTGACGGGAAAGTCGCTTTCGTGATCGCCCGCGCAAGCTCTGGAAGACGGATCGGCTTGGTGGTATAGGCATCCATGCCGGCTGCCAGACAACGTTCGGCATCTCCTTTCATTGCGTGTGCGGTCATGGCAATGATGGGAATGTGTGAGGCGGTCCCCCGCTCCCAAACACGGATGGCCCTGGTTGCGTCAAGTCCATCCATTTCTGGCATCTGCACGTCCATAGCGATCAGGTCGAAGGTGCCAGCCTTAACGGCGGAAAGCGCTTCACGGCCATTGCTGACGACCGTAACCCGGTGGCCGAGCTTTTCAAAAACCCGCGTCGCCAACAACCGGTTGACTTGATTGTCTTCGGCCACTAACACGTGTAGTCCGCGATGCTCAGGCATCGGCTGTTTGCGTAATTTTGGGATGCGAGGCTTTTCTGTCCTCGGCGGACCGATCGCGTTCACTATCACATCAAAAAGCTCAGACTGCTTGATCGGTTTGGTGAGATAGGCTGAAATACCCAACTTGCGACAACGAGCCGCATCCTGAGGCTGACCCGCGGAGGTGAGCATGACCAGTTTCATGCCGGCGTAGCGGCGGTCCCGCGAGATGCGCTCCGCCACCGCGAATCCATCCAGATCAGGCATGTGTCCGTCCAACAAAACGATCGCGAAGCTTGTGGTGCGCAGGGACTCCTCCAGAATCGCAAGGGCAGACCCGCCATCCTCAACAGCCACCGGGCGCATGTGCCAGCTGGTAAGCACCTCTACGAGGATGCGGCGGTTGGTCGAATTGTCATCCACGACCAGCACGGGTAGATTGCTGAGAGTGCGCCAGCCTAAGGGCGGTACCTCTGCCTCAGCTTGCTGCATTTCAAACCATGCCGTGAAGTGAAACGTACTGCCCCTGCCCGGCTGGCTTTCGACCGAGATCGTGCCGCCCATCAGCTCCACCAGTTGCGCCGAGATGGCCAGGCCTAGGCCAGTTCCCCCGTATCGACGCGTAGTGGAACTGTCAGCTTGGGAGAATGCCTCAAAAATAACCGCCTGCTTCTCGGGCGGAATGCCGATTCCCGTATCAGTGACCTCGAAACGTAATTGCACTTTGCGATCAGTGGGAGGCGTGGCCTTCACGCGCAGTACAACTTCCCCCTGGTCCGTAAACTTGATGGCATTGCCAACAAGATTCACTACGATCTGCCGCAAGCGCAAAGGATCTCCCACCAAGGCGTTGGGCACATCAGGATGAATGTGGCATGCTAGCTCAACGCTTTTCTGGCGAACGCGGGGCGCCAGCATCCGCATTGTGTCTTCAAGTGCATCGCGCAACTTGAATCCGAGGCCCTCGAGACGCAGCTTGCGTGCTTCCATCTTGGAAAAGTCGAGAAGGTCGTTGACGAGTGTGAGCAGCGCATCGGCTGAACCCTGAACCGCGGTCAAGTATTCTCGTTGCTCGCGAGTGATACGTGTCGCAAGCGCCAGCTCCGTCATCCCTATGATGGCGTTCATCGGGGTCCTAATCTCGTGACTGATGTTGGCAAGGAACTCGCTCTTGGCGCGGGTTGCTTCCTCTGCGCGCTTGCCGGCGATCTCCCGGTCGCGTGCGTATACCCGGAGAGCGTCTTCTGCATTCTTGCGCTCGATGAATTGGCCAATCTGGCTGCCGATTGCGCCCATCATCTCCAGCAACCTCGCGTCCGGCTCTTGGATCTCATGGCTGAAGAATTCGAGCACGCCCAAGACCTCGCCCCCCAGGAGGATAGGAAATCCAAATGCTGAATGCAGGTCCTCCCGGGCGGCGATAGAAGCGCGTGGGAAGTTTGTATCCCGGGTCACATCCTCTATCCAGCTGGGCTCGGCTCGCGACCAGACCCGGCCGGGCAGGCCTACGCCGGGAGGAAAAGTCTGGGAGTGCGTACTGCGGTCGAACTCCTCAACCCGAGCGGAGGGAATGTGCCAGCTTTCCACGAACCGCAACAGGTTTTCGTTTTGGTCGACTCGCCAAACAGCCCCCACCGACCAGTTGAGACTCTCACATATAGCCTGCAGGATGCGTGGGGTAGCGCTGGCGAGCGTCGGCGCCTCGGCGAGCGCACGCGTGATGGCGTACTGGCACGCTAAGCGCGCCTCTTGACGCTTTCGTTCTGTAACATCCGCCCCAATCGCATAGATCAGCCCTCTTTCACGAGTGACAACCGCCGACCACTGTACCCATTTGTAGGAGCCGTCCTTGCAACGGTAACGGTTCTCAAAAGAACGAGTGTTTTCACCGGATGCGATATGTGTGCCTTCGGTGATCGTGGCCTCGCGGTCATCGGGGTGCACAAACTCCAGATACGGCCGTGCGAGCAGCTCTTCCCGCGTGTAGCCAAATGTCGCTTGCCAGGCGGGGTTAACGTATTTGAAGTAGCCGTCCGTTCCGGCTATGCACATGAGGTTTAAGGAAAGGTCGATAAACTCGCGCAGATCGCCTTCGCTTGGCGGATTAGAACTGGCTGGAGCGGTCATTGCTCGCTCGAACGGGAACTACGCAAAATCCCGGACCAAGAAATCATTTTGGTACAAAGGCGGAAATCAGGCAACCTAGCGGGTCTCCTTCTGGGCATGGCATCGTCCGCCGTTGACCAGTGCTTCTGGCAGAAGTAGCATCGGAGGGCGAAATGCCGGTTCGTTGGAATCCAGCTCGCATGAAGTGGCATCGATGAGCCAAAATCCCGCCGCCGCAGAGAAGATCCTTATCGCCGACGATGACCGCACCACCCGCCTTGCCCTCTCTAGCATGCTGAAGAAAGCTGGCTATGCGGTTACTGCTGTGAGGAATGGCGCGGAGGCGTTGCGCAACATCCAACAAACAAGTTTTGCTCTGGCGTTCCTCGACATCTGGATGCCCGAGTTGACTGGACTTGAAGTTCTTGCTCGGGTTCGCGCCGGCGCATCTCAGCCGAAAATCGTCATCATGACCTCCGATGGCACGCCCGAGACCGTGCTGCGCGCGATACGGGAGCAAGCTTATGAGTACTTAAGTAAGCCTTTCCCACCAAGACAGGTGGTCGATGTAGCCAAGCGAGCACTTGCGCAGGATGCTTCTCCTCCCATAGACGTCATCTCCGCTCATCCACGTTGGGTGGAACTGGTTATTCCATGCACGCGGGATGCCGCTGAGCGCATTCAATCCTTTCTCATGAAGCTGAAAGCTGATCTTGCGGATGACCTGAGAGACAGCATCGGTTTGGCATTCAGAGAGTTGCTCCTCAATGCGGTGGAGTGGGGGGGGAAACTGGATCCGAACCGCAAGGTACGCATTGCCTACGTGCGCTCCTCACGCATGCTGCTGTATCGCATCGCTGACCCCGGCACTGGGTTCAGTTTCCACGGCTTGACTCATGCTGCCGCGGGTCACTCGCCGGACGAGCCTATTGCGCATGTGGCCGTCCGCGAGCAACTCGGTATGCGCCCAGGAGGATTCGGGATTGCAGTGAGCCGTGGATTGGCCGATGAACTGATCTACAACGAGGCGCAGAACGAAGTAATTCTTGTCAAATACCTTAGTGGTGGTTCCGCGGGTGTTTCTCAACCGGCAAAAGCCCTCTCGTGACAGTGATGCCCGGTAGACCATCTGTCCGGTCATACAAGAAGGCGTTCAAGAGCAAGGTTTCAACCTAGGGTTCGCGGCGCGAGAACCCCACCGGCTGGAGCGGGCGCGCTCACCACAGTGAAGAGATCCGCTGGCTTCCAGATAGCCGCATCGCGTATTTTCGCAGTAGCGAGAAGAGCGATCCTTATACTACGCCCGGCTCACGGTAGAGAGAACCGACATAGGCGGAGAATGAAAACAACTTGGTGTGGCGATCGACATTGGGTTCCTAACTTCGAAGTCCTTCAGTCGAAACGGCGGAGCGCCGTCGCCGCTATTCAATCGGAGCCTTTTGGCGCCACCGGCACTTGTGGGCTACTTGCTCGGAGGAGATGCGAGTTTTTGAGCGTCTGTCAACGCTTGCGCCAGGTCCGGGTGTTCACCCAGAACCTCGAGCATTGACTGGCGGCCTAGTTCCTCGCCCCATTTGCTTCCCCGCTCCTGAAGATCCGCCGCAAGCGTGGGAAGGATTTTGATCGTTTTTTGTCCCAAAGGTGTCTCGTAAAACCTTATCAGGCCGAGGATTTCCTCGTGAGAGAAAGTCTTGTCGTAGCTCGGGATTGCCAGATCCAGCAACTCCTGCGCGTGCATTTTGGAGGTGAATTTTGAGAAGAAGAGATCAATTAGTTTCTCGCGGTACGCGCCGGGAGGCAAAGAATTGGCCATAAGCGGCCGCACCGACTTGCTCATTCCCTCGACGGTTTGTTCGACCAGCGCTTTCGTGCCTAACAAATCCAACAACCGTCGGATATCAGCTTCCTTGGTGCTATCGATCTTTGCGGCCGGCACGGACGAATGGGATCCGGCAGTCTCTTTCCCGCAAAACGCGCGTGGCGTGCCTCCGCCGGCCTCAGGCGACTGCGCATAAAGTGGCAAGGATGCACACAGCAAAAAAGCGATGACGGTCGGTCGTAGGGTCATTTGCGGCCTCCAGGCTCGGTGTTCTTCCGATGTCTTCTGATGCTACTTGAACGCGCGGCAATAAGTTTTATGGCTTTCCGTGCGTGCTGCCGAAGCGTCAACGTGGAACACGGGATCGAAATTGCATCCCCGAAATCCATGCAGCGGAGCAGACGCTCGATGCCGGGTTGCTCGAGCGGAATCAAACGTCTTGCCGACTCGTCGGCAGATCGAAGCTCAAAGCGTCGATTCCTAAGTCCCGGCGAATGATGACGTTGTGGCCTGTCAGCCCTGAGCGTGGCGCGCCCTGGGTCGCTCCGCAGGAGGAAGCGAAAAAGCGCGTCATTTGCGTCAATCTCGGGAAGTCGCCCCTTGTCGCTTGCCGTGCGAGAGGGCTCTGCTAGGTTGGCCTCAAGGCCCAATTTTCCAGACTTAATTCTACGAGGAGGAAATCGCCGTGAGAAAAATCATCTGCGCACTGCTGGCTTCCCTTGTACTTGGCAATCTCAGTTTCGCCGAGGAGACCGCTTTCAACGTGAAATTGGCCGACGCGAAAGGAAAACAGGCGGAGGCTCGCCTGATCTTTAGCGACCAAAATAAGAATGTAACCGTACAAGTGGCCGATCGCGACTTTGTGACCGTCCCTTACGACCAGCTGGATAGGTTCTCCTACGAATACACCAAGAAACACCGTATTACTGAGGGCGCCGTTGTCATGGTGGCCTCGCTGGGAGCGGGCGCGATTGTCATGCTGACAAAGTCGAAGAGCCACTGGCTCTATATCGATTACCACGAGCAGAGCGTCCCGAAGAGCGTCGTTCTGCGGATGGACAAGAACGACTACAAGAAAATCCTTGAAGCCGTTAAGACGCATACGGGCAAGGAAGTGGAAATGCCCGGAGACGCGAAGGACAAGTCGAAGAAAGAGCAGAAGAAAGAAGCACGCAAAGATAAAGACAAAGCGGAAAGCGGTCAGCAGTGATCCGAAATTTAAGAATCAATGCTATGAGCAGGCTGATTGTGAAGCGCATCGGTATTTTGGCAGTCATGCTTGGTCTGACGACGCTGTTTCTGTTCCCAATTGACCTCCGTCCCGTTCTTCGGCGTCGATCCTTGTGATGTGCAACGGCCCACGGAGTCTGTCACTTGCGAACCCATAAGCCGAGGGCGCAGCACGGCGCGCGCAGTTTAGTCGTAACGATGTCGAACTCTGTAGTCTTGGGAATTCCTGCATTTTGTGTTACGCCTGCGCGGTCTTGCCCTGCTTGCGATAAAGGCCGGCGAGCGAAGCTGCCTTGCCCGGCGAATACAAGGTTTCAGGCAGGTCAGGTCGCAATTTGTCAGCGCGCTGCAACCCGGGGGCAGCAGCCATCTATCCGTTTAGTATCGAATGGCATGCTTAACAGGATTTAGGCTCCCGCGGAGCGTCAAACGACACGATCTGGTTCACCACCATCGCGGTCGAGGTGTGAATCGTGCGCGTCCGCTAGCATCTCGGGCCGTGTTGCTGCTGGTGCTCGAAACCACGATTGAATTGTACCGGGCCGTCTTGCGGAGTAACGTCGCGGAATCTGAACACATGCCGACGGGGAGCAAAATTTGCGACGAAAACATATTCTGCAACTCGCAGGCTTCCGTCCAGTCGCCTAATCTTGCATTTACCATGCCGCTCACGTCGTCTAATGAACGCCGTAAAGTGCGAAGCATTTCTGGTGAAGTTTAGAACTTGACCATGTGAAAGAAAGATGTCAATCGTGAACTTCGTCACGTTCGTTGGCGAGACTCCGAATAAGTCTAAGGCTTTCGGATTGGTGACAAGAAACCGGTCGTTATCGTCTGTCACGACGACTGCCTTGAGAGGGCTGGCTAGTAACTTCCGCAATTCATTCCCCCTTGCGCGAAGTGCCTCCGGTGCTCTTCGAGGTTTGTCTGCGACACCCGTCCCATTCTCGTGAGCAGGTTCGGTGCTTGGCGAAGACGCCCACTCACTTCTTTTAATGCGGTGGAAAGTTGTGATGCGAATTCGGTGATTTCCATACGAACGAGTCGGCGAAATTCCATCAGCGTCATCTTCATCTCTCACCGCTCCGACGTTAAAACCGTCGGTTCCAAAATCTTGAGTTACGTGAGCCCACCGCCCGTCGTCTCCGAAGAATGCGAGGGGATTCGAGCCGGAAAAAAATAGCAGGTACCTGTCAAGAATGACAGGTGGGATGTCAACAAAGGCACCGTACTGTTTGTTTTGTTCGCTTGAATGGAGGCGGCCGCGTTTTCTGCTCTGAGGGGGGCGGGGATTGCGCCGCCTTCATATTAGCTTGGTTTCAACCAAGCAAACAAAGCACTTGCAGGCGTCGTGCCGCGCACGGGGTCGGGCATGCTTCCCGCCACCTGTCAGTTTTGACAGTGCGCGCATCCCGGCACTTACTCGTACGATCCTCGATACTTTTTCTACCAGCCTGCCGATGAGGGATCATCGAATGGACTTCCTCAAGGACGCCGGGACCAAGAAATTCCTACATGAGCTGGCGATGTGTTTCATCGCCACCCTGGCTCTGGTATCACTTACTGGTGTCTGCTACGTGCTGCATCTCAATCTCGCTACGG
>Ga0306925_10000529_pt1 | contig 27609 bp, 28 predicted proteins | sample flu12Cox44000176_FD_203755 | JGI IMG/M metagenome (GOLD analysis project Ga0306925, IMG submission 203755) | Lab enrichment of tropical soil microbial communities from Luquillo Experimental Forest, Puerto Rico - flux8day.12C.oxic.44.000.176 (v2)... | ecosystem: Environmental > Terrestrial >... | reverse complement strand
CGCCGGGCGCCGCCAACGAGATTGGCTCGGTCTCGTAGCCGGTCACCGACGGCGCCGCCGGGCGCACGAAGTCGGGGCCGACGGCGCATCCCCCCGCGAGCAGGGCGACCAGCAACACCACACGGGCGCGCGACGGGAGCGTTCGCATGGGCCCGCTACTCGTAGCGAAGCGCTTCGATCGGATCGAGGTGCGCTGCTTTCCTGGCCGGGTAGTAGCCGAAGAAGATGCCGACCGCCGCCGAGAACCAGAAGCCGCCCGCCACCGCGATAGGCGACACCAGAGTCGGCCACTCCGCGACGTGCGAGATGATCTGGGAGATCGCGACGCCGACGACGATGCCGGCCGCGCCGCCGGCCGCGCTCAAGAGCACCGCCTCGGCGAGGAACTGCAGGAGCACGTGCACGCGGCGGGCGCCGATGGCCATGCGGATCCCGATCTCGCGCGTGCGCTCGGTGACGGAGACGAGCAGGATGTTCATGATGCCGATGCCGCCGACGAGCAGCGAGATCGACGCCACCGCGGCCAGAAGTAGCGCCATGATGCGGCTCGAGCCCTCGCGGGCCTGAGCGATCTGGCTCAAGTTGCGCACGTCGAAGTCGTTCAGGCTGCCGGGCTGGATGTGGTGCCGGGCCTGCAAGAGCTCGGTCACCTGGTCGACGGCTGCCGGCACGAAGGCGACGCCGCGCGCCTGAACGTAGATCGAGTTGACCTTGCCGGTGAGCCGCGGCGTCATGCCGAACGGATTGGTCGGCGCCGGATAGAGCGGGTTGTTGGCGGTCTGCACGGCGCTCGGGGCGGCCACGCCGAGCACCTTGTTCTCGGCGGTCGTGAAGGGAATCATTACGAGATCGTCCTGATCCTGCCCCCAGCCGCTCTGCCCTTTCGGGGCCAGGACACCGACGACGCGCAGGGGGAAACCTTTTACGAGGATGGTGGCGCCCACCGGGTCCTCGTGCCCGCCGAAGATCTGGTTGGCGACCGTGTTGCCGATCAGGACGACCAGCGCCGCGCTCTGCTGATCGGCGTCGGTCAGCTCGCGCCCCGAGGCGATCTTCCAGTTGGCGATCGGCAGATACTCGGGTGTGACGCCATGCACGTTGGTGGTCCAGTTCTGGCCCTCGTACTCCACCTGGCCCATCTGGCGCACCATGTAGCTCACCCGTTCGACCGCCGGGGCGTCCCGCGGGATGGCCCGCGCGTCGTCGACCGTCAGGGTCGACGCGCTGCCGTGACCGCCGCGCACGCCATTGGAGGTGGTCGCGCCCGGCAGCACCACGAGGAGATTGGTCCCGAGGTTCTCGATCTCCTTCTCGACCGCGGCGTTGGCCCCCTGACCGACGGCGACCATCGCGATGAGGGCCGCGACCCCGATGAAGACGCCGAGCATCGTGAGCACGGCGCGCAGCTTGTTGCGCATGATCGCCTGCGCAGCGGCGGCCAGCACCATCAGCGCAAACGCCCCCGACGCGCCGAGCCGGAACGGAGCGACCCGGTCGGCGCTCGGCCGCGCGCGGAGGGACGGCCCGGCCGGCCGGCGCGCCTGTGTCTGGTCGTCGTGCCGTACCGGCTCGTCCGAGAGGATGCGGCCGTCGCGAAGGGTCACGATGCGATCCGTGTACGCCGCGATCCCAGGGTCGTGCGTGACGACCACGACCGTCACGCCGTGATCGCGATTCAGAGCTCGCAGCACCTCCATGATCTCGTTGGACGTGCGTGAGTCGAGATTGCCCGTCGGCTCGTCGGCCAGGATCATGCCGGGCACGTTGATCAGCGCGCGCGCGATCGCGACCCGCTGCTGCTGGCCCCCCGAGAGCTGGCTCGGCGTGTTGCGCTCGCGCGCGGCCAGGCCGAGCGAGGCCAGGGTCTCGCGGGCGCGCGCGCGCCGCTCGGCGCGGCCGGCGGGACCGTGGTCGGAATAGAACAGCGGCAGCGCGACGTTCTCGAGGGCGCTGGTGCGCGCGAGCAGGTTGAAGCTCTGGAACACGAAGCCGATGCGCTCGCTGCGGATCCTCGCCAGCTCGGGTTCGGTTCGATCGGCGACGTCGACGCCCTCGAACAGGTAGCGGCCGCTGGTGGGGCGGTCGAGGCAGCCGAGGATGTTCATCAAGGTGGACTTGCCCGAGCCGGACGCACCCATCAAGGCGAGGAACTCGCCCTCCTCGACGCGCAGGTCGACGCCCGCCAGCGCGTGCACGTCGACGTCGCCCAGGTGGTATGTCCGCGTCACGCCCTCGAGATCGATCAACGCCCGCGGCATCGTGCTACCGGCTTCCGGGCTGGAAGAAGCGCGGTGCCTGAGCCGCGCCGGGTCCGCCTTTCGGGGCGGTCGTGGCCTCGGCGACGATGACCTGATCGCCTTCGGCGAGCTCGGCCTTCGTGATCTCCGCCGAGGTGCCGTCTTCGAGCCCGATCACGAGCGGCACCGCCGCCGGCTTGCCGTCGCGGAGGATCCACGCGCGGCCGCGCCGCGTGCCGTCGCCGCCGCCGGTGGTCCCTCGGTCGCTGCGGCGGGGTCCGCCGCCGGCTCGATCGCCCCGCACGCCCTCGGGCCGGAATCGGAGCGCCTGCTCGGGCAGCGTGAGCACGTTGTCGCGTTCGGCCTTGACGATCCGCGTCGTGGCGGTCATCCCCGGCTTGAGCGCGCCGCCCCGATTGTCGACGGCGACGACGACGTCGTACGTGACGACGTTCTGCACCGTCGTCGGCGCCTGGCGGACCTGACGCACCGTGCCCTCGAACTGGCGGTTCGGGAACGTCTGCACGCTGAAGGTCGCGCGATCGCCCACCTTGACGCCGCCGATGTCGGACTCGCTCACGTTCGTATCGACCTGCATCTTGGTCAGGTCGGTGGCGATCAAGAACAGGATCGGCGTCTGGAAGCTGGCCGCCACGGTCTGGCCGATCTCGATGTTGCGCGAAACGACGATGCCGTTGACGGGAGAGATGATCCGGGTGAAGCCGAGGTTGACCTGTGCGGCATTGACCTCGGCCTGGCGCTCCTGGATGGCGGACTCGTCGTACGTGATCTGCGCCGCGGCCTGGTCGTAGGTGCTCTTCTCGTTGTCGAGCGTTGCCTGCGAGACGATGCCGCGCTCCAGGAGCCCGCTGTCGCGCTCGTAGGTGGTCTTGGCGTAGACGAGGCTCGCCCGGTCCTTCACGAGCTGGGCCCTGGCCACGGCCAGGTTCGCCGCGGCCTGGTCGGCGACCATCTGGAACGGACGGGGGTCGATCTGGGCGCACAGCTGGCCGACGGTGACTCGCGTATTGAAGTCGCAGGACCACTTGACGATGGGACCCGAGACGTACGTGCCGACCTCGACGACCGTCACCGGATTCACGGTGCCGGTCGCGGTCAGGGCCACGCTCACGGTGCCGCGCGTGACGGGTACGGTGACGTACCGGACCGACGCCTGGCGCCGCGCCAGCCAGGCGTACGCGCCGCCGCCGATGACGGCGAGGACTGCCAGCGCGATCGCCCAGCGCAGCCAGCGGTAGGACCGGCGCCGCCCGCGCGGGCCTCGGCCGGTGTCGAGCCGGTTGTGCCCGTCGGATGAAACGTCGCTCACGACGACCCCAGGCTCGAACTCCAACCTTGCCCTCCCTTCAGGCACCGCGCCGCGGGCCGGCACGCCAACCTCTATTGACGAATGAACGAGCGCGTTCGTTGACGCGTCTCTCGTGTATGCTTCGTAGCCATGCGTTCCCATGGACTCTTTGCGCTGGCTGTCCTGGTCTCGATGACGAGCCCGGCCCACGCCGATCATCCGAAATCGGCGGACGAGATCGTCGCCGAGGTTCGCCGCGCCACCGAGCAGTACCAGGACATCGCTCGGGCTCGGGCGGACGGGTTCGTGCAGGTCAGCGGCATGGAAGCTCGCCACGGCTATCACTTCATGAATATCAACGCGCCCATGCTCACCGCGGCCGGCATGGCCGTCAGCACGCTCGATCTCGCCCGACCGCCGATGCTGCTCTATGTCGAGCGCGACGGCGTCTGGCAGCTGGCCGGTGTCGAGTACGCGCTGACGGCTCCGCCGCGGCCGAATCCGCTGTCCGGCGCCGAGTGGCACCGCCACGAAGCGTCCTGTCACTACCGCGACTACAAGGAGGCGCCGGCGCCGCGGGCCGCCGAATGCCCGCCCCGGCACCCGGAGAGCAACGAGCCTTTCGTGCTCTGGCATCCGGCGTTCGCGGTCGCCCACGTGTGGGCCTGGATCCCGAGCCCCGACGGTCCCTTCTCGGAGGAGAATCGCGCGCTGGCGCCGTACGGCGGCACGCCGCGCCCGTCCGGGCATCCCCACCCGCGCAGCGAGACCGAGCTCGCGTACTCGCAGGTCACGCATCGCGTGGCCGGCGGCGTGCTGATCCTCGTGGCCGTGCTGACCGCGTGGGAGGCGTGGCGCCCGCGGCGGTTCCCGTGGTCGGCGCTTTCCTCGATCGTCTTCGTTCTGTTCGGGCTCTACCTGATTCCCACGTCCGACCCGGAATCGTGGCCGTGGGGGCCCGGGACGTTCATGGAGATCTTCACCGACCCCCTCGTCCTGCAGCACAAGCTCCTGGCCCTGGTCCCGCTCACGTACGGCGTCATCGGCGCCCTGCGCAGCGCCGGCGTGCTGGCGAGCTCCTACTGGTACGCCGTGGTTCCGACCCTGGCGATCCTCGCCGGCGCCTCGCTGTTCGCCCACTTCCACGACGGGCGCTTCCACGTGGACGCGATCTACCTGCAGCACGCGGCGATGGGCGTGACGTCGATCGCGGCCGGTGCCCTGATCTTCGCGGCGCGCCGCACGGTCGGGGGCGAGATGCTGATCCGCTGGGGCTGGCCCGGGCTCATCGGCGCGATGGGGCTGATCCTGCTCTTCTACGTGGAGCACTGACGCCGAGCGGCGCGTCGCGGACAGGAGGGACGGGCGATGCGCGAGCTCTCACGTCGTGACGCCGCCAAACGCATCGCCGGCTTCGGCGCGCTCCTGGCCGCGGTCGGGCTCGACGGGCCGTTCGTGTCCGCGCTCGCGCAGGACGATCCCGTGCTCGCCGGACGGCCGCTGGTGCGGTATCCCGAGAAGACCGATCTGATCCTGCTGACGTCGCGGCCGCCGCAGCTCGAGACGCCGATGAAGTACTTCGACCGCGCGATCACGCCCAACGAGGCGTTCTTCGTTCGCTATCACGTGTTCCCGATCCCGCTCGAGGTCGATCTGTCGACGTGGCGTCTCCGGATCACCGGGCGCCTCGACCGTCCGCTCGAGCTGTCGCTCGAAGATCTGAAGACGAAGTTCCCGCGCGCGGCGGTGACCGCAGTCAACCAGTGCTCGGGCAACAGCCGCGGACGCTTCTCGCCGCGCGTGCTCGGCGGGCAGTGGGGCGACGGCGCGATGGGCAACGCCGAGTGGGTGGGGGCCCGGCTCAAGGACATCCTGACCGCGGCCGGGGTTCGCCAGGGCGCGGTGCAGGCGACGTTCGACGGCCTGGACAAGCCGGCCTTTCCGTCCGTGCCCGACTTCGTCAAGAGCCTCGACATCGCGCGGATCATGGACGACCCGGACATCCTCGTCGCCTATCAGATGAACGGCGCGCCGCTGCCGATGCTGAACGGGTATCCTGCGCGCCTCGTCGTGCCCGGCTGGTATGCGACGTACTGGGTCAAGAACCTCTCCGAGATCGAGGTGGTCGATCAGGTGTTCGAGAAGTTCTGGATGAAGCCGGGCTACCGCATCCCGGACAACGCGTGCGGCTGCGTGCAGCCGGGCACCGCACCGGCGCGCACCGTGCCGATCAATCGCATGACGGTGCGTTCCTTCATCGCGGCGCCGGCTCCCGGAGCGCGCGTGTCCGCGGGCCGGCCCGTCACCCTCAAGGGCATCGCGTTCGACGGCGGCTACGGGATCCAGGAGGTGCAGATCTCGTTCGACGGCGGGATCACCTGGCGGCGGGCCGACCTTGGGAGCGACCTCGGCCGCTACTCGTTCCGCGAGTGGCGTGCCAGCTGGACGCCGAGCCAGCCGGGCGCCGTACGCGTCATGGTGCGGGCGTTCAATCGCATCGGCGAGTCGCAGGGCCGCGAGGCGCTCTGGAATCCTGCGGGCTACCTGCGCAACGTGATCGAGCACGTCGACCTGCAGGTCGGATAGGAGGTCGCGATGCGACGCGCTCTCTGGCCCGGCCTTCTGTTCCTGGCGTTCGTGACCTCGGCGCTCGCCGCCGCCGACAAGACGATCCCGATGCCGGCCGATCATGCCTACGCGACGCTCAAGATCGGACCCGGCGTCGAGGTGACGCGGCAGCAATGCGTGTCCTGCCACTCGACCGATTACATCGTGATGCAGCCGCGCGGCAACGCCAGGCAGTGGGACGGGGTCGTGACCAAGATGATCAAGGTCTTCGGCGCGCCCGTGAGCGATCAGGACGCGAAGACGATCGTGGAGTATCTGGCCACACAGTACGGGAACTAGACGCGGTCAGCGGGGATGGGTAGCGCTGGAGCTCAGCGGCCGCCGAGCGGCACGCGCTTGATCGTGAAGCCGCGCTCGGCCAGGAGTTTCTGAAGCGCCGCGTCGCCGACCATGTGGAGGATGCCGACGGCGGCGAAGAGCAGCCGGCCGTCGCGGTGGAGCTCGTCGATGCGCGAGGCGATCGCCGGATTGCGCGCGCCGGCCATGCGGTCGAGGGTGGCGCGCGCGTCCGGCGCAGCAAAGAGGCGGGCGAGGGTGTCCAGGTCTCCGCGCGACCACGCGTTCGCGATCACGGTCATCGCCTTGCGCGCGGAGCCGTCTTCGAGCGCGGTGAGCCGCTGGTCGATCTCGGCGGTTTGCTCCGCCGGCGAGCCCGCGACGATGGCCGCTCGCTGGATCGCGATGGGCTCGAGCGTCACGAGGTTCTTGCCGGTCTTGCGGGCGAAGCTCGCCAGCACCGCCTCGATCGCGTAGTCCGTGTGAAGCCCGTCCCAGCGGGCGTCGAGCAGGGTCAGCCGGGTGACGACCATGAGCGGAGGCATCGGCGCCAGGATCTCCCACGGCTCGCACGCGCGGGCCGCCTGTCGGCGCAGCCGGTCGAGCATCGCCGCGGGAAGCGTCGGCGCCTCGGAGGGCTTCTGCGGTGCCGCCATGCTCGCGCCGGTGGCCGGGTCGTTGAGGTCGGCCTCGATGGCGATCGTCTCTGAGTCCCGGAGCGCCCGGCCGATCGTGGGCCCCGGCATCGCCCAGTCGAGGTTTGCGATGTGGATCGTGCCGTAGAGGTAGCCGTGACGGCCGTCCTTCTCGAACCGCCAGAGCGCACCGTGGTCTCGCGCGTTGCGGATCGCGTCCTGGAGCTGATCCTGGGTGGGCACGACGGCCGAGGGCGGGCACACCGGCTCGGCTGGCCATGCGGGACCCGAGAAGGTGAGTAACAGCAGCGCGATCAGAGCGACCGAGCGGGCCGGTCGGCGCACGCGGCACCTCCGAAGGCCCGAGCATACGCCGTTACGGCAAGGCACTCCTCCAAAATAACCACGCGAAGATCGCCGCCCACGGGAGCAGAAGGGTGGCGAGGAGCGCGGCTTCCAGGGCGACCCGCGCGAATCGCTTCCGAATGTGCGCGCCGTGAATCCTGCGCGTGCCCATCTCCGGAATCTTCCTCGAGCAGAAGGGGAGCATCTCGTGTGCCAGCGCGCGGCCCGCGCGGCGCGGCCGCCACTTGCGCGGGGTTTCCGGCGGCGCTCGCTCCGCGGGCGCGCCGATTCTGGCCAGGGACGTGGCCAGATTCGGTCGCGGAATCTGTGTCGGTCCGGCGATGGGGCTGCCGTATCGTAAGAACTGAATGGGTGGCGCCGAGCTCCTCTTCACGATCGCCCACATCCTCACGACCGAGGCCGATCTGACCGAAGCGTTGCGCCTCGTGGTCCGCGAAGTCGTGCGCTTCGTCGGCGCCGAGACCGGCGCGGCGTACCGGGTGGATCGGGAGCGACGCATGCTCGTGCCGGTCGCCGCGTATCGAGTGCCCAAGCACACGCTGCCCGTCCTGACGTCGGCGGTCCTGCCGATCGACGAGCCCTGGTTCCGCGGAAGCGCGTTTGCCGGGGGTAGCGTCACCGCGAGCGACGACGTGCCGAACGACCCGCGCTTCGCCTTCGAGCTGTTCCACCGCTTTCCCCACCGCTCGGGCGTGGTCGTGCCCTTCCACGTCGACGGCGACGTCGCCGGCGCGCTCTATCTGGTCTGGTGGAAGCGCGCGGAGCGAGTCGACCTGGCCCGGGTATCGATGCTCGAGGCGGTCGGCCAGCAGCTGGCCTTGCTGCTGCGCGCGGCCTGGTTGCGGGCCGAGGCGGAGCGCCAGCGCGCCGAGGCGCTCGCCGCCGAGGAGCGCTACCACGGCCTCGTCGAGCACATCCCGGTGGGGATCTTTCGCACCACCCCGAGCGGCCAGATCCTCGACGTCAACCCAGCCATGGTCGAGATGCTGAAGTTCAAGGACCGCGACGCACTGCTGGCCGTCAACGCCACCTCGCTGTACGTGAACCCCGACGACCGCGAGCGCGGGCACCGCCAGCGCGACGAGGCGGGGGTGACGCGCGATTTCCAAGTCGAGCTCCGCACCCACGACGGCGGGACCGTCTGGGTCCGGATGAATGCCCGCGCGCTGCGGGACGGCGATCGCGAGTACTGGGAAGGCACGATCGAGGACATCACCAACCAGCGGCGCGCCGTCGAAGCCGAGCGCCGCGCCGAGACCCTGCGCGCCGTCGCTCAGCTCGCCAACGCGGCCGCCCACGAGATCAACAATCCGCTCGCCGTGATCGTCGGCCGCCTCGAGCTGCTCCGCCGGGATCTCACGCCCGAGCAGCAGGCGAAGCTCAACCCGATCGTCGAGTCGTCCCGTCAGATCGCGAAGATCATCACGCACATGGGCCGGATGACGCGCCTGGAGACCCTCGACGATCTACCGGTCTCGCCGATGCTCGACCTGCGCCGCTCGTCCGAGCCCACCAGCAAGTAAGCGGGCGTCAGCCCGCCGGGGCGCCGGGCGGGTCCTTGAAGAAGGTGCCGGTGAACACGACCGAGTTGGGGAAGACGACCACCCGTCCCGTCGGACGCAGCGGCTCGCCTGCGAGCTCGTGGAGCTTGACGCGCACGAAGCCGATCTCGACGACCTCGCCGTGCACGTACCCGAACGGGCCCTGGAGGCTCACCCGGTCGCCCACGCGGATCCCGTTCGGCGCCACCATCGTGAAGTAGCCCGCCACCGCCAGGATCACGTTCTGGAGCGCGAACGCGATGCCGGCCGCGGCAAAGCCGAGCGCGGTCACGAGCGCGGCCATCTCACTGGTGAAGTGGAAGATCAGCACGAGGGCGACGGCGACCGTGATCACGATGCTCCGCGCGGTCAGGAGCAGGCGCCGGCGCGCGGCGTCCGTGACGTAGCGCACCACCGCGATCCGCCACAGCAGCCCGCCGACGAAGATGACCACGAGGGCGACGATGACGCCGAGGAGGTCGAGCGCCAGCCCTTGAAGGGCTTGCCACGACTCGCGGTCGATCACCTCGTTCCACCCCTTGAGGTCGCTCGCGTAGCGGCGGGCCAGCGCCGCCTGGTCGCGAAGCGGCAAGGTGACCGCGACCAGGAGCTTGCGCCGCTCGAGCAGATCGCGGAACTCGTGCTGGCTCTCGGCGAGCGACACGCCGGAGTCCGTTGGATCCTTCGCCAGGGTCTTGAGCCGCGTCAGGAGCGGCCGGAGGCCGTCGCGGGCGGCCTTGGCCTCGTCGTCCAGGCGGCGCACGAGCTCGTTCGTCGCCGTCTCGAGGGCGTTGAGACGGCCCCGGCTGCGCTGGAGCGCCAGCAGGCGCTGGACCATCCCCCATGTCCCCGATCCAGGCGCCAACGACATCGCCCCGGCCGAGGGGGCCGCGCCCGGCGAGCGAAGCTCGGGCACGGACTCCTGGAGCGTGTCGATCTGGTGCTGGAGGTCGTCGTCGCTGCCCGAGCGTGACGAGTCGAGCGCGCGCAGCTGGCCAAAGAACTCGAGTCGCGCGCGGTCGAGCTCGAGCTGGTTCTGCGCGCCGGCCGCCTGGCGCTCGAGCGCCGAGCGCTTCTCGGGCTCGGCGCGGACGCGAGCCCGGAGCCGCTCGAGGTCCTTCTCTTGCTGACGTACGGTCGCCTCGAGCTTCTTCTGCTCTTCGGCACGGCGGTCGGTCGCGCCCGAGGTCGCCACGGTGTCGCGCGCGAGCAGGGCGGCCTCGGCGCGCGCGACGTCGAACGCGCGGCCGACGACGCGCAGCGCCGTCTGCTCGTCGGCGTGGCCGAACACGCCGCTGCCGTCCACCGAGCGCATCACGATGCGCGCCTCGCGGTACCAGGACATCGCGCGGTTCAGCGAGTCGAGCACCTGGTCCGCCGAGCGCGCCGCGGGCGCGTTCGGCTTCGGCTGGTCGGCCGGCTTGGGTCCGGGCTGCGCGGCGGGCGCCGGCTGCGTCGCGGGCTTCGGCGCCCGCGGCGCCTCGTTAGCGCCGGCCCGCGGCGGAACGCTCGTGACGATCAGGGCTTCGAGGACGAGCAGCGCGAGCAGGGCGCGGCCCGGGGACATTCGTGTCGACGCCATTTGTTTCAGCTTACGACCTCGACCGGATCCAGGCCACTGAACGCGAGCCGCCGCCACGCGGCTCGTCGGGCGCAGTCAGCCCCGACCCAGGCGCGGATCGAGCGCGTCGCGCAGCCCGTCGCCGAGCAGGTTGAAGCCGAGCACCGAGAGCATGATGGCCGCCCCGGGAAAGCAGAAGACCCACCAGGCGCCGCTCGTGAAGTACTTGTACGAGTCGGCGAGCATCGCGCCCCACTCCGGCGTGGGCGGCTGCGCGCCCAGGCCGAGGAAGCCGAGGGCGGCGGCCTCGAGGATCGCGAAGGCGATCGAGAGCGTCGTCTGCACGATCAGGGGCGGCAGGCTGTTGGGCACGATGTGGCCCGCGAGCACGCGCCAGGCGCTCCCGCCGAGTCCCCGCGCGGCGACCACGAATTCCTGCTCGCGCAGCTCCAGCACCGAGCTGCGGCTCAGGCGCGCGTAGGCCGGAATCGACACGAGGCTGATCGCGAACAGCGAGTTGCGCAGGCCGGGGCCGATCATCGCCACGATCGCGATCGCGAGCAAGGTCGCTGGAAACGCCAGCACGATGTCCATGCAGAACATCACGACCAGGTCGACCCGGCCTCTGAGATAGCCGGCCAGGAACCCGAGCGCCGAGCCGATCACGGTCGCGACCGCCACGGCACTGACCGCGAGGCCGAGCGACACCCGGGTCGCGTGGAGGACGCGGACGAGAATGTCGCGGCCGAGGCTGTCGGTGCCGAACGGGTGCGCGGTGGTCGGCGGCTTCAGGCGCAAGGTGAGGTTCGCGTCCGTCCGCGCGTCGTACACGTGGACGGCGGGGGTCACCAGCGCCACCAGGACGAAGGCGACGACCATGATCAGCCCGGCGCGCGCCGCCGGGCTCGCCACGAGCCTTCGCCAGGCCGCCGCGATCGGGCTCTGGCTGCGCCCGGCGACCGCCACGGCCCGGCGGTCCACCGCGACCTCGAGGGTCGTCATGCCTCGTACTTGATGCGCGGGTCGACCGCCGCGTAGAGCACGTCGGTCACGAGGTTCACGCCCACCACGATGACCGCGATGAAGAGGCTCACGCCCTGCACGATCGCGTAGTCGCGCGACTCGATCGATTCGTAGACCCAGAGGCCGATGCCCGGCCAGGAGAAGATCGTCTCGGTGAGGATCGCGCCGGCGAGCAGTCGGCCGACCTGCAGGCCGATGACCGTCAGCACGGGAAGGAGCGCGTTCCTGAGGGCGTGCCGCAGGACGACCGCGCGGCGCGAGAGCCCCTTGGCCTCGGCCGTGCGGATGTACTCGCGCGAGAGGACCTCGAGCATGCTCGCGCGGGTCATCCGGGCGATGACGGCCAGCGGGATCGTCGCGAGCGCGAGCGCCGGGAGTATCAGGTGGCGGAGCGCGTCGGCGAGGGTGGCCCAGTCCCGCTGCAGCACCGCGTCGAGCATGACGAAGTTCGTCCACGGCACGAACGCCGTCCCGCTGGCCAGCCGGAAGCCGGTTGGCAGGATGCGCAGTTGCACGCCGAAAAACCACGCCAGCACCAGGCCGAGCCAGAAGATCGGCATCGACACGCCGGTGAGCGCGCCCAGGCGCGCGAGGCTGTCGAGGGCCGAGTTACGCCACACGGCCGACGCGACGCCGATCGGGATGCCGAGCGCGATCGCCACCACGATCGCCGCGATCGCCAGCTCGACTGTCGCCGGGAAGCGCCGCAGCAGATCGCTCGCGACCGGATCGCCGCGCACGATCGACACGCCCAGATCGCCCCGCACCGCGTTGCCGACGTAGAGCACGTACTGCTGCCAGATCGGACGGTCGAGCCCGAGCCGCGCGCGGACCTCGGCGACCTTCTCGGGCGTCGCGCGCTCGCCGAGCATCGTCAGCGCCGGGTCGCCCGGAATGAGGTGGATGAAGCTGAAGACGAGGACCGAGACGCCCAGCAGGACGGGGACGATGGTGAGGCCTCGCCGGATGGCGTACCGCCCCACCTCGATCTCCCCCTTTCTGTGTAGTCACGCCTCGGCCGGCGGGGCCCCAGCCCCGCGACGGCCTGCAGCGCGAAAAGGCGCCGGCTACTGCATCTCGACGGTGTTGAAGTACTCCGACCCCGTCGGGTGCGGCACGTAGCCCTTCACGCGCTTCGCGAACGCCAGGGGCGGCTGATTGTTGGCGATGAAAAGCCGGCCCACGTCGTCGCGCAGGAGCTGCTCGGCCTGCCGGTAGAGCTTCGCCCGCTCCGACTGCTGCGTGAGCTTCTGGGCGCGCAGGAGCACGTCGGCCAGCGGCTTGTTGCCGTAGAAGCCTTCACGCGCGGCTCCGGGCTGGCAGAAGAAATAGCAGAGGAAGTTGTCGGGGTCGCCGTTGTCTCCGGTCCAGCCCAGCATGTAGAGCGGCATCTGCCCGTTCTTGCGCTTGTCGAGGTACACGGCCCACTCGGTCGTCTGCAGCTGCGTCTTGATGCCGACCTTGGCGAGATCCGCCGCCATCGCCTCGGCGATCTCCTTCGGGTTGGGGAAGTACGGCCGCGAGCGCGACATGTACCAGAAGATCAGCGGCTCCTTCTTGCCGTCCTCCCACGTGATGTCCGAGAGACCCTGCGTGTGGCCGGCCTCGCGCAGGAGCGCCTGCGCCTGGCTCGTGCTGTACTCGTAGTCCTTCAGCTCGCGGTTGTAGCCCCAGAGCGCCGGCGGCTGGAACTGGCTCGCCACGAGGCCGGTGCCGCCGTAGAGCGCGTCCACGATCCCACGCTTGTTGATCGCGTGGGCGAAGGCCTGGCGCACGCGCTTGTCCTGGAACTCCTTCACCCTGTAGTTGAACGCGATGTAGCCCGTCGTGTTCGTCGGGCGCAGCAGCAGCTGGAGGTTCGCGTCGTTCTTGACGACGCCGACGTCGTCGGGATTGAGTCCCTCCATGCCGTGGATCTCGCCGGCCTTCAGAGCCCCCAGCCGCTGCGAGTTGTCCTTGATGTTGCGCACGACGAGGCGCTTGATCTTCGGCTTGACGCCCCAGTAGTCAGGATTCGCCTCGAGCACGACCTCCTGGTTCGGCTTCCACTCCACGAACTTGTAGGCGCCGGTGCCGATCGGATGCTTGCCGAACTCCGTCCCCCAGCGCTCGACCGCCTTCGGGCTCGCGACGTCGAAGACGAACATCGCGAGATTCGCCAGGAAGGGCGCCTGCGGCTCCTTGAGCGTGATGCGCACGGTGTGCGTGCCGACGGCCTCGACGGCGGTGACGATCGACTTGTCGTCGAAGCCGGCGAACTGCGCCTCCCAGTACTCGAAGGTCTGGCCGGCCTTCACCTGGTTGTCGTGCTGGGGATGGCCCGCCTTCCACCAGCGCTCGAAGTTCCACACGACCGCGGCGGCGTCGAGCGGGTTGCCGTCGTGGAACTTCACGCCCTTGCGAATCTGGAACGTCCACACCTTGCCGTCGCGCGAGACCTCCCACTTCTCGGCCAGCGCGGGCTCGACCTCGGTGGTGGCGCCGCGATACTTCACGAGCCCGTCGTAGAGCTGGCGCGTGATCCGCGAGGAGATCCCGTCGGTGATGACCGCGGGGTCGAGCTGGACGGGCTCGCCCTGCCCGCCGAACACGAACGTCTGAGCCGATGCCTGCGCCGCGGCGCAGAGAAGTGCCACGACGACCAGGACAGCGAGCGTGCGAAGGCGCATACGATGAACCTCCTTGAGAGGGGCGCCGGGGCGCCGTTCGGGCCGGCTCATTATCGCAGGTTGCCCTGCCAAAAGCGTTGTATGGTCTGTCCACTCATGAGTGATCCGTCTGACGCGCGGCGCTACCTCGAGAACTGGCAGGACGAAGTGGACAGCGCGTCGGAATATCGCGCGATGGAAGCCAGTGAGCCCGATCCCCGGCTGGCGAAGGTGTACGCCAACCTGGCGGCGATGGAGGAAGGCCACATCGGGTTCTGGGAGGATCGTCTGCGGCGGGCCGGCGCCGCGGTGCCATCCCGCCGGGCCTCGTGGCGCAGCCGCGTCCTGTCGGCCATCGCGCGGCGGTTCGGCCCCGATCTGGTGCTGGCCACGATCGCCGCCAAGGAAGCCGTCGATCAGAACGGTTACGTGAGGCAGCCCGAGACCGCCAATACCGCGATGCCCGGCCACGAGCGGTGGCACGCGAAGGTGCTGCGAGAGCTCGTGTCGACGGAGCCGCGCGGCCTGCAGGGGAGCTTTCTCGGCCGCCTCGAGGGCCGGCACCGATCGGTCGGCGGCAACGCCCTGCGCGCGGCCGTGCTCGGCGCCAATGACGGGCTCTGCTCGAACCTGAGCCTGGTGATGGGCGTGGCCGGGGCGGCGGTCGACAGCCACGGCATTCTCGTCACCGGCCTGGCCGGGCTCCTGGCGGGCGCGGGCTCGATGGCGCTCGGCGAATGGGTCTCGGTGACGAGCTCACGCGAGCTGGCGCAGCGCGAGATCCGTATCGAGGCGAGCGAGCTCCGGGAGGATCCCGAGGGCGAAGGCGAGGAGCTGAGACTGATCTACGAGGCCAAGGGGCTGAGCCCGAGCGAGGCCCAGACGATGGCCCGGCGGCTCCTGGCCGATCGAACGACCGCCATCGACGCGCTGGCCCGCGAGGAGCTCGGCATCGATCCCAAGGAGCTCGGCGGCTCGGCGGGGGAAGCGGCCGCCACCTCCTTCGTGCTCTTCGCGATCGGCGCCGTGGTGCCGATCCTGCCGTTCCTGATCCTGCGCGGTCCGCTCGCGGTGGCGACGAGCGCGGCCGTGAGCGCGCTGGCCCTGTTCGTGCTCGGTGCGGCGATCACGGTGTTCACGGGCGCGCCGGTGTGGCGCTCCGGCGGCCGTCAGCTCGCGCTGGGTCTCGCGGCGGCCGGCCTCACGTTCGGCGTCGGCAAGCTGATCGGCGTCGCGATCGCCGGCTGACGACCGAGCCGCCGTGTCCGTACGCCCCGTCCCGGCGTCGAGCCCGATCAAGGCCGTGATCTTCGACGCGTACGGCACCTTGCTGCGCAACGACGACCTGGCGCTGATCCCGCGGCGGATCGTGGCCGATCACGGATTGTCCGCGCGGGTCGAGGACGTCTGGCGCGCGTGGTCGGAGCTCTACTACGAGGCGACGCAGGTGACGCCGTTCCGGACCTTGCGCGAGATCGAGGCGCACATCCTGCCGCGCGTGCTGAGCCAGTTCGACGTCGGCGCGGACGCCGCGCCGTACGTGGAGCTCTTCTTCCAGGTGACGACGAAGGTGGAGCTCTACCCCGAGACGCGCGGCGTGCTGGAGGCGCTGCGCGACGTGCGCGCCGCGATCCTGTCGAACGCCGACCACGAGCACGTGGCGGCGTGGGACTTCACGCTCCCGGTCGAGTTCGTGCTGATCTCCGAGAGCGTGCGGGCCTACAAGCCGCATCGGCGCGTCTTCGCGCATGCGCTCGAGCGGCTCGGGCTCGCGCCGCACGACGTGCTGCACGTCGGCGACAGCGACGTCGACGACGTCAAGGGCGCCAGGGAGGCGGGCCTGCGGGTCGCGTGGGTGAACCGCGACGGCCGTCGGCGGCGATCCGACGTGCCGGCGCCCGACTTCGAGATCCGCGATCTGAGCGAGCTGCTTCAGCTGTTGCGCCACGATTGATCGAGCTGGCGCCAGGCGGACCCCGATGGGATGCTGGACGCGACGATCAATCTCGGAGATGGAGACAGCATGAAGCTGAGCGCGCGAAACATTCTCAGCGGTGGTGTCCCTCCTCGGTTGACAACCGCCTGGCCTCCACCCACACTCGCGGCAGGAGGCCGGGCATGCCCGTCACGTTCGAGCGGCGCGGACCGATCGGCATCGTCACCCTGAGTCGCCCCGAGGCGCGCAACGCGTGGGGCTCGGATTTCAACGACGGGATCGCGCGTCACTTCGCCGCCATGGAGGACGACGACGAGATCCGCTGCGCCGTCCTGACGGGCGACGACGCCGGCGGCGCGTTCTCGGCCGGCGCGAATCTGAAAGACCCGCGCACGCACACGATGGCGTCGGCCGCCGACTTCATCAAGAGCATCGCCAAGCGGCGCGGCCGCGCCTTCGAGGTCCTGGGAAGCTTTCCCAAGCCGATCGTCGGCGCCGTCAACGGCTACGCGGTCGGCATCGGCTGCATCATCACCTTCTGCTGCGACCTGCTGGTGGCGTCCGAGCGGGCCGAGTGGCGGCTGTCGCAGGTGACGCTCGGGATCCTGCCCGCGTACGGCGGCAGCGCGCGGCTGGCGCGCTGGGTCGGCCGCGGCAACGCGATGCGCCTGGCCATGGGCTTCCCGCTGACGGCCCCGGAGGCCCACCGCATCGGGCTCGCCCAGTGGGTGGTGCCGCACGGCAAGCTGATGGACCAGGCGCTCGAGGTCGCCGGGCACATCGCGTCCTTGCCGCCGCTCGCCGCGCGCCTCACGAAGGAGTCCCTGCTGACGGGTCTGGACATCCCGAATCTGTCGGACGCGTCGCTCGTGGATCTCTACCGCTTCGCGACCCTCGAGCTGACCGAGGACAAGGCCGAAGGACACAAGGCCTGGCGCGAGAAGCGCAAGCCGGTATTTCGCGGACGATAGCGCCGCGGCGGCGCTCGCAGCGACGATCGGAGACGACGATGAACCTGACATCGCTCGGCGTGGTTCACACGATCTTGAGCCTGGTCGCCGTCGTCGCCGCGATCCTCGCGCTGGTGAAGGAGCACGGCGTGTCGCCCACCAGCACGATCGGTCGCCTCTACATCTGGTCTCTCGTCGCCACGTGCCTGACGGGGCTGCCGATCTTCCGGCACGGCACGATCGGCCCGCCGCACATCCTGGGCGTGCTGACCCTGGCAACGTTCGGCGTGGCGGCGCTGGCGGGGAAGACGCGGGTGTTCGGCCGTCTCTCGTCGTACGTCGAGACGATCAGCTACTCGGTCACCTTGCTCTTCCTCGGCATCTCGACGGTCACCGAGACGCTCACACGCGTGCCCCCCGGCGCGCCCATCGTCGCCGGACCGGATGCGCCGATCTTCAAGCCGCTCTACCTCGTGTTGCTCGTCCTGTTCCTCGTCGGCGTCACCATGCAGATTCGACGGCTGCGGACGGCCGCGACGACATGACAGCGCCCATGACCTTGCGCGAGCGGATCGGTGTCGACCTCGGCGGGCGGCGGCGCCTCGAGGACGGGCTGGCCTGGGCCGCCGCGAACGGTGTGTACTACGTCGACATGTGCCTCGAGGGCGCGCCGGACCATCCCAACGCGCCGGCGACCTGGACGCCGGAGCGTGTGGCGGCGCTTCGCACCGCGTGCGAACGGCACGGCATTCACCTCGGCCTGCACTCGGCTTCGGCCGTCAACGTCGCCGAGACGTCGCCGCTCCTGACCGATGCCGCCGAGCGCTACCTCGAGACGTACATTCACCTCGCCGGGCGCCTCGGGGCCGAGTGGATCGTCGTGCACGGGGGCTACCACTTCACCGGCGACTACGCGGCCCGCCGCGCGGCGAGCCTCGAGCGCCTCCAGCGCGCAGCGGCCCTCGCCGAGCGCGCGGGCGCCCGCCTGCTCCTGGAGAACCTCAACCGGGAGCCGGAGCACGCCGAGATCCGCTATCTCGCCCACGACCTCGAGGAGTGCCGCGAGTACTTCGGTCGCATCCGGTCGCCGAGCCTCGGCTGGGCGTTCACCGTGAACCACGCCCACCTCGTCCCCGAGGGCATCGACGGCTTCCTCGACGCGATGGACCTCGGGCGGTGCGGGGAGGTGCGCGTGGCCGACAGCCACGGCCGCTACGAGGAGCACCTGCGGCCGGGCGAGGGCTCGATCGACTTCCGGCGGATGTTCGCGCGGATCGAGAGCGGCGGCTACCGCGGTCACTACATGATGGCCTTCGGTACGCTCGACGACATGCTGAAGGGACGCGAAACGCTCGTGCGCGCCGCCGGGGCCTGAGCTCATGAAGGCGCTGACGGGACGCATCGACCCCGCGGTGAGCCGCCCTCCCGACCTTCCGAGATAGCGCGCGATTTCGAGACCCCGATCGTGAGCCCCGTCGATAGTCTGGATCTGCTCGCGCGGTATGGCTTCGTGATCCTTCCGATCCTCGTCGTCGCCGAGCAGGTCGGCGTTCCGCTCCCGGCCGTGCCGGCGCTCCTCGGGATCGGCGCCCTCGCCGCGAACGGGCGCGGTAGCGTGCCGCTCGTGCTGGGCGCGATCGCCGTCGTCGCGCTCGTCGTGGATCTGGGGTGGTACGAGGTGGGCCGGCGGCGCGGCGCCGCCGTGCTGGCGCGCCTCTGCCGCCTGGCGGTCGAGCCCGACACGTGCGTCCGGCGCACCGAGGGCGTGTTCGTCCGTTACGGCGTGCGAGGCCTGCTGGTCGCGAAGTTCCTGCCGGGCCTGACGACCGTCATGCCGCCCCTGGCCGGCGTGTTCGGTGTCAGGCGCGTGCGCTTCGTCTGCTACGAGGTGCTCGGCGTCCTGCTCTGGTCTGGGCTCTGGACGGCGGTGGGCTATGTGTTCAGCGACGCGATCGCCGCGATCGCCGCGCATCTGGCCCGCGCGGAGCGCGTGCTCCTCGTGGTGCTGCTGGTGCTCGGCGGCTGGGTCGCCGCGAAGTACGTGCGCCGGCATCTGTTCCTCCGCTCGCTCCGGATCGCCCGCGTCACCCCGGAGGCGCTGAAGCGCCGGCTCGACGCCGGCGAGGTCATCACGATCGTCGATCTCCGGACGCGGCTCGAGGTGGAAGCGACGCCCGTCGCGATTCCGGGGAGCCAGTGGATGTCGATCGACGAGCTCGATCAGCACCAGTGGGAGTTCCTGCGATCGCGCGAGCTCGTCCTGTATTGCTCCTGACCGAACGAGGCCACGAGCGCCCGGGTGGCGCTCACCCTCCGACGCAAGGGAGTCACCCGTGTGCACCCGCTCCAGGGAGGCCTCGCGGGCTGGACGGTGCTCGGCTTTCCCGTCGTGGAGCTGGTCCTTCCGCCGGCCCACGCGAGCGAGGGCGCCGCCGCGACGTAGCACCCCGCCGGCCGCGACTTCAATAGGCGCGCCTCGGGCGGCGGGGCCCCAGCCCCGCGACGGCCTGTAGCGCGCACGACCTCAGATCGCGCCCGCCGCGATGTTGACGGTGAGGGCCAGGAGCGCCGCGTTGAACAGGAAGGACACCACGCCATGGGCCGTGGCGGTGCGGCGGATGAGCTTGCTGGTGATCGCGACGTCGGACACCTGCGAGGTCATCCCGATGACGAACGAGAAATAGACGAAGTCGAGGTAGTCCGGGTGCTGATCGTCGCCCGGAAAGGCCATCCCGCATCCGGCGGTCTCGTCGTAGAACTCGTGGGCGTAGTGCAAGGCGAACATCGTGTGGATGAACACCCACGATATCAGGATGGTGCAGGCGGCCAGGATCAGCGGACTCCGCGGCCGCGGGCCGCCGCCGGGCGCCGCGCCGAGCACGGCGAAGATGGCCGCGAGGCTCGCCACGGCCGCTGCCACCGTGCACGTCAGGATCGTGAGCTGTCCCTCGTCCTGCTGCGCGGCGTGCTCCTGGATCTGCTGGACGTTCGACGTCGCGAACATGTGGAACGCCAGGCCGAGGTAGAGCGCGACCGCGATATCCCAGCCGGTGAGCAGGCGGGTCGCGAACGGCCACTCCGTCACGAGCGCGCTCGCGAGGGTGAGCACGATGCCGACCGCCGCCGAGGAGAACAACCGCGGGCGCACGCTCACGACCCGGAACAGCAGGGGCAGGCGGCGACGGCGCGGGCTCACGCCGTGAACATATCATCGTCGACTCCTTCCGGACGCACGATGCTGGCCTAGCCCGTGAAGGTCTGGTAGGGTCCGATCGTGGAGCGGAGACCCGAGCCGCGGTTCGACTGGTTCATCCCCATCGACGGCGACGGCGAGCACATCGGCACGTGGCGCGCGGAGCGGCCGCCCACGTTCGATTACCTGCGCCGGGTGGTGGAGACCGCCGAGGCCGAGGGGTTCTACTCGCTCCTGATCCCGACGAGGTTCGCGAACGGCCTCTTCGGCGAGACGGCGCCGCTGGCGGAGACGTGGACGACCGTCACGGCCCTGGCCGCGGTGACCCGGCGCATCCGGTTCCTGGTGGCGATCCGCCCCGGCTTCATCTCGACCGGGCTCTTCGCACAGATGGCGGCGGCGCTCGACCAGATCAGCGGCGGGCGGCTCGACATCAACGTGGTGCCCGGCGGGATCCAGGGTGATTTCGAGCGCCTCGGCGTCACGATCGATCACGACAAGCGCTACGAGCAGGGCGAGGAGTTCATCGCCGCCTTGCGGGCGCTCTGGGCCAAGCCGGAGCCCGTGGTGTTCGAGGGCGCCACGGTGCGGCTGCAGGGAGCCGTGGTGTCGCCCGGCCCGGTGGCCACCGGACCGCAGTTCTACGTCGGCGGCGCCTCGCCGCGGGCGCTCGAGTTCGCCGCCGCCGGCGCGGAGGTGTACCTGGCGTGGATCCAGCCGCTCGACGAGATCGCGAAGCTCCTGGATCGGGTGCGGACGGCGTACCGCGCCCGCGGGCGGCGGCCGGTGTTCGGGCTGCGCACCCACCTGGTCGTGCGCGCGACCGAGCGCGACGCGTGGGCCGCCGCCGAGGAGCTGATGTCGCGGGTCGACGAGCGCGTGGTCGCGCAGCGGCAGGCCGCGTTCGCGGGCACGCCGATGGTGGGCCAGCAGGCGCAGCTCCGGAGCGAGCTTCGCGAGCGGGCCCCCCGGCTCTGGAACGGGATCTCGAAGGTGCGCGTGAACCTGGGAACGGCGATCGTGGGCGATCCGGAGCAGCTGGTATCCGAGCTCGCCGCGTACTGGCGCCTCGGCATCGACGAGTTCATCCTGTCCGGGTTCCCGCACGTGGAAGAATGCCGGCGCGTCGCGTCGGAGGTGCTGCCCGCGCTGCGCGCCGCGGTCGAACGGGAGCGCACGGCATGATCACCGACGTCGAGTCCTACTTGCGGTTCTTCGACAGCGTGCGCCGGCGGACCGAGCGCGACGTCGCCGCGCTGCCGCCCGCCGCCGCGGCGTGGAGGCCGCCGGCGGCGGAGGGTGAGGCCGGCTGGGGCTTCGGCCAGCTCGTGGGCCACATCGGCGCCACGCGGCTCTACTTCGCCAGCGCCTATCGCGGGGAGGGCTGGATCTTCACCGATCCCGACATCGACCACGCCGACCAGCGGACGTGGCTGCCGTGGCTCCAGTCATCGGCCGACCGCTTTGCCGCCCTGCTCCGCGCCACCCCGGCCGAGTGGCTCGCGCGCCGGGTCGAGATGGTCGACACACCGGGTACCCTGCCGGGCTGGCGGCTGCTCATGATGATGCTCGAGCACGAGGTTCACCATCGCTCGCAGATCGACACCTACGCGGGTCTCCAGGGCTGGCCGGTCCCCCAGATCTTCGAGCGGACCTTCGAGAGTATCAGCGCGCTTCAGCTCGAGCAGCACGCACGCTACCGGCGCTGAGGTTCGTCAATCGGCGCGCCTCGGCCGGCGGGGCCCCAGCCCCGCGACGGCCTGCAGTGCGCACTACCTCCGCGTGGACGCGGCGGACGACCTTCGCTAGACTGAACGGCGCGATGTGCGACGGGATCGAAGGGGAGAGCCCGCGATGACGACCACGGCGCCCGGGGCGAAGGTGCAGTTCGCGGCCGATCACGACGCGCCGATTCCCTACATGCAGCGGACGCGCGACTACTATCAGCTGCTCGGCTTCGCGCCGTACCGCTGGGCCCACTTCGTCGACGTGCCGTGGGCACCCCTTCGGACGCCGCTCGACCGGGCCCGCGTCACGCTGATCACGACCGCCGCGCCGTTCCAGCCGGGCGCGGGTGACCAGGGGCCCGGGGCCGCGTACAACGCCGCCGCCAAGTTCTATCAGGTGTACTCGATGCCCACCGAGACCGTGCCGGATCTGCGGATCTCACACGTGGGCTACGACCGCCTGCACACCTCGGCGGCGGACCCCAACGCCTATCTACCGCTAGCCCAGCTGAAGCAGGCGGCCGCCGCCGGACGGATCGGATCGCTCGGGCCGCGGCTTCACGGCGCGCCGACGAACCGGAGCCACCGGGTGACGCTCGAGACCGACCTCCCGGAGATCTTGCGCCGCTGCCGCGAGGACGGGGCAGACGCCGCTGTCCTCGTCCCGAGCTGACCCGTGTGTCACCAGACCGTGAGTCTGGCGGCGCGACACCTGGAGGCGAACGGGATCTCGACCGTGATCATGGGCTGCGCGAAGGACATCGTGGAGCTCTGCGGCGTGCCGCGCTTCCTGTTCAGCGATTTCCCGCTCGGCAACTCCGCCGGTCGCCCGTTCGACGTCGAGTCGCAGCGGCAGACGCTCGAGCTGGCGCTGCAGCTGCTCGAGCGCGCGCCGGGCGCGCGCACCACGATGCAGTCGCCGCTGCGCTGGAGCGAGGACGCGTCGTGGAAGCGTGACTACCTCGACCTCGCGAGCCTCTCGCCCGAGAAGCTCGCCGAGCGACGGAAGGAGTTCGACGAGGTGAAGTCGATCGCCCGGGCGAAGCGCGAGGCCTCATGAGCAAGCCCTTCGCCGGTGTGCGCATCCTCGACTTCACTCGCTACCTCGCCGGACCGTACGGCACCTACCAGCTGGCGCTCCTGGGCGCCGACGTCGTGAAGATCGAGTCGCACGAGGGCGACGACACGCGCAACCAGCTGGCCGACCGTGTGTGGGCCGAGCGCAAGATGGCGCCGTCGTTCCTCGCGGTGAACGGCAACAAGCGCAGCATCACACTCGATCTGCGCATGCCCGCGGCCGTCGAGATCGTCAAGAAGCTCGCCGCGACCGCCGACGTCGTCTGGGAGAACTTCCGCGGCGGCGTGATGGATCGGCTGGGGCTCGGCTACGCCGCGCTCTCGGGCGTGAATCCGCGGCTCATCTACTGCGCGGTCTCGGGCTTCGGCCAGACCGGGCCCGAGCGGACGACCGCCGCGTTCGACGGCAAGCTGCAGGCGATGTCGGGCATCATGTCGATCACCGGCGAGCCGGCGCACGGCCCGACCCGCGCCGGGTTCGCGATCTGCGACACGATCGGCGGCATGACGGCGGCGCTGGCGGTGGCGAGCGCGCTCTATCAGCGCACGCACACCGGACGCGGGCAGCTGGTCGACGTGGCGATGCTCGACGCCGCGCTCGCCTTCATCCCCGGCACGGTGTCCGAGTACACCGTGGCCGGCATCGAGCCGCGGCAGATCGGCAACGGCTCGGTGAGCCGCAAGCCGACCGCCAGCCGGTTCCGGGCGCGTGGCGGCTATCTCGTGCTGGCCGTGCTCACCGAGAAGCAGTTCGCGAGCCTCATGAAGACGCTCGGACGGCCCGATGTGCTCACCGATCCGCGGTTCAAGGACTGGCCGGCGCGGACGGCGAACGAGCCCGCGCTGCGCGCGGTCATCGAAGAGGCCCTCGCGGCCGACGATCCCAAGAGCTGGGAGGCGCGGTTGACCGCCGCCGACGTGCCCTGCGGCTCCATCTGGAAGATCGACGAGATCGTGAAGCACCCTCAGCTCGAGCACCGCGACGTGCTCCAGACGATCGACTCGCGCTACGGCCCGATGCGGCTGGTGGGCGCCGGGTTCCGGCTCGAGCACGGCAGCCCCGGCCTCGATCGCGAGCCGCCGATCCTCGGCGAGCACACCGACGAGATCTTGCGGGAAGCCGGCTACCGGCCGGAGGACATCGAGCGGTTGCGACGCGACGCGGTCATCTGATCGTGAACCCCAAGCCTGGTCTCGGCCTGATGATGGCGGGGGCGATCATCGCCTTCGCCGGCTTCTGCATCGTGATGGTGGACCGGTGGGGCGTACCGCCCTACGCGGTGCTCCTGTCCGTCGGGCTCGGGCTCTTCGCGCTCGGTATCATCCGGCGGCTGACCCACACCGACCGGCGCAACTAGCCGCGCTCGACCACGGCCGGCGGCGCCGTCAGCGCGCCGCCAGCCCGGGCATCGTGAACTTCTGCGCGTCGAGCTCGGCGATCAGCGCGCTCGACTGCGCGGATGTCAGCGCCACCAGCGGCGGCCGCACCGTCGCCCAGCCGCCGTCGCGCCCGTGATGCGCGATCGCGGCCTTGAGCGCCGGGATCATCGGGAACTTCTGGAACACGCCGCGGATCACGTCGAGCCGCGCCTGCTGGGCGTCGGCGCCCTCGGCCCGCCAGGTGTCGAAGAGCCGCGCGATCGGCCCGGGGTGGACGTTGGCGGTGGCGCTGATGCAGCCGGCACCGCCGTGGCGCATGTTCTGGAGCAGGAAGGTCTCCGAGCCGGCGAACACGTCGAATCCCGCCTTCGCGAATGCATCGAGAAACGCCTTGGTGTTGCTCCAGTCGCCGCCGCTGTCCTTCATGCCGGCGACCTGCCCCGGATACCTGGCGAGCAGGCGCTCCACCAGCCCGAGCGTGATCGGCACCTCAGAGACCGGCGGGATGTGATAGACGTACACGCGCAGCCGCGCGTCGCCGACGCGCTCGATGATCTCCGCGAAGCTCCGGAACAGGCCGTCGTCGCTCACGCCCTTGTAGTAGAAGGGCGGCAGCATCAGCACGCCGCCGCAGCCGACCTTCATCGCGTGGGCGGTGAGCCGCACCGAATCGGTCAAGGCGCAGCAGCCGGTGCCCGGCATCATCCGCGCCGGGTCGAGCCCGGCCGCCACCAGCCGGTCGAGCAGCTCGATCTTCTCCTCGACCGACAGCGAGTTGGCCTCCGAGTTCGTCCCGAAGATGGCGAGGCCCACGTTCTGAGACAGAAGCCAGCGGCACTGGCGGACGAAGCGCTCTGGATCGGGCGCCAGGTCGCTGCCAAAGGGGGTCACGACCGGGGAGAGCACGCCGGTGATGCGCGGGACGTCGGTCACGGTAGTCGCCTCCTGTGGCACAGCATACCGATTTGCGCAGGGCCCTGACAACGGAGTACGCTCCGGCCCACCGCCGATGAGACTCCAGGGATTTCCCGGCGCAGCCCTCGTGGCTGGCGCCGGCCTGTTCCTCGCGATGACCGCGCTCCTGGCCGCGTCGCGCGCGCCGGAGGACATGCCGTCCTTCCGGCTCCACATCGCCGTTCCCGACCTGTTGCTGCTGGCGAGCGGGGCCGCCTTCACCCTGGCGGTCGCGATCGTGATCGGTATCGCGCTCTCGCGTGATCGCCGCCGCGAGCTCGAGCCCGTCGAGGAGCCGTCCAAGCTCCCGTGGTGGCTGCAGGCGATCCTGCGCGCGCTGCCGCTCCTGCCGCTGCTCGTGATCCTGATGGCCTTCTCGTTCGGGTGGCCCTACGTCGAGAGCTCACTGCTCGCCTGGAGCCGCTTCGTGATGTTCGCCGGGTCCGATGCCGGCGCGCGCGAGCCCCAGATTCCGGTGCTCTCGCTGCCGTGGCTCGGCTGGCTCGTCGGCCTGCTGCTGCTCCTGGCCGGGCTCGCGACGCTCGCCGTGGCCCTGCTCCTGCTGTTCGCCGAGCGCATCGCCCGCTGGTGGGAGCGTCGCCAGGACGGCGGCGCGCCGGCCGCGCCGCTGAGCGAGGCGGTGCAGGAAGGGCTCGACGATCTCGCGAGTGAGCCGGATGCGCGGCGGGCGATCATCCGGTGCTACCGGCGCTTCGAGCGCGCCGCCACGCGCGCCCGCGTCGTGCGCGCGCCGTGGCAGACACCGGAGGAGTTCATGCGCGAGGCGCTGCGGCGCCTGGTGCTGCCGCATCGCGCGGTCGACCGGCTGACGCGTCTGTTCGAGCTGGCGCGGTTCAGCACTCATCCACTCGGGTCGGCGGAGCGCGACACGGCCCGCGCCTGTCTCGAGGACATCAAGTCCGAGCTCGAGCGCGAGGAGGCGACGCTTGGCGCCTGAGCCCCGGCGCGGCGCCGGCGTCGTGGCCGCGCTCGTCGTCCTCGTGGCGCTCGGCGTGGCGGTCTCGCTCACCGAGTTCTTCGTGGCGCCGCCGTACCGCCAGACCGCGATCCGGCTCTTCTCGGCGCTCATCTTGCTCGTGGCCGTCTCCCGCGTCCGCGCGATCGTGCTGGCGTCCGTCGAGCGCCGGGCGGCGTGGGGCGAGGGCGCGCTCGGCGAGGCCTGGCCCGTGCGACGCGACGTGGACCCGCGCCTGGCGCGTTTTCGCGACGAGATCCGGTTCAGCGCGCGGAGCCAGTCCTACTTCGAGCATCTCCTGTGGCCGCGCCTCGTCGCGCTCGCGCGGGCCCGCGGCGCCGCCCCCGAGGCGCTCGCGAAGCCCCCGGGACGCCGATTCGGCCTCGGCCCGTCCGTCGCCGCGCTGACGCGCGTCATTGCAGCGTTGGAGAGCCGCCGGTGAAGCTCGACCGTGTCGCCGAGCGCAGTCGCGAGATCCTCGACTCGCTCGCGAGCGTCATCGTTGGCAAGGGCGAGGTGCTCGAGCGGATCCTCGCCGGGATCCTCGCGAGCGGCCACGTCCTGATCGAGGACTACCCGGGTCTCGCCAAGACGCTGATCGCGCGGCTCTTCGCCCAGGCGCTGGGGCTCTCCTTCAAGCGCCTGCAGTGCACGCCCGATCTCTTGCCCGCGGACGTCACCGGGAGCTTTCTCTTCGATCAGCGCCAGGCCCGCTTCGACTTTCGGCCGGGCCCCGTCTTCACCAATCTGCTGCTGGCCGACGAGATCAACCGGGCGACGCCCAAGACGCAGGCCGCGCTGCTGGAGGCGATGCAGGAAGCGCAGGTGACGGTCGAAGGCGAGTCCTTCCGGCTCGAGCCGCCGTTCCTGGTTATCGCGACGCAGAACCCTATCGAGCTCGAGGGCACCTATCCCTTGCCCGAGGCGCAGCTCGACCGCTTCCTGATCCGCGTGGCGATCGGGTATCCGAGCGCGGAGGAAGAGCGGCGGATCCTCGAGCGGCGGCGCGAGCGCCGCCAGGAAGAGGTCGAGATCGACGCGGTCGTCTCCCGCCAGGACGTCCTCGCCATGCAGCAGGCGCTCGAGGACGTGTTCGTCGCCGACGTCGTGACGCAGTACGTGGTCGACCTCGCGCAGGCGACCCGCGCCGACCATCGGGTCGCGCTCGGGGCCTCGCCTCGCGGCGCGCTGG
>Ga0306925_10000526_pt1 | contig 27632 bp, 29 predicted proteins | sample flu12Cox44000176_FD_203755 | JGI IMG/M metagenome (GOLD analysis project Ga0306925, IMG submission 203755) | Lab enrichment of tropical soil microbial communities from Luquillo Experimental Forest, Puerto Rico - flux8day.12C.oxic.44.000.176 (v2)... | ecosystem: Environmental > Terrestrial >... | reverse complement strand
GGCGTAAAGCAAACATGACTGTTGCGGGAGTCCGCTTTCGCGGTCGCTATCGGGGGTAAAGCGGACATGAGCTTGTGCGCCGCACACGTCTGCTTTTGACCCAAAGCGGACATGGTCGGGCCTTTCCCGGTGTAGGGTTGAGACGCTACGATCCCTTGTCCTTCGGCTTGGGCAAGCTAATGAGACGACGCGACGCAACAGGCGGTAAAACCGAAAAGGTGCAACGTTCCAGAGCGTTGAAACGCCGAAAAACCCAGAAAACTGAGCGCGCGCAAAAAAAGCTTATGCGGGGTCCCCGTGAGCGCACTGAGGCATTAGAACAGCTGGCAGCCACCTCGGAGGTGCTGCGAATTATTTCAAACTCCCCCGGCCGCCTTTCACCCGTGTTTGATGCGATTCTGGACCATTGTGTAGGTCTCTGTGGCGGCGATCGTGCGGTGATATGGCAGTTCGACGGCCAAGCACTCCGTTTGGTGGGAGGCAAGAATACTACCTCCGAAGCGATGACTTACCTACGTCAGCAACACATCGAGCTTGGCACGCACAATCCGACAGCGCTCGCAGGACTGCAGCGTCGTGTTGTCCATGAGGTTGACGTTTTTGCCAATCCAGCCTATCGGCCGCTCATTCCTATCCGCACGCCAGCGCCACGCGCACCGACCGTACTTGCGGTGCCACTCGTTCGGCAAGACAAGTTGCTTGGCGTTATCACGATCTGGCGCCATGAAAAACGACCGTTCGCCGACAAGCAAATCGAGCTCGTTGAGACATTTGCCAACCAGGCAGTTATCGCCATCGATAACGCGCGCCTGTTTGAGGACGTGCGCGAGTCTCTCCAACAGCAGACCGCCACTGCGGATGTGCTCAAGGTTATCAGTCGTTCGACCTTCGACCTTCAAGCCGTGCTCGACACACTGGTCAAATCGGCTGCGCAGCTGTGCAATGCTGACAGTGCAGCCATTCATCGGCCGAAAGGAGACGCTTATCCGTTCATTGCCAGTTACGGGTATCCGTCCGAATTCGAACGATATATGCGCGAAAATCCGGTGCCTCCCACAGAAGGTTCGGTGCTTGGGCGCTCAGTGCTCGAAGGTAAAGTCGTTCACGTCGCCGACGTTTTGGAGGACCCAAAATACGTTTTGCGCGAGCAACAAAAGCTTGGGACATACCGCACCGCTCTTGGTGTGCCTATGCTGCGGGAAGGCATTCCCATTGGCGTTTTGATGTTGACGCGTTCACGGGTGCTGCCGTTCACCGCCAAACAGATCGAGCTGGTCGAGACATTTGCCGACCAAGCCGTTATCGCGATCGAGAACGCCAGACTGCTCAACGAACTGCGGGAATCGCTGCAGCAGCAGACCGCCACTGCCGATGTACTTAAAGTCATAAGCCGCTCCACGTTCAATTTGCAGGCCGTGCTGCAAACTCTAGTTGAGTCGGCGGCGATACTCTGCGACGCCGACAAGACCATTATCACCCGCCAGAAAGACGGCGTCTTTTACCGCGCGGAGGCGCACGGCTATTCTCGCGAATTTATGGAGTATGTGAGAACCATTCCGATCGCGGCCGAGCGCGGCTCGGCTTTCGGCCGCGCGCTAATCGAGCGACGCGCGGTTCACATCCCCGACGTCAAGGCCGACCCGGAGTACACCGCAGTCGAGATGCAGAGGTTGGGTGACTATCGTACGGTCCTTACCGTTCCGATGCTGCGTGAGGGTGTTCCCATCGGCGTGTTGAGCTTGACGCGCTCGGAGGTCCGCCCGTTCACCGAGCGACAAATTGAGCTGGCATCGACCTTCGCTGACCAAGCGGCAATCGCCATCGAGAACGTGCGCCTGTTCGAGAGTGTGGAGGCTCGCACGCGCGAACTGGCAAAATCGCTTGAAGACCTGCGCGCCACACAGGATCGCCTTATTCAGACGCAGAAGCTTGCTTCGCTTGGTCAGCTCACCGCGGGCATCGCGCATGAGATCAAGAACCCGCTCAATTTCGTTAATAATTTCTCGGGAATTTCTTCCGAGCTAGTCACCGAGTTGCAAGAGGCCCTCGCCGACGTGAGCGTTAGTGAAAAGAGGCGCAGCGAAATTGCCGAATTGATGGATACGTTGCGTGGCAACCTCGATAAGATCGTGCAGCACGGCAAACGTGCCGATGCCATTGTCAAGAACATGCTGCTGCACTCGCGCGAAGGCTCAGGTGAACACCGGGTTGTCGATATCAATGCTCTTGTCGAGGAGAGCCTCAATCTCGCCTATCACGGAGCGCGGGCCGAGAAGCAAGGCTTCAACATCACTTTGGAACGATCATTGGATCCCGGCGCGGGCGAGGCCGATGTCTTCCCACAGGACATCACGCGGGCGCTGCTTAATCTAATCTCCAATGGCTTTTACGCAGCGACCAAACGCAGAGCCGAAGGCAATGGCGGCGATTTTGAGCCAACTCTTGCTGCCGCGACTAAGAATCTGGGCGATCGTGTCGAGATAACGATCCGCGACAATGGCACCGGCATTCCGCCCGAAGTGAAAGAAAAGATGTTCAATCCCTTCTTCACGACGAAACCTGCCGGAGAGGGCACCGGCCTTGGTCTCTCCATCAGCCACGATATCATCGTGAAACAGCACGCAGGCACTATCGAAGTCGATACGCAGCCTGGCGAGTTCACCGAAATCAGAATCAGTCTGCCCCGAGCTGCCGTGCCCCCCTGAAATCCGGCCGATGGCTGTTACCGGCAGGCCCGATGTCCGCTATTGGCCCAAAGCGGACATTCCTAGTTGCGCCGCACATGTCCGCTTTCGGGGGTAAAGCGGACATGGCCTTTTGCGGAATTTCGCTTTCGAGGTCGCTATTGGGGGTAAAGCAGACATGACGTTTTGCACCGCATATGTCTGCTTTTGACCGCAGACATTGTTTGGTCCACGGCTGACCTCTTCCAGATCACGTAGCGGAGTTGCTACGATCTCCCGTCGTAGTCAGGGTAGCTCGGGGTAGCTCGGGGTAGCTCGGGGTAGCAATGCGACGGCGCGATTTCATTGCAGGCGGAGTTGCGGCAACATGGCCGTTCGTTGCGGGTGCGCAATCCGATGAGATACGCCGCATTGGCGTGCTGGTGAACACGACCATAGACGATCCGGAAAATCAGAACGGCATCGCAGCATTCAAGCAGACCCTTCAACAGTTAGGTTGGAATGAAGGCCGCAATCTGCAGATCGACTTTCGCGGGGCGGCTGCCGATCCGGAAAGGATGCAGGCGTTTGCAAAAGAGCTTGTTGCGCTAAAACCCCACGTGATCCTGAGCAGGAGCACGCCGGTGACGGCGGCGCTCTTGAGGCAGACAAATACAATTCCGATTGTTTTCACCGTGGTCTCCGACCCCGTCGGGGAACGCTTCGTCGAAAGTCTGGCGCGTCCGGGCGGCAACGCAACCGGATTCACAAACGTCGAGTCCTCGCTAACTGGCAAATGGCTGGAGCTGCTCAAAGAAATCGCGCCTCAGGTCAAACGCGTCGCATTCATTTTCGATCCGAAATTGGCGCCCGGCGGCGGCTCTTATTATACGCGCCTTATCGAAGCGGCAGCACCATCCTTTGCGGTCACGCCAACAATCGCACCGGTTCACGGTGCTGGCGACATCGAGCGTGCCATTGGTGAATTTGTCCGTGAGCCAAACGGTGGGCTCGTTGTCCTCCCGGACGCTACGACCGTAGTTAATCGCGGGCTGATCGTCGCATTGGCGGACCGACATCACGTACCCGCCGTTTATGCCTTCCGCATTATCGTCACAGAGGGCGGCTTGATGTCCTATGGGATTGACGTTGTCGACCAATTCCGGCAAGCGGCAGGTTACGTCGATCGCATACTCAAAGGCGCAAAGCCGGCCGAGCTGGCAGTGCAGCTGCCTTCGAAATTCGTGATGTCAATCAATCTTAAAACGGCGAAGAAGCTTGGATTGGACGTGCCTTTGCTCTTTCAGCAGCGCGCAGACGAGATCGTTGAATAGACAATGTCCGCTTTTGGCCCATAGCGGACATCAGCCTTTGCACCGCACATGTCCGCTATTGGGGGTTTAGCGGACGCTTTTTGCACTTGTTGCAATGGCGCACGGCTTTCTTACATTTTTCAGCTTTGAAAAAAGCTCCGGGGTAAACAATGGGGTAAACAAATCGGCGATTCTGCCGTCGAGGGGGACGAAATGAGGCTCCTATTCTTGATCTGCGTAATACTTGGCTTGAGCTTGCCGTCCGTGGCTCAGACGCGAACCTCCCTCGGTTTTGGAAAAGTGCCTTGCGGTACCTGGACGTATGAGCGTTTCAAAAACAGCAACGTGGCCTGGGCAATGCAGAACTGGGCGCTCGGCTTTTTATCGGGCTCAAATTGGACGTCAGATATAGATCGTCTGCAAGGGCATGACGCTAAAGCATTATACGGTTGGCTCGATAATTATTGCCGAGACCACCCGCTCGATAGCTTTCCTGCAGCGGTTACGAAGCTCGCAGTTGAACTAGCAAATCAGGCCGAGCGCCGGTAACTCTGATCAGGCTGCCGGTTGATGCGCCAGGCCGGTCAACGCCAGCTTTGCAACCTCGTCAACGTCCAAGTCAGTAAACCGGTGGCGCACTTTCAGCATTGCGCCGACCCGCTCCAGAAAGACGGCGCGGCGCTCGGGCGACACGTTCGCGGCCGTGTCCATAACGATTCTTAATTGCTGATCGGTCAATGCCAGCATCGGCGGCATGGTGCTCGCGAATCGTCACCGCACGCAAGCCAAAACGGCGTTTCAACATCTTTAATGCACCGCGGAGTGCGCGGATGCCGTCGACACGCGGCTCGGGCCGCAGAGCGAGCACGAAAATGGGACGCTCATGCTTGCTGCTTGCGGGCATCGCTTGCCGCCTTCAATGCCGCGCCGCCGCTTTCAAGACCTACCTCGTACACAAACTATCGAGGGCGTGAAACGCCGACAAAAACTCGTCATCGAGCTGCTCATCTTGCGCGACGTCCCGAAGCCCATCGATTAATGCTTGATATTCGGGACCAAGGGTTTTCGCCAGCACTACAGCTTTCTGGGACAACTCATCGACCGTTTTGCTGTTGTTGTTCTTGCGGGCCTCCTCCATCTGGTCAGCGACTTTCTGCATATCGCAATAAGCTTGAGTTTTAACTTTGTCGCTGCTGATGGCTGTCGCGACCTTCTGCGCGTCGCCCTTGCTCACCTTCGCAATGCTCGGATTTTGAGCCTGTGCGTACACGGGTCCGGCGCCGATTAGCAAAATAGCAATATCTAACTTCAGGTTCATTGCTGCATCGACAGAATTGCAAGGACCTCGCTAAGTAGCGGGATGGACGCCATGCCATTGTCGCGGCGCCAGCTCAAGAATCATTGACCCATATCAAAAACCTTCACTTCGGCTTGCGGGCATCGCTTGCCGCTTTCTCACCCATCAATCGGGCCGGGTTCCCAACCGTCGCCGGGCAACAGCGTAATCTTCACGCTGTGGACGAGTCCGCGTTGGAGGGTTGGATCAAAGTAGCGCATCGTCTGTTTATTGAAGTCGATGACGCGACCTGGTTTGAGCGGCCCGACATCGTTTATTTTGATGATGACTCGCTTATCGGCGACTTCAACAAGGGCATACGCGGGCCGATAGTCTTTGCCATGGCGGACACCACCAAACGTCTCGCGCAAATCAATCTGGATCGCGGCGGTCCACGCGATGGGATCGTATAGCTCGCCGGATGCCGTTTGTATGCCGCCTTCACGGTATCCGGGTTGAAAGGGATCATACATCGACGCCGTGCCAACGATCGTGACGCCCATGGCACACGCATCGTGAGGACTAGCAGCGGTCAATTTTCCTACAGTTCCCAGCTTGGCCATTGCAGAAGATGAACAGACGAAAAGAATTGCAGCGCCACAAATCGCGGCGCTTACGCGCAACACCATTTAGATTCTCCCCGTTAGTCCCGCCAAAGGCTGGGCCGATAGGTGTTGCGTCGTGCGATTTGAAGGCAAGAGTGAGGTAATTTCTGGATGCGACAGTCGGACGCAAGTGGCAAAAATCAAAATCTTGTCGTCAAAAGAACAAAACTAAAAATGAGTCCACTATGGCGCCTCAACTTTTGTCATCGCTCGGCTCCGCGAATTTCGCCGTTCGCTTGAATTTTTACGACGACTCGTGCACGGACTCGGTTCTTTGCTAGCTACCGAAAAAACAGCGGCCACGATAGCTGCCGCGGCCGACGACTTCGGGTTTTTGAGGACCTATTTCGCACACAACCTGTCGAGTGCTGCGAATTGCAGCATGATCTCGCCAACGCGCTTTTCATTTTCCGGCCCGAGTTTCTGAAGTCCATCCATTAACGCGATATATTCAGGTCCAAGGACTTTTTCTAATCGTTCAATTTTCTGAGACAAATCATCGACCATCTTTTTGTCATTTTTTCCGTAGGCCTGATTCATCTGGTCACTGACCTTATTTATTTCGCAATAGGTTTGGGTCTTGGTTTTGTCGCTCCTGATAATTGTCGCAACCTTCTGCGCGTCCCGCTTGCTCAGCTTCGCGGTGCCACGATCTATGGCCTGTGCGTACGCTGGTACGGCAGCGATCAACAAAATGGCAACAAATATCTTCATGTTTACTAGAACGTGCGGTCAAGCGTCGGAGTTGCAGCTCCTGCTTATTTCCTATTGGGACGCCACTTGAGATGGCGGCCACGGAGCAATGCGGTGCGAAGGACGTCCCGTCATGTCCCCTTTTTTGCGGTCGCTTTCGGGACCAAAGCGGACATGGGTTGGTGCACCGCACATTTCTGCTTTTGACCCAAAGCGGACATGAACTGAAGTTCCCCGCTGATCGAACGGCTTCCGCAGGTACAGAAGCAGCCAAGCAGACAGGTTTAAGGTCGGCGCAGATGGGTTTGAGGGTTACGTTTCTGAGGGCGTCTTCGCCGAGATGCGCGATTTTTTGCAGCGGATCGCAGTTCAGCTTCCCACGCGCTGTTGCAGGCGGCGAGGCGGTCATATTCATCGGCCTTCTTGAGCATGGCTGCCTTAGCTTCTGGGTCCTCAAGCCGTTGCGCCGTCAGGCGCGCTTCCTGCGCTTGCAGGCGCCAGTAACTCGAATGGCTCAAATGTGAAGGCATTGCGCTCTTCCCTCTTGGCAGGGCAGGAGCACGACTAATCTATCCCAACGAAATTCATCACCTGCGCATTCAGCGGTGCAATATCGCTAACGAGCGCAACCCCGACCATGTCTCCCGATCGATTTGATTCGGTCTAAGTGTCGGACGGTCGTTGCGTGGAAACAATCGCGTCTTCCCTATCGAGTCATTAGTTTTGGCTATCGCGTCATTAGGTCGCGGGGTGGAAGAGATTGCATAACGTGTTCAATTTGCGCTGACGCCTTGCGTTTGCGCGCAAGCATTTCTCTTCGTCGCTCCCTAAAATATTTTTGGAATGTAATCTTAGGAACGAGCTTGTTCACGCAAATAGCGATATAGCGGTCTGAATTTGAGCAGCGGCAGCGGTCACGAGCTCATTATAATTTGTATGACCTTGGGCCGCTGCCTTTAGGATGCATTCAGCGAGATACACCTTAACCGCCGCTGTCACATGCGCTGGGGGTACTCTCGTCATGACATCTTCAAGCGCATTTCTCATGTCTCGGATAAGTCGTGGTGTGAATTGCGGCATACATCACCCATTCACGACCTCGCTGGCCGGTCACCTGTATTTCACCATTGTGGTATCTAAGCGGTGACATTGCCGGCACTCAAACGTGCGCTTGTCATAACCGGGCTTCTCGTCAGGTTCGATCCATGCAAGCCGCATAGAAGAGCGACATTCCGGGCATGGCCTATCGGCGATCTGAGGAGCTGGCAGGAAATCAATTTCTGATCGCAACATACGCGCCTCCTTGTCAAAAGGCAGGCGTCGTCCCCTCTTTGAGGATTTCAGCTTGCGCGCATTGCTTTGCGACTGCACGTGAATTTTTTGTAATAGACGCGTCCAACTTTTGGAGTGTGCAGCGGATTAAACGCTGATGCACTTTCCAGAACATCGGTCTTGTCCACAATAGCAGGCGAAATGTCGCACCGGGTGCGACCCACGTGAACAAACTTTAATTTGTTCGAAGCTGCGGTCGAAAATAGGATCAGCGCCAGCTCTGATCTTCGAGCATGGCCCCCGATCTCAAAACAGCCCCCGTCCCCCTAAGAGGTCAGGGCCAATAAAAGAGCGACGCAGCTATAAGCCACGCTCAAGTCCAAGGGAGGAAGCGCGGCGGGGCCCCGGCGCGGACGGTTCTGATACCGTTCCGACTGGGGCCTTTTACTTAGATATTGTTCATCGCATGCAGCAATGTTCGCTTTGGGTCAAAAGCGGACTTTTTTTACATCAGGTTCCGAGACCGTTGTTGGACCTATGTCCAATCGATTGAGCAATCTAGCGCCGCAAAAATTATGGAAGCGAGCGCACCGCCGCGCACCGCAACATAAAAGGGTCCCCACGATGTCTGATAATCAAAGATGGGATGGTTTTGATCGCCGCCATTTCATGGTCACTGCTATCGGCGCATCTGCCGCACTCGCGGCAAACACTGATCCTGCAAATGTGCAGGCAGCCACGGCATCGCGAGGAACAATTTATACGGGAGACACGATTGACGGAAAGAAGGTCATCAGCGCGCTCAACATCGATGATCTCGAGCCCGGCAAGAAGCACCTGTTCTATTTTCAAGGCGTGCAGACGACCACGGGGCAAAACTGGCATGTGTCGACAATGGTTGCGAAGGGCGTGAAGCCGGGCAAGCGTGTGGCGCTCGTCAGCGGTGTGCACGGCGACGAGATCAGTCCGGTTCGCACGATACAGAGCGTCATGGAGCGCCTTAATTCGGCTGCAATGTCGGGCGCGGTGTTGGCCGTTCTCGACGTGTCACGCCCGGCCATGGAAGGCATGGCGCGCAGGTGGCCAAACTCGGGACGCGGCATCGATTTGATAGACCTCAATCGCGAATGGCCGGGCAATGAGAGTGGTCCCTCAGCGCCTTCCCGGCACGCCGGCATGCTGTTCAACAGGCTGCTCAAGCCGAATGCCGACTACGCGATCGACTTCCATACCTCGACGACCGGGATTGACATGACGGCGCTCCACATTGCGCGAATGGATCTGCCGGAAGTCCGCGTCATGGCCGAGCTGTTTCCTATTGATCAGATTTTTGATAACGCCGCATACCCCGGGATACTCGCAAATGCGTTCATCGATGCCGGCATTCCAGCATTCACACCGGAGATCGGCGCTTCGCGTATTTTGGATCACGACATGATCCCTCTCTTCGTGGAAGGGACGATGAATGTGCTCAAGCTTCACAAGATTATCGACGGTCCGATGGGGCGCACCGGCAGGGACACAGCCGTTTTTGTCGGCAACAGCATGCACCCTGTGTTCGCAACCCGTGGCGGGTTTGTTGAGTTTTTGGTGAAGCTGAATGACAAAGTCACAGCCGGGCAAAAGATCGCCGTTCAGCGCAATGCCTTTGGTGAAGTTATCGCCGAATATACCAGCGGGGTCAGCGGTGAGGTCGGGGCCTATCGCACAGACGCAACATCAGAACCGGGCAACATACTTGTGTCCATTCTTTACAACCGTCCACAACCTGACGGCATCGACCCGTTGGCTGAGTAATGTCCGCTTTGGGGGGTAAAGCGGACATGGCCCTTTGCGGAATTTCGCTTTCGCGGTCACTATTGGGTGTAAGGCAGACATGACTTTTTGCAGCGCACATGTCTGCTTTTGACTCAAAACGGGCTTCGGCTGGCTTTACTCTTACCCCCTTCCAGCGTGCCTGCGTAAGTGTGAACCAGCTCACATACGCATTGAAAAAAGCTCGGTATGATTAGAGAGTGCAGGCCCCAACAGCGACCATTTGCTGTTTGGTTGGCAGATCGGCCTAAGGAAACACCCTTTGCGGGGCCGACACCCTCTGTACAATCAATGAGCGACCATGAGTGATAAATTCTTTAAATTAAGCAATTCATTCATTATCGTGCTTATTCTTATTGCGCTGCTTCTTATCGCTATGTCGGTTTCATTTACTATCGTTGCCCATAGCTTTCTTATTAAAGAGGAGTTTCACAAAGCCGGGATCATTTCAAAATATATTCGCGATCGAGTCGAAGAGAGTAAAACCCAGGGATCCGGTCCTCTTTCAGCAATCATCTCCAACAGCGAAATCATAAACGCCTTTCGAGACCAGAACAGGGATAAGCTTATCGCATTAACCGATCCAATTTGGAAAAACCTAAAAGAAAAAGGTTTTACCCAATTTCAGTTTAATCTGGCTGAACCCAGGGTAGTTTTTCTCAGGCTGCATAATCCGGAACAGCATGGTGACGATTTTTCAAATTATCGCCCGGCACTTATGAAAACTATTCTCACGGGATTGCCCGTTGCCGGGCTTGAACAAGGTCATTCTGGATATGGTTTCAGATCAGTCGTTCCTGCAACCTGGAACGGAAGAGTGATCGGTGCCGTCGAATTAGGAGCTGATTTTGGGCCGGATTTCCTTGAATACATGAATCAGACATTTCCCGGAACATGGGGTATTTACAATCTTAAAAGAGGAGTGCGCTCAATTGACGATACACACCTAATCGCTTTTTTCGGCGACGGTAAGGATAAGTTTCCAAACCTTCCGTTGAGCGATGAAATCATGGAGAAAATGAAAATAGATGCGGACGCTGTGAGGATGGATTCAACTAAGGAGACAGTCACCACATATGTTCCGATAAGAAATTTCCAGGGAGATGTATCCGTTGTTATCAAGCATGAATACACTGCCACATTCTATGCGAAGCTCCGGCAGATGATTCTTAATTCAATCGTGATCGCATCGGTCGGACTTGCATTATCTTTATTTATTATTTTTATTCTTTATAGACAGATAACAGCACCACTCAAGAAGCTTGCCGTTGAGACAAAAAAAATTCAGAATTTCAATCTCGAAGAACCCATTAATATTAAAGCGCAGCTTTATGAAATACGTGCGCTAATAGATGCAACCCAACAAATGAAAATCGGATTACAATCATTCAGGAAATTCGTTCCTGCAGAAGTAGTCCGCCAGCTTATTCAAACCCATCAGGAGGCCAAGATACATGGCGAAAGGAGAGAGATTGCGATCATGTTTACGGATATCGCGAATTTCTCGACCATTTCTGAAAATTCCTCCCCCCGTGAGCTTACCGCACAGCTTTCAAATTATCTGGACGAATTGACAAAAATAATTATGGCTCATCAAGGTACCGTGGACAAATACATCGGCGATGCAATTATGGCCTTTTGGGGAGCACCAACTGAAATTTCCGACCATATCTTAAAAAGCTGTATTGCCGCGGTAGAATGCCGGAAAAAAACGCACGATCTGAATCGGCAATGGAAGCAAGATGGAAAATATGAATTTAAAACCAGGTTCGGGATCCATGCCGGGGATGTAATAGTCGGTAATATCGGCTCCGACCAACGTTTGAGCTACACTGCAATCGGCGATACGGTCAACATCGCAAATCGTCTTGAGGGTTTAAACAAGATTTATGGAACTGAAATTCTCATATCTGAAACTGTATATGATTCAGTTAAACAGGGGATGATTGCAAGGCGGCTTGATTCTGTTCTTGTAAAAGGAAGGAATGAGCCTCTAAATATATTTGAATTGATTGGGGAAAAGGATGATGTCTCTGCAAGCGATATGGCCTTTTACCATGATTTCGAAAAAGCAACGCAGGCATACCGGCAAAGGGAATGGGAGAATGCCGCTGCTCAATTTGAATCGCTGTTAAAAAGAAAATCCGGAGAGCGGCCTAGTGAACTTTTCCTAGAGCGTTGCCGCAATCGCAATAATCCGGACGACATTAGCGGTGCGGAGAGCCGACGTCTGTTGCACTAAAGCAGGCTTTCGGAGAACACTACATCTATGCTGGCGTAGGCACGTCGCTCGCGACTTCCGGAGGCGGCGTCTGTTTGTTATTGGCCACTGAGGCCTTGGAGTGGATTACCAACAAATCTGAAAAGTGGCTTCAGAAGCATCCAAAATCCAAGTTATCAATATGACCACCAAACGCCCACACACCTAATGCCAGGGTCATTAAAAGCCGTTCCACTCGCGATGCCGAATGTCCGCTATCGGGGGTAAAGCGGACATGCGCTGGTGCAGTGCAAATGTTGGCCCAAAGCGGACATTCCACTCCCGCTGCACGGAATGGCTCGGACGCTTTTAGGCCATCTTGTTCTTATGAGCCCAACGACTGCTGTGACAGCTGCCCCGGCGACGCCGCCGCCAACTGCCTGACCCAGGACTGGCTGATGTCTGCCTTTGCGGTAACAGCGGACATCAACTCGCCAGGCATTTCACAAAAGCTGTAGCACCATCGAAAGAAACAGCACCCCGATTATCGCCACAATCAAAAGCGTCACTTGTCCTTTGGCACTGAACGATGTGAGCCACGAAGCAAACAGCGGTTCGGGCTTCGGCGGTTCAGGCGGTTCGCGCTTCGGCGGCGGTTGGTTTTTCATGCTCGGTTACGATTGTCAGGGGCACCGTCTGATCAATTTCGGATGTTTACGTAAATGCAAAAACGACAAGCTGTAAGTAGCCGCTAACGGCCCCACTCTACATTACGACCATCGCGGCTTACTTGTCTGCAGAATGTCCGCTTTTGGCCCAAAGCGGACATGGCGTATTGCACTGCATGTGTCCGCTTTCGGGGGTAAAGCGGACATGCCCTTTTGCGTCGCACATGTCTGCTTCTGACCCAAAGCGGACATCCGACTAAGCAGAGCCGACCCCCTCCCGAGCGCTGGCATAAATTGCTACCATTGCGTGTCTGAGCGTCGGGGGCGACGATGCGGCGGCGCGAATTCATAAGCCTACTCGGGGGTCTAGCCGCTATTCCACTGACTGCACGCGCGCAACAGGCGGCGATGCCCGTGGTGGGTTGGCTCAATGCCGTAGCGGCCGACTTCGGTGAACCCAGGGCGGCAGCATTCCGCCGGGGTCTCCAGGAATCCGGCTATGTCGTCGGCCAGAACGTGGCGATCGAATATCGCTGGGCGGCGCAGCAGATCGATCGCCTGACCGCGTTTGCGGCGGATCTGGTTCAGCGTCGCGTGACCGTGATTGCCGCGGGCACGACTCCAGCTGCGGTCGCAGCACAAGCAGCAACCACGACGATCCCGATCGTTTTCGAGGTGGGGAGCGACCCGGTCCGGCTTGGCCTCGTCGCTAACTTGAACCGGCCGGGCGGCAATATCACGGGCGTGACGAGTTTAATCGTGGAGGTTGCGCCAAAGCGGTTGGAATTGCTGCATGAACTTCTGCCAACCCAGAAAGTTATGGCCCTCTTGCTCAACCCAGACGACCGCGCTTTGGCCCAAGCCCAAGCGCGCGAGGTGCTGTCGGCGGCTCGCAACCGCAAGCTAGAGCTACATGTCCTCAATGTCAGGAGCGAAGCTGACTTTGATGCAGCATTTGCAGACATAAAACGTTTGCAAGTGGGCGGGCTCGTGATCGGTCCGGGCTCGGTCATCGACCACGGCATCAATAAGCTGGCTTCCCTGACTGTTCGTCATGCAGTGCCCGCGATTTACCAGTTTCGAGACTTTCCCGCGGCTGGCGGTCTGATGAGCTACGGATCGGACGTATTGGAAAGCTACCGGTTGGCCGGCGTTCAAACTGCCAAAGTTCTCAAGGGCGAAAAGCCTGACGAATTGCCAGTCGTGCAGGCAACCAAGTTTGAATTGGTAATCAATCTTAAAACCGCTAGGGCGCTCGGCATTAGCGTGCCTCCGTCGATGCAAGCGCGCGCGGACGAGATGATCGAATGAGGCCGCGCTATGTCCGCTTTTGGCCCTTAGTGGACGTGCGCTCTTGTGCCGCACACATTTTCTTCTGACCCAAAGCGGATATGGGCAGGTGACCCCTTCCAGAACACTCGCGGAGGTTGATACGATGCGCGTGCTGAAGTCTCGGGGGGCGGCAGTGAAGTGGCGCGAGTTTTTCGGTGCGCGGCGGTCAGGCCGTGTTCGCTCTCCTCAGCATCTTGGTGCTCAGATTTTAAGGGGGAGAAGCACATGAACCGGCGTTACATCATCAACCTCTCTGCGCTTACGGCAGTGGGGCTTGCCCTGCTGCCAAGCAACGCTATCAGTCAGCAAAAGTCGCTCAAGGAGCAGCTCATCGGCACTTGGACGCTTGTGTCAGCAGCTCAAGTGACTAAGGAAGGCGTCAAATCGGACCGCTGGGGTCCGAACCCGAGGGGACGCGCAATATTCGAGGCGAATGGTCGTTACTCATTCATGATTTTTCGGACGGACGTGCCAAAGTTCGCTTCTAACAACATGAACCAAGTCACTGCAGAAGAAGCCAAAGCAGCGATACAAGGAATGACTGCCAACTATGGGACGTGGTCAATTGATGAAGCAACGAAGACCCTTACCACGAACATCGAGGGATCTTCGTCTCCGAATTTGAATGGGGGCACCCAGAAACGGATCATCAGCTCACTGTCAGCGGACGAGTTGAAATATACCAACCCTGCCTCGCAGATCGGGTCGGTTGACGATGTGGTATGGAAGCGAGCGAAGTAAGACATCCATGTCTACAATGAAGTGCTCGACTTTTGGTGGCCTTGGGGGATTCACATGAATAAAATTTGCGTGCTGGGCGTTTGTGCAGTTGCGTTGGTAACAATTCCTGCTTTTCCCAACACTGGTCTTGCGCAGGGAAAGCCGCTTAAAGATCAACTGGTCGGGACATGGATCTACGTTTCGAGCACAGGCAAGCGTGACGATGGCAGCACCGTGCCGCGACCGAGTTTGCAGGGCGCGGTAACCTACACCACCGACGGCCGCTTCCACTTCATAACGACGCGCACCGACACACCCAAGGTATCTTCAAGCGACCCCAGCCGGCCCACGCCTGAGGAGGCTATGTCCATTGCGTCAGGATCGGTCGCCTACACAGGCACGTATACGGTGGACGAAGTCACAAAAACGGTTCACGCGAATGTTGAAACGAGCACGTTTGCAAATCTTGTAGGCGCACCCAACCAGCGTCGCATTATCTCGTCCATCACCGCAGACGAAATGAAGTTCACGAACCCCCGCACGCCTGCCGGGGTGACACTCGAGTTCGTGTGGAAGCGGGCGAAGTAATCAGACCTTACCGCTGAATGTCCGCTTTTGGCCCAAAGCGGACATCACTAGTTGCAGCGCACATGTTCGCTTTCGGGGGTAAAGCGGACATCGGCGCGACATTGCCCAATGTCCGCTTTTGACCCATAGCGGACATGGTTGTTTCAAAAATCAGACCGCCAAATGGAAAGAAATCTTACTTGTTATCGACAAAACTCACCGGCGGCATGGAACGGCGATCGATCTCGAGGTGAAATATATCCGGACGGCCGTAGTGACCCGCCACATCCAGTGTTTTTCGTGATCTCCGCGCCGCTTCCACTTCGATGTCGGCGTACAAAACGCGTTTTTCATTATGGAGCGGTCCGGCTACCACACCTCCGAACGGTTTAATTACTACCGCATCGCCCGGATTTATCCATTCATCGTCTTTAAACAGCTTATCCCGTTCTGGAAACGACTCGGGTACATCCGACCCTTGCATGGCGGTCGCCGTACTTAGAACCCAGCATCCTCCCTCGCGGGCAATGTGATTCATGGAGGCGCACCAAGTGTCACCGCAATCCCACGTGGGCGCGACATAGATGTCAGGATTTTGCGCATACAGCGCAAAGCGCGACAGCGGCATGTAATTTTCCCAGCATATGAGGCACCCGATCCGGCCGACCGGTGTATCAACAACCCGCAGGCCGCTGGCATCACCAAATCCCCACACCATTCTTTCGGGGTTCGTTGGCATCAGTTTCCGGTGTCGATTTAGGATTGAGCCGTCCGATCCAATAACCACCACCGTGTTGAAGAGCGTTGTGCCGCTGAATTTTGAGTCAATCTCATTGAGTCCCATCACCACCACGAGGCCGTGCTTGGCGGCAGATTGGCAAATCGGATCGAGCCCGCCGGCAGCAATATCGACCGAATTTTTTCGTAATTCTGCGTGAATTTTGTTGCCTAGCGCCAGGTCTCCACCGGGACGAAGGCGCCATATCCAAGTGGGATAGCCCGGAAGGTAAGCCTCCGGAAACACAACGAGTTGCGCGCCCTCACTTCGGGCTTCAACAAGCGTCTGGATTGTCCGATCAATCGTAGACTTCAAATCGAGCAATACCGGCGGCTTTTGGCAAATGGCGACCCTCATGCTCATGACGATCCCCCTTCTTCACGTCAGCCTATGTCGATTGATGCCTGACTCAAGATCGCTAAGGCGTTCGGCCTAACTATTGCGTCAGGCCTAATCGCTTCCGCCGACGAGGTAATCGAATAACGACGTTCTTTACTGCGGTGCAGAATGGCTGCTTTTGGCCCGAAGCGAACATGAGGGCGGCCCGGACATTGGGCAAGGACTCCGTCGCCCTCGTAATCGCGGGCCGCCTTTCCTATTTGAAGATCTGAATCGCAAGCGGGCCAAGAGGATCTTTCCATGACGAAGAATGGCATCCACCACGTCACCGCCATTGCGGGTCCGGCCTCGCGCAATGTCGACTTCCACACCCGTGTGCTCGGCCTGCGGCTTGTGAAGAAGACCGTGAACTTCGACGATCCCAGCACCTACCACTTCTATTATGGGGACGAGACCGGCCAGCCTGGCACCATCCTGACCTTCTTCCCTTGGGAGCATGTGGCCCCGGGCCGGCTCGGCGTCGGCGAGATCCAAGAGACCGCCTTCCGCGTGCCGGAAGCCTCAATCGGCTACTGGATGCACCGGTTTGTTGAGAAAGGTGTGGTCCACGAGCCCGTCGAGAAGCGTTTCGGCGAGACGATACTCGCGTTCAAAGATCTGGACGGAATGCGCCTTGCTGTTGTCGCTGTGCCGGGCATTGGAAACGAGCCAGCGTGGAGTGGCGGCACAGTGCCGACGGAGCATGCGATCCGTGGCTTCCATAGTGTCGGCCTGCTCCTTCGCGATGCGGCTCCGACAGGAGCGATCCTAACGGATGTGCTCGGCTTCTCGGAGGTCGGCCGCGAAGATTCGAGGATCCGCTTCAAGGCGCAGGGGACGGAGGTCGGCGGTATCGTCGACATCCGCGTCGCCGGCGACTTTCCTCGTGGACAGCAGGGCGGCGGCTCGGTCCACCACATCGCGTTCCGCGCGCCCGATGACGAGGTCCAGTTGGCAATGATGCGCAAGCTGGCCGAGAACCATGGCATCCGTACAACTGACCAGAAGGACCGGAACTACTTCCGGTCGCTCTATTTCCGCGAGCCAGGCGGGGTGCTGTTCGAGATCGCCACCGACATCCCTGGATTTGCGATCGACGAACCGGTCGCTTCGCTCGGCCGCTCCCTGAAGCTACCGCCTCAGTACGAGCCGCAGCGCAAGGAGATCGAGGCGGTGCTGCCCGCCATCGCCGCGTAGATCAATCGCGATGAGGCCATCATGATTAGCACCACCGAACTCTCGCATCCGCACCGGTACGTGCCGGCGACCGCCCCCGACAAGTCACCCATCCTGCTCCTGCATGGCACCGGCGGCGACGAGAATGATCTCGTGCCGCTTGGGCAGACCGTCGCGCCCGGCGCCGCGCTCCTGTCACCGCGTGGCAAGGTGCTCGAAGGCGGAATGCCTCGTTTCTTCCGGCGTCTAGCTGAAGGGATATTCGACGAACAGGACGTACGCCGACGCGCCAACGAGCTGGCTGACTTCGTTCACGACGCGCGGAACGCGTACGGACTGACGGCCCCCATCGCGCTCGGGTTCTCTAACGGAGCCAATATCGCCGCCGCCGTGCTTTTGCTTCGGCCTGAGGCACTCGCCGGTTCCGTCCTGCTCCGGGCCATGGTGCCGCTCATGGACCCGCCGCAGGTCGACCTGCACGACAAGCCCATCCTGATCCTGTCCGGCTCCGATGACAGCATTATCCCGGCTGAGAACGCCGCGCGCCTCGAGTCGATCCTCAAGGATGCGGGAGGCGCCGTCGATCACCGGACCCTGCCGGCCGGTCATGGCCTCACCCAGGCAGATGTCACCATCGCCAAGGCGTGGTTTGCCCAGCGCTGATTGGGCTGCCGAACTGGCCCCAAATCACTTTTTGAGAAGCAGCTTACTTGCACCGACGAATAAACTCGATTTTCGAACGAAGGCGGCTCACTTGTTGACCCCCCTGCCTGTTACCGGAATTTGAACTCGCGTAAGGTCGGGTTGCAAAGATCCCTGTTTACGCAAGGCCGATCCATGCCAATCGGATTGGCTGTCGCATTTGATGTCGCTTTCGGGGGCAAAGCGGACATCGCCTTTTGCAATGCACATGTCCGCTTATGACCCAAAGCGGACACGGCCCTGCGCATCGCGGGTTGGCGTCATCACGCAAAACTGAAGTTCTGTAAATCAATGCGCCGCGATGAGCCGGACGAGGACTTCTCCGTGCGAGTTCACGTTGCGATGACGTAATGTGACAGTGGTATCGAGGAGATTGCGCAGGCGACTGAAGTTCCGATAGAAACAGTAATGTCGTGAATCGCTCGCCACCCGCTGATCGCGATCCTCAAAAACGAACAATAAACCAAGTTTGTCAGCTGACTCCACCGGCTAAATACCGAGCGCGCCTAAGAGGCGCTGTGCCACCTGGGGATCATCGAGATAGCCTACTATACCATGACGATTGCCAGTTGAGTTTTTCACTGCGGCATAATTTTCAATTTCTGGGGTGACCGGAAAGTTGGCCCGGTCGAGCGGATGCAAAGCTACAATGTCGCGAGGATCAAACGCATTGAACCATTCCTTCACTGGCAAGGGATATTGTAGTGGTCGAAATCGGTCGCGGATGGCCCGTATCCCAAGCGGACAGCCGACAGTTAAATACAGGGGTATACGGAGCGACCGGCGATCGGATCGCAGAACGCTGTAACCGACGACCGACCCTAAGGAATGACCAACCATCACAGTTGGCTCCTCAGTCAACGAGTTCGCAACAATCCAGTTAATCTCCTCGCGAACATCAGCGCGAGTGGTATAGAGGAAAACGTCACGGCTAAAGCTCTCGACGGCGGTTCTAGTGATCCCTCCACCGTACTTGTCGAGCGCGCGCAAGGTTGCCTGTACCCATTCCCAATTGAGCGGACCTTTCGGATCGGTATTAGCACCGTATTCGGCATCTACTTGCGCGTCAGTGACACCACTGCCTTTGCGAAAAGCTTCGGCGCATTCGGCCTGGAAAGCCAGAAACTCGTCGTCGACCTTGCTACCCCTTACCTGGATCTCCGAGGTCAACGGAATGTTGTAATTCCGAATAAATCTATCAAGCGCATCGCCATAATATGGAAAGGCCACGTCTATTGTGTCAGGGAGTACGCGCCCAATCTTCTCTGCACCGCGACGAAGAGCGTTTAGCCAATTGGACTTTAGCTCGGTAGGATCAAGACGTTGCTGACGTCGTCCATGGACCAAAACTAAGCGAAGTGGACCGCTAGCGCCCATAGCCGCCGAAATGGTCACCGTCGCAACCGATGCTGTCACGCCCGTCAGCAATGAACGTCTATCAAGCATGTAGCGAGTGTCCCATGAACCCATTGCAGATTTTCTGATTCGCGCCGATGACAGCTCGGCCGGTCATGCCGATCTGACTCGATGACCTTGCGGGTTATTCCTGGAAGGCTGGCGGTACTCGATGGCGATATTCTTTCCAGCGAGCTCGCAAAAAAGGCCTGGTGTTTTTCGCGCACTCGTGTCGCCCCCGCTTGCTAATTGATGGTCCACAAAGTGCCGCGGGAACAGTTGACACTCCAAGAAACGAAGCCGCCCTGATCTCCACTCGGACCAAAGTAGGTAAGACATCCCCCTCCACGTCCTCCTTGCGTGTGAAGGGTTACCGTTTGTCCTGTTTTTATGGATTCATTGATCTGAAGTGCCAGGTCACCGACTGTATGCTCCAACGCTTGGGCTTTTTGATTGAGCGCATCCATTTTTTGCAAAAGGCAGTCGGTATTGCAGACGTTAGTCGCACCTTGCGCTTTAGCAGCGAAATAGAACTCGCAAACCACAGCGAGGCCGTAGGCGACGCAAGCTAAAGCAAGCGTAAGTGGAGCGGCAAATTTCTTCATAGCATGAGCCCTATTGCGGACCGGTGCGGTGATTTGCAAAGGGTTGTGTCACCCTCAATTAGGCGCAGATCGGAATTGCCGATCTGTCAGTGGGAAGACTGCAAACCTCTTGCGATTATTCCCAGCGGCCAATGATCGCCACCGCATTCCGGGTCACGTTTTCTTGAGCGCGGATTGGAGGTCCTTGCAGCGTGGACGACACTTCACACTTCGCGTTCGGTTCGGTGAAAGAACCGTGTCCCTGCCTGGGCGGTCCTACTTCTCGATCAGATGATATAACTCTGCCAGAGCCACCTCGCGGCTTTTGCTTGGGCTTCGGCCTTGCCGAAGGGCAGGTGATAGTCAGCTGGTACCGTCAACTCATTCCAGTTTTGGGGGCGACAACATTCCGCGATCCGCGCTGCAATATCGACCCGGCTGGTCCAATTCAGGATGGTTTTTGACACGGGTGCCTCCAATCTTGGAGTTGCTCAGTCCAATTGATCAAGCGGGGCATTCAGAGAGGCCCGTGCAGGACCCAAGGGTAAAGTTCGCAGCTATTTCTTTCCCTCCTGCCGTTTCCAGTGACTCATCCGATATTTCGTAATTGAGGAACCATTCGTCGTCGAAATTGCTAGAAAGCTTCGTCATGTTGCTTCTCCTGTGGCTTGGAAAGTGTACGTGGAGGAGACTGCAAGACGGCCTGCGCTATTCCCAACGACGCTTCACTTCTGGGTAACGGGATTGCGATGGCCGCGCGGGAATAAATCTCGTTTAGTGCCGTTGTTGGTCGCCCCGCCACGGCGAATAGCCAACAAGCTTTGTCGCTGTAACTGGTGCCTGTGTTCGGGGAGGATAGCGAACGCGACTACAAGGGACGCTGAACCAATGCAGCGATGCAAGACTGTGGCCGGTCGGAGGAAAAACTTGGCTTATTGTTCGCTTGTGAGGACCATAGTCAGCCGCTGGCGAGCGCGCGCGAGCCTTGACATTACTGTTCCAATCGGCACTTCAGTCGCCTGAGCGATTTCGCGATAATCGAGGCCCTCGATGTCCCGCAGCACAAGCGTCTCTCGAAACGCGGTGGGTAGTGCCGCAATTGCCGCGCGAAGCTGATCGGCGTCGGCCTTTCCTATGAGGGCTGCTTCCGGATTTTCGCCATCTCTATCACCTGGATTGGCTTGCTCGAGTTCGACCGCCTCGAGATCCTCAACGGTAACGACAGCTGTCGGACGATTCTTGCGGAGCCACGAGTAGGCGCTATTCCGGACAATGCTCAACACCCAGGAGCGCGCACTGCCACCAGCGTAATTTCGAATGGCGCGGAAGGCCCGCATTGATGCATCCTGCACCACATCCTCGGCGTCGGTGCGATTGCCGGTTAGCCAGTGAGCGAGCCGATAGGCTTCATTGAGGTGCGGCATGACAACGCTTCGGAAGCGTGCGTTGTCATCGAGCCCGCTCAACGAGTCCGGAGCATTAGAAGCGACCAACCGCATTGGTGGCCTTTCAGCTTCAATTGACCGGGTCTTGGTCTGCAGAGAAATTACCGACATGGCGCCAGCTCCCGATCGTTACAATTCGGTTTTGCTGGTGCGGAACAATCGAGCGAAATCCTCCAGCTGCTTCGCTTCGAGGTCGGAGACCGCCCAGTAGCTCACGCCATTCTCGACCCACCGGACCACGTTGTAGCCATTCACGGTGCGCGGGCTCTTATCGAGTTCGAAGCGGCTTTCCGTCGGCATTGCGGTGAGGCTGATAAGGTGTTTGGCACGGCGATACACCAATGTCGAGACAGGTGTTTGGGCAACTACGTCGACCCGTCCACCAATCAGCGTGAAATCGTCCTTGGCGAGGTCGACGACCCGCGGCGAACTTGTGATGCGGCCATTGAACCACGGCTTGACCGTATGCCGGTCCGTCGAGATGACATCGACCGCCTCCGGCGCCATCAGAGCGCGGATGTGGTCGGAGACGAGCGCGTCTGCAATCATCGTCGGCTGTTGTTGGCCCCCGACCGTCAGCCACGTCGCAGAGCTGCTGACAAATGCGGTCAAGGCGATTGATGCCGCAAGTGCGCGCCATGTTGGCCACACGCGCTCTCGCTTCAAACCACCGACCGATGACTCAATTTTGGCGCGCAGTCCGAGCGGCGCCTCCTCGCGCGGCAGCAGTCTACGAATTGATTGCTGCAAAGCCTTGATGCGTTCGGCTTCGCTGGCTATCGCGGGCTCCTGGTCTATCTGTTGTGTGACGCTCAGCGCGTTAGCGGGATCGAGCTCACCGTCGAGATAGGCATTCACCAGCAGTACTGATTTATCGTCTGAACGGGTCATAGTTGCTTCCTAGGGCGTCTGCGTCTTTATGTGGCGTGAGGCTTTTTCCCATTAACTTACAACGGCATAGGGGTGCCAAAGCTGATAATCAGCTCGGGTTCCTCACTTTACAGACTCGGTTACCCTTCGATTCATTCCCGAAAGAGCACATTTTTTTATTATCTCAATTCTCCTCGAGGTCCCTTTGAATGACCGTCCGAGCCGCATGGACATGCGATGCGCCGAGCCGTTCCGCTGCTGCAACAAACTCTGCATCGGAGATATACGCCCACGTCCACGCGTGAAGAATCTCTAGCCAGTTCATTGGTCGTAACCTTTCGTGGCTCCGCTACATCGTTAGAACAGCCGGATTTCCGGCAGGCAAACCAGAAACAGGGCAGGCCAAAGCGCACCCTGTTTTTTCATCAGCTCAAAAGGTGCGAAGTAGTTCATTGTAACCCAAGCTTCCACCGCCGGTGGCTGCTGGACTGTTCGAATTGAAGGCCGCGTCATGTCCCGGAGCCATGGCGAAAGAATGCAGCCCACTCCGGCGGACCGCGGCTACGACGTTCTCAGGAACGGTCGATTTGTGTGAGAACGACAGTACGTTGCCGGTCCCGTTGTCAGGATCGAACGACTGTGCAAATGCCGGCGTTGCGAAGGCGGTCAGCACCGCGATGGTAGTTAGAAATTTCTTCATAACATTTCTCCTGTGGTTGAGACTTAGAATTTTCGAGAGGGTTTACACACAGGAGGAGACTGCAGAACGTCAAAGATATTCCTTGCGGTCGTTGGCCGCCGTTTTTTGCACGACGGCTTTATGAAGCGAGTTTGAGAAGCCTTTCCGAAAATAAATAATGTCGAGTGCCATGAACCGTTGATTCAAATCGAAAAGCGCGACGGCACGCCCACAAATCTGATCAGCGTCGGTGACATCTTTGTGATGCTACTTTGCGCGGGAATAAGTCGCCGTAACGAACAGTCTCCATCTGCGTAAACGCAATTCGATGCAGGAGACTTCAACATGTCGGAACGTTGTGGGAGCTTGTGTCGCCGCACGATGCACGCCCGTACAGAGTCGAGTGAAAACATGATCAAAACGACATCGCCAAAGAATCTTGTAGTTGCAATTATTGTAGCTTTCATTTTCTCGGTGGCGACACCGGCCTGGGCGGCCGATGCAACAGCAGTCAAGATCGCGAACTTCACCTTCGGACCTCAAGAATTGAAGGTGAAAGCGGGCACAACGGTCACTTGGACCAACGAGGACGACATGCCACACACAGTGGTGTCGCCCAATAATTTCCGGTCCAAAGTGCTCGATGCCGAAGGCACCTACTCGTTCACGTTCACGACACCGGGCGCCTATAAGTACTTTTGTTCACTGCATCCGCACATGACCGGGACGATCGTCGTTGAAGCGGCGACGGGGAGCATCACAACGCAATAAGGATGTCCACGATGCGTAAAGTACTAACCCGCACATCGAATAGAGGGCGTAAATGAGTGCTCTTATGTATCGAGAGTGTTGCTTGCGGCGCAGGAGCCAAGATTCAGCTTCAATGCGGCGGCTCGTCGATGGCTCTGGCTCAGGACCTCTCTTTTGGACCCGTATCGGCCCGAGCGCCACTACATGCAAGGCCCCGGTCCGAAAAGCCGAGACAAGCTTGCGCGCTGCTCCCAGTACTAGAACCGCTCTGGTTTCATTGAGTTCTTGGATACCAGCACACCGCAATACAAATCAGGAGTACCGGCCATGTTTGCAGTTTCCAGAAGCAAGTTCGCCGCAATGTTAATCGCGTGCGGTCTTCTCGCAACGTCTTCTGCAGGCGTCCATGCTCAGCCGTCTGCCGATGACACGAGTCTCGCCACAGCCTTGCGCTCTGGCGGACTAGTAATCCTCGTCCGGCACGGCGCGACATTTGCCGATCAAGCTGACACCGATCCGTTTAATCTCGACAACATTTCCGCGCAACGCAATCTCAACGAGAATGGCATGGCGCTAGCGCGAGCCTTTGGCGCGGCGCTGCGTCAAGCCGCGGTTCCGGTCGGCAAGGTCTATACCAGCAAGTTTAATCGTGCCTACGAAACCGCGACGATTGCTGGTTTCACAGACATCGAGAAGACTTCCGATCTGACCGAGGGCGGGCTCGTGGTGTCACCCAACGAGAACAATCGCCGCGCGGAGGCGCTTCGCAAGTTGCTGGCGATAGCCCCAAAACCTGGCACTAACACCATTCTCATTACCCACAAGCCGAACATTCTCGATGCATTGGGCAAGGATTGGTTTGATGTGAAGGAGGGCGAGGCGTCGATTTTCCGCCCCGAAAACGGCAAGTATGTCTTGGTCGTACGACTGCAGATGGCGGATTGGCCGCGGGTTGCGGCGGCGACAAAGCAGTAACCCGTCAGTCTTCCTGTTGGACAACAGTCGAAACCAAGAATCGCATAATTCGTTTTTGGCCCTCAGCGGACATCGGTTAGTGCTTCACATGTCCGCTATTGGCCCAAAGCGGACATCCGTAGTTGCGCCGCACATGTCCGCTTTCGGGGGGGGTAAAGCGGACATGGCTTTTGCGCCGCATATGTCCGCTTGTGACCCAAGCGGACAAGACCGATAAGTGCTCTCAATCGGTCTTCATATTTATCGCGTGACAGGAGTTGCATTGGTCGCGCAATTGTTTGATCAGAAGTCTGAAATCGGCGGCGTGTTTGGCGCGACTGGCATTCCAGGCGACTTTTGAAGCTTCAGCGGCGCGCTTATAGAAATCCGTAAAATTCGTCCACACCTCGGGCGAGGCAAATGTGTCGGTGGCGGGGTCGCGATCAACGCCCGGCTTCCATTGATTGGTGGTCGGTGGGAACATGTGCGGAAACACCATCAACATTGTCGAGATCGTTTCCGCATGTTCCTGAGCATCGGCTAATTCGAGCTTCCCTTCCGGCGCCAGCATAGTCTCGATTTCATCCATGTTCATATCGATGGCGCCCATTAAGATTTTGCGGGCGAAAATCGTATCTTTGGCTGGTGGCGATTCCTGGGCGGGTGCAGGACGCGTGGTCAATCCGACTATCATTACCGCGATGGCAAACACTGCTGCGACAGCCCGTGACATCTCAAAGCGAAAATTCATGGCGCGAAACCCTAGAACCTATTCGAGTCCGGGCTTTTCCTGTTCGCGGATGTTGGCGGTAAATACTTCGCCGGTTGCGAGGACAGTCATTTTTTTTAAGGCGCCACCCTTTTTCTCAGTGTCGCGTAGCGGACTAAAAACAACCTCGACTTTGTCGCCGGCTTTCACCGCGTCTCGGCGCCACCCACCGGCGCGGACCAAATTGCCCGGACTGGTCATTTCCATTAGCCAATCGGCTGGCGTATCTCCCTCGTTGAGCGAACCATTGACCGTGAGGGTGACGTGCGGATTGACCCAGCGCAATTCCACCACGGTGCCTGTAATTGTCATCGTCTTGGAATGGTCGAACATAGTCGTCGAGTGATGCGCCGCGACGGAAGAAATTCCATTAATAAGAACAAAAAACGCGGCAATAGTGCAGGAAAAACGGGTGAACTGTCCCATGAGGCCCTTCCATTGATTCATGATTGCCGGTTCATTTTGCCGGAACGGAAACAGTGTTGCCCCAGGCAGATTTCTCCACGGGGACAAAAACGTGATCGCCCTCTGCATTGACTCGCTCGGCCAAATCGCCCTGGACACATACGCCCTCCACGATATCGAACTTGCGCGCGCGTTGGCGGAAGAAGATGCGCGTTGTTTTCCATGGCTTCGTCAGAATCTTCGGGGCGAAAATTTCAAGATCGACATGGAGTATATCCTTGTCGGCGAGGTGGATTCGCTCAATCGTTCGCATGTCACCATTGTTGGGCACGCCAGCGGCTTCGCTGATGGCGAGAGGTACTTCTGGAAGAATGTCCACCGTGTCGACTACGAGTGTTTCGCCCTCCCAGTGTCCGATCGAATGTCCGTGGAAAGTTGGATCCGAAACATCAGGATGGGCGCGGCCGTCTGTATAGATACGACGTATTCGGTTGCCATCGGATTCACCGAGCATGGTGACGCGACCCGGCGTAAACAGAATCTCCATTGCATTATGGGTGACTAGCATCCAGGACGGGTGCGCCTCGGGCAGACAATTCGAGAAAATGAGGCGGGGCCGTCCAGCCTTCTCCTCGGCAAACATGGCCTCGATCTTCTTGGCGGCTACTTCATTCCAGGGTGGCGGATTGGTCTTAACCTGCGCATCCTGGTCGGTGATCTTCGGGTTCCAGACCCCGCTCCAATCCGGAAGTTTGGCCAGGTCTGCCCAATCTTGCGCTGTGGGCGGCGGATTAATAACCGATGGCGTTTTCTTTGGCGCCTGCGCCGACGTTTGCGATGCTACTGAAGCTGCAATAATAAAAACAAAAAAGGATTTGCGAATGGTCGGCGAGCAGATTTTCATGGGCTACTCTCCCGCGAGATACGATCCGACGTCGCGCCAAAAGTAGCGCCGATTCAATGCATTGTGAAGCCGATCCCGCGGCCAAACGCGACTACCGCTATCCACACAAGCAACGATACCGCGGCGGCGACCTTGGCTGGCCACGGCGTCTGCTGGGTGACATCCCAATGCGCGATATTACCAACGCCGATGAGATGAAAGACCGCCATGTTGAGGCCTGCCAACAAAAGCAAGACGAGCTTTCCCCGGAAAAAAAATTATGGGCGTAATTCACCGCGTCAGAGGCAAACATTAATGAGCCGGTGATTGCTGCGACTACAAATGCGCCCCAAGTAAACGGCAGCACGTCTTGCATGAGGCGGCGGGCTGAGCGGTCGAGCGATGCTACGCCAAGCAAACGCAGGTCGACGATCGAGATCGTGCCAACCACGAGCACGATCGCTAGTACATGGACGGATTCGATCCAAGGGAACAGGATTTCGTTTTCGCTGATGGCTTTAGCGACGGGCGTCGCCTGCAACCACCCGAAAGTGCGATCAAACTCCACTCGAAGGCCTCCCGTACTTCAGCATGGTGTCGATTGATTCAATTGACTAGGCGTAATAGGCAATCCATCGGCCTGCAAAGATGATCGCGGACCAGAGCAACATAGAAACGAC
>Ga0306925_10000524_pt1 | contig 27676 bp, 23 predicted proteins | sample flu12Cox44000176_FD_203755 | JGI IMG/M metagenome (GOLD analysis project Ga0306925, IMG submission 203755) | Lab enrichment of tropical soil microbial communities from Luquillo Experimental Forest, Puerto Rico - flux8day.12C.oxic.44.000.176 (v2)... | ecosystem: Environmental > Terrestrial >... | reverse complement strand
GCCCGTCGTCGCCGGCGTCTGGTCGATGCATAACTTCCTGAAGAAACCGATGCTAAGGATCTCCGCTGAGCGCTTCCCCTTAACCTATCCTCCCGGTGCAACCCACCCGTTAGCCACCAACTCCAGTGGCGTGCACTTTCTCTCGCCCGGTGACTTTGCTCTGATCTACGGAATCAATCCCGTCTATCAGGCGGGCATTAACGGAAACGGGGTCAACATCTCGGTCATTGGCCGATCAAATTTCAATATTTCTGACGTTTCGACCTTCCATGGCATCTTCTCGCTCCCCTTCGTCGGAGTGAACACCATCCTGAATGGTCCTGACCCCGGGGATCTCGGCCGTGATGAAGAGGCCGAGGCGGTGCTCGACGTCACCTGGTCAGGCGCCGTCGCGCCCAATGCCCAGGTTGCCTTTATTCTCTCCGCATCCACCAACACCACGGACGGCGTCGACCTTTCAGAGCTTTATGCGATTGATAACAACCAGGGCGACATCCTGACAGAAAGCTTTAGCTCTTGTGAGGCCCACGCTTCGAGCGCAGAGGTGGCAGCCGTCAGCTCGCTGGCAGAGCAGGCGGCGGCGCAGGGCATGACTTACTTCGTTTCTTCCGGAGACACCGGTTCAGCTGGCTGCGACAACCTCAGCGAGACCACTGCGACCGGCCCCGTGTCGGTGAACGTGCTCGCGTCGACCCCATTTAATGTTGCGGTTGGCGGCACCATTTTCAATGAAGGAATCCGGCCCTCGTCTTACTGGAGCGCAAACACCAACACTTTCATAACCGCCTTGAAATACATCCCTGAGAATGTTTGGAACGAAAGCTGTGCTTCGTCTAGGTGTGGAAAGAACGCCAATATCGCGGCGGGCGGCGGCGGTCCCAGTTCTGTGGTGTCCAAGCCAACATGGCAATCCGGCCAAAATCTTCACATCCCTGCAGACGGTTTTCGCGACGTTCCCGACGTCTCTCTCAGCGCGGCCCTGCACGATCCGTACCTGCTTTGCCTGGCTGGCTCTTGCGGGCAGAATTTTCTGGTCGGGATTGCGGGCACCTCCGCCTCGGCGCCTTCCTTTGCCGGAATCATGGCCCTCGTCGAGCAGAAAGTCGGCGGGCGCGTCGGCCTTGCAAACTACGTTCTCTATCACCTGGCCAATGCGGAAACCCTCTCACAATGCAATGCCTCCAGCACTTCCGGTTCGCCCGCCAGCACGTGCGTATTCAACGACGTGACCGTCGGCAACAATGCGGTGCCGGGCGAGTCCAGCTATGGAGGCGCCAGCCCGCAATTCACCGCTGCAGTCGGCTATGACCTAGCCACCGGTCTCGGTTCCGTGCAGGTCAACAATCTCGTGAACTCCTGGGCCTCGGTGACTTTCGCCACCTCCTCTACCACTTTGACGCTCACCCCCACCCCAACCACCGTCCTCCACGGCACCGCCGTGCAAGCCAACGTCACCGTGTCCCCAAGCAGCGGCTCGGCCAAGCCCACAGGTCTGGTGAGCCTCATTGCTACGCCGACTGGCCTCAGTTCCAACGGAGTGGCGACGTTTTCGCTATCCAACGGAAGCGCGAGTGGCGTAACCCACGTTCTGCCGGGGGGACAGAATTACGCCGTGCGCGCCCACTACCCGGGCGACCTCACCTTCGCGCCCAGCGACTCTCCCATGATGCTTGTGACCGTGAACCCCGAACCCAGCACGACCAGCGTCAGCGTGCTCACCATCGATTCCAAAGGCAGCCCCGTTCCCTTCACCTCGGGGCCTTACGGCAGCTTTGTCTACCTGCGTGCAGACGTGGCCGGGCAGTCGGGTTTCGGCTACCCCAGTGGCTCAATCCAGTTCGCCGATAGCGCCACTCCCTTGGGCGGTGTTTACGTTCTCAACAGCCAAGGCAACACGGCCACGCCGAATGGTTACCCCTTCCTCGCTGCCGGAGCGCATTCGATCGGAGCCAGCTACAACGGCGACGCAAGCTTCCAGCCAAGCGCCTCGACCACGCCTGTAAGTGTGACCATCACGAAAGCCAGCACCACGGCTTCTCTAACGTCCGCTGCCACAGCGGTCCCGTCCGGCAGCACGGTCATGCTCACCGCCACGGTGGATACTTCCAGCAGAGGCAATGCCCCCTCGGGCAATGTGGTCTTTTCTAACGGAGGCACCCCCCTTCCCGGGAATGCACCGCTAGCCTCCTCCACGAACACCACGACGGGATTCGCGCAGGGAATCGCTACTTACCAGGCCTCCTTGCCAAACGGACAAGACAGCGTCACCGCACAGTACGCCGACGACGCAAACTACACAGGATCGACGTCTTCTGCCGTCAACATCACCGTTGCCCCCGACTTTTCTCTCGCTTTCACTGGAACCACCGGCAACGTTATGACTATTTCCGCTCCCGGCGCGTCCGGAACTCTTACGCTCGCGGTCTCGGGCCAAAACTACACCGGCACCGTGAACTTCTCACGGACCGCTTGTAAAGGTCTTCCTTTAGGTGCCTCCTGCAGCTTCAATCCTCCTACCGTCACTGGAACCGGCTCGGCCACACTCACCGTGATGACGGTTGCTTCTCACGTTGCGCTACGCCGCGCAACCCACGCGCGCACGTTTTGGTTCGCGAACGGTGGACTTTGCTTAGCTGGAGTCTTCTTGCTCGGCGCAGCGCCTCGCAGGCGGCGCATCTCGTGTGCTGCCAGCCTGATCCTGTCAGCTTTGCTGCTGACGCTGACCGCGTGCGGTGGGAGTGGCAGTGGCGGAGGGGGTGGAACCACCATCGGCACTCCGCCGGGAACCTACATCGTGGCCGTGACCGGTGCGGATGCGAACTTCAGCCATCCAGTCACTTTTACCTTGAATATTCTGTAATCCGAACGAAAGCGTGGCTCGTTGGTGCGACTCCGGAATCGCCCGCGGCACGCGTTCTAGATCCTCGTATTGTGAATCGGCAGCCGGACCCGGAAACAGGTGTATCCCGGTCGCGACACTACGCTGACGTTACCGCGATGCTTGCGCACGATGCGGTAGACCGTGTCCAGCCCCAGGCCAGTGCCTTCTCCCATTGGTTTGGTCGTGAAAAAAGGATCGAAGATCTTGGTCTGGATCTCGGGCGGAATTCCCGTCCCGTTGTCCACGAACTCCGCCAGAACGTCGTCTCCTTCGCGCATCGTCCGGATCCGCAACTCGCCCTTACCCTTCATCGCATCGGCCGCGTTGTCGATCAGGTTCGTCCACACCTGGTTCAGTTCGCTGCCAAACGAATTGATCCGCGGCAGGTTGGGATCGTAGTTCTTGACCACGGTGATCCCGTGCTTGAGTTTGTGATTGAGCATGATGAGCGTGCTGTCGATTCCCCTGGCAATGTCCACTTCCTGCCGTGGCGCCTCGTCCATGAAGGAATATTCTTTGATCGCTTTCACCAGCTCTGAAATCCGGCAGGAGCTGTGCTCGATGTCGGTCAGCAGCCGCTCGATCTCCAGGGTCGCACCGAAGCGGCGGATCACCGCTCCCATCACCGGCGTCGAGAATTTTTGTTTCAAACGCTCCAGATGCTCAATCCGCACTCCCGCTTCGGCTAGCACGGGGGCCACCTCCCAGCCGTCCCGAACTCCGTTGTCCTCCAGCCACCCTTGCAGTTGCGATTGCACATCGCTGAGGTCCAGCGCATTCATGGTCGGCGCCTGTGCCTGCCATTCTCTCGCTTTGGCCTCGATCATTCGCAGCGTCGCCCGAGACTCAGGCGGTAGATTCTGCTGGTCGATTTCGAGACTCGCTTGCTCCCGCCTGTCGAAAGTCGCCCGGAGCGTGTTCGCCGCTCTCGATGCTGCTGCCGACGGATTGTTGAGCTCGTGCGCCAGCCCGGCCGAAAGTTTCCCGAGCGACGCCAGTTTCTCCCGCGCCAGGTCCAGCTTGGTCACCTCGCGCACCCGGTCGGAAAGAATCCCCACCAGCTTGGGACCCAATGCCGGGATGCGGTTCAGCATTTCAGGGAACAGCGATTTCGGAATCCGCGCGACTCGCAGAGGGCTGACAGCCCGCGCCGTGATGGTAAAGTGCGTTAACCGCGAGAAGGGCAGCATCCCGGTAATCTGCCCGGCCCGCGCCGTATAGATCGGAGCATCCGGCCCCAGGCTCTCCCGCCGCCCATCGGTTTCGCCTTCCAGATAGATGATCATGTAGTCGGCGGGGTCATTCTCCTTAACCACCACATCCCCAGGCTGCGCCGTCAGAACTTCCGAGTGGTCGGCCAGCCATTGCAGCTCGTCGTCTGCCAGGTCGGAGAGAATGGGGACAGTCTTCAATTCTTTGGTCAGTTCTGTATTCATTCTGGAGATGAGATTCTTCCTCGAATCCCGGAGATTCGCAAATTCCGGGCAGCGCCGGCGTCCCGCCGACTGTCCGGAGCGCGTCTCGCGCTCAGATTTCGGCCCTACAAACTCTCGTCCCGGTTGTCCGCGATCATGCGTTTCGCTGCGTCCTCCGCGGGTTTCTCAGCGCCCCGCGTTTCAAGCTTCCCGCCCTATGAGATAATTTTTGTTTGACCACACCGCAAAGGAAGCCCTATGGCGCACGAAGTTTTCTGCATAAAGTTGAAAAAGCAGTTGCCCGGCCTCGATGAGCCCCCCTTCGACACCGAGCTCGGCCAGAAAATCTACGAGAACGTCTCCCAGGAAGCCTGGCGCCAGTGGACCGAGTTCTGCAAGATGATCCTCAACGAGTACCGCTTGAACCCGGCCCGGCGCGAAGATCAGGAAGTCATCGTCCGTCACATGGAGCAGTTTTTCTTCGGAGACGGCGCGGTCGCGCCCAAGGAATACGTTCCACCGACACACTGAACAGCCCACCCGGGCTACAGGTTCTGACAAGAGAAAAGGCTTGGCCTCAGCCGAGCCCTTTATTCGCTGCCGACAGGTTAGCGGCGCCCCGCCCCGACCTTCCCGGGTCTCAACCGATGCCGGCTAACGAATATCCAATCGTGGCGTCCAAGCGGTTGCATGACCGGCCTCTTGGGCCTTCTTTCTTTTCGGATGCTTGGGGCAACACCTCACAGACGTTAAGGAGAAAAGGAATGCCTCGCTGTCTCTGCATTGCATCCTGGTTGTGTACTGCCCTCATCATCACCGCACCCGTCGCGGCCCAGAATCAGGACCAACCCAAGCTCGTCAAGATCAACGATTCGATCTTCATGGCCCCGGTTTCCGGCAACGTCTACCTGGTCAACACGCCGGACGGAAGCGTGATCATCGACACAGCCGCTGCGGCCACGGCCCCGGACGCCAAGAAACTCCTCTCCCCCGAAGTCCGCGGCCCCGTGAAATACATCATCCTGACGCACGGCCATGCCGATCACATCGGGGGCATTTCCCTCTGGAAGGAACTCGGGACCCAGATCATCGCGCAACGAAATTACTTTGAGTTCGTAAACTACGTCGTCAGGCTCGAAGGATTCTTCACACCACGCAACGCCATTGCCTTTCGCCGCCAGACCCACGAAGTCGGCCCCTGGCCCGGAAACTTCGGTGCACACATCGACCCCTCGACCTTCTTCGACGAAAAATACGAATTCACCTTGGGAGGAATCCAGTTCCAGCTATTCAGCACGCCCGGTGAAACCCCCGACCACCTTACCGTCTGGATCCCCGCTTACAAGGTTGCCTTTATAGGCGACAACTATGCCGGCGTCGGCGTACCGGAGCCCATGTCGTTTCCCAATATCTACGCTATCCGAGGAACCAAGCCTCGCTGGGCCCTCGACTGGATCAACTCCATCGACACGGTCCTTGCTCTGCAACCTGAGATCGTGCTCAACGGCCATGGCGACCCCATCATCGGCAACGCCGAAATTACCCGCCGCCTGACCCGCTATCGCGACGCCATTCAGTATGTGCACGACGAAGTCGTCAAAGGCATGAACTCCGGCAAGGACGTCTACACTCTCATGCAGGAAATCAAGCTTCCTGCCAGCTACAACCTGAGCGAAGTGTTTGGCAAGGTCAGTTGGTCGGTGCGCGGGATATACGACGGATACGCTGGCTGGTTCGATGCCAACCCAACCACCATGTACGAACAGCCGCCCTCCTCGGTCTACTCGGACCTGGTCAAACTCGCCGGGGGGCCCGAGCCGTTGGTGCGCCTCGCTCTGGAGAGAGTGGCAGCCGGAAAACCGGTCGACGCCCTGCATCTCACTGATGTCGTTCTGACTTCCGATCCTAAGAACAGCGCTGCTCTGGGGGCTCGCATTAAGGCACTGGAGTACCTGAAGGAAAAAACCGAGAACTTCGTCGAGGACGGCTGGCTGCAATACGGCATCGACAGGGCTAAAGAGAAACTGCCTCCGGCAAATTGAACCTACAGCCTGTTCGGCGGATCAACAGCTCGGGTATCCGGAAGGGATCGATTCATATGAAACCATCGAGCATGATTTCCACCGCGTTCATGATTCTTCTTGTCGTGGCCATCCCTTATCCCGCTGCCGCGTCAGACGCCAAGGGCGCTAAACCCGATGCCGTGCGTTCCTCCCTCGCTCTCGATTCCCTTGAAGGACTGGAAATCGAAGCCGTCCCCGAAACCGGCGTCGACCCCACGAAATTCAAGGTCGACGTCGTTCTCTATCGCGGCCGCCGCGCCCTGCATATTCTGAACAACGACACTGCAATGTCGGCCAGCACCCCCACCGGTGGCCAGTCGCTCGCCATCGTCAAAAACTCTGATTTCAAGGACGGCACCATCGAAGTCGATCTGGTCGGCATGCCTCGCGAAGGCGCTCCTGACGACTGCCGTGGTTTCATCGGCGTAGCCTTTCGCGTTCAGGACCACGGTGCCCGCTTCGAGGCTTTCTACCTGCGTTTTACCAACGGCCGCGCCGACGACCAGGCCCGCCGCAATCACTCCACCCAGTACGTCTCGCAGCCCGATTTCCCGTGGTTCCGGCTCCGCAAAGAGAACCCCGGCGTCTACGAGTCCTACGTCGACATCGAACAGAAAGCCTGGACCAAGGTCAAAATCGTCGTCTCCGGAACCAAGGCCCAGCTTTACGTGAACGGCGCCGCCCAACCTTCGCTCATCGTGAACGATCTCAAGTTAGGCGATGGCCACGGCCAGATCGCGCTCTGGACCGGGTCCGATACGGAAGCGTATTTCTCACAACTGAAGATCGAGTGATCCTCGCTGAGGAAAACCCCGCGCTGATCAACCCAGAACCACACTCGTCACCCCCTTGCCATCCAGTCTCCGCCGTATTTTTCACTGGCCTTTCAGCCACTGCCTGCTGGTACATGTCCTTTCGACAGCATGCTGTGACTAACTCTGTGGATGATGTCCAATCGTTTCCGCAGTATGCTCACCCGTGATGTCCCGGACCTCCCTCCCCCTGGTGGTGTTGTTTGCCCTTTTGGGCACCGCGGCCCTGACGCGCGAGAAACCTCCCGCGCCACCTTCTGCCGCTCGCACTCCTGAAGAAGCCAACCGCTGGGCCGAGACCACACTGCACAGCCTCTCGCTCGAAGAAAAGGTCGGCCAGCTGTTCATGATCCGCATGCGGGTCGAGCGGCTCAATGACTCCAGCCCCGAGTATCTCCGGCTGCGTGACAGCATTCGCCTGTATCACGTCGGCTCCCTCGCCATGTCCATCCCGGCTGAGGGCCGGTTCGCCCGGGGGAACGACCGTTACCACACCGTCGCTCTGATCAATCGCCTGCAACAGGAATCCCACCTGCCACTGCTCATCGCTGGCGACTTTGAGCGCGGCGTGCTGCCCGCCCGCCTGTTTGGCACCACTGTCTTTCCCCACGCCATGGCCTTCGGCGCGGCCGGGAATGTGTCGAACGCCGAGGAGTTTGGCCGCATCACCGCCCAGGAAAGCCGCGCCCTCGGTGTGCACTGGAACCTGTTTCCCGTCGCCGACGTGAACTCCAATCCGGCGAACCCCATCATCGGCACCCGCGCTTTCGGACAGAACCCGATGCAGGTCGGTGACCTGGTCGCCGCCTACATCCGTGGCGCCCGCGCCAATGGCATGCTCACCACCGCCAAGCACTTCCCGGGACACGGCAACACCGCGACCGACACGCATCTGGCCGTCGCCAACGTGACCGAAAACTGGGACCAGCTCAACACCATCGACCTGCCTCCCTTCCGCAAAGCGATCGCCGCCGGGGTGGACGCCGTCATGACCGCCCACGTTCGCGTGCCCGCGCTCGATCCGGATCCCAGCCACATCGCCACCACGTCCCCCCGCATCGTCACCGGCCTGCTCAAGAATCAGTTCGGCTTCCGTGGCTTGGTGGTCACCGATGCCATGGACATGGCCGGTGTCAGCTCACGCTATATCGCCAACCCCGGCCGTGCCGTCGTCGACGCCTTCAAGGCAGGCAACGACGTGCTCACCATGCCCGCTGATCTCGCAGTAAGCTACCGCGCCATGCTGGAGGCGCTCCGCATCGGCGAGATTTCTCAGGATCGACTCGACGCGTCCGTCCTTAAGATTCTCCAGGCCAAGGCCGGGCTCGATCTCGAGAACAATCGCCTCGTCGACGTGACCGCCATCCCCCACCTGGTCGGCAGCCCCGAGAATATGGCGGAAGGCCAGCGCATCTCGGACGAAGCCATAACCCTCGTGCGCGACAATGGAAAACTTCTGCCCCTGAAATCGAAAAAAGAGGACCAGAACTTCGTCGTCCTCTACCGGCGCGTGAAACCGGTTCCCGCTATGGTTCTGGTCATCCTTTGCGATCGCCTGCGCGCCGAAGACGGCCATGTGCTCGAAGCCCAGGTCCACCGACGATCACCGGAGACCGAAGTCATCTACGTCGACCCGCGCGTCGCCGCTGCCCGCTCGAGCGAAGTCCTCGCCGCCGTCGACCACGCCCGCGAAGTGGTCGTCGCTGTCTACGTTGTGCCTTCGGCCGCCCGCACCCGCACCGTCGCCCGTGGGCAGAAAAACTCCGCCTCGCTCCCCGATTCCACCGCAAATCTGTTAGGGAATATTCTAGCGCGCGCGGCCGAGAAAACCGCCGTCCTTGCTATGGGCAACCCGTATCTCGCCGACGAGTTCCCGCAGATTCAGAATTACATCTGCACCTTCTCCAATGCCACGGTGTCCGAAGTCAGCGCGGCCCGCGCCCTGTTCGGAGAAATTCCGCTGTCCGGCCACCTCCCCGTCAACATCCGCACCGCCGTAACCACGCCTTCTGAGCGAGGGCGCAACGGTCGCGAGCAGATCCTCCGCTTCACGAACTCCGTCACGCCCTACGGAGATGCAAGGCCCGCAGCCCTGCTGAAAGCCACGCCCTAAGCGCGGTGCCCCCGAGCGGGACTTCGCCTTTCCTGACCCCTAGCCCCTTGTCACTATCCCAGCGGCCTCCCCGCCCATGCTGAACCGCTTTCCCCATTACCCCCGGGTTACCTATGCACCTTTTCCGGTGCACATTTCATAAGCCTGTAACATCCGCCCGCTATAACCAAATCATGGAGGCGGTCTACGACACTCTGATCCTCTCCGACGTGCACCTGGGCGCCGAGGTCAGCCGCGCCCGCGCCGCCACCTCCATGCTCAAGGAAAATTCCTTCCGCCGCCTCATCCTGCTGGGCGACATCTTTGCCGACCTCAACTTCGGCCGCTTGAAAAAGGAGCACTGGAAATTCCTGGGCGCCATCCGGAAGCTCTCCAACCCCAAGCGCGGAGTCGAAGTCGTCTGGGTCGAAGGCAATCACGACCTTGGCCTCACCAACGTGATGTCGCACCTGGTCGGCGTGCGCGTCTTCCAGGAGTATGCCTGGAACTACGCAGGCCTTCGCCACCTCGCTATCCACGGCCACCAGTTCGATGGCTTCGCCGTGAACAGCGTCCCGCTTTCAAATTTCGGAACCTGGATCTACCTGCTCCTGCAGAAGCTCGACATCAAGGGCAAGCCGCTGGCGCGCCTCATCGACCGCCTGAACACGCGCTGGCTGCGCATGTCGACCAAGGTCGCCGCCGGAGCACTCGCCTACGCCCGGCACCACCAGATTGACCGCATTTTCTGCGGGCACACCCACGACGCCATGCACGAGGAGCACGACGGCATTCATTACTACAACTCCGGTGGATGGATCGACTCGCGCCTCACCTACATCACCATCGGCGAGGAAGGCGTGCTCATTCACGAGTACCAAGAGCCCTCCGAAGAGGGCTCCAGGGAAGCGATGGAAGACGAGTCAGGCTCCGCCGCCTTCGATGATTTCGACTCGCACGAAGATGTGCACCAAGACCACGCCGACGCCGTCTCAACAAACCGCTAGAACCGGATCGTGAACCCCGTCGCTGCTCGCACCATGTTCTGCGTCAGGCCAAACAGGTTCGTCCTTAGATAGTCCGCCTGCACGCGAAAGCCGAACGGGCCGCGCCATCTGTAGTCCAGTCCCCCACCCCCGGCGGCTGTCCACTTCGTGCTCGAGTCGAAGAAGCCAGGGGTCGCCACGGTGGCCCGCGTCGCTCCACCCATCACGCGCACAAAGGGACGGAAGTTGCCGTACCATTTCGAAATCTGGGGCCCACCCGTGATCGTGTACTCCTTGGCCCGCGAATTCGGAATGGCCGGAGTGCATACTGGAAAAGTGACACACGAAATGGGAAACTCGTTCCACCCGTAGTTCCCGCTGCCGTCGGCCACTAGCGTCAGCCACGGCTTCAGGCGAATGCCCTCAATCGAGGCCTCCCATCCGTGCAGATTCGAGCGGGGACCAGGTGCGTAGTTGGTATTGCCATAAGAGTAACCCGCGAAAATTGTGAAGCGGGGATTCTGGGCTTGGGCCAGAACAGTAAATGTCAGCAGTATCGCGGCGACGAGCGCGCGTTTAAGCACGAAAAGCCCTCCTGGGTACTCGCCTTCCGACCGTGATGGGGGCGCGAAAGAACTGTAGGATGCACACGCCTTCCGAAACTTTGCCCGGCTACGGTGGTCAGGCCTGAATCTACCAAGACAAATAGTGAAGAAATTTTTACATGATTGAAACAACCAGCACAACTTCCGCACGATAACTTAAGAGAGACGAGCTATTACATCGATCCACGTCGATCCTTCTGAAGGGTCTTCCTCCGGCGCTGGACCAAGGAGCCGACATTGAAACTGAGTGTGGAAACCAGGCAGTCAGGCGACATCACGATCGTTCATTGCGAGGGCCGCGTTGTATACCGCGACGAAGCTGTGGTCCTTTCCCGTGTGGTGAAGGCGGCGCTAATCGATTCCCAGGAAGTCATTGTCGACTTGGGCAAGGTACAAGACATGGATAGCGCCGGCCTCGGCGAATTGGTGTTCTTGCACATGGCCGCCGAGGACCAGGGCAGGCGCCTGAAACTGGCGGGCGCAAACTCGCTGGTCACCGAACTATTCGATCTGACCAGGCTCGCATCGATTTTTCAAAGTTTCCCCAACGTCGAAAGTGCTCTCGCCTCGGAAGACGAACTGGCAGGACCACGCCAGATCACTCAATAGGGGAAATGTTTAATCTTCGCATACACGTCAGGGCTGGCTTTCGGACAGGTCCTTGGGTAACGTCCGATGTTCAACGCGCGGGACAATAATGGGTTTTAGCGTGCTTTCCGGAACCAATCCGCGGTCCCCGCGACTGCAATTTGCGCACACGACCCCAGCGACCGTTCGCGTCCAGGACGGCCGCCCTGTTCGGGCCAAGTTGCAAGTCGTTTCTGTCACCGGCGGACTCCTCTGCCTGCCCAGCCTTCTGGATCAGGGTTCCCATGTAAAGCTAATGTTCCTGACCGACGCGGGAATGGTGCATGGCACGGCCGAGATGCTGACTTCCATCTCAGGCAATCAGCAGCCATTTCGGTTCGTAAACATCGATGAGGACTACGAACGCAGACTGCGTGAGCTGATTCAGTTCTCCGTCGACCAGAAACGCAGCGAGCAGGGCTCGATCGTCCGGGAACGGGCTTGGTGAGGATTCTGCCTTAGGACATCCCTCAACCGGTTGGATTCATCGGTCAGCACGATTGCAATCCGCTACGGCGACAGGACTCCAGCGCACTCTGAATCGCCTTCTTGGCAGTCCAATGCGGGACGATCCCCGGCAGTCGCCGCCCTTGGCTCTCCCGTCGCGTGCAGCACGCCGTCGTCATCGAGAAAATAACTGCGCAAGCAATCCTGTCCGTAGCTTTGACATTGCGCTGAAAGGGCGAAGTGGGAAGGGCGGCCTGGTTGTGGCTGGTAGTGAAACAGATAAAATTTGGCCTCGACCGTGGGCCCATCATCCTGGATGCGAGGAATCTCAGAAGCGTACTGCTGCCCGACAATCTCTGCGTCAACTGGGTCGGGGCGGCGGTCAGAAGTTTTTCATCCATGTTGTGCCGAATACTGCTTTGCAGTTGCCGGACCTCCGACAGGCGCGTTTTGGAGGTTGCGGCGCGCGCCAGCCCTGGAGATTCCCATAACTCGCTGAACAGAATGCCGCGGCCGTCGAGCATGCCGTGCCAGCAGCAACGCGAGCCGTATCCCGTGCCGTGGGAGGAACGAGGTTTCCGTCGCGGTCATAGGAAGTCTGGTTGAAAAGTGTCTGCATTCCCTGAGCTTTCGCACCTGCGATTCAGAGTCATCATAGTGATCGAACAGAGCTAACCCCAAAGACTTGCTGAGTTGAAGAAATCCAGAGTAATGGGCTGAGTGCAGGCTGCCCCATTCGCTACCGTTCCCGCAAGAAACGATATTGCCCCTTCTTTTCTTCCGCCACCGCTTCCGCCACCTGCAAAAATGCCCGCCCCGCATGCGACAGGCTCGCTTCCTTGCGATACACCAGCCGCAGCTTGCGATGAAAGTTCAGCTCACGCACCGGAATGCGCACCAGTTCCCCGCGTGCTAATTCGCTCTGCACGCTGATCTCCGGCACCAGCGCTACCCCATTTCCCGTCCGGACAAATCGCGTGATTGCCTGCAGCGTGGGCAACTCCACATCCATATGCAAAGGCGTCTTGTGCCGACGGAATGCCTCAATCACTTTCTCGCGATACGGCGATGGTACGATGTGGGCGACGAACACCTCCGCCCCCAGTTGCCGGATGCTGATCTGCTTCTCGCCCGCCAGCGGATGCGTGGGCGGAACCACAAACGTCAACTCGTCCTGGTACACCACAATCGACCGCAGCCGGGGGTCCTGCGGATCGTAAGTCAACACCCCCATCTCGACGTTATGCCGCAACAGGTCGTCGGGAATATGACTCCCCAGCGACCGCTGCACCGTGATCTTGATCATCGGATGCAGCCGTCGAAACTCCGCCAACACCGGCAGAAGGTACAGCGCCGTGAACTCGTTCGCCGCAATCGCCAGCTTCCCCTTCTGCACCTGGCGCAGCTCGACCAGCGCCTCCTGCGCATCATTGCGCAGATTGAGCAGCTTCTCCGCATACTCTTTCAGCGTCTGCCCCGCATCCGTCAGCACTCCCTCGCGCGACGAGCGGTCAAACAGCGGCTCGCCGAGCTCTTGCTCGAGCTTCCGGATCGTCTGGCTCACCGCCGACTGCGTCCGATAAAGCTTCTCCGCCGCCCGCGAAAACCGCCCCTCCCGCGCCACCGTCAAGAAAACTTCGAGTTGCGAAAGTTCCATGAAAACTAGCCTCTTGAAGCTTTTTCATCGGGATTGAATCTGTGTCATTACCCGCAAGAACCCTGTCATCCTGAGCGAAGTGAGGCGCCGGCCGAACGAGGTCGAAGGACCCCGCGTTGTTCGATTCCCTCACCGCCCAAACAGGAATTTCCTGCACGGCCATTCCTTTTCCCGTTGCGCGAGCGCAGCGAGGCAGGGGGAGTCCGCCTTTTCCCAACTGCCAAGCCCTCTGGCTTCGAAAAGGCCTCCCTTCGAGTTCTGTATCAGGGCGCCTTCCGGCGCGCCGGACCGCCTCGTAGCCTCGCCCCTTTAGGGGCTGACCCCGTTTCGTAAGCAAAACTTGCATGGCTATCAGTGCAGCTTATAGCCACAAGCAATGCTTATACTAATTGCAGGATTATAAGCTTTGCTTTACCCCCGCGTCCACCTACCATACGCCTTTACCCCTTGGGAGGACTCGGGCTATGGAGCGAGTACGCATCACGGTCTTCGATACCACCCTGCGCGACGGCGAACAGTCGCCCGGCTGCAGCATGAACGTCCACGAGAAGCTCCGCATGGCGCATCAACTCGACCGCCTCGGCGTGGACGTGATCGAAGCCGGCTTCCCCATCGCTTCCGACGGCGACTTCGAAGCCGTAAAATCCATCGCCGCCGCGGTCCGCCGCCCCATCATCGCGGGCCTCGCGCGCGCCTGCGCCCCCGACATCCAGCGCGCCTGGGAAGCCCTGACAGGAGCTGCCCGTCCGCGCATCCACGTCTTTCTCGCCACCTCTGACATCCATCTCAAGTACAAGCTGCGCATTTCCCGCGAGCAATGCCTTCAGCAGGCCCGCGAGAGCGTCCGCCTCGCGAAATCCCTTTGCCGGGACGTAGAGTTCTCCCCCGAAGACGCCACCCGTACGGACCGCGAGTTTCTCGGCCAGGTCGTGCAGGGCGTCGTCGACGAAGGCGCCACCACAGTCAACATACCCGACACCGTCGGCTACACCATGCCCGAGGAGTACGCGGAAATCATCCGCATGCTCCGCGAGCGTGTACGCGGCATTGAGAACGTCATCATCTCCGTTCACTGTCACAACGATCTCGGCCTCGCCGTAGCCAACACGCTGGCCGCGGTAGCCGCGGGCGCGCGCCAGGTCGAGTGCACCATCAACGGAATTGGTGAGCGCGCTGGCAACGCCTCACTGGAAGAAGTCGTCATGGCCACGCGCGTCCGCCCCGACCGCTATCCCTATGACACCGCGGTCGCGAGCGAACATCTTTTCCCGGCCAGCCAACTTCTCAGCGAAATCACCGGTGTCCCCGTGCAGCCCAACAAGGCCATCATCGGACGCAACGCCTTCGCCCACGAGGCCGGCATCCACCAGGACGGCGTTCTGAAGAACCCGCTCACCTACGAAATCATGACCCCGCAGTCCGTCGGCGTCCCTGACTCCCGCCTCGTGCTCGGCAAGCACTCCGGGCGACACGCCCTCGGTCTGCGCTGCGAACAACTCGGCTTTCACTTTGAGCGCCGCGAGCTCGACGACATTTACCGGAGGTTTGTAGTACTCGCCGACCAGATCAAGCACGTGGAAGATCATCACCTGGTCCAACTGATCCGCGAAGCTCGTCCCACCTCCAAGCGCATGCCGCCGGCCCACGTCGAGGCCATTCCTCAAGCCGTGATCGCCGCCGCCTCAGGTCAGTCGTTCCATGTGCCGGCTCCCATCGAGCGCCATCCACTTGAAATCAGCCTGCACCCTCCGCACGATCATCACGGAGACCAGGAAGACTACCTGTGGGGTGTGTAGAAAACGATTTGTCGATATGAGCAAGAACGGGGTTTTGAGGCACAGAAATTTTGCGACAGAGAAAAAGATTGTTGTAAGCAAGGAATCTCCGCTCAGTCCGGCGCCCGGCCGGGCTTTCTTATGCCTGGCGGACACTCGCGTCCGCCTAGCCTCGCGCAAGTGAAGTTTCCTTGTGCCGATCTCAACTGCCTTGTCATCCTGAGCGAATTGAAGCGAAGCCACCCAGTCGAACGACCCCGTGTCAAGCCATGAGTGAGACACAGGCCCCAACCGTCATTTCCACCACAGACCTGTATGCGGGACATCCGCCGACCCTGTTCGGTCGAACTGCCACCGTGGTGGCTGCGCTGATGGCCGTGGGCGATCGGGAAGAGCACGCCTTCAGTCGCGCCGTCAGGCGCTCCTTGATCTTGTCATTCCGACCCGCGGGCGAAGCGAGACAGGGGGAATCTGCTTTTTTCGCACCCTCTTCAAGTTGAGCCGCAGACAGCAAGATAGATCGCGGCTGCAGCCCCTTGATGCGAACTTTCATGTCTTTGGAATTTATGAGACCTTTTCTGAGAACCGACCCAACCCTACGGATCCCACACTGCGCCGCCATATCCCGCCTTGCGCGCCGTTTCCTGCATCTGCTCCAGGTCCCGCTGCTGGTCACCCAATTGCCCCTGTAGACGCTCGACCTCCTGCTGCTTCTGCGCCTGGAGTTTGTTGTACTCGACGCCGTTGCGGTAAGCATTCGCCTGAACAAAGTGGATCGAATCGTTGAGCTTCTCGATCCGGCCCTTCAAATCGGCAATCGCGGCTTTCTGCCGCAAAATGGCAGTCTTCAGCTGGTCGCCGTATTGCGTCATATCAGTCGCCGACCGAGGAATCGAAATCTCCGCGTGCGGCCCATCGCGCGGCGGAACCTCATCCCCCGACGTTCCCCGCGCCGGCAGATCCTCATCGCTCACAACCTTCTTGGACTTCGCCGATGAGTTCTTGCCTTGCTGTTGCTTCGCACGCTGTTTCCGCGCCAAATCGCCCAACGACGACGTATCGGGGGATTGTCCCAAGCCAGAACTGTGGAGCACGCAACCAGCAATCACCGCCACCACCAGCTCCACGTACCGAATCCTTCTGCGCAGACGAACGGCAAACGGGCGCATAAACCCCTCCCGCCGGACAATTTCAGAAAGGCCGATGCTGAGAATGGTAGGTCGAAACACGACGCCGCCGAAGTTACGTCGGTACCAGGCGGTTGATTTGAGGTTATCCAGCTTCCCCGCCTGCTTTTTTCTATAGAATGCCCCCTTCGTATCTTTGCCAGGAGATCCCGCGTGCTTCTCAACCTCACTATCGTGGCCGGCGACGGCATCGGCCCTGAAGTCGCCGAACAAGCAATCCGTGTGCTCGAAACCGTAGCCTCCGGCTTCAACCACGAACTCAAGCTCACCCGCAAGAACATCGGAGGCGCCGCCCTCGCCGCCAGCAACGACCCGCTGCCCCCCGATACGCTCGAAGCCTGCCGGCACGCTGGAGCTGTCCTGCTCGGCGCCGTCGGCTTGACCGCCTACGACAAGAATCCCGCGCACCTGCGCCCCGAAGCCGGACTCCTCCGCCTGCGCAAGGAACTCGGCGCCTTCGCCAACCTGCGCCCTGCCGTCTGCTTTTCTGCCTTGCTGGAAAATTCCCCGCTGCGCCCGGAAATCGTCAAAGGCACCGACATCATGATCGTCCGCGAGCTGCTCGGCGGCGCCTATTTTGGCCAGCCACGCGGCATCGAAGGCACTCCCGGCTCGCGTCAGGCCCTTAACACCATGCGCTACGGCGAGCATGAAATCGAACGCATCGCCCGCGTTGCCTTTGACCTGGCCCGCAAGCGCCGCGGCAAAGTCCTCTCCGTCGACAAGGCCAACGTCCTCGAGTGCTCGCGACTCTGGCGCGACGCGGTCACCCGCATCTCCGCCGACTATCCTGACGTCAAGCTCACGCACCAATACGTCGACTCTGCCGCCATGCTACTCGTGCTGCGCCCCGCCGACGTCGACGTCCTCCTCACCGAGAACATGTTCGGCGACATCCTCTCTGATCAGGCCGGAGGTGCGGTCGGCGGACTCGGCATGCTGCCCTCCGCAAGCATCGGAGGCCCCGTCGGAATCTACGAACCTGTGCATGGGTCCGCACCTGACATCGCTGGTCAGGGCATCGCCAACCCGCTCGGAGCGATCCTCTCCGCAGCCATGCTCCTGCGACACTCTTTTCGGTTGGGACGCGAAGCCGCTTGCATCGAGTCCGCTGTCGAGTCTGCGCTTAATGCCGGGCATCGCACACGCGACATCGCCCGTGGTGGTCAGCCTTCGCTGAGCACAGCAGAAATGGGTGGGAAAGTCGTAGATGCAGTGCGGACACTGGCGATGGAGAAGGATCGGCCGAAGTCGGCGTAGTCCCCAAAAACAACCTTGGGACACCGGCGCCCCAATCTCAACCGGTGTCCCTTTCCTATTGCGGCCAGAGACGGCTCCTTCCCCTAGGAGCCTTCCTGAAAACGTCCCTAAATCCAAGTCGTACCCTAACTCACTTGTCATTCCGACGCGGGAGCGAAGCGAGTAAGGAGGAATCTGCTCACTTGGCGGCCACGAATACGGTGTGATCGCTCTTCTTCGCCGCGCGTGCTGGCATCGGCTTTGCCGGTGAGGGCTTCGTTGCCACCGTTTTCACCTTCAGCGCCTGCTTTTTCTCAGCGGCCTTCACCTGTGCGGCTGCCGGCTTCGCGGTGGCCCACGGGTCATACCACGTCGGGTCTACTTCCTGTTGCGCATAAGCATTCGCAATGAGGCTCGGCAACGCCAGGACTGCGAACATCAAAGTTCTCGGTGCGATCATTTTCAAAAATGTCATGCCATCCTCCAGAAATCGCCGCCCACCTCAGCCGACCTGCGTGTGATGGATGCGCTCTACAAAAGCAACCGCATCGCCAAACCCTGGCGCTCAGGAGATCACTTGCCGAAATCTTTCCAGATCCAACTCCTTCAACCACTTGGCAGTCCGAAACCAAACGTTTCCGCACGCTGCCTCCTTCATAAGAACGAAGTCCTGTCTAACCGATCTGTTAGTCCACTATCCGAACAGATAGACCTCGGGCTCAAAAACTTCCACAGGGCTGCCGATCTGTTAGCGGGTGTAGACTGGGGGTAACCGACTCTTCCCGTTCACCCGAGCCGCCGGAGTCTGAGATGATTTCCAAGTGCGCCAATCCTGCCTGCTCCGCTCGCTTCCGTTATCTGCATCAGGGAAAACTCTTTCGTTTCGAGCGCGAGACGCAGAACGGCGACGAGTTGCTCGTGGGCTTCGATCCTGCCGTGTTGAAGAAGACCAACACCGCTGATTTTTTCTGGTTGTGTGAGAACTGCTCAGCGTCGATGACGCTGATCCACTGCCGGGGGGTGGGCGTAACCATGCATCCCCTGCGTCATCTGCTCAAATCGGCCTCATAGCGAAGCTATTGCCGAAGGCTGGCGCGTGTCGTACTTGCCGCTGATCGAGAACCAACGGACTTTCAACATCTCCCCAAACATCCGAATCCCGTCGCGCAGCGGATGGATCGTCGTTCCCTCGCGGTGCGCCCAAGCGACCGGAACTTCCTCCACTTTCAACCCGAACTTCCGTGCTAGAAACAGGAGCTCCGGATCGAACCCCCACCGCTCAATCTGCTGGGGGGGGAAAATCAGCTGCACTGCCCGCTGCGTGAACGCTTTGAACCCGCACTGCGTGTCCTTGTACCGCAACCCCAGAATCATCCGCAGCAGTAGATTGAAGATCCTCCCAAACAACTGCCGGTGCAGGGGTTGCCGCTCGGTCTGCAACTCTGCCCGCAGCCAGCGCGATCCGATCGCCACATCTGCACCCGCTTCTAGCGCGGCAAACAATTTGTCCGCCTCCTCAATCGGCGAGGAAAGATCCGCGTCGCTGAACAGCACAATCTCGCCTGACGCATGCAACATCCCGTTGCGCACGCTGTAACCCTTCCCGCGATTCCCGGGATTCTCAATCAACACCAGGTTCCCGACTTGCGACGCGATTTCCCGCACCAATGCTGCCGTGCCGTCCGTCGATCCGTCATTCACCACCACGAATTCCGCATTCCAGTTCCGCTCGCGGACATGCGCCAGTATGCGCTCCAGGGTCCTGCCGATGCGCGCACTCTCGTTATATGCCGGAATGACGATGCTGTAGGCTGGTGCCAAAATATGCCTTCCTTGATAGTCAACCCGAAACCAAGACTGACGTCGCGCTTGAGGGTAACACTTGGGTCCGCCTTCGGTCCCCTTTTTGCTACCTTGTCATTCCGACGCGTGAGCGAAGCGAGACAGGAGGAATCTGGCGGAAGCCATTTCTCACGCTCCTGAGAGAAGTGTTGGTTTGGGAATACAGCAAAAGGGCACTAGTCCGTCGGGCAAATGCGCGAAAACGACGCTACGCGACCTGCCGCCGCGCCAACATCGAAAAGAATTGCGAGACCAGTTCCTCGTCCCAACGGCCGGCGTGCGCGTCCGCCCGCATCATCCGCTCCGCTTGCTCATGCGTCATCGCCGGTTTATACGGACGCCGTGTCCGCAACGCATCATAAACATCCACCACCTGCAGAATCCTCGGCAGCAGCGGAATCTGCTTCTGCGTCAGGCCATCCGGATACCCGCTCCCATCCACATGCTCGTGATGCATCCGGATAATCGGCAACACCAGCCGCAGCGACTTCAGCGGCTTGCAGATGTTCTCGCCCGTCAGCGGATGCTGCTTCATTACGATCCATTCTTCCGGCGTCAGGTTCGACCCCTTCTTCAGAATTTCGTCCGGCACCGCAATCTTCCCCAGATCGTGAAGGTATCCCCCGCGCCATAGCGCCGTGATCGATTCCTCGTCGAGCCCCAGGTAGCGTCCCAGCGCCGCCGCGCGCTGCGCCAGCCGCTCGCAATGTCCTTCGGTATACGGATCTCGCGCCTCGACGCTGCGCCCCAGCGTGCACAATACCGACTCCGCCGTCTCCAGTTCGTCGGTGAATTCTTTCAGCTTCAGCAGCGACTTCACTCGCGCGAACAACTCCGCGGGAAAAATCGGTTTATTCAGGAAGTCATCCGCCCCGGCCTCAATCCCCTTGACCTTATCCTCGCGATCGCTCAACCCGGTAATCAGCAGGAAAGGAATCAGCCTCGTCCCCGGATCGTCCTTCAGCTGCTGGCACAGCTCGTAACCCGAGCGTCCGGGCATGATCACGTCAGAAAGAATCAAGTCCGGCGCATGCCGCCGGACTTCCACCTCCGCATCGTCCGCATTCCGAACCGTCACTACGTCGTAGCCGCGACTCACCAGCAGCTCGCGCATCAGGTCCGCCATGTCCGGATTGTCGTCGACCACCAGAATGCGCGGCACGCGCCGGTGGATTAGCAGCTCACCCATGGCGTACTCAACCCGTTGCTCAACATTCCCTGCGACCGCAAGCCCGGCCACCAAAGCCGATCTTAACTTTTATTGTAGCGGACTTCTCATCCGCCAGGCACGACTTTGCGCCAACAAAATCGTTTCCATGAACCAAAGTGTTTCCCCTCCCGGAAGAAATTTCCTACCCCACTGTGACGAACAACCTTCCCACCCCCAACCCCGGCTGTTTAGCTGACACTTATGTGCAAGAAATTGACAGTTCTATCGCTTGCCGTCTTCCTCCTCTGCTCTTCCGCTTTACTCGGTTGTTCTGCCGCCGCCGTACCGAACGAGCACAAGACCCTCGAACTCCGGCCGATCTCTACCCCTGCATCCGCTTCCGTAGCCAGCCCGCACAAAACGCCCCGCCAATACTTGCTCCCGCAACAAAAATCACAAACATAACCACTACGCCCAAGACCACAAAAAACGTCAGCCCCGCCTGCGTCTTCAAAATGTCCTGAAGCTGCTGCACTTTCTGCGCGTCATACCCGCGCGACACCATCTGCCCCACGCTGTCGAGCACCGACTTGCGCAATTCCTCCGGCCGGTACACCAACGTTGCGACAAGGGGAATCGCCGAGAATACAAATCCCAGACCGCCACTCACCGCGCCAATCTTTGCCCCCGCGCTGGGCGTCGGCGAGCAATCTCTCCGCCGGCAATAGAACATCACCGCAACGGCCCCGCCCAGTAAAAACGCGGGTCCGAACACTGCATACGGAATCACCAGCGCCATCAGCGCGCACACGCCCCCCAGCGCCGCCGCCGGCAGCGCCTGTGCCCATTCCACCCGCCCGGAAGGAATCACCGGCAGCCGCAAAGGCTGCAACGGCGGCGGAGCGTCCGATCCCTGAGGAACCTGCGGCGCAGCCGGACTCTCCGACGCCGCCGTCACCACCCGAATCTGCGGAGCCCCACACTGCTTGCAGAAGGCAGTGCCCTCTTGCACGCTCGCGCCACACTTGTAGCAAGGCTGTTCCACGGAAAATCAAAGTAACGTAGGCGAGACCATCAAGCAAGGAAGGCGATGGGTGTGGGGCGGACAACGACCGGTCCCGCTGGCGACTAGTGACTGACTCCTAAATCGTGTCCTTGCTCCCGCCCCGCGCCTGCACAAACACCAGCGCGAAGTCGGTCCCTTTCCCTTTGTCCTGTGGAGAAATCGACACCACATGCTGGTTGTCTTTCGTACCCACCTTCAACTCAACCGTCGGTCCGCTTGAGCGCTCGCAGGAAAGCTTGTTGTCCTTCTCTCCGATCTCCACGTCAGGATCGCCGTGTCGACTCGTCGTGTGGCACTCGAGGACGCCCCCGTATTTCTTCAGCTGGTCTTTGTAGTAGGCCGCCACTTTCTCCGGCGGATCGTCCGACAAATACTCGATCGCCACCACCTTCAACCCAAAAAAACTCGACCCGATGTTCACGTTGGCATTGCCGCCGTTGTCCCCCTTCTTCTCCTGCGCCCCCGGATACACCGGCAGTCCCGTATCCCGCGCCGCCACATCCTTGTTCACGTGAATCGAGCCCACGGGCGTCACCACGTCAACCTTCTTGTCTTCGCCGTTCTCTGACTTCCGCACGTTCACGTGGCACGCCGCCACAAACACGATCATGCCAGCCACGACCGCCAGCGCGGCCCTATCGCGTCGCAACATGATTCTGCCCATTGGATCCATCTCCCATCTGTGCCTGGCGCACCAGCCCGGCGCCCCGCTGAGCCACGTTCGGAATGCTGATCGGCAGGCGACCGCGAATCGCAATCTCCCCGAATAACCCTTTCACCGCGCTCACCTCGGAAACCGGCTCACTCGAAAAGGTACATAGATAATTCTCAATCTTTGGAAAGTCCGACACCACGTAGGGATTCCCCATCGCCACCACGGCTGTCTTCGCCGCCCGGTGTTCCAGCACCTGGTTTAGCAGCGAACTCATCGTCTCCGGCAACGCCACTGCATTCTTCCGGCTTCCCGGAATCGGATTCGCATACGAGGCCACCACCACGGCCTGCGCCGCATCCACCGCCGTAAGCACTTGCACCGTCATCGCCTCCGCGATGCGAGCATCCACATACAGCACATTCACATCCGGGACCCGTGTCCGAAATTGTCGCTCCATTGTTCGTCCCAAGCCCATTCGAAGGTCGTTGGTCAGCACCAACACAACCAACCGGTTCCCGGTCTCCTCCTTGGTCATATACGGAAGCCCGCCCTTCGCAGTTCCCTCGGCCTTCAGGGGCAGGAGCTTCCCGTTGTCCCGCACCAGCGTGACCGCATCGTCCGCAACCTGCTGTCCCACCAGCACATTTTCCGGACGGCTCACCAGCTTCGCCACCTGGCCGACATCCACAAGCCGTGCCTTGTGCAGTCCCAGTGACGCCTTCGCCTTCAGCAGCTTCAGCACCGACTCATCCAGCCGCGCCTGCGAAATCTCGCCACTCTCCACCGCCTTCACCATCGCGCGATAAGACGCATCCAGATCCGCCGGGATCAACAGAAGATCGTTCCCCGCTTTGAAGGCCTCCACCGCAGCCCGCCCCACGTCCGACACAAACAGCTTCGTCAGTCCCGCCATGTCGAGCGCATCCGTGCTCACGATCCCGTGAAACTTCATCTTGCCCTTGAGCAGGTTCGTCACCACGGCCGGCGAGATCGTTGCCACGTGATTGGGATCGGGATCGAGCGCCGGCACCGTCACATGCGCCACCATCACCGAATCCACTCCCCCCGCGATCCCCTTCTCAAATGGAGGCAGTTCGATCGAATTTAGGTGCGCCATGTCCCCATCCACCCGCGCCACGCCCAGGTGCGTATCTGAGGCCGTATCGCCATGCCCGGGAAAATGCTTGGCCGTGGTCAGCATCCCGCCTTCATGCGCGCCTTTGATGTAAGCCTGCACCAGTTCTCCAACCTGCAGCGGATCCTCCCCAAACGACCGCGTGTTGATCACCGGGTTTAGCGGATTCGAATTCACGTCCGCCACCGGAAAGAAATTCCAGTGAATCCCGATCGCCCGCGACTCCTCCGCCGTGATGCGCCCGAAGCTTTCCGCATACGCAGCCTTCATGGCCGCGCCAAACGCCATCGAATGTGGAAACACGGTCGTCCCGTTCAGCCGCATCGAGAGCCCGCGCTCAAAATCCGCCGCAAAGATCAGCGGCAGCTTCGACTCCGCCTGCAGATGATTCAGCAGCATGGTCGCTTCAAACGGCTCGCTCTTAAAAAGGAAGTCGCCGTCGGTGGGCACCGTCATCGCAAACCCGCCCACGTGATACTTCTCCATGGTCTCGTGCAGTTCCGCATACACATCGCTGTTGTCGTTCAGGAACTGCGCCCGCGCCCACACCATGAACAGCTGCCCGACCTTCTCCTCGGTCGACAGCTTGCGAAGCGTCTTCTCCGCCCACTTCTCCCCGTCCTTGTCCAGGCGAATCGGGCCAGGCTTCTGATAGCGGTCTTTGGCGAATAAAGAGGTGGTCATCAGAACAAAAACAAGCGACACAAAAATGCTACGCATAGCCCAAGACGATAGCATGACCGCCCGCGGCCCGCCTCCAGACCGCCTCTTTCGCCCTCCCACCCCGTTCCCTAAGCGGAACTTGCGCAAGTACCTGAAATTTGAGAGAGTTATCAGGGCCCCGCAGAGGGCCCGGTCGCACCGACCACTCGTCAATATTCATTTGGGAGCCTGAGGCGTATGACAAAAGCGGATCTGATTGATGAGGTCTCTCGTCTTGCGGAGCTCACGCGCAAAGACAGCGAAGTCATTGTAGAGACAATCTTTGACAGCATCGTGCGCTCCCTGCGGGTAGGCGACAAGATCGAAATCCGCGGGTTCGGCAGCTTTCGCACCCGGCAGCGCAAGCCCCGCGTCGGACGCAACCCCAAGACCGGCGATCGCGTCGAAGTCCCGGCGAAGAAAATCCCCTTCTTCAAGCCCAGCAAAGAGTTGAAGGACTTGGTCAATCACGGCGACGCCGCCCAGCCCGCGGCCGCCCCGTCGACTCCGGCGCAGTAGCTCCGCGGCGACTCAGGCTGGCACTAAGATTTTCAGGCAAACGACTTCAAGGAGCGTGTCGCAGCGCCTGATCTGCATTCGCTCCAAGCCGAGGATTGCACGTTCTCACGGGGCTCACGGTAGGCGTTTCGAGCCCACACGGCGACGATGTCAACCGCTGAAATTCAGGATTATCACGCAAGGAACCGACCTGTTCTACGGCGATCGGTCCGGCTTCATCCAGGACCCTTTCGGACATCTTTGGGGTGTGGCCACACAGGTGGAAGATGTCGCTCCCGAACAACTCGAAAAGCAAGCGCAGAAAGCACGGCCGGCAGCGTGACTGGAAAAGGGGAGAGCGCCCCCCGGTTCGCTCTCCCCTGCCGCAGCAAAGTCTGGGGGCGCCCTGAGCGCTGCATCATGGTGCCCCCATCAGGCAACAAAAGCGCCGTGGCACTACTTGGCGCAGTCGAGTACCAGGGGGATAGATTCGCATTCGATGACGCCTGAAGAACGTGCGCGGGTCGATCAGCTTTGCAACCCGATCAAGTGTGAGAAGAATCCTGTGATTTTCGACAAGCTGATCAAGGAACTTCTGAAGCCGCTCGAAGCGAAGCACCATCGCATCCATCCTGGGCACGAAGAAGAGTTGAAATAGACGCGACGCGTGTCCGTTGATCTCCAGAACCACGCCGGTTCCGATTCGGGTTAACCCGGGGTGGCTTGTGGCCGCCCAAATTTCACCGCCGACCTCAAAACTCACATTCTGCAACCAGCTTTAGCAGCCGAAGAAGCGTCTCACGCTCCTCCTCCGTCATTTGCAGCCGCACCCTCTCGTCAGCGGCGACTCGGGCCTTCATGAGCTTCTTCCTGTACTTGCTTCCTTTGGTCGTCAACCGGACCTGAATTGCTCTGCCTGATTTTGCTTTTCGCTCCGACACGAGCCCTTCCTGAACCATGGACTTGATGGCCCGGTGCACGACCGTTCGGTCGAAGCCCAGAAGGGTGGCGATTTGATTCTGATTTAGTATCGCCCCCCCACGCAGGGTCGATAGGATGAAGCCGCGAGTCGCCGAACACCGCGTCTTCCGCTCCAGCCTCTTTCCCAGCGAAAAATACGCTGCGGCGATTTGGGCGAGTACAGAGTCTTTCAGAACGTCTTCTGGAACTGCTTGCTTCGGGAGGATATTCATAAGACGGTCACCGTCGCACTCAGAGGTCGCCGCCACTGCGGTGGGTCGGTATAGGCGCGCGATTTCTTCCCGATCGCGATCACCATCACAATCTCATGATGCTGGCTCGACAACCCGAGATATTGAGAGAGCCTGCGGCCATCAAAGCCTTCCATTGGACAGGTGTTGACTCCTAGTACTTCGGCGGCAATCATCAGATTCTCGCAAGCCAACGATGCGCTCTTCGTCGCCCATTTGAACCAGTCTTGGCGGGACAGCGGTGGCATTCCGCCCGTCTGGCACAAATTCAGCAGCCAGAAGACCGCCCGCTTCGCCGCAGCAAACATACCGAATGGGCCTGGCAGAAACAGGAGGCGGCCGATTTTCGCGGTCCGCTCGTAGTCGCGAATCTTCCCTTCGGCAAAGTTGCTCCTGCGCATCCACTCCAACTGGTCTCGCGTCGTTGCAGGCATCGATCCGATGTCAGCGACGGCCACCACCAGCGCCGAGGCGGTTTCCGCCGGCATCTGTCCCAGGCATAGTTTCGCCACTACCGCCTTCTTTGCCGCAGATCCCACCCAATAGAACCTGTACGGCTGAAGGTTGAAGCTGGAGGGGGCATGGCGGGCGGCATTGAGAATCTGCTCGCGCAGAGCTTGGGAGATTTCTACCGGCTCAAAGACCTTGACCGCTCGCCTGTGGAAGATCGAGTCCAGGATGTCGCTCATGACGGCCTCTATGTTGCTATTACAACATAATTATGTTGCTATTGCAACATTGATCGACCAACCAGCCCGACCCTTTCGCTGTTGGCAGTCCCGAAGCGATCCCAATGGCGAGAAATCCCCACCGCTCCGTCGACTGGTTCGCCGCATGGTGGAGATCCGCCTCAACGATTTAGTCTTCCCGGCAGAAAGGGAACTTCGATGGCTACACCGGAGAAACTCGGCGAAGCGTAAGGCGCTACGGGTACGCAAAGAAAAGGAAAATCAAGCTCTACGGAAAAGAATTGGAACTCGTTTCCGACCCCGTGACCCATCAGGATGGCAATGTTTTCGTAGAGGACCGGGAAAAAGAGACTGACCACGTTATAGCAGTGCAGGTCCCGCGAAAGGTTGTGGAAATGGCAGAAGCCACCAGATGAAAACGTGAGTCAAGCCGCACGGATGGGCCTATAATGCTGCGCACGATGACATTGGTCGGATGGAAGGAGATCGCTCGGTACTTGCGTTGCGGCGTCCGATCCGCACAGCGCTGGCAGTCCAGGGGACTTCCTGTCAAGCGCTTGTATCCAGGGCGGCATGCCCCTGTTTGGGCAAACTCCGATGAGGTCGACGGCTGGGTGCGTGGAGGCTCATTCTGGCGAGACAAACAGGCGGGCACGCTGGCCAACGTGATGCGCAGCCAGGAATTGCGGGCTCAAGTTGAGCGTTCACGGGAGAAGCTTCATCACACGCTTGATGAGCTGAAGAAAACCTGGGGTTCCGGTAAGCGCCGGGTAAGCTGAGACTGCTGAGCATCGAGGAGTCGTTCAACACTTTTGACGTTGCGATTCTGAAGCGTGAAGAGAAACAGCAACGCACGTCGAAGCTTGCCCGCCCCCACAAAGCAAACGAGCGACATCGAACCCCGTCATCAACTCAACCTCTCCTAGAAATCTCACGAGAAAG
>Ga0306925_10000523_pt1 | contig 27688 bp, 30 predicted proteins | sample flu12Cox44000176_FD_203755 | JGI IMG/M metagenome (GOLD analysis project Ga0306925, IMG submission 203755) | Lab enrichment of tropical soil microbial communities from Luquillo Experimental Forest, Puerto Rico - flux8day.12C.oxic.44.000.176 (v2)... | ecosystem: Environmental > Terrestrial >... | reverse complement strand
GGCGTTGCCAGTGCTTTCGGCCGAGCTATCGCCAGCCACAACCGCCCACCTGTTGAGGCCTGCGGTCTGGCCGATGACCTGATCGGCTTGACCGGATGCCGGCTTGTTGAGAACGAGCGCGCTGTTTCCGGATGCCGGCGAGATGGTAACCGGCGAGCCATCGAAATTGACGCCACTGTTGAAAGTGACGGTACCATTGAAGGTAGAGGCGCCGGTGACGCTGAGGGTGCTGCTGAGCGTCGTGGCACCGGTGACGTTGAGAGTGCTCGAGAAGGTGGCGCCGCCGGTCGCGCGGATGATCGTCAGTGGGGTATCAATCAGCGTTCCGTTGTCGTGATAGTTCTGGATCAGGAAGTTAGAACCGGTATCGCTGCCGGTTTCGTTGGAGCGGTCGCCAAGCTGTAGCGTCCATCGCAGATTGGCGCCGGTGTAAGCATAGATAATGTCAGCATAACCAGCGGCAGGTTTTTGCAGATTGATGAATGCATCATAGGCGCTCGGAATGATCCAAAAACCGTTGCTTGTGCCTACAATATTCAGATTGCCATTAACAATAGTTTGTCCAGTCGCGCGAATGATTTCTAGAGGATTGCTGATCTGGCTGCCGGCATCGTTGAAGGCTATGAGTTGTAAATTTGATCCTGCGTTGCTCCCAGTCTCTGCCGCAGTATCACCCAGGAGAAGAGCCCACCGATTGCTGCCACCACTCTGACCAATGATCTGATCGGCAGCGGTGCCGGCCGGCAGCGGCTTGTTGAGAGTGATGGTGGCGTTGTGGCCGCTGATTTGTGGTGCGATCGTCAGAGGGTTTATCATCTGTCCGCCGCTAACCCATGCAGCGTTGGTCACGCCGTACAGGTTGCCATCGATCGGAGGCGGCACCAGGACATAGCCGGCGCTGGCAATCTGCAGCAGGTCCTGCTGCACCGAAGTGCCGATCAGCGGACCCTGCTTCTGCGCACGCAATTCGATCGCGCTCTCGCGCAGGTCGCCCCAGTCGGTGCGGATAGGCATCAGAGGATCCGGATGATCTTGTAGAGGCACATGGTGGGCTGCATGAACGACATTGCAGTTCCGGCTGAGAATGTTCCGGACAAATCAGTGCCGTTGCCGACGTAGGTGTTGTTGGCGAGCGTGCTGGCGAGCGCAGCATTGTCCAAGGCTGCAGTAACAGCACCCGCATTTGTGCCAAGAGTGGCGCTTGGCCAGGGTGTTGCTACCAGCCCAATCCCAGTGCCGGCTTGTCCTGCAAAACCGGCCTGCGCCCAAATATCGGCAAATCCAATGCCTGGAAGGCTATGTGTGTGGGTGTCTGTGATGCTGATATGGGAAGTCGAAGCAAATGCAGAACTAATGTTGTTCATAGTGCCTGGGCTCGCCCCGCCGTCATTGCGGCCCCAATGATAATGCACGGGCGTTTCAGGGATCGTCTGTGAATGGGTGTTGTAGCCGCCGGCTGATGCCAAGGCGCCGCTGATGCCGCCAGCGCCGTTGATGCGGACCGCACCGCTGCCGCCGGCTCCCATGTTGTCGAGACCGGCGACGACGCGGCCATTGAGGTCTGGAAGCGCGAACGTAGCACCGACATCAGTGGCAAACCGATTTGGGCCGAACAAGACATAAAGTGCGTTGTAAGTCGATTGCGGAATAAACTGGCCGTTTGCGAAAGCAAAATTGGTCGGCGGCGTTGCGCTCGTCCAATCGATGAGGCCGCCGATCGGGATCAAGGCCGGCGATGGCGGCAGCGAATAGAAGTCACGCAGCAGCCAAGCCGTGCCGCTAAAAACCGCAGTGTATGGGAAGCCGATAACCAAATCGCCCGCGAGAACTCCAGCGCCCCCAACTCTGAGCGGATACGAACTCCCACCATCGACCGCCAAGGTCGCATTTAGCGGGCTTGCGATATTGACGCTAAAAGCAATCGCCTGGCCAGTCATTGGCGTCGGCGTCGACAGGCCTTGATTGGTTGTCAGATTGTAAGGCAAGCCGGTGCCGGTGGTCGTCAGCACGCCCGACATATCGTCGCGCCATTCGGCAATCCTCGCCATCATCGCGCGGATATTGTCGTTGATTAGGCTCGGGGCCATACCCTCAGCCCAATTCATACTGGTGTCAGCCGTTGCGTTGTTCGCCGGCGTCTTCGACCATGACCAGAGTGCAATGACACGTACTCCTTTAGCTATTCGTCAAAGCGAAGTCGCCAAATGCTTCTTTAGCAGCGCGATCATATGCTGCACCGGCTTCTTCGACGGTGGCGAGATAACCAATATGGCGGCCCTCGCAAACAGCCACCCATGGACGTGATCTATACGCATCGCCTTTGTAACAGACACCCTTTGCGCCAGAAGTATTGTCGCTGCGGAAATGCTGATTGCCATTATTCAGCGATGGCGTACAGCGTCTTAAGTTGTTCCATCTGTTGTTGAGACCATTGCCGTCGCAATGATCTATTTCGCACCACAACCATTCTCCAGTTTGCATGTACCAGATTAGCGTATGCGCCATGTAGCGCACGCCATCGATTGTCACCCGAACGTATGGCCTATTCTTTGCCTTCGTCGGCGCGTGAACATGACCAGCGCGGCCTGACCGTTTGTGTGTGCCTCTGCCCTGTTGCCCAAAACCTGTCCAACGTAGGTCTCCAGTCTCCTCAGAATATCTGAGTAATGCTAGAACCCGCTCAAGCTTTGGGGCTACGGTAACCTTCGCCATCAGACCACTCCTCGTCCCATCAGCGCCGCGATCCGCTGCGCGACTGTCGGCGGCATCGGCCGGCCACCAGGAAGCCCGCCGCCGCGGGCGCCGATGATATTCGCCAGGCGAGTAGCCATGGCAGTCTGCGGCGTGAGCGGCGGCGGCGTCGGAGGCATCATCATCGGCGCTGGGGGCGCCATCGGGCTGAGCTGCATCATGGGCGCCGGCTCGAGCTCGGGCTGCTGCGCGAGCTGCGCGCCGAGGCCTGCGAGGGGGTTGCCCTGGCCCTGCTGAGAAGGAGCCGGCGGCGCGGCAGGGGGAGGAGGCTCGCCGGCCGCCGGTGGGGCAGCGCTGGCTAGCGCGCCGCCAGTGCCTCGCATCATCGCCAGGATGCCTCCAGGCGCGCTGGACGCGACTAGGCCACCCAAGCCCGCCCCGCCACCACTGGGCCCTCCAGGGGGCGGATAATTGCCCACGACGACGCTCGGTTCGTAGGGAGTTCGATTGTATCTGGCGTCCCATAGGCCACGGAAATCAGCGGCGCTGACTTTGCTGGGATCGCTGCCGAACAGGTAATGATTGCTGGGAATATTGCCGCTGATCGCCCTCTGCGCGACGGCATCGGACTTATAGAACGGCCGGACTGCCATCCAAGCGGGCTGATCTGGTGCGGCCGTGAGCAGGGCCCGTGCCCCGCCGAGCCCTTGCTGATGAGCTAGATAGAGCTGGCTTCCGGTCGGAGGTTGGCCAAGTGCCGAATTGAGTGCCTTGTAATTTCTGCCTGCTTCCTGGTTTAGTGCCGAAATCTGCTGACCGCGATCGAGCCAATTGGTGATGCCATACATCCGCTCTTCGGGTGGGCCCCACTGAAAAAGCCCACGATTGCTGCCGGTGACGTTGTGCGGGTTCCAGCCGCTTTCGAGCGTGCCGGTGCGCCCGATATATTCAGGGTATTGCGCATTGAGGTCGAATGTGCTGGATTGGTCGCTCATCTAGGGGGGAATTCCATGCTCTACAAAGATGTGCGGCGGGGCGAGCCCGTCTTCCACTATCCGCGTCTGTTCAAGCTTCTGGCACAGGCGGCTGGAATGGTGGTTCTGTACTATGTGTCTAAGTGGGCACTCAGCTTCGGCCTCTCTACCGGTGTCTTAATCAGCCTCGGCATTATGGCCGCGCTCATGGGCCTAGTCCTGTGGCTCGAGCGCAAGTTTCCACCCATTACTGCTGCTGAAGAGCAGGAACGGAGGGAGGCAACGCCAACGGTCTGGCCACCGCTGAACCAAGGGCCCCCATCCGCTGGATGAAGGCGGCATCAGCAGCGTTCTGAGCCGGCTTGCGATAGAGCGAACGCGCAATCATACCGGCCTGCGAGCGCTCACCCAGCGCCTGCGTTGCCTTCGTTACGCCTTGTCCTGCAAAGTGCCCAAAGATGGCGCCTGTAAAGTCGCCCATGCCCATACCTAGCGCGGCGCCGATCGCCCGTGTGGTGTGCCCCAATATCATCCGCAATGTGCCGGCAGTATTTGAATAATTGACCGCGCCCGCAGCTGGAATGAGCTGACGCTGCAGCGCCGCATATTGGTTCATCATATTGCGCTCGGCCGGCGAGAACATCGCTTGCGCAAGCGGCGCGCCGGAACCGTTGAGAAATTCGCCGACGCGACCGGCTATCTTCTGCGGCCCCATCTCAGTGGTACCTTCGGTCGCCTGGGTGAGCCGTGCCCACAGGCCTTGCCGGATCGCCGACCATCCTTCGGAATTGGCCCCGAGGAGGTCGCGCATGTGATCGGCGAGCCGAACTGACAAACCGCTGCTGCCCACCTTGCCGGCGCCATAGAGAAAGTTTGCGATTTCATTCGGCGTGGCTGGATCGCGGTTACGCATGCCGACGATGCGCTCCATCGCGCGTCCAACATCGTCACCAGCCCCTTGTGCCTTGAAAAGGTTCTGATGCTGCGAATAGGCGGCGCGCGCGTCCTGCAGCAAGTCGAGTGCGCGATCGTCGCCTGTGAACAACCCGTCCGCGATAGCGTCCTCAACCTGGCCGTCGAATTCGCCGATCACGCGACCTACTGCGCGGGCATCAGCTGAGCCGGCCTGAGCTCCGCGCGCCATCGCGATGAGCTGTTTGCGCGTCTGGTCGATGCCAGCGAGATTGATGCCGACGATGCGCTGCGGATCTGGTGCGCCGAATGGACTAGCGCGGTTCTGCACCCGTAGTTGGCTAATCTGGTTGTCGATCTGTTGCACCATGCGTGAGGCGATCGGTGTCGTCACATCATCGATGACGACAGGATTACGCGACATCGAGAGCTCGCCCTTGATGCGCTGCCCGATGCCCTCGAAAGCGCCGGCATGGATTTCGCCAGGAAGCGCAAGCGCCTGCTTGTAGAGGTCTTGATAGTTCGCCTTCGATGCCCGAGCGAGCGCGCCGACGTCCTGGCCCACAATCTCGCCGGCTTCGATCGGCGAGGTTGCAACAGCCTGGTGATAGGGGTCGAGGCTCTCTCCGATCCTGGCGCGGGCGAGCTCAGCTGCGGGCGCTTGTTCGCCCTGAAAGAACCCCTTGGCCACATCGGCCGGCCCTTGGCCCAAAGCGCCTCGAAGGGCGCCCTGTTCTTGCATTTGCTGCACGACATCGCCGCTCGCTTGGCCACCCGAGATCGGGACATCGACGCTACCGACGCGCGTGACGTTCTGCGGCGCCGATGGCGGTGTTCCGCCACGAGCAAAGCGAGCAGCGCCTTGGCCAAGCGTGCCTACAGCGCGCCCAAGAAACGGAGCACCAAACCCGATGAGGCCACCGGTCGTGGCCGCCGGTCCGATCGGTTCCCCGCGCGCCAACGCATCGAGTGTGTTCAGCGCGGTTCCAGATAGCGCGCCAGCTCCCGCTTGCTTCCATGCACCACCCTCGACAATGCCGAGGAGTTTGGAACCGAGGCTTGAGGCCGCGCGCGTGCCGAGGTTGGCAGCGATACTGCCGGTACCGGCGAGGCCGCCAGCGAGGTGCGCCGCGGTCGAGCCGATCGGATGGGCCGCATCCCAGTCAGATTGCACCTCCTGCTCGAGCGCGAGGTTGCGCCCGTAACGCTCGCCCCAGGTCGCGCCTGGAGCCCCACCGCCAAAGGTCGCGGACATCGCCGGTCCCATGCGGGTCGTGAGCGCGCCCGCAAGCGGCACGCTGGTGACACCGGCCTGGCCCATCTGATTATGCACCAAGCCATGCACGAGGCCAGGCGGCACGTTGTGTTTGGCCGCCATCGAGCTGATGTAGGCGTCCGAGCCGAAGTCCGGCTTGGCCGGCTGAATGTCGGCGAACATGCCACCAGCTGGCGGGGCTGAAGCACCTGGCGCGCCGGAGGGAATATCGTCAAACATTCCCATCAATCAAAGTCCTGATGGATCGTAGCCCTGCTGCTGCAGACGCTGGATGATGAGATCGCGCGGCTTGTTTTGCCTAAGAGCGTTCCTGGCATCATCAATCACTGACTGCGGCATAGGCTTGAGCTGTCCGCCAGGAGGAGTAGTCGGTGCCGGTTGCCCGCGAATTTTTGCAACGTTTGTTTCAATGCGACGGAGAGCATCAGCACTTTCTGGTTTCAAGGTGACAAAGGGCGCCGTTCCTGGCCCTTGTACGTCGCGCCATTGCGAGTCTAGAGCCGACATCTTCGCCCGCATAAGATGGGCCTCGGCCTCAATTGCAGCGGCGAGCTCCTGGGGGGTCTTCGCACTATCGAAGACATCGATTGCGCGCTGCCGCTCTGCTTCGGCGCCTGGGCTGCCTGAATAGAATTTTGTGATTTCAGCGACATAGCGTTCCCGAATGTCGTTGAAGGCATTCACAGTGGGCGAATATTGGCCTTCGCTACCCATCGCGCGATTGATGCCGTGAGCGACTTGAGCTGAGCCTGGGGCCCATCCCATCCAGCCGGTGCCGACATTCGGAAGTTTCAGCACCTGGTCGCTCATGTCGGCAAGGTGGCCGATCGAGGTGTTGGCAAAATTGATTTGCCCACCAGCAGTGCCAGCGCCGGTGGCGCCGAACTGCGTACGTTGGTTTTTACGGGCGAAGAACGAACTATCGTCGACCGGTATGCCCAGAATTCTACCGTAGGTTCGTGCGATCAGTTGGACGTTTTGGATCATACCGGCACGGCCCGTTGGCATTGTGCGACCAGCAGCATAGTCTTCAACGGCTGTTTGTATCTCTTTTGGGAACTGGCTGAGATAAGCCCGAGCAGCATCTGGACCGGCACCGGTTGCGCCGGCCTCGCCAGTCGGAGGTTCTGCTGGACCGCCTTGGCCGATCGTGCCGCCGCCGCCACCGGCACCGCCCATGCCGCCCATCGGGCTCGAACCCTCGAATGGAATGATCTGGTGGCTTACAGGATCAACAAATCCAAACCGCTTGTTGCCTAGCCAATCCTCTCCGATCTGCGTCCATTGCATCGGCCGCATGCCCATCGAGTAGGTCATGATCTGCTGCATGGCCTGCGGATTGTTGGCGTACATCATCGCTTCTTGGGGCGTCATGTTCGGGAACTGCTGCTGCAGCCATTGTGCTGTTCTGTTGACCTGCTGCAGCTGGATATCCATCGGCGCTCCGCGCTGCGCCGCCATCTGGAAACCGCGGCCGAGGCCTTGGCCGAGCGATTGTGCCCCCATCATGCCGGCGCCGATGTTGAGCAGCGCCATCCGATTGGCATCAACAAAACCGCCGGCGTTGCGCAGGAAGTTGCCGAGAATGCCGCCCAAGCCACCGCCATCCTGAGCCTGCGCCATTGCGCTGCGCCGCTCATCAGGCCGCGGGAGAGGAACGCGCTCAGGCTCGGGCTGCGCCTCTGGCGCCGTGATCGGGCCCGTAGGTAGGCCGGCCCAATCGGCACCGGTCGTACCTTGCATCTGGCCGCCGGTCAGCGCGGCGGGATTGGATGGCAAAGGAACAGGGGGGCCGCTGTGGGGAAAGGCTAGGGCTGCATTTTCCGGCTTCGGCCCCGTTACTTGGTATTGCCCAAGCGACAATCGTGGATCATACCAAGCCGCGCCGGCGGGGCCACTCACGGGATGGGTTCCTAATGGAAAAGGTCCACGCCAGGGCGATCCCATACCAAGCAGGCCAGGGCGACCTCCAGGCGGAGTTGAAGGCGATCCGACCCCTAGCAATCCTGGGATCGCTCCGTGCGGCACGCCAGGCACCGGATCGGACAACGGCACATCAGACCCTGGCCCTGGCTGCGCTGGAGCATCCAGCACACGCACCATCGCCGTATTGTTGGCACCGCGTCGCCACGGCAGCGGGAGCTGCTGCTGTGCCTGGGGGCCGAAAATGTCCTCTAAAGCCATGTCAGCGCATCCCTAAATTCGGGCGCAGGATCGATGAAGGCTGTCGCTGCTGCGCGAACTCTTGCACTTTCATATTAAGAAGCATGCTGAGGCTCGTAAGCGCGCCCATCAGCACATAGAAGGCACCAGGATTTGGCGGCACGACCGGCGCTATTTGTACGCCGCCCATCGTCTCGAGCGCGACGATCGCGCAGCCGCAAATCTGGCCACGCTCGGCCATTGTGAGAAAATGCTGCAACGTCTTGATCAGGTTCGCATCGCCCACCGGCACCGAAATCGGAGGCGCGCCGCCGTTTGTTTGGTCGGTCATCAGACCATCCATTTGACCGGTTGGAAGTTCGGCTTCATCAGCGGCTGCAGCAGCGCTTGCGAGGTTTGTTGCAGGAATGGATTAGCCGCCTGCTGTTGCCCCTGCCACATGCCAGGCGACTTTTGCATCGGTGTCACGGCAGGAGGACCGGCCTGTGGAGGACGAACAGGTGGCAGTGGCACGGCAGGTGGGCCGATCGGCATCGGAAGCGCTGGTTGATTTGCTGGTTGCCCAATGCCTGGAATTGGAGCGCCAGGTGGCGTTACCGGAGCGCCGATGCCTGGAATGGCAGCACCAGGCTGGACTGGCCCAAGCCCGCGCGTCATACCTTGCGGAAGCGCCGGCGGCGGAGGCGGGCTAGGTGGCTTGATGCCGAGCAACGTATTCCAGCGGTCATTGAAGGCCTGTCCGGTATTGCTACCGGCGACAGTGTTACTAGCCCCCAGGCTACCGAACGCCGAGCTTGAGAGCGGCGCTGGATTGTAGAGCGTTGACAGCCAATCAAAGGGCCCGTCCATTGTCTGCTCCTATGCCGCCATTGCCGTTGGATCAGTCGCGCGCGCGTAGTCGACCACCTTGACGGTCGGGCCGCCATTCCAGAGCCCGATATTGTGGACTGCATCTGGTATGACCTTCTCAACGTCCTGCGCCATCACGCCAGTGCGCGTCGTGTCATCGTCTTTGAAGCGATAACGATAGAACGGCAGACCATTGAACAGCATGCCGATCGGATGGATGTCTTCCTTCAGTCGCTCGTCGCTTAGACCTGGGATCATGCTCAACAACGAGCCGCCGACCGAGCCGCCGCCTGGCATGCCGAGACCTGCAATGCCTAGGCCTAGGCCGAGCGCGGTCGACAGCGGATTGATGGGCTGTGTCGTCGTCGATGTGCCTTGACCGGTGCCCGTCATGGTGCCGGCGGTGGTGCCGGCCAGCGTGCCGGTGGTCGTGCCGGTGGCGCCGAGACGCGCGAGGTCGGTCAGATTGGTCATGTAGGGCTGCAGCATTTCCCACGGCAGCTGGGCGCCGACGTTCGCACCGGTGAGCGCCGTCGCGCCAGGCGCGGTCCACAGGCCTGGGATTGCGCCGGCGCCCTGGATGCCGCTCAAGACATTCGAGAGCGGGATCTGCCCTAGCATCGCCTGCTGTTGAGCCGCCTGGCTTTCGCCGCCAAAAGCCTGATTGATGGCACCCTGCTGTTGAGCAGCGAGCGCATTGTATTGGGCAGTCTCGAGCGGTCCCATGCCGGCAGCCAGGCCTCGAGCAAGCGCATAGTTGCCTGCTGCATTGCTCGCGCCGCCCCCCGCGGTGCTGAGCGGCCGGCCGGCGCCGGACCACATGCCAGCAATCGAATTGGTGATATCGCGTTGCGTCGCCCCCAACGTGTCGCCGAGGCCTGGAGTGGTGAGTGGGTCCGTGTAGTTCTGCCCAAAGTAGGGAGAGAGCCTTGCCTGTAGATCGGCATTGGCCTGTCCCAGCATCCCGATCTGCGGTTGCGTCGAGCCGGTGTTGAAGAAGCTAGGAATTGCGCCGGCCGCCAGTGATCCGAACCCTGGCACTGTATTCGCTTGCGACTGAAACCCTGCTAGCGCTGTAGACTGCGACGGCGTGATCGACGTCGGCAGGTTCTGCATCTGCGACAGAATATTATTCAAATACGGAACGGTCGGTGCATACGGCCCCTGCTGCTGCGTCCCGCCAGTCGTGACGTTCTGCTGGCCCGTCGTCTTCTGCTGCTGGGATGTAGTTTGGTCAGTTGTCTGTGTATTTGCGCCCATCAGAGTGGCCTTTCAGTACACATCCAGACTTCCTCGAAGCCGATGTCTTTCAGATAGCGCGACCATCCACGCCGCCCGTAGCAACGCACTGCGCTACATTTTTCGTCGCGGGCGTATCGGACCAGATCGGGGAAGAAGTCACGTTTCATCCGATTAACGTCACGACCAGCCAACTGGGCAATGACCAGCACACGGCGCCCATCAGGAAGTAGTTGGAACTCAGTGGTCGCGGCCGCGATCAGTTCCGGCTTTTTTTCGTTCCAGATGATCCATAGACGCGCGGTGCCGTCGTTAATGCGTGTCCTGATATTGTCGATCGTGTAATCTGATTGTGACCGGAAGATTGAGTGCTCGATTAGATAATGCACATGTGGCCATAGCGCCTCGACCTGCTCGGGCGCGATATACAAAAGTCGCGCCCCATTACGTGCCGGCAGCATCGATAAAACTCAACGCCCAGTTTAAACCCCATTGAATATGCTGGACGCCCTGGATTTGCGGGCTGTTGGCATCAGCAACACGGGGCGTCGCCGCATTCGGGATGACGCACTCGTAGCGAATGACACCGGCGTCAGGCACCTCGATCCGCAAAAGCCATGATTGATCAGGCACATTGAGGGGAACGGGGCCCATGGTCACCGGAGTGATGCCGTTGGTGGTCGCAAACATGCGCCCTTCGTACGGCTGATACAGGAGAAAAACGCTGTCGGTTGAGGCCTGGGTTGGAATACGAACAGGTGCCTGCATCATGCCGCGATAAACATAGGCGCGCACCGTGAAGGGACCAGCCATCAGTTGCCGCCCGAGATGCGCCAGTAGAAGGTGCGGTCAGCGATGGCATTGTTCGCGTGAAAGACAGTGAAAACCCCTTTGCCGGCGACCGCATAGGTCGTTGTGACCTCGGCTGCGGCGTGCGCGGTTTGTGGAAACATCAGCACCGAGCTGGGGATGGCGACACCTACAGGAGTGGTATGCGCGCTACAGTTCGGGCTTGTCACGATTGTCGAACTTGCATTCGGCGTCAAAGTGACCTGGCCTGATGCATTGTCGCGACCCTCTTGGAGCTGGCGGATCGCTTCATTGATGACAACCGGTTTGTTCTCACGCAGGCTGAGCGCGGCGACCATTAGTAGCTCCCCGTCAGCGTGCCATCCGGCTCGACGCCGAGCGCGTAGTTCCATGTCGTACCGGCTGGAATGCGGATGCGCGCGCGTGAATAGCGGGTATCGATGCCACCGCCGGCGACAAGGCAGGTGCCGGTGACATCGATCGCCACCTCGCTCGTATAGTTGTAGGCCGATTGCGGATTATCGCGGTAGGACACCGAGCCGAAGACCGAGGGGGCATTGTCGCTTAGCACGCGGGTGGCATCAGTGATGACACGGAAGCCTTTGACAAAGAGCCGCCTGTCGTTGCCACCCTCCTCGCCAGTCTCGATGATCGCCTCGAGCGGCGTCCCGTTGAAAAAGCCGAGCGTATTGTTGCTGTCGATCGCACCGAGCGACGGCAGTGTTGCACTCGACACCGTGTCGAGGCTGAACGGAATAAGCCCAGGCGGTTGCGGCAGGAAGGGGTTGGTGGCCGGCGGCACGCCGTCGATGTTAGCGCCGAAGACACCGCCCGAGGAACCGGCGAATGCCGTGTACACGCCACCGGCTGGAAAGACCGATCCGACGAGATCGACTGTGCCACCTGTGATGTTGGTGATCGCCCACTGTCCCCAGATGGCGCCTGGCTGAACAGTGACACTGAAACCGGAACCAGTGCCTCCGATCAATGTATTGGAAACGGTCAGCACATCGCCGACGAGATACAATCCGTTGCCTGGATTGTTGATTGTAGCCACGGTCACTACGCCGCCAGCAACCGTGACATTGAGCGTCATGCCGCTGCCAGCACCGCCGGTTGTTGCTACATTAGTGTAGGTGTTGGCCGTGTAGCCGGAGCCTGGCACCAGCGCGCCAATTGTATTCGTCATCCACTCGCCTGGCGCGCCCTGCGGAGCCGGCATGTTGTAAAGCGCAGCCAGCAGCACACCGTTGGCGCCGTAGGTTGCAGGCGGCACGCCGCCGGCGTTGAGCGGAACCCGCGTGATATTCCATTTGCCATACAAGGTCTGCTGCGTGGCGGTCGACAAGCCGGCGGTCGATGAAAGCGTAAGCGTGATGACCCCACCTCCACCGGACGTGATGTTTGTGATGCTCGGCACCGCGGTGGCACTCGGCGTCACGCCAATCGAGGTGGTCACGTCCATGAGCTCGAGCGTCTTGCCTGGACGCGAAAGAACGTCGAGCCATTCGCCGCTGAAGTTGACCTTGCTCCAGCGCTTGAGCAGCCAGTCATAGATGAGGATCGTGTCAAACAAACCAGCTAGGCCGGCGAGCGACTTGAACGCAAAGTACATGCGGCTCGCGACTGGATCGGTAGTCGCGATGATGAGCTGAGTGTTGGAGGTGTCGAGGTTGGCAAAGATGTAACGGTCGACCATTTCCTTGCCGACCGGCGTGGGCGCATTGCCTGGTGCCATCTGCTTAAACCCCTCCTGGGACAACCAGAAGAGGTTATCCTGGTCGATCACCCACCCGTAGTTGGCATAAAGACCATTGCCGTCGCCGCCCGTGATTTTGGTAATTGTAAACACGACCGGCGAGCCTGGCGCGTAGCTCAACAAGCGGGCCATATTGTCCTGAAAGATCACACCATATAAATCGAAACCCGCAACCGCCTTGGGCCGGCCACCGTCTGGGAGCTCCTGAAAGTCGGACTGTCCAGCGGTTGCGCCATACACTTCAGGCTGGCTGAGATCGGACCACGCGATGCTGTAGGGGAAATTTGGAATGGCATTTGCGACACCGAACGTGCCGTTGGTCAGACCGGAGAGAACCACAAATCGATTAACGATGGCGATAAAGCCTGCGCGCGGCGGATTGCCGCCAAGGTCGTAGAAATTGCCGCCGGTCTGCAGAAAGAATTTCTGCGGATTAACATTGCCCTGCACCGCGATCACAATCTGATTGTACTGCTCGAATTGCCAATTGGCATCAGAGGCGAGCGATCCATAACTGGGAACTGTGATTGCCGTTATAGACACATGAAATCCGGCCCCAGCTCCGAGGCCTGCGCTCGCGCTGATGACATCGCCCACAATATAGTTGGTGCCAGGCGCGCCGGCGTGGACCACTGCCGACGTGACCGCGCCGCCGGCAATAGTAATATCGAGCAGCATTCCCGTCCCGCTGCCGCCGGTCGCCGGCACTGCGGTGTAGGTGCCATTCGTATAGCCTGCGCCGCCGGTGACAGTGCCAAGAGTGATGCTGACTTGCGACACCTCGTTCCAGCTGAAGGTCGTATTGTCCAGCTTGTAGAGCCGCGACACTGCGGTGCCGGCAAACAAACTGACGGTCCCATCTGCATTGCGAGCGAAGAAGAAGCCGCGGCAGGGTGCCGGCAATGCCTGCGTGAATTGCCGGAAGGACATGAACGGCAGCCAGCCGTCCGAGCGCGGCAGCACGTTGCTAACATTGGCCGACACCTGGGTCTCTTGATCAGCCCGATCAGGAACCCAAGGCGGGAACGGCATGCGCTGCAGATAGGGAGGCATCAGAATAACATCGGCCTTATGCGGCCCATCGAATTCATTCGATTAGCCTGCGCCTGGATTGCCTCGTAAGCATCATAGGTCGCGCCGACCATGCCGCCGTTGTACTCAGGCGCAAACGGTGACATCAGCCTGGCGAGATCGGGATCGCGCAGCACATTGATGGCAAGCTCGAACTTTGCTCTCGAGCGGATCAGTTTTTCCCCGTCCGTGAACCAGCGATTTCCGATGACATCGGCACCGCTCGCGCCCACTGGCTGCATCGGCGCGGCGAGGTGGACGTGGCCACCGACAGTCATCAAGAACGGCCCTTGGCCGGTTGTGCTAATCGCCGTTACTGTTTGCTGGAAACCGGAGCCGCCGCCTGGAAGCAGGAAAGTTGTGATGACATCCCCGACCTTGAAGTTGAAACCGCCATTAGCGATCGTCGTCGCCTGCACCTGGCCGAAGCTGTTGACGGTGACATTGAGAACAAGTCCGGTGCCGCTGCCGGCGCCGGCCTCCACCGCAGGAACCGCCGCGTAAACGCCTGGCGTATAACCGGTGCCGCCAACGAGAAGCCCGAGCTGCGTGACCGGTCCAGTGCCTGGAGTGCCCGTTGGAGGCACGGGATAGATCATGATGTTTTCATTCATAAAGCTGTAGATGTAGGGTTGCCCCATCTGGGTGCCGGTCTGCGTGAGGATCAATATTTCCTCGGGCTGCACGCGCGGCATGTCGAACACCGCCGGCGGGATCGTGATCGTCAGAAAGTCGATGTGATAAACCTGTATTGGGCCCTGCACGGCCGGAAAGTTGATGTCGGAAAAAATGTTGTAGTTCTGCTGGCCGCCGGTGGTCAGGAATGTTGTTGTAAACGTCTCATTGAACCTGAACCGCTCTTGCGCATAGATGTCGATGGCATCGCAGACCGCAATCTGGATGCGGTCATCGATGGTGTGCTGGCGCTTCAGCTCGTCGTCAATGCGATCGAGCATGAAGCCCATCGTGCCCCAAGCATGCGTCGATGGCCAAGAGGTCGCCATAGTTTATTTGGTCAGCCACGCGCCGTTTGCGAAACTGAAGAACAGCGTGATGATGGCAGTGGTGATGGTGACGCCGCTATTGGCGCCGTTGATGGTGTCAGTACCATTCGGATAGGCCGTGATGGTCGAACCCGTGTTGTTTGCGACTGCGACCTGCAATCCTGACCTCGCTGGCATCAGCGTGCCGCCGGTTGTCGGCGTCGTCCCAGTGGTAATCGAGGTGAAATTAACCGAGTTCTGAGTGATCGGCGTCGCCGTGCCGGCGTTGCTGCCGTTTGTTGAGGCGTTGCCTTGCGTAATGATGGTCTCAAGCGAGCCTGAGTAGCCGGTACCGATGCCGTCAGCGAACCAAATGCCAGGCGTGAAGCACTGGAAGGGTGTTGTCGTGCTGCCTGCTAGATAAACCGACGCATTGACGCTTTGGCCGTTGATCGAATTGCTCGGATCACTGGGATGCGGATAGCAGTTGATCGCATTTACGCTCGTGTTTGCGATATAGATAACTAGTCCTGCAAAGGATTGCGGCCGATAGGTCTGCGGCAGAATGCACGCAGCGGCGCTGATGGTGGCGATTGTGAGCTGCGCGCCAGAACCGCCAGGAATGACGGGAGTGACAACGTCGCCGACTTTGTAGCCAACGCCAGGGGCCACCACCGTGGCACCAGCTTGGACGACGCCGCCTGAGATCGTGCCGCTGACAGTTAGCCCGCTGCCGCTACCACCGGTCACCGGCACAGCAGTGAATGTGCTGCCGGTGTAGCCGGAACCGCCGGCCGTCACCGTAAGGGTGAGCACACCGCTTACGGCCGAGAATAGCGTATTGGAGGCCTGTATCTGATAGCCGTTCGTCTGCGATGTCTGTGCGCTGGTGATATTGGCACCAGTTCCGAGTGGCCCCGCATCAACTGAAGTCAGATTGTAATAGGTCATCTGCGCTTCTTCGCGCATCGTCATCTCGAGACGGCCGGAATACATGCCGCCGGCAAAACCTACGAGGGGAGGACCGGTGATGTCTGGCATGGTTCAGCCCAATTGTCCGAAGCGGCGCGATTTCTCAGCGCCACCTGCCTTGCCCATGTTTGGATATTTGCGATGCACAGCTGCGCGCACCTGGGCCTTTTGAGCCGAGGTACCGTGCTGGCTCACTCGTGCTAAAGCGTTTCTGGCGTGAGGGGGGTCATGGATAGGATAGGCCCGCTCCTTCGGCAGCGCGAAGTTGCTCGTCTCGATGTGCTTACGCGCCGCTGCGGTGAGGACCGCCATGACACGGCCCTCAGTTCGGATTACCGGTCGTGGCGAGCATGAAATAGACGATCGGGACAATCGCGCCGGTGGCCGTCGTGGCATTAGGGTTAGTCAGCGTCAGGATCAGCTGTCCTGGGCTAACTCCAGCAGTGGTGTTGTTCTGGGCTGAACAGACGAGCGCCGAAGCCACTGCCGCCGCATGGGCATCGACCGTGCACAGCACCATGTCGGCCACCGGCACCCCAGGCACTGGCGCCGCCGTAAAGGCCTGAGCCTTGGTGTTGTTGACCGTGATGACGGTGGCCGATAACGCCGCAAAGGTCTGCGACGGGAGCGTGATCGCGCCGGCTGCGCCATTGCACGCCACGGTCTGGGCACCGGTGCCGCCGGCCGTGACTGCGCATGCCCCGAGCTTCAAGCGGGACATGTCGGTGGGCTGCTGCGCGCCCATACTGTTCTCGCCGGTCTCGGTGAGGGTGACGATCGGTGTCGTGTTGACCGCTGCTGCATAGGCGATCGCGCTCGCGATCGAGACCGCGCTGAGCGCTGAAATGAGGCGCCGCATGTGGCCCTCCATTTGATTGTTGGAAACGGGGCGGGGCGGCGCTCGGCCGCCCCGTAGCTGTCAGCCTTCATGGCCGGTGAAATCGACCAGGCACTCGAAAGAGCCCTGTGTCGGAGCTGTGCCCGCTCCCGCCACCAGGAACATGACGGCATAGACGTCGATGTCGCCCTGAGCTGGTGTGGGCACCGCGCCGCCGCTCGCTTGGGCTTGCGCCATGCCGGCGAAGCCCTCGCCTTCAGGAGGACCGGCTGAGCACAGCGTCTGTGATGCTGACGCCGGACCGCCGGTAATGGCCGCCTGATAAGCAGCCGGAATGCCAGGACCGACCTGATAACCGGTCAGCACTGACCGCAGACACCCAACAGTCGTAACCGCATTCGCCGCTGGAGCGGCGTAAGCACCGTATTCAGTGCCAGCAACTGGAGCCGTGATGTAGCCGAGCACATAGAGCGTAGCCGGCTGCAGCCCAGCTGTGTTGGTAGTGCTGAACGTGTTCGCTGGCGCGTAGAACAGGCCGAAGCTCGTCGACGTGCCGCCTGACATAGCTTCCAGACAGAAGATCGACACATTGTCGATCCAGGCGCCGCCTGGAATGGTGCCGATCAGGATGCCGCCGGTGTTGGTAGCAAGCGTGCCAGTCGTAGCCGTCAATGTGCCGGTCGAGTTCGGCGACATCGTTCGCGGCAGTGCTTGGGTTGGCGGTGACAGTGGCCCAGGAACTGCGCCATATGAGACGACGCTGTTCCACGACAGTATTCCGGAGGCCAATGGCGAGCCGGAAGTGCCGCCCCAGTGAGTGCTATAGGCTGCCTGCGCAGTGGGATCATTAGGCCCGCCGCGCTGGATGTAGTGTCGCATTTGCCACGGGAAGATGCGGGCGCCGACGCCAGGGACATTAGTTGCCATGATGGTCAGCTCCTCTCACGTATGCGCCGCGGCGTAGGTCGAGCAAACAACCGTGCCGTAGTCGATCGCGTTGTACTGGGTTCGTTTAAGCCCATGGATGGTCCAGGCGCTGACCTCGAGGCGCCTCTTGTGATCGAAGAGCTCCTCGTTCCATCTGTATTTGCCTGGAGCGTCGCGTTGCCCGAACGCCATCATTCCGGCCTGGCCGCCGAGCAGCACGGCGCGGAATGTGTTGGCCACGACCGCGCCGGCGTTGGAGACGCCATTTGGTAGGTCGTAGGCCTGCCGGATGATGACTGAGTTGTATTCTCCCAATGCGCCCGTATATATCGGGTTGTTGGTAATTTCGCCGCCCGTCATCGCTGCTTTGGAAATATCCAACCACTGACCAGTGCTTGTTGATGTGCGCAGATCAGTGACTTGGAAAGGATGGAGATAGACGACGTATTTGTCGGTTAACGTTGCGTTGTAGTCGCGCCGACCACCTGGTCCAGGCTTTGAAGTAATCCGAACTGGACGAATTTTCGGCGTCGCCGTGATTGCTTGCTCTTTCAATTTATCGAGCAATTGCAGGGAGAAAACGTCCGCCGAGGTCAGGGCTGCATCGTCAGTCCGACTTGATTGTCTGACAATGCGCGTCGTCGCCGGCACCGCCTGCAAGCCGGTGAAGCGAATATCTGTTTGAGGGGTGAACCCACAAAACTGATTGAACGCCGCCTGAGAAAAGCGCTTCGCGTACCAATCAGCAAGCCCATCGCGAGCCTCCTCGCGGAGATCGAACGGCACGCGCTGAGCGTCGATTGTATTGGTTGATTTTACACCAACAACATGTCCGAGCTCGTTGATGACAACGGCGTCGGAGTAGATCGTGAGGCTTTCGCCATTGCCTTCAGCTAACTGATTTTCCGTGAAACCAGCACCAGTTAATTGAAGGCGCAGCCCGTAGGTGACTTTGTCGCCAGCGCCTTTCGAACTCTCTGTTTTACGATGCAGAATTGCGTTGGCGTCGTCGCCGATTAACGGAAAAATGTCGGTATATTTGAGAGCTTCGACATCCAAGCTCTTGGACCAAAGTTTGACCGCAAGCGGATCATTGGTCCCGAAGTTGGTCATTGCCATGTGGGCGCATCCCCATATGACTGAGGGCGCGCGCAACCTTGCGGCTGCAACGCCCTAGTTGATCGAATGGGTGAGTGCGCGAAAAAGCCCGTTCGCGCGGCGTGCCACCGATTGCCCGATGGTGGCCCCGACCGGCCATTGCGACCTGCTTCTTCAGCAGGCCCCTGCGGTTCACAGGGTGGCGAGTTTCCGAGCCGCCACGTCCGACCAATCGCAACTAGCCGCGCGAAGTACGGCAACGCCGACTGCAGTGATCCAACTTCTGGTCCGGAGCTTTGTAGATGCCCTCAGCGACACTGCCGCGATAAACTGCAATCGCAAACTCGGTTTTAGAACACCGTTCTATTCTTGTCAATTCCCGAACAGTTGCTTGACCTGAGCCTTGTTCCCTTTCGACATGAGCTCGGCGTATGCAGCCGCGAACTCGTCGTCCGACATATTGGCCAGCATCTCTGCGGTGAGGCCGCCAGGCGCAGCATTGCCGGACACCTGCGAGAGCGATCGAGCCGCAACCTGTCCATTGCGGATTTGGTTGATGACATCGGTGGCGCTCTGGCTGCCAGGACGGGGTACAGCGGGTGCCGGTGTCCCGCTCAGCGGCGTACCAGGCCTCGCCGGCTGCTGCTGGCGCTGTGGCTGCGCGGCAGGTTGCTGTTGTTGCGGCTGGGGCTGGAACCCGCGCACCCGCGCGAGGCGATAGATGTCTTCGGCAGGATTGCGGTTTGCCTCGAAGGCATTGCGATAAAGGTCACGCTCTTCCTGCTGGATGATGTTCTGCACATCGACCGGAAGATCCCTCTGCGCGGCCTGCAGCAATTGGTCGCGGGTGGCGCCTGGATAGCTGTTCGCCATCAGCTCGGCTGCGCGGTTGAGCATCAGATACGAATAGGCAGGCAGGAAGTTCGGATCGCGGCCGGCCTGGTTGTTGAGCGTATTGAGATACGCGGTCCGCTGCTCCCACTCGGCCTGGCCGGTTGAAATGTTGTCTCTGTATTCGGCGATTTGCCGATTGATTTCAGCGAGCTGGGCCTGCTGTTCGTTGTACCCATCCTCGAGCCAGGCGGCGTAGCCAAAAATATCCTGCTGGGGATCCGGCCGTTCGCGCCGAGGCGTCGGTGCTGCAGGAGCGCTTTCAGGCTCAGCGATGGCCTGCTGCAAAATATTGAGGCGCTCCTCGACGCGGGCGCCGGCGACACGCATTTCATGAAGCTGCCGCTCGGCCTCCATGCGCGCGCTTTGCTCGGCCTGATACTTTTGGAAATCAATACGCCGCGGATGCGGCTCGCCCGCCACCACCTCGTCGCCATAGCTCGGCATCTCATGCGGCGTGCCTTCAGCTGGTGGCTCAGCCGGTGCCGGCTGATCACGGTTCTCTTGCGACAGCTGGTCGCTCACGTCTCCGCCGCTCTGGAAATAGCTTCGCTCGGCAGGCGTCATTCCGTCGTCGATATGGAGCTCCTGATTGTCAGCCATGACACTCGTCCTTTTACGCAACGCTTACTGATTGATTGCCGCGACGATGCGATCCCACGTCGCCTGATCGATCGGGCCCTTGATGATGCTGCCGTCGTCGAACCGCGCAGCGAGACGGCCATTCGGAAGGCCGGCACCCTCCTCGGGGCGCTCTTCGTCCGGCGCGAAGATCACGATGCCGATGTCGCGGCCGCGATGGGTGAATGTGAGTTCGACGCGATCGCGCTCGTAGATCGGGCGGTCGTCGTCATCCTTGTCATGTTTGAATGTGACCTTGCCCCAAGGCAGCCGGCTGCCTTCAAAATAGGCCTGCAGCATGCGCACGAGCGCAATATGACCGCGGATCACTTGGGGAGAGGCTCAAACTCGATATGCGCACCATTGTGCACGAGGCGCGTCGCGGTCTGGTGGTCCGCCCAGTTGTCATCGACCAAGTGATTGACGAGCGCCTTGCGATTATCGTCGCCAAGGACGAACGCGACAGCTTTCTGCTGATGCCTCGAGCAGACCTTCAATGTCGTGCTGGCTTTGATCGCCGAGCCGCGCAGGACAAGCTTCACCGACCACTCGGCGGGCTCTCCGCAGCCATCGGAGTGACACAGGCCTAATTCGTCTGGCTTTTGTCGCATACGCGAAGCTTGGCCATTGCCCAGTCTTCGAGACCATGAGCGAGTTCGGCACCAATCTCGGCGATCGTGCGCCCTTCAACCTTGGTGCTCACGGAGCAGCTCTTGAAAAGCGGCCCATGCTCCTTGTGGATGACCGTCGTCAGCGGTTCCACGCCAACCTCAAGTCTGCGGTTGCCGTCGAACATTTCGATCGACTTCACCTCAAAACCGTACTTGGCGCCGACCGCCGATATCTTGCCGTAAATCGAATTGACCGCTGCGTTCTGCATCGGCGGCAGGTCTGCCTCGAGCAGATTGCCGGATGATGGAAAGTCCATTCTCTTGCTCATGGGGCCTCTGCAAATGCCTTGACGATTTCCGCGTCGGTTAGATCGATCCTCGGCTGGTGCTGGTCGTGCCACTCAAGCTGGCCATAGATGATTGCAATCAGATGCTCGACATCGACCAGCACGAACTTGGTGTGATAATCGAGGCTGTTATCGATCTTCAGATGCGGCAGGCGCCCGACGATGCGCACTCCTTGCGCTTGTTTTCGCCTCTGCCACTGACCGATCGTCTCGTCATCCGTCGTCATGCGGCCTCCGTTGCTCCCACGCCTGGCGAGCCGCCGGCCGGCGAGGCCTGCGCACCGCCTGCTGTCCCTGCCTGTAGGTTTTGGAGTTCCTGCATCGTCCGCTCGTGCTGCTGCTTGAGCAGCTGCTGCACCATATCCATGCGGTGCTGGCCGACCTGCATGGTGGCCTCGTGCGCCTGATCCGAGGCCTGCAGGGCAGCCTCGTGCGCCTGGTCCGCCAGCGGATTGGCGTTGGCCGGCAGCGGCTGCATGGCCGTGGCCATCGCTTTGACGCGCTCATGTGCCGCCTTGGCCGCCGTGTAATCGTTGTCCATGTGAGCCTTGGTGAACTGTGCCATGGCGATTGCAATATCGTACATGGCGGTCGACTCTTGCTTGCGCGCCTGGCTAAGGAACAGTTCGGCTTGTGCTTGGTCCTTGTTTATCTTGGCGGTCGCCGCGGCCTGCTGCAGCCCTTGCTGGCCCTGCGTCTGCGGCGCCAGCATCTGCATGGTTTTCTCCATCTCGTCGATCAGCCCTGCCGGCAGCGGCGAATACTTGAGGACCGCCATCAACAAGTCTGGGTTTTGCACCAGCTGATCGCGGAATGCAGGCAGCAGCGCCGAGATAATCGCCCAATTCTGTTCCTTCTGATTTGGCGAGGTGGGCGCATCATCGATGACGACGTCGTAGTCACCGATGCATTTGTCCCGCATCAGCGGCACCGCTTGCGCGCCCTGCGGTCCGACGATGCGGACAAGCCGGCCGTCAGAGAGGAATTTTTGGATCACGATCAATCTGATCCGGCCGCCAATCTTTCTAAACCGTCGCAAGCTATCAAATACGGTTGCCAGCACTGTCATGCCGGCTTGCTTGCGCTGCGCCTCGAGTATGCCTGGTTGATTTTGATCTTTGAGACCGAGGAGCTCGAGGTTGATGCCGGTCACGTCTCTGATTGCCGAGATCGCGAAGTTCATCAGATCCATGTGGCCTTGCGGAAATGTCCCGCCTGGCCGCGGAATGACTTTCGGACTTGATCCGCCCAACGCGCCGCGCTTCATCCAAATGATTGCATCGGGGCGCGCCCATTTATCTTCGGCCTCTCTTACATCCTCGAATGCATCCTGTTCGGCCATCACGCCGCCTTTGGCGGTCGTATTGAGAATGTGCAAACTCTGGGACAACCATTTGTTCGCCCACATCTGTGGGTCTTTCATAATCTTGACTAATCCAAACCACTGTCCTCTCGTACGATTGTATTCGCCGGTGATTGCGGTCCACTTGAAGCAGCCAAATGGCGCATCGCCGATCGACAACACCTCGCCGCCCAAGTAGGCTTCCTTGTAGACTCGCCGCGTCATCTCGACCGCCATGTGCTGTATCGGCGAGCCGAGCGCTCCGAGCCGCTGCATCATCACGTGGAACAGGTGATATTCCTCGGTCGATAGCTCCACTGTTTGATTGGTGACTGGATCAGCGAGCAGCCAATAAGTCTCCCGCTCCCACCATTGGAAATTTACAAGTGTGATTTCATAAAGGTCGTCGTACGTAGTATCAGTCGTGTTTTCCTCGCGCTTGCGTTTCTCCTCCAAGGTCTTGGTGGTGGCCTCCATCTCGGTGCCAATTGCCCAAGTGGCATCTAACGCAGTCCGGCTCTTGCCGCGGAACAGCTGCATCGCGTCGGCGAGCGGGATCTTGCGCACCCGCGCCATTCGCCGCGCATCGATCAGGTTCTTGCGCTTGGCATTCCGGTCAACCCGCATCTCGAGGGGATCGACGCGCTCCTCGATATATGTCCCGCGCTTGTCGAGCTCGTAATCGAGCCGGTGTTCGGTAAAGCCGAGCCCGCAGGTATTGGCATCGTCGAAGCTCATGCTCTCTTCGTCTTCGGCGTCGCACTCGTCCGTGAGCCATTTGCCGGCGCCGCTCAGGAGCTCATTGATTGAGGTGTCTTCGTTGTGCCGCGGGATATATTTGACCTCGTGCCGGCCATTGATCTCCATGCCGGCGACCGCTTTCAACATCGTCAACACACGGTTGAAAACGATTTCCGGTCTATTTTGCGAATTCAGGATCTGGCGGTCTTCGGGTGCCCACTGGTCGCCGGCACGGAAATCGTACATCTCCTTTGCTTCGACCAGCCAGGCGGTCATGTGCGTGCTATCGGAGCGGAACCATCCTTTTAAGCAATCGAAGAGCTTGTCCTTCGGCAGCTTTGATGGCCGTGCGTCCTCGCGGGTGACGTCCTCGCTGCCGCCCAACGTCTCCTGAATGGCCGGATCAGCGGCCCGTGGCGGCGCGCCTGGTGCAGTGGTGACGTTGATGGTCGAGCCGGTGAGAGCCATACCAACTAATCAACTCAATAATTTCAGGGGATTTCAGGGGCTTACGTAATGCTTCTGGTCGACCGCATTGAACGTCCAGGCGTTGAACGTGTTCTGGTCGGTCCGGCGTGGCACATTTCGCCAGGTCACCAGCTCATCGCCTTCCCAGATCACGGTCAGATCGACGTGATCCTCATCCAGAACGGCGTTACAGACCGCGGGCGCCTCAAGCCTGCCTCTCCGGCCTTCGCCAGGCCGAGCGTGATAGAGGAGCATCTGGGCTACGTGGGGAAGCCGGCGATCGCGGCCAGCCTCAAGCTCCGCCGTAGCCTCCGGATTTACGGTTCGCATCATTACGCTCATATCAAAAACCCCAATAGCTACGGATGTTGTTGTCCATGGAAGTTTGCTGCGGGCCCGAAAATGCACCAGCCCAGACACCGCCCTCGACTATGGGACCATTTAGAAAATTGGCACTGCTAGAGGAACCAAGGGTTAAGATGGTGCCAGTTGTCAGGCCGACTGCTCCTGGGTTGCCTGGAGCAGCCGTTGCCGCCCCATTGATAAAACCGGCACTTGAAGCGCCATTGAACAAATCCTGCCGCGCATACCATGTGCCAAGCACAATGAGAGGCGTTGCTGGGAATACTTCGCTGCCTGCAAAGAAGAAAAATCCGGTAGGAACGTTATAACCCGTTTGAACCTGCGCACTCGATATACCGAACGTAGTTTGATTTCCCGATCCAGCGTTAGTCCGTGAAGCGCTAACAATCGTAAGCGGCTGGGCCTGAGCCGATCCTGAATTGTTTCCAGTTCGCAATTCCTGCGTCGTGCCATTGAATGTCATGCAAGGCTGCGATCCGATGCAATTCAGCGTAAGCACAGGAGGCGCTCCGGTTTGGGCATAGTCACAAGCGGTAGCAGTGCAAGCCAGATTTCCAGTCTGCTCATATAACCTCATCACACTGCATATGGTCGCATTACAGAATACTGCCGCAGTCTGTCCGTTAGCAGCCCCAGAGCAGTTTGCTGTGTTTCCAAATCCTCCCGTTACCGACGCTATGATATCGCATGTTTGGCTATCCGAAGCGCGCTGCAACTGCACCAGCTTTGCTGTTCCAGCGCCCGCCGTGTTATATGCCCGCAACCCCCACCAAAAAATGGCCCCTACAACATTTCCTGGGCCGGTATAAGTTCCGTTGCTGGCAGCCCCTGAGCCAATACCCCTAATCAAAAATTGGGCTTGACCTGTCGTCGCAAACAGACAGGTGACCAAAAGCGTAAATATGCGGAGCATGTTCATTTGATGCCAAAGCTGATCACAACACCAACAACCGCATTGGTATTGTCATTGTCGGCGAGGCCGCCAGTCAGGCAGAACGCAACACCATTCTGAAATCTAAGGCCATTCGGAAACGGCAAAAATACGCCGCCGCCAGCGCTACCGGCCGCAAATGGAACGGGTGCGGTATAGACCACCGGATCGGTATTACAGACCGGGGCCGTGGCCTTGTCATAAAGTTTCAGATAGTAGATTGCGGCCACCGTGTTGACCGCCAGAATACTATCAACCACTCGCGTGCCGGCAACCACCACATTTGCATTGGTCGTGGCCGCGCTGAGGAAGTGATAAGGAATAGCGGTCTGTGCGTCTGCCGGTGTTGGAAGCAAGAGCAAAAGCAACAGCGTCAGGTATTTCATCTTCGGCCTCGTCGGCGTGCTTTGATGATCCACTCGCCGCCAGTCAGGACGGGTGGTGGTGGCGGTGTGAGCGTGCTCTGCAGCAGATTGAGTGCTGCGCTCGGCGGCATCTGCTGCGGGCCAGGGATGGGCAGGGCGAAATAGGCTTGGCCAGGAGGAGGTGGTGCCGGCGGAATGAAAAGCGTCGTCGTCAGTAGGTTATCTGGCTGCCAATCGACCGCTGCCCCAAGCCGCAGGCCGAGCCGCGGCAGATCGTAGAGGCCAACCCCTGGAGGCAGCAGCGCCGTTGGCGCCAGGGTCGAGGCGAACAGATTGACTGGCCGCCAATCTGGCCGCGATGGCGCCCACCAAGCAGCCGGAGGATCATCCCAGATGGCGCCAACCGGCAGCGCGTCCTGACCAATGAGATTGGGATTGTAGCTCCAGGCCCAGCCGCGTTGGGCCACATATGGATCGGCACGCCAACCGGTCGCCAGGTCATAGAGAAACTGCCCAGGCGGCAGCAGAACAATAGGCGCAGCCAGTGTGCTCGTGAGCAGGTCGACCGGTTGCTGCCAATCGATGGGCCGGCGCGCCGGCGGCGCAAGATCGTCCCAGATGGCGCCAACCGGCAGCGCGTCCTGACCAATGAGATTGGGATTATAAGACCACTCCCACGGTCGCGGATATCTGTCTGTCCTCCATCCTATCGGCAGTTCGAATGCGCGCGCGCCAGGGATCTGGTCCTGGCCGATGAGAGTTTGCAGATACTTCCATTCCCAGCGCCGCAGCGCGGCATAGCGGTCAGTGCGCCAATCGAGCGGCAGATCATGCGTTGGATTGCGAAACGGCAGTACATCCTTGCCGATCAGATTTGGATTATAGCTGGCCGTAAACGTACGTAAGTGCGGGATCGGATCAAGGAGTCGCTGCGGCAGATCGGCCGCTATCAGATTGCCGGCAACGCCAGCCAGCGGCGTATAGGTGATGATCAGGACGCCATTGGCGCCGTTGCCGGCCGACGTATTGCCCTGATTCCCGCTGCCGCCGCCGGCGCCACCGTAGTTGCCACCGTTGCCAGGAACGACAGTGGCCGTATTGGTGCAACCGCCGCCGCCTCCTCCTCCTCCTACGCCCGCGCTGACGCCGGACCAGTCATTGCCATTACCTCCATTGCCGCCGTTGCCGGTCGTGGCATTACCGGCTGCGTTCGAACCGCCGCCACCACCGCCGCCACCCACCGTGCCGGCCGTGCCAGCGCCACCACCGGCCGTGCCGGCAGCCCCGCTGCCGCTGCCGGCCGCATTATTTCCGCCTGCGCCTCCCGCGCCGCCGCTCGTATTCGGCGGATTGCTGCCGGTGCCACCAACCGTACCGGAACCGCCGCCACCCGCACCGCCGCCACCAGCGGCGCCAGTGTCAGAACTAGCGGCGGGTAGAGTTCCTCCTGGTCCGCCATCACCCTGCGGTCCCGCCGCACCGCCACCGCCCGTACCGCCATCAACGACAGTCGCCAGAAACGCGCCTCCGGCCCCACCGTTATGTTTGGTCGTGCCCGTCCCCGAGGACGCTGCGCCGCCAGCTCCAGCGGTAGTCGCCGTGCCAATCTGACCTCCTTGAGCGCCAACCTGCGAGCCGGCAAGGCTCGCTCCGTTCCAGTAAGTATTTCCTCCTGCCGTTCCGAGATTATTGCCGCCGGTTCCGCCTGCTCCGATGGCGATCGTAATCGTGCCGCTGAGGCCAGTGAGGTTGGATGAGGTGGAATAGGCGCCGCCGCCGTTTCCCGTTCCTTCAGCGTTTGTTACGTTGGAAGCAGAGCCGGAAGCCCCTGCGCCTACGCACTCGATCTGATTGGTATTGCTCCAGTCACCAGGAATGACGAAGCTGGTGGTGCCGTTGAATTTGGCGATTTGCGTCATGTAACAACGGCGTTTGCCCTAAAACTGAAACCTGGGACAGTCCTATCCTTTTCAGGAACGCTGATCGACGCGCGCGCAAGCATCTGCGTAGCCGGATCATAGGTATCGCCGATCGCGACATTGGAATGCGAGGCGAGAATAAACCCAGGCAGGCGCGCCACCGCTGGATCAGCTGCGATGACATCGATTACCTTGTTGGTAACCATGTCGATCACGCCACATCGCGGGCGCAGAGGCGACAGGCCGGTATTGGCCTGAACGATTGCCTCAAGCGTCGCGAGGCTGACATCGATTTCAGTTCCGGCCGGCGCCCCGAGTGGCTGGATCAGACGTGATATTCCGCTCTCGATCGGAAACGTGCCATCAGTCAGCGCGCTATCCGGCCCCCATAAATCAGGCTGATCGAGCGGCGCATCGAGCCGGATCAGATGATCGATGGTACCGGTCGTGGTGACATAGTCAATCGCGTAGGTCGTCGGAACATTGCTCATCCATACCTCGCAAAACCAGAACCAGCAAAGCCGACA
>Ga0306925_10000521_pt1 | contig 27711 bp, 21 predicted proteins | sample flu12Cox44000176_FD_203755 | JGI IMG/M metagenome (GOLD analysis project Ga0306925, IMG submission 203755) | Lab enrichment of tropical soil microbial communities from Luquillo Experimental Forest, Puerto Rico - flux8day.12C.oxic.44.000.176 (v2)... | ecosystem: Environmental > Terrestrial >... | reverse complement strand
CGCGTGGCGCGAGGCGGCCGACGCGGTGGTCCGTATCCCGATGGCCGGCGCGGCAAGCTCACTCAATGCGGCGGCCGCGGCAACCGCCCTGCTGTACGAGGCAGCAAGGCAGCGCCGCAGCTGATCTTGATTTATTTGCGGTACGCACCCCGTGGCCAGCGCCGTCCCGCCCGGCAGCTGTGGTCCCTTTCGTCAGAGGCAGGAAGGCAGCGCCGCATCAGATCCTGATTTGTTGCGATACGCGCCCCGTGGCCAGCGCCGTCCCACCCTGCGCGCACGACAGCCGTGGTCCCCTTTGTCAATCGCATTCACATGGAACTCACACGCGTTCCGTGCGGGGCCCTGAGGTCCGGCCGCGAGTATGGTGCCGCACGATCATCGGACAATCGCGAGGGCAATGTGATGAACGATGGCAGCGCGGGTCGGCACCCTCCGCAGGGGCAACCTGGTCCCGGGGCTGAGCTGGGTGAACGGCTGGCTCACAGGGGCAGCCAGCCGGAGCCTCGCCGTGTCGGGCCGCGCGGCGTGCTCGGGCAGATGCGAGGAGTCCGCCGGTCGGCGGTCCTGACCGCGACCCTGGCGGGAATCGCGCTGCTGGCGGCGGCCTGCAGTGGCGGCGCGAGACCCGTCTCGGCGGCGCTGACGAACTATCAGAAGGCGCTGGCCTATTCGCAATGCATGCGCGCCCACGGCGAGCCGGGCTTCCCGGATCCGCAGCCCAACGGCGACCTCCTCATCAACGGGCCCAAGGACCATCTCAACGGTGCCCTGATGAACTCGGCCAGCAAGGCCTGCCAGCACCTGATGCCGAAGAGCCCGACGATGACCGCGGCGCAGCAGCGGAAGGTCACCGCCGAGGCGCTGAAGTTCGTCGCGTGCATGCGTGCCCATGGACTGCCGACGTTCCCGGATCCCCAGGTGAACTCGCAGGGCATCGAGATGCAGATTCCGCAAGGTGTCACGCCGAACTCGCCGGTGCTCAAGAACGCGCAGCAGGCCTGCAGGAAGCTGCTCCCCGGCGGCCCGCCCTAACCAAGGGTGCCGGTGGAAGCGGGCCACTGGCACCCCCGTGGGCGGCCCGGCCGGAGCCAGATCAGCCGGGCCGGAATGACCGTCCGGCCGGGCCGGCCCGATCAGCTCACCCGGTGCCTGCGCCGCCGACGTCGACCCGGACGAGCGCTTCGAGTTGCTGCACGACATCTTCGTAGGTGGCCTGGCCCAGCACGCCGCCGCAGGCTGACACACGCCCACCCCGTGCTCGCCAGCCGGGCGATTTGGCGCCTGCTGGTATCACCGCACGGATTGCGGCCTCCTACAAATGAGGGATGCGTCATCCGCCAGCCGGCGGATGACGCCCGGCGGTCCGGCCGCGATCCTGGTACGTGTCGCCGGGCCGCCGCTCACAAGGTGCGCGGGGGGCCGGGCACCACGTGCGAGGGGGCCGCCATGAAGCAGCTGAGGATCACCAAACGGCATCGCCCGGACGACTGGCGGCTGGAACCGCTGCCGCTGGACCCGCGGGATCCCGACATCGTCAGGGCCAAGGAACTCGCCCGGCGTTCCCGCGCCGTGGCATCGCGCCCCGGCCGGGCGCGGCGAGGCAGTAACTGAAGGCCCGGCCGCGTCTGCTCGCGGCTAACTGATCCAGCGCTCGGTCTGCTCCTGCCAGGTGGGGGCGTGGCTGGGCAGTGGCGTCTGCTGCCCCGAACGCAGCCCATCGATGATCACCGCTAGATAGCGCTGCCGGAGTTCGGCGCTGCGGGCGGCATCGCCGAGCCTGAAGCCGGCGAGGAACTCGAGCATGAACTCGACATCGAGGAAGGTGACGTCGTCACGCAGCAGCCCGGTAGCGCGGACCCGTTCGAACATCTCGATCGCCAGCGCCTGCATCTGCTCGGCCAGGCCCATCTGCTCCTCGCTCGGCACGAACATCCCGGCAAGCCGGACGGTCAGGCCGTGCGTGTTGGCGGCCACGATCCGGCGCAGGAACTCGGTGTAGGCCTGCCACGGCTCCGCGTCGGAGGCCAGGGCCCGCCTGATCTCGGCGAGGTAGATCTCCTGCCCGTCGCGGCACAGGGTGCGCAGCAGGTCTTCCTTGCTCGCGTACCGGTGATAGAGGGCGCCGATGCCGACCCCGGCCCGCTCGGCCACGGCGGCGATCGGTGCGCCCGGATCGTCAAGGAACACCTCCCGCGCCGCTTGGAGGATGGCCTCGTCGTTGTGCGCCGCCTGCGCCTGGCGTCCCCGTAGCCGGGCCGGGCCTGCCGACATGGATACCCCTTGGCTCTACTTGAACGGATCATTCAGTTCTGATAGTCTTTGAACAGAACGCTTCGTTCAGATTAGCGAGACGCGGAGGCCTTAGCAATGACCAGCCCGGCCACACCCGAAATCCAGGAGTTCCGGATCGACATCCCGCAGTCAGACCTAGACGACCTCGCCGACCGCCTGGCCAGGACCCGCTGGCCGGCCAGCCTGCCCGGCGCTGACTGGGAGCGCGGCGTGCCCGTTTCCTACCTGCACGAGCTGACCGAGTACTGGCGCAGCGGGTTCGACTGGCGGGCCGCCGAGGCGCGGCTGAACGCTTACCCGCAGTACATCACCGAGATCGACGGGCAGAAGATCCACTTCCTGCATGTGAAGTCGCCGGAGCCGCAGGCCACGCCGCTGCTGCTGCTCCACGGCTGGCCCGGCTCGATCGTGGAGTTCCTGCACGTGATCGGCCCGCTCAGCGATCCGCGTGGGCACGGTGACGCCTCCGCCCCGGCGTTCGACCTGGTCATCCCGTCCCTGCCGGGGTTCGGCTTCTCCGGTCCCGTCGCCGAGCCCGGCTGGGGCAGCAAGCGGATGGCGCGCGCGCTCGCGGAACTGATGCGCAGCCTCGGCTACGAGCGCTACGGCGCCCAGGGCGGGGACTTCGGCGCGTTCGTCGCACCCGACCTCGGCCGGGTCGACGCCGAGCATCTGATCGGCATCCACGTCAACGCGGCCACGATGGGCTTCATCCCGTTCGGCGATATCCCCGAGGAGGACCAGGCGTCGTTCAGCCCGGTGGAGAAGGAGCGGGTGCAGCGGATGCAGCAGTTCCTGAGCGAGGGCAACGGGTACTTCCAGATCCAGTCCACCCGGCCGCAGACGCTGGCCTACGCGCTGACCGACTCACCGGCCGGGCAGCTTGCCTGGATCGCGGAGAAGTTCAAGGAGTGGACCAACTCCGGTCACGCGCTGCCTGAGGACGCGATCTCGCGGGACGAGATGCTCACCGATGTCAGCGTGTACTGGTTCACCGGGACCGCGGGCTCCTCGGCGAACGTCTACTACGAGTCCATGCATTCGGGCGACTGGCCCATTCCGTCCGGCGTGCCGACCGGGGTGGCCGTCTTCGCTGAGGACATCGCCATCCGCCGCTACGCCGAGCGCGCCAACAACATCGTGCACTGGAGCGACTTCGAGGCCGGTGGCCATTTCGCCGCGCTGGAAACGCCCGAACTGCTCGTCCAGGACATCCGGGCCTTCTTCGCCTCGCTGCCCGCCTAGCCGGGTTCCGCGCGTTCCCCGTCGGCCGTGGCCAGGTCCCCAGGACCTGGCCACGGCCTTGACGGCGGCGGGGATCTGGTGCCGGGCGCCTTAGCGGACCGTGTACGGGCCCGTGGAGACCGGGTGGTATCCCTTGGCGCCCACCGCGCGGGCAAGAGGGCTGCGCGGGTCCTCGCCGGCCTTGTGCAGATCGAGCACGCGGCGGAAGTCGTAGACGGGCGCCCAGCCCAGGTCCGCCCGGGCGCGCTCGTTCACGTAAACCCGGTCGATATGGCCGAACATCCGCCACCCACGCCGCTGGTACTCCGCGTCGGCGTCGGGGAACAGGCGGCTGACCACGGCGGGCGCGTCGGCGCGCAGCGCGGCCAGGTCGGCGGGGGTGAACGGCGTCGTCGCGCTGACGATGTAGCGCCCGAAACCGATCGTGGGCGCACGGTCGAGCGCGAGCAGGTGGGCGTCCACCACGTCCTGGATATCGGCACGCCGGTAGAGGAACTCGTTCGCCTTGACGTTGGCGTCAGCGTAGGCGTTGCGTACCGCATCGACATCGTCAGGCTCGGGAAAGAAGCGGGACGTCCGCAAGATCACGACGGGGAGGCCGCGGTCGGCGTGGATCAGCGCACACAGATCCTCCGCCGCGGTCTTCGTCACGCCGTAGATGTTGCGTGGCACCGGGGTGACCTCCTCGGTGATCCACGCCGCGGGCGCACCCGGCGCCGGGGCGAGCGCCCGGCCGAAGGCGCTCGTGGTGCTGGTGAACACGAAGCTGCCGACGCCCGCGGCGACGGCCTCCTGGAGCAGGGTCAGCGTTCCGGTGATGTTGGTGTCCACGAAATCCTGGCGGCTGTGCGAGCCCACGTGCGGCTTGTGCAGCGTCGCCGGGTGCAGCACGGCCCCCACCCCGGCGAGGCAGCCGCGGACCGTGTCGCGGTCGGCGATGGAGCCGACGGTCGTGGTGAACGGGGAGGGGAGCAGGTCGAGGCCCACCACGTCACGCCCGGCGGCGCGCAGCACGCGGACCAGCGCTTCGCCCAGGTGCCCGGCGCTGCCGGTCACCAGGACGCGGTCACCAGGCATGCGCCTCACCCTACTGTCCGCCCCGCGATCCCGCGTGGCGTGGTGGGATGGTCGGGTGCGCCCACACCTGACCATCCCTGGCAAGCTCGCCCCCGGCGACAAGGTCGCGGTGGTGTCGCCCGCGTTCGCCGCGCCGGGTCCCTTCCCCGAGGTACACGAACTGGCGATGACCCGGCTCCGGGAGGAGATCGGACTCGAGCCCGTGGAGTACCCGACCACCCGGCAGCTAGGCGCCTCGCAGCGGGCCCGGGCGAATGACCTGATGGCGGCGTTCGCCGACCCGGACATCAAGGCCGTGCTGGCCACGATCGGCGGGGACGACCAGATCACCGTCCTGCCGTTCCTCGATCCCGAGGTCGTGACGGCGAACCCCAAGGCCTTCCTCGGCTACAGCGACAACACCAACCTGCTCAACTGGCTGTGGTACCACGGGGTGGCCGGGTACTACGGCGGCTCGACCATGGTCCACCTCGGCCGCCCCGGCGGGCTGCATCCGGTGTCCACCGCGTCGCTGCGGGCGGTTCTTTTCGACGGCGGCGACCTGCAATTGCCTCAGGTGGACCGTTTCTGCGAGGTCGAGCTGGACTGGGCGGACCCGGAGGGGCTGCGCTATCCCGCGCCGACCTCACCGGCCCCGGGGTGGGTGTGGCACCGGGCCGGCCGGGTGGTGACCGGGCCGACCTGGGGCGGCGATCTGGAGGTCCTGGAGTGGACCCTGGCCGTCGGGCGCTGGATCCGCCCGGCCGAGGACTATGCCGGGTGCGTGCTGATCCTGGAAACCGACGAGGAGTTGCCCTCGTCGGAGGAGGTGTTCCGGATGCTGCGCAACATCGGCGAGCGCGGGCTGCTCGCCCAGTTCCCGGCCGTGGTGTTCGCCACCGCCAAGGCGACCAGCATCGACCGGCCGGTCAGCCCGGACAAGCGGGAGCCGTACCGGACCGCGCAGCGCGATGCCGTGATCGCGGCGTTCGAGGCCTACAACCCCGAGGCGATGATCGTCTTCAACGTGGACTTCGGCCACACCGACCCGCAGTGGATCCTTCCCTACGGTGGCACGATGACCGTCGACGGCCCGGCCGGCACGATTACCGCGTCGTACTGACGGCCGCGGCGGCCGGCCGGCCCAGCCGGCGGAACGCCGCCTGGGTGGGCGAGCCGGGCGCCGCGCAGTACACGATCAGCCGCTGGCCGGGGCGCGGCGGCACCCGCCCCGGGGTGGGGCGCTGGCACCGCTTCCGCTGCCGGCGAACCATTGCGCGGAGCCACTCGCCGCCGGGCGACCTACGATGAGTGGATGCGGTGGTATCGGCCGGTTCCAGTTCCTTGTCCCCAGATCGAGTCCCCGTGACGGCCCCCGGTGCTCCGGAGGCGCCCAGCTTGGGCGCCGACGTCAGCGGGCTGGCCGGCGGCGGGTCGGCGCGCCCGGTCATCCTGACGGTGGACGACGACCCAGGCGTGTCCCGTGCCGTGGCCAGGGACCTGCGGCGCAAGTACGGGGAGCGGCACCGTATCGTGCGCGCGGAGTCCGGGGACGCGGCTCTCGACGCGCTGCGGCAGATAAAGCTGCGCGGCGAGCAGGTGGCGGTGCTCCTCGCGGACTACCGGATGCCGGAGATGAACGGCATCGAGTTCCTCGAGCAGGCCATGGACATCTACCCCTCGGCCCGGCGCGCGCTGCTGACCGCCTATGCCGACACCGGCGCCGCCATTGACGCGATCAACGTCGTGGACCTGGACTACTACCTGCTCAAGCCCTGGGATCCGCCCGAGGAGAAGCTCTACCCGGTGGTGGATTCGCTGCTGGAGGCGTGGCAGACAGCCGATCACCGGCCGGTGGAGGAACTCAAGGTGGTCGGGCACCGCTGGTCGGCGCGTTCCTCGGAGGTCCGCGAGTTCCTGGCCCGCAACCAGGTGCCCTACCGCTGGTACTCCTCCGACGAGGCGGAGGGCAAGCGGCTCCTCGAGGCGGCGGAGGCGGACGGGATGACGCTGCCGGTGGTGATCACCCCGGCCGGCGAGGCGCTGGTCGGGCCGTCCGACGCCGAGGTTGCCGACCGGGTGGGGCTGGCGACCACGCCGTCGGCGAAGTTCTACGACCTCGTGGTCATCGGCGGTGGGCCCGCCGGTCTCGGCGCGGCCGTCTACGGCGCCTCGGAGGGCCTGCGCACCGTCCTGGTGGAGCAGCGCGCGACCGGGGGGCAGGCAGGCCAGAGTTCACGGATCGAGAACTACCTTGGCTTCCCCGATGGGGTGTCCGGCGCCCAGCTCACCGACCGGGCCCGGCGGCAGGCCACCAAGTTCGGCGCGGAACTGCTCACCACCCGCGAGGTGACCGGCCTTGAGGTGCACGGCCCGGCGCGGACGGTCCGGTTCTCCGACGGGACCGCGATCCACGCGCACGCGGTGATTCTCGCGACCGGAGTGGCCTACCGGCAGCTCCGCGCGCCCGGTGTCAACGAGCTGACCGGCCTCGGGGTCTTCTACGGATCGGCGCTGACCGAGGCCACCGGGTGTGCCGGCCAGGACGTGTACATCGTCGGCGGGGCCAACTCGGCCGGCCAGGCCGCGGTGTACCTGTCCCGCGCCGCCAACTCAGTGACGATCTTGGTCCGCGCCCCGTCGCTGCGCAAATCCATGTCGCACTACCTGGTCGAACAGATCGAGAAGATTCCGAAGATCACCGTGCGCACCTGCACCGAGATCGCCGAGGCCCACGGGGACGGCCACCTGGAGCGGCTCACCCTGCGCGACAGCAACACCGGCAGCACCGAGGTGGTCCCCGCGCAGTGGCTGTTCGTGTTCATCGGCGCGGCCCCGCTGACCGGCTGGCTCGACGGTGTCGTGCACCGCGACGAACGGGGTTTCGTGCTCGCCGGCCCCGACCTGGCGGCCGGCGGCGAGCAAGTGGCCGGCTGGCCGCTGGACCGGGCGCCGTACCACCTGGAAACCAGCGTGCCCGGCATCTTCGCGGCCGGTGATGTCCGGGCGGAATCCGCCAAGCGGGTCGCCTCGGCGGTTGGGGAGGGCGCAATGGCCGTCATGCTGGTGCATCGTTACCTGGAGCGGGCGTGACCGCCGGACCGGCCGCGGACGGCCCGCCGCTGATCTGCAGCCCGGCCGAACTGCGCACGCTGTTCCTGTTCGAGAAGCTCACCGACGACCAGCTCGCCTGGCTGTGCCGCGAAGGGCGCGTCGAGTACGTCGAGCCGGGGCTGCTGTACGCCGAGGGTGAGCCCGCGGAGAAGCTCTACGTGCTGCTGCAGGGGACGCTGGTGATGGCGCGCCGGGTCGGTACGGACGACATCGAGACGGGCAGGACGTCCAGCGTCGGCGTGTACGCGGGGGCGTTCATGGCCTACCTGGGCGACCGGGTGCCGCAGCTCTACAACAACTCGGTGCGGATCACCGAGCCGTCACGCTTCTTCGTGCTCAGCGCCGACAGGTTCGCCCAGCTCATGAACGACTGGTTCCCCATGGCGGTGCACCTGCTCGAAGGGCTGATCTTCGGCAACAAGAACGCGCAGGAAGCCATCGGCCAGCGGGAAAGGCTGCTCGCGCTGGGGTCGCTGTCGGCGGGGCTGACTCATGAGCTGAATAACCCGGCCTCTGCGGCGGTGAGCGCGACCGCTGCACTACGAGGGCGCGTGGCTTGCATGCGCCGCAAGCTGGGCCTGATTGCAGGGGCACCGCGCCCGCCGATGGCGCTTTCGGCGCTCGTCGGGCTGCAGGAAGAAGCGGCGGAGCGAGTTGCCAAGGCACCATCGCTCAGCCCGCTGGAGGCCTCCGACCGGGAGGACACCATCAGCGACTGGCTCGACGATCACGGCATCACCCGCGGCTGGGAACTGGCGCCAATCTTCGTGCAGGCCGGCCTGGACACGGCCTGGCTCGACCAGGTGGCCGCGACCATGGCCGACGCCCCGGAAGCGGGTGAGGCGGGCGCGGCCCCGGCGGGCGAGGCGCTGGACGGCGCCATGCGCTGGCTGGGCTACACGGTCGAGACCGAGTTGCTGATGAACGAGATCTCCGACTCGGTCACCCGGATCTCGTCCCTGGTCAACGCCGCGAAGCAGTACTCACAGCTGGACCGGGCGCCGTACCAGGTGGTGGACGTGCACGACCTGCTGGACAGCACCCTGACGATGCTCGCGGCCAAGCTCGGGGACGGCATCACCGTGGTCAAGGACTACGATCCGGGGCTGCCCCGGATCCCGGCCTTCCCGAGCGAGCTCAACCAGGTCTGGACGAACCTGATCGACAACGCCTGCGCCGCCATGGACGGCCACGGCACGCTCACAATCCGTACCGCGATGGATGGCGACCGGCTGCTCGTGGAGTTCGCCGACACCGGCCCCGGCATCCCGGATGACATCAAGCCCCGGATCTTCGAGCCGTTCTTCACCACCAAGCCGGTAGGCCAGGGCACCGGGCTCGGGCTGGACATCTCGTGGCGGATCGTGGTGAACCGGCACCACGGCGACCTGCGGGCCGTGTCGGTGCCGGGGGACACCCGGCTGCAGGTGCGCCTGCCGCTCAGCGTCCCCCAGGACGCGCCCGCACCGGGATAGGCGCGGTCAGCGGGCCGTTCCCTCGGCGGGCTGGCTGGTCAGACGGCCGCTGCCCTGTAGCAGGACGTCGGCGACCAGCGCCGGGTCGTCGGTCATCGGCACGTGCCCGCTGCCGGGCAGCGGCCGGATCCGGGCCTGCGGCAGCCGCGCCTTGGCGACGAGCACCTGGGGCGGGCGGAGCAGCCGGTCCTTGGTCCCCCAGGCGATCGTGACCGGGATGCCGTCCGGGACATGGCCGGTGAACGGCCCCAGTTCCGCCAGGACCACCTCGAGCGCGTCATGCGCGGCCAGGAACGCGGCCATATCGCCCACCGCCTGTTCGGCGCTCATCCGCGAGGGCCGGTTCACGATGACGCCGTAGGTCAGGGCGCGGCCCGCGGTGTGCCGCGACAGTGCCGGGCCGAAGCGCTGCAGCCGGCCGCCCGCGGCCTCCATCACCTTGAAGGTCGCCTTCGCCATCTTGACCTCGCGCTCGCTGCGCCAGAACCCGGCAGGTGACAGCCCGGTGGCCGATGCGGCCCAGCCGGCCACCGCCGACTCCAGCGCGAGCCTGCCGCCCAGCGAGTTCCCTGCCATGTGCGGGTGCTCTACGCCGAGGTCGTCCAGCAGCGCGCGCACCGGGCCGAGCAGCGCGTCCACGATCGGCAGGCCCTGCTCCAGCGGCGGCGACTCGCCGTGCCCCGGCAGGTCGGGGAGTATCACGTCCCGGTGCGGCGTCAGCCGGTCGAGCACGGCCCCCCAGGCCTGGCGGCGGTGTCCCACCCCATGCAGCAGGACCAGTGGCGGTCCCGACCCGTGGCGCTCATAGGCCAGCCCCATGGCAGCTCCCTACTCGTGGGTAGCCTTGGATGCTACCCCAGCCTGTCCCGGGGCGAGATGGTCAGACCGGAAGGATCGCCCTGCTAGCCCGGGGGGCGACCCCCCGGAACCCCCCGATGCCCTACGGCCCGGTTCCTCCGTCACCGGGCTGGGGCCGTGCTAGCCTCCCGCGCCGGTGGCGGTGGCCGCCGCGGCCGCGGCGCCCGCCCTGGTGACCGAACCGGCCCCGGCCAGCCGCGCCGCCAGGACCACAGGGATGATCGTCAGCAGAATGACGATCGACACCACGGCGTTGACCTCGGGCAGTTGCTGGCCCTGCCGGAGCGCTCCGAAGATCCACAGGGGCAGCGTGTTCTGCGCGCCGGCGGTGAACACCGTGACGATGACCTCGTCGAACGACAGCCCGAACGCGAGCAGCGCTCCGGAGACGATAGCGGTTGCCGCCATCGGCAGCGTCACCAGGCGCAGCGTCTGCCAGCCACGCGCGCCGAGGTCCATCGACGCCTCGGTCAGCGACCCGGGCATGCGGCGGAGCCGGGCGATCAGGTTGTTGAAGACCACCACGATGCAGAACGTGGTGTGCCCGATCACGATCGTCAGCGTGCCGAACCGGATCCCGGCGAAGGTGAAGAACGAGTTCAGCGCGATCCCGGTGATGATCCCGGGCAGCGCGATCGGGAGCACGAGCAGAAAGGAGATCGCGTCGCGGCCGAAGAACGTGAACTTGTGCAGCGCATAGGCCACCGCGGAGCCAAGCAGCAGGGCCAGCACGGTGGCGATCAGCCCGACCCGCACCGACAGCAGGAACGCCCCGCGCACCTGCGGGTCGTGCCACGCCACCGAGAACCAGCGCAGCGAGAAATGCGAGATCGGCCAGCTTTCGATGTTTGAGAAGTTGAACGCGTACAGCACGATGAGCACGATCGGCACGAACAGGAACGCCAGGACCAGGCCCACCCAGATCCGCAGCGCGACGCGCAGGCCTCTCGGTTCCATCGCTCAGATCTCCTCGAACGCGCCGAGCGCCCGGGCGGCGAACAGGTAGATGGCCATGATGGCGATGGGGAACAGCGCCATCGCGGCGGCGAACGGCACGTTGTTCGCGATGCCGATGTTGGTGTAGATGATGTTGCCGATGAAGGTGGAACTAGGGCCACCGACCAGCAGGGGCGTGATGTAGTCGCCGAGCGTCAGCGAGAACGTGAAGATCGATCCGGCGACGATGCCCGGCAGGGCGAGCGGGAACAGCACCATGCGGGTGGTCCGCCACGTGCGGCCACCCAGGTCCTGGGAGGCCTCGACCTGTGATGGCGGGATGCGCTCCAGCGCGGCATACACGGGGGTGATCATGAACGGCAGCCATAGGTAGCAGAACACGATGTACACGGCCCAGTTCGTGTAGATCAGGTGCACCTGGCTAAGGCCGATCTTGCTCAGGCTCCAGTCCAGGATCCCGTCATGGGTGAAGATCAGGAGCCAGGAATACACCTTGGCCAGATAACTCGCCCACAGCGGCAGCAGGATCGCCACGAACAACGCGGTCCTGGTCCGCCTGGAGGCGACGCGGGCCATGAAGTAGGCGAACGGGAACGCCACGAGCGCATCGGTGACCGTGACCGCCGCCGCCATCCCGACCGTCCGCAGGATGATGCTGCGGTATGCCGGGCTGGACACGATCATCTGCAGGTTGCCGAGGCTGAAGACCCGCTCGATGTTCGTGGTGAACGGGTTGATCTGCCAGAACGCGGTGACCAGGAGCACGGCCAGCGCGGCCAGGTAGATCAGCACGAACCAGGCCAGCGGTGGGGTGAGCAGCAGGGTGGCCCGCGCCCAGGGCCGGCGCCACAGCGCCGCGCTGACGCGGGACCAGATCCCCTCCCGCCTGGCCTGCGTGCCCGGCCCGGCGGCCGTGGTTACCGCCACTGGCCGCCGGTCCCGGGATTGCTGTCAGCCAAGCTCACTTGACCTGGGTATTCCACGCGGACACCCACTCGGAGTAGGGCACGCAGTCGGGCTTGCCGTCGTCGCAGGTCTGGATCGGCGTCTTCCACAGCTTGATCGTGTCGAAGTAACTGGCCGGCGCGTTGGCGTGGTACTCCTCGCAGGAGCCGGGCTGCAGCTGGTTCATGATCGGGCAGGCGAGCTTGTTGTCCGGGGTCTCGCCGTAGTTGACCGCCTGCTCGGCCTGGACCTTCGGCGTGCTGATGTAGCGCATCCACATGTAGGCGCAGTTCGGGTGCGGCGCCTTGGCCGCCAGCATCCAGGTGTCGGCCCAGCCGGTGGCGCCCTCGCTCGGGATCGTGGTGCCGATCGGGAAGTGGTCCGCCTTGAGCGTGCTGACCTGGTAAGGCCAGCCCGCGCCGACGGTCGCGTTGCCGTTCTTGAAGTCGAAGATCTCCTGGGAGGCCAGGGCCCAGTACTTCTCGATCAGCGGGCGCTGCGCGGCGAGCAGGCTCACCGCGGCCTGGAACTGCGGCTGGGTCAGCTCGTAGGGATCGGTGATCCCGAGGGCGGGCCTGTGCTTCTGCAGGTACAGTGCCGCATCGGCGATCTGGATCGGGTTGTCGGGGACCGTGACCTGGCCCTTGTACTTGGGGCTGTAGATCACGCTCCAGGACGGCGGGGCGGTCGGGAAGTCCTTGGTGTTGTACATGAGCACGTTCGGGCCCCACTGCAGCGAAACCCCGTAATGCACGCCGTTGATGGTGTTGAACGGCGGGGACTTGAACGCCGGGAAGAAGTCCTTCCAGCTCGGGATCAGGTTGATGTTCACCGGATGCGCGTCGCCCGCGTAAAGGATGCGCAGGTCGGCGTCGCCCGAGGAGGACACCATGTCGTACTGGCCGCTGCCGCCGTTCTTCATCAGCGAGACCATCTCGTCGGAGCTGCCCGCGTATTTCGCATTGACCTGGCATCCGGTCTGCTGCTCGAACGGCTTCACCCAGATCGGGTTCAGGTAGCCCTCCCAGGCAATCAGGTTGAGCTGGCCCTCGCCTGGTCCGATCTTCTTGAGCACGGGCAGGTTCGCCGTGGGCACGCTCTGCCCGGCGGCGCCCCCTCCCTGGGTGCCGCCGCCGCCGTTGCTGCCGCTGGTGCTGCTGCCGCAGCCCGCGGCGATGACGGACGCGACGGTCAGTGCGAGCGCGGCCGATAGGGGGCGCGAGATGCGCCGCCGGTTAATTGGGATCACTGGTTACCTCCCCCAGAGCCCGAACCCTGATCGGGTCCGCGCGGAATGGTGAATGCCTGGTCGGGGCGCCAGGCGATGCGCACCCGGCTGCCCGCGGTGATGCCCGTCCGGGCCTCGGCGTTCTGCCTGCTGACGACGAGTTCGCCGCCGGCGTCCAGGTCCACGACGTAACGGGTGAGGACTCCCGCGTAGATCACATCGCGCACCTGACCGGCCTCGGTGTGCGCGCCGGGCTGTTCCGGCTCTTCCTCCTCGATCAGGATGAGCTTCTCCGGCCGCACGGTGATCGTGTGGCCTTCCCGCTCGATCAGGTTGGAGACGCCGATGAAGCCGGCCACGAACGGAGTCCGGGGCTGCTCGTAGACCTCGACGGGCCCGCCGATCTGCTCGATGTTGCCGCCGTTGAGCACCGCGATACGGTCGCTCATCGTCAGCGCTTCTTCTTGGTCGTGTGTGACATAGATAAAGGTGATGCCCACCTCGCGCTGGACCCGGAGCAGTTCTAGCTGCATCTCCTGGCGGAGCTTGAGGTCGAGCGCGCCGAGGGGCTCATCGAGCAGCAGCACCTCGGGCTCGTTCACGATCGCGCGGGCAAGCGCGACGCGCTGGCGCTGGCCGCCCGACAACTGGGCGGGCTTGCGGGCGCCGAGCCCGGGCAGCCGGACCATCTCCAGGGCGCCGTCCACCTTCTCGCGCCGGTCCGCCTTGGGCACCCGCCGCACCCGCAGGCCGTACTCGATGTTCTGCGCCACCGTCATGTGCGGGAACAGCGCATAGTCCTGGAACACGGTGTTGACGTTCCGGGAGTAGGGCGGCACGCGGGTAACGTCAGTGCCGCCGAGTTCGATCCGGCCGGCGTCCGGGCGTTCGAACCCGGCGATCAGCCGCAGCAGTGTTGTTTTGCCCGATCCGGACGGGCCGAGCAGCGTGAAGAACTCGCCTGTCCCGATAACAAGGTCCACCCCGGCGAGCGCGACCACATCCCCGTAGCGCTTCCGCAGGCCGGAGACGTGAACGGCTGCCGCTGCGGCAGCCGGGTCACCTGCGGCAGCGGGCGGCGCTGGTCCCGGATCGGTGATCATTCGGCTCTGTGTACCACGGCTGCGAGGCGGTCCGCAATGCGTGGGTTGCTGCCCTTACTCATTCGTAATCAGGGGCAAATGGCCGTTCCCGCGACGCGATACTCGTGATCGCGCGCGATCAGCCCCGGAATCCGCACAGGACCGGCCGCCGAACGGCCCTGCACCCGGGTGTCCAGGGCCAGCGCGTATTCGCGCCGACGCGGATACTGCGGTACTGCGATACTGCACCGTTCCCCGCTCGCGGGCAGGAAGCCGGCCGCGATGTCGGCATCTGCGGTTAAGCTGCTGCGACATACCCTGGCCGCTGGAGCGATTCCCTCATGCTGGTGCTGCACGGGTTCTGGACCGCCCGTGATGGGCTGTGCCTATGGGCCGAGGACTCTGAGCTTTCCGTCACCAGCACCAGCCACGCTCTCCGGTCGGCCCGGCCGCACCCGTTCGCCGCGCCCGCGAGCGTCGTCAGCGCACTGCACGCGGGCAAGCCGGCCGAGGCGGACCTGCTGCTGCCGTCGCTGCGGACGGCACCGCTTGACTCACCGGAGCTGATCAGGACCACGCCGCGCCCGCCCGCCCGTTCGGAGCCGGTGCTGCTGCCCTGGACGGTCCCCATCGTCATGCTCTACGCAGCCCCGGCGCTGGCCGCCATCCCCGAGCGGGCACCCGGCGTCCGGTACGGCGCCTCCATGGACTACCTGGCGGGCCTGGCTGCCTTCGCGACAGAACTCGTGGCCCGCGGCCGTGTGCTCCCCACGCTTGATCATGACGGCGCCGGAGCGGTGGCGCGGTGGCGGCCGGTCATCCAGGGCCCGGATGTCGCGGCCATGCACGCCCTCGTGGCCGCGATGCCCCCGGTCTGCCGGGCGGTACCGGGACACGCCGATCCGCACGAGGTGATGGCGGCGGCGCTGGCGGCGCTCGTGGACGCGGCAGCCAGGGAGGTACTGCGGGCCGGGCCCACGCTGGTGCCGCCCCGGCGGGGCCGCCTGCCTGCCCGGCTGCCCGCGGCCGAGGCGTGGCTGACGGCGCTCACCGGGCCGGACGGCCGGTTCGATGCCGACCCGGACGAGTTGCCCGCGCTCGCCCGTGCGCTGGCACCGTGGGAGGACATCGGCACCGGCAAGACCGGCCCGGCGCGGGCCACGTTCCGGCTGGCCGAAGTCACCGCGGAGCCGGACGACATGCTGTCCGGCTCGGCCGGCGCCGCGGAGCCCGGAGTCCCCGAGTACGAGCCGGCCAGCGGGATGTCCGTTAGCCCGGATGCCGGCCAGACGCCGGATGCCGGGGACGGCGGTGCACCCGGCCATGGCGAGGAGCCCGAGCCCGGCTGGCGGCTGGAGTTCCTGCTCCAGTCCATCGCCGACCCGAGCCTGCTGATCCCGGCCGAGCAGACCTGGGCCGACGACGGCACCCTGAGCCGCTGGCTGCCCCGCCCGCAGGAGCTGCTGCTCGGTGAGCTGGGCCGGGCCAGCCGGATCTACCCCGAACTGGCGGACGGCCTGCGCCAGGCCCGGCCGTGTGCCCTGGACCTGGACGCCGACGGCGCTTACCGCTTCCTGTCCACGGCGGCCCCGGCACTGGACGAGGCAGGCTTCGGCGTCCTGCTGCCGTCCTGGTGGGACCGCCGCGCCAGGCTCGGCCTCACCATGTCCGCGCACACCCCGGCCGATGGCGTCGTGGCCAAGCCGGGCAAGTTCGGCAAGGACCAGCTCATGGACTTCCGCTGGCGGCTGGCGGTCGGCGACGACACGCTCAGCGAGGCGGAGATCGCCGCGCTTGCCCAGACCAAGGCACCCCTGGTCCGGCTCCGCGGCCAGTGGGTGGCGGTGGACCCGGACCAGCTCAAGCGCGGCCTGGAGTTCCTCGCCCGGAACAAGGCCGGGCGGATGTCAGCGGGGGAGCTCCTTCGCCTGGCGGCCGCACATCCCGAGGACTCGGCCACCCCGCTGCCGGTCACGGGGATCCAGGCCGACGGCTGGGTCGGCGAGTTGCTGGGTGGTTCCGTTTCGGACAAAGTGCGTTCTATCGCTGTGCCGGCGAATTTCCACGCCACGCTGCGGCCCTACCAGGAGCGGGGGCTTTCCTGGCTGGCCTTCCTTTCCGCGCTCGGCCTCGGCGCGTGCCTGGCCGACGACATGGGGCTGGGCAAAACCGTGCAGCTGCTGGCGCTGGAGGCGGTGCACCGCGCCGAGCGCCCCGGCGACCCGCCGACGCTGCTGCTGTGCCCGATGTCGCTGGTCGGCAACTGGCAGCGGGAGGCGGCGAGGTTCGCGCCCGCGTTGCGCGTGTACGCACATCACGGGCGGGAGCGACTGCGCGAGGGAGAACTGGCCGACCGGCTGGCGCAGGCGGACCTCATGGTCACCACCTACGCCACGGCGACCAGGGACATCGAGGAACTGGCCGGTTACGAGTGGCGGCGGGTCGTGCTGGACGAGGCCCAGGCGGTGAAGAACAGCCTGTCCCAGGCGGCCCGGGCGGTGCGGCGGCTGCGTGCCGGGCAGCGGGTCGCGCTGACCGGGACCCCGGTGGAGAACCGGCTTGCCGAGCTGTGGTCGCTGATGGACTTCCTCAATCCCGGCCTGCTCGGGCCCGCCGACAAGTTCCGCACCCGCTACGCCATCCCGGTCGAGCGGCACGGCCAGACCGAGCCCGCCGAGCGGTTGCGCGCCATCACCCGCCCTTACGTGCTGCGCAGGCTGAAGACCGACCCGGCGATCATCACCGACCTGCCGGAGAAGATCGAGATCAAGCAGTACTGCCGCCTGACCACCGAGCAGGCTTCGCTGTACCAGTCGGTGGTCGACGACATGATGGAGAAGATCGAGAATTCGCAGGGGATCGAGCGCCGGGGCAACGTGCTCGCCGCGATGGCCAAGCTCAAGCAGGTGTGTAACCACCCCGCGCTGCTGCTGCACGACCGGTCCGCCGTGGGCGCCCGGTCCGGCAAGGTGATCCGGCTGGAGGAGATCTGCGAGGAGATCCTCGCCGAGGGTGATAAGGCCCTGCTGTTCACCCAGTTCACCGAGTTCGCCGCGATGCTGCTGCCGCACCTGGCGGCGCGGTTCGGCACCGACATCTCCTATCTGCACGGCGGAACCTCGAAGAAGCGCAGGGACGAACTGGTGACCAGATTCCAGTCCGGCGGCGGCCCGCCGTTGTTCCTGCTGTCGCTGCGTGCCGGGGGCACCGGGCTGAACCTCACCGCCGCCAATCATGTGGTCCATCTCGACCGGTGGTGGAACCCGGCGGTGGAGAACCAGGCCACCGACCGTGCCTTCCGTATCGGCCAGAAGCGCAACGTACAGGTGCGCAAGTTCATCTGCACCGGAACCCTGGAAGAGAAGATCGACGAGATGATCGAGGAGAAGAAGGCCCTCGCCAACCTCGTGATCAGCGACGGGGAGGGCTGGCTGACCGAGCTGTCCACCGGCGAGCTGCGCTCGATGTTCGAGCTGTCCGCGGAGGCCGTCGGTGACTGACCCGGGCAGCAGGCGGCCGCGGCGCTGGTTCCCGGCCGAGCCGACCCGGCCGCTGGCCGTGGAGGGCGGGCTGAAGGCGCGCAGCACGCGCGGCGCGATCGGGCAGACCTGGTGGTCCGGGCGGTTCATCGCGGTGCTCGAGGCGATCATCGTGGGCGGCCGGCTGGAACGCGGCCGCAACTACGCCCGCCGCGGCCAGGTGATCTCGCTGGACGTGGCCCCGGGTATGGTCAGCGCGCTGGTCCAGGGCAGCAGGGTGCAGCCGTACCGGGTCCGTGTCGGGCTCGAGGCGTTCGGCACGCCGGAGTGGGACGCGGCCGAAAGCGCGCTGGCCGCCAGCGCCTGGTACTCCGCAAAGCTGCTCGCGGGCGAGATGCCCGAGGACATCGAGGACGTCTTCGCCGAACTGGGTCTCGCGCTGTTCCCGGCCTCGGCGGCCGAACTGTCGATGTACTGCTCCTGCCCGGACTGGGAAGTCCCGTGCAAGCACATCGCGGCCGTGTTCTACCTGCTCGCCGAGGCCTTCGACGACGACCCGTTCAGCATTCTGGCCTGGCGCGGGCGCACCCGGGAGGATCTGCTGGCCGGCCTGCACGCGGCGCGCGGCGGGGCCACGGTGGACCCGGGCGAGCCGGGCGGGGTGCCGTTGGCCGACTGCCTCGGCTCGTTCTTCGCGATGCCTGCGCCGCTGCCCGTGACCCCGCCCGCCACGTCGAGCGCCTCGGTCCTCGACCAGGTGCCGCCGCTGAGCCTGGCGTTGCGCGGCCACCCGATCGCCGACCTGCTCCGCCCCGCCTACGATTCGTTCGCCGGCGCTGAGCCGGAGCCAGGCCTGAAGGCCGGCGCACGCCATGGTTGCTGCTCAGCGACGGCTACACCGTCAGGTGGCGGATCGGCGGGCGCGCCTGCCCCAACTCGGGCGCGCCTGCCCAACTAATGTCATGGCTGGCGCAACCATGACAAAGAATGTTGTGGTTGCGCCAACCATGACGAACGAATCGCTCGCTGGCCCCACCTGGCAGGGCCGGATCGGCGCGATCGTGCTGGTGCGCGGGGGGTTATTGCTCGCGGAAGCCGCCGAGGAAGCGGCGGAACACGCCGCCCTCGCGGGAAAGTGCCGGCGTGGGCGGTGGTGCCTTTGGCCGCTCCGTGGCTATCGGTGTGTCGTAGTTGGTCCGGGCGATGGCGTCCACGGTCTGTGCCTCGTCGAAGTCATCGGAGCCTTCGATCTTCGGCACGAACCCGACCAGATCCCCGTCCTGCATGACCTGCGCTTCAAGACCAATGGTGCCGTCGGTGTCCCATTCGGCCTGACGGCCGTCGTGCAGGTTCACCCGCACCCCGAACTGGTCTACGCCAGCCCTCAGCATGTGGGCATCGATGCCGCGGTCGCGCAACGCGTCGACCACCCGGCGGGCCCGGTTCTCTTCCACCGCCCCAAAGTAGCTGGTCTGCGGGACTGCAAGATACTCTTCGGCCCTATGGCGCAGCGCTTGAACCCGTCGGCAGGTGGCCCGTCGGCAGGAGATCCGCTGGCGGACGATCCGCTGGCAAGTGCGCCGCCCGCGTTCGCCTACGAGGCAGCTCAGCAGATCCTCCGCGATGGCTTCGGCCTGACCGGCTCCCTGACCGCGCTGGCCGGCGAGCGGGACCAGAACTTCCGGGTGGACACCGCCGGCGGGCAGCGGTTCCTCTTCAAGATCTCCAACCCGGCCGACACCCGGCCGGTCCTGGACATGCAGACGGCCGCCCTGCGCCACATCGAGCAGGTCGATCCGGGCCTGCCGGTGATGCGCGCGATCCCCTGCCCCGGCGGGGACCCGTGGGCGGAGGTGGCCGGGCCGGATGGGCGAACCTACCCGGCGCGGCTGTTCACGTTCCTGCCCGGGCGCCCCATGGCCGTCACGGCGCTCACCACCGAGGCGATCCGGTCCATCGGGCAGACCACGGCCCGTCTGGGACGGGCGTTGCGGGGCTTCTTCCATCCCGCAGCGGACTACGAGATCCTCTGGGACATCACCCGCCTGCCAGCGCTGCGCCCGATTCTGGGCCATATCCCCGACGCCTCACGCCGGGCGCAGGTGGCACGGGTCCTCGACCGGTTCGAGGCCCAGGTCGCCCCGGTGCTGCCCGGCCTGCGGGCCCAGGTGATCCACGCCGACCTCCACTCGAGCAACGTCCTGCTCGGGGAGGACTTGCAGGTCAGCGGCATCGTCGACTTCGGGGATATGACCCATGCCCCGCTGGTGTGTGACCTGGCGGTCGCCATCGCGGACATGCTGTACGGGCGAGACGACGCGATCGACGCGGCCGAGGACCTGATCTCCGGCTACGTCGCGGTGACACCGCTGGAGGACGACGAAGCCGGCCTGCTCGCCGACCTGGTGGCGGCGAGGCTCGCCGCCGATATCACGCTCGCCACGTGGCGCCTGGGGGTCTACCCGGACAACGCCGCCTACGCCGCGGGCAGCGAGGCCGGTGCGCCCGCCTTCCTGGACAGCATCGAGGCCGCGGGCCTTGACGCGGTGGCCGAGCGGTTCCGCGACGCCTGCCGGGGGCTGCCGTACCGCCGGTCCGCGACGGCTTCGCTGGCCGGGCGCCGCCGCCGGGCGCTGCCCCGGTCACCGCTGTTCTACGACCACCCGGTGCACCTGGTCCGTGGCGAGGGTGCCTGGCTGTTCGACCCCGGCGGGCGGCGCTACCTCGACTGCTACAACAACGTTCCCGTCGTCGGCCATGGCCATCCCCGGGTGGTGCGCGCCGTGGCCGAGCAACAGCGACTGCTCGCCACGCACAGCCGCTACCTGCACGAGGCGATCGTCGAACTCGCCGAACGGCTCCAGGCCACCCTGCCGCCCGCGCTGGACTCCGTGATCGTGGTGAACTCCGGCAGCGAGGCCAATGACCTGGCCTGGCGGATCGCCCGGGCCGCCACCGGAAATGCCGGTGCCCTGGTGACCGAGTACGCCTACCACGGGCTGACCGAGGCCACGCACGCGCTGTCGCCCGAGGAATGGGCCGCCGGGGAACGGCCCGCCCACGTCGGCACGGTGCCCGCTCCCGACGGCTACCGCGGCGCCTACCGCCGGGACCAGGCGGGCTGGGCGGAGCGGTACGCCGCCCACGCGGACGAGGCTGTCGCCGGGCTCGGCGAGCGCGGGCTCGCGGCGATGTTCATTGACCCGGCGTTCACCGCGGACGGCATCCTGGCCCCGCCGCCGTCCTATCTGCACGAGGCGGCCCGGCGGGTGCGTGCCCTCGGTGGCCTCGTCATTGCCGACGAGGTCCAGGCCGGCCACGGCCGGTGCGGCAGCCACCTGTGGAGCTTCCGGCCGTCCGGGATCGAGCCGGACATGGTCGTGATGGGCAAGCCGATGGGCAACGGCTTCCCGGTCGCCGCGCTCGTGGTCAAGTCGGATGTGCTCGGGGCGGTGCCGGAGGAGACGGAACTGTTCAGCACGTTCGGCGGTAACCCGGTCGCCTGCGCCGCCGCCCTCGCGGTACTCGCCGTCATCGAGGACGAGGGCCTGGTCGAGAACGCCGCCGAGGTGGGCGGCCACCTGCTGGACGGCCTGCGGGCGCTGCAGCAGCGGCACCCGGTCATCGGCGACGTCCGGGGCGAGGGCCTGCTGCTCGGCGTGGAACTGGTCGAGGACCGCCAGACCCGGGTGCCCGCGTCCGGGCAAGCCCATCAGGTCGTGGAGGCCATGCGCGACCGGCGTATCTTGCTCGGCACCACCGGCCCGGCCGGCAACGTTCTCAAGATCCGCCCGCCCCTGGTCTTCCAGCGCGACCACGCTGACCTGGTCCTGGAAAATCTCTCCGAAGTTCTCAGCGCGTGATCGGTTGCCTGGTTCATCTGCGTAGCGCGGAAATGACGTAGGCGGTCTCTACGATCGTTGCGTGAGGCCGCGTTACGACGTGTCTGAGGTATCGCCGCAGGGTGGTTACCTGGCCAAGCAGTGCCCGGTCCGGGCGCAGTGGGACCTGATCCAGCCGTGCGACCCGCTCCCGGTATCGCGGGTGCTCGAGCGGCGGTTCGCGGCGGGCCGCCGGTTCGAGGACGAGGTCGTCGCGCAGCTGGTACCGCTGCACCCGGATGCCCTCGTGGTCGCGGAGCCGGACCGGGAGGAGCGCGAGGCGGCAACGGCGGCCGCGATGAAGGCAGGAACGCCGGTCATCGTGGGCGGCCGGCTGCCCGCCGACCCGGGCGGCCGCCGGGTCGGGGAACCCGACCTGCTGGTGGCGGCGGCGGGGTCCGGGTACCGGCCGGTGGACATCAAGCATCACCGTTGCCTGGACGCTAACGACGGCGGCCTGCCCGCGCTGTGTTCCGGTCTGGAAAGGCCGGCCTGGGAGGCAGCCGGACTCGCCCCCGATTCGTCGGCCCGCAGGCGGCGGGACGACCTGCTGCAGCTTGCCCACTACCAGCGGATGCTGGAGGCGTGCGGCATGGCCGCGCCCGATGGGCGGCACGGCGGCATCATCGGCATCGACGGCGTCGTCACCTGGTACGACCTGGACGCGCCCGTCTGGCAGACCCCGTCGGCCAGCGGCCGGGTCAAGCTGCGGTCGACCATGGACGCCTACGACTTCGAGTTCGCGTTCCGGCTGGACATCCTCGCCGCTGCCGCAGAGCACCAGTCCGATCCGCGGGCCGGCCTGCTGGTGGTGCCGGTGCGGATCGGCGAGTGCGCCGAGTGCCCCTGGTGGTCGTGGTGCGGCCCGGTGCTGCAGGCAGGCTCGGGAGATGTCAGCCTGATGCCGGATGTGGGCTGGCGGGAGTGGCGCATCCACCGCGACCACGGGGTGACCAGCCGGGCCGAGCTGGCGGCACTCGACCACCGCACCGCGGCACTGGTCGCCGCCGGGGTCGACCTGCGCCCGGTCATGGCGGCCCTGGATGCGATGCCGGATGACACGCCGCTGGCTGACGTCATCGGCGGGCGCAGGAAGGCGCAACTGAGGCGGCTGGCCGGAGCGGGCATCGGCGTGCTCGGCGACGCCCGGGCGCTGGCCCCGCGCACCGCCGCGTACAGCGATGCGCCCATGCGGGACCTGCCTGAGCAGATCGACCTGGCCCGGGCCGCGCTCGGCGGTTCACCTGCCTACCGGCGCCGGGGCGTCACGCGCGTGCGGGTGCCGCGCGGTGACATCGAGGTCGACGTGGACATGGAGAACACCGAGGACGGCGCGTACCTGTGGGGCGCCCTTCTCTCCGCCGCGCCGGGGCAGGCCAGCGAACGGAATGGGTACCACCCGTTCGGCACCTGGGAGCCGCTGACCGGGGACACCGAAGCCCAGTTGTTCGGCCGGTTCTGGGCGTGGCTGACCGAGCTGCGCGGGAATGCGGCCGCTGCGGGGCTGGTGTTCCGCGCCTACTGCTACAACGCGGCCGCGGAGAACACCCAGATGCGGCGGATCGCCGCAGCGGCCGGGCTGGCCGACGAGGTGGCGGCCTTCATCGGATCCGGCCAATGGGTGGACCTGCTGCGCGTGTTCGGCAACCAGCTCATCACCGGCGGGCCCGCCGGGCTCAAGCAGGTCGCCGCGCTGACCGGCTTTGCCTGGGATGTCGAGGATCCGGGTGGCGGTGCGTCGATGCTCCGGTATGACCAGGCCGTTGGCTCCTCCGATGCTGCGCCCGCCGAATCTCAGGCGGCCCGCGATTGGCTGCTCACCTATAACCGCAACGACGTCGAGGCGACCCGGTCGCTGCGGGAATGGCTCGAACGCAGTGCCAGCGGCTGCCCGCCAGTGGAGAGCCTGGGGGAGTGACGCCGGGCCCGCCCCGGGGCTGGCCGAGCGGCGGAGCCGGGGCGGAGCGGGGAGCGTATGGCAATGTCAAAGGCCAGCCGGGTGTCTCTGCGCGGCCAGCGGGACCGCTACGAGGTGATCCGCCCGGCCAGTGCCCTGACGGCGAAGCCGCGCGGGCGCGGTGATCGCTGCAGGGCCAGGAGCGCGGCACCGATGAGGCCGGCCTGCGAGCCAAGCCGGGCAGGCACGATGGGCGGGACCTTTCGGTGCGCTCGGGCGAAGATGAAGCGCTCGAAGCTCTCCCGCGCGGGCACCAGGAGCAGGTCGCCGGTGGTCACGAGCCCGCCGCCGAGAATCACCAACTGGGGGTCGAACATGTTCGTCAGGGATGCGATGCCGGCCCCGAGCCAATAGCCGATCTCATCGAACAGGTGCAGCGCGGCCGGGTCTGCCTGGCGCGCGGCTTCGTGGACCGTTTCCCCGGTCACATCCTCAGCCGGGCCGGGCAGGCTGGCCAGCAGGCCGGTTGGGTCAGCGGCCGCGGCGCGGCGGCCGAGACGGCCCAGTGCGGTGCCTGAGGCCATCGCCTCGAGACAGCCGGTGGCGCCGCAGCCGCACCGCTCGTCCCCGGAGGGGTTGACGATGATGTGCCCGGCCTCGCCGGCGATGCCGGTGTCGCCGCGCTGTAGTTCACCGTTCAGGATGATGCCGGCGCCGATGCCGGTGCCGATGGTCAGCGCAATGACGTTGCCGAGCCCGGCCCCCGCGCCGACCGTGGCCTCGGCCCATGCCGCCGCATTGGCATCGTTCTCCACCACCGTGGGCAGGCCACTGCGCGCGGTCAGCAGTTGCTGGAGCGGAAGATCGTGGTAGGCGTTGTTCGGTGCCCAGCGGATGTGCCCGCTGGGCCAGTCCACCATCCCGGCCGCGCCGACGCCGACGGCCGCCACGTCCGGGTGAGCCCGCTGCAGATCCGACACTGCCGCCGCGATGGCCTGGACGATCTGGTCTTGGCGCTGTGGCGTCGGGACCGTCAGTGCCTGGATGATCGTGCCCGCTTCGGTGACCACCCCTGCGGCGATCTTGGTGCCCCCGATGTCGATGCCGATGGCGCGCCGCTTTGCTGCCGCTGCCGCGGGCCGAAGCTGGACGAACATGAGCCGGGCTCCCTGTTGTGGGTGCGCGCTGGTGTAGGTGCGGATCTGGCCGCCACCCGCGCGCTGTGACTACGTGTGGCTGCTGCGGGCCTGGCGCCTCGATTTCTGCGGCACCGGGGGCGGGGCTGAGCAGCCGTCGAGGCCACGGGCATGATCGGTGAAGGCATTGAACGCCGTGGTGGCGGCCGCGATGGCCCCCTCAAGAACGATCTTGTCGTCGTCGTAGCTCTGGACGGTGAGGCGCAGGTGCCCCTCGCCGCCGCGAGCGTCGCGAGGGCCGGTGGAGTAGGCGTTGTCCATCTCGCGCTCCGCGGCCTCGACGTATTCGGTGCCGCTGCTCCCCGGCGGCGGGGACGCGAGAGGCGCGGGCAGCAGAAGCACGATCTGCCCCGGATTGACGATGTTGATGATGTGCGCCAAGCCGCGCCCCAGGCCCCGGCCCGCGCGGTGCATGATCTTCGCTTCCTCGCTGACGATCAGTTCGCCCGGTTCTCCGACGGGCACGGCGCGGGGGGATGCCGCTGCCTTGGCCAGGCTGACGCTGTCGTCCGACAGGACGGCGGCTAGCTGTCCCTCGATGCGCGACGGCGTCGCCACCGTGTCCACATGCCCGTACCTCTTGTGGCCGATCTTGCTGCACATGCACTCATCGTCGAACGTGAGCCGCTTGCCCGTGTCCAGGGCCAGCGGCCGCTTCCCGGCGCCGTCGGGAATCCTCGGGTAGTCAACGGCGAGGTGCCCCGGTTCAGGCGCCATGCCGTTGCTACCGCGGTACATGCGGCCATCGAGTATCAGCGCACCACCAACACCCTGGTGGAACACTGCCACCAGGGCGGTGTTGAGACCTTCGAACCTGCGCTCGTGGTAGCGGTGGATCGCCAGCGCGTTCACGTCGTTCTCGACGATGACCGGCACTCCGTCCAGTTCGGGAGACTTGCTGAGTTCCTCCGTCAGCGCCTCGCCGAGGTCCACCGGCTGGCTCCAGTGCGCATGCGCCGAGTCGATCACCGTGCCGCGGAACACGTGGCCGCCAAGCTCGACGCCCACGCCCAGAAGCTGTTGCTTCGGGGAGCGGTTCGGTAGCCCGGCCGCCTGCGCGAGCAGGCTCTCGGCGAGCTTGCGGATGCCCTGGGCGAGTCCCCGGAGGTCATGCTTGTCGTCGTCCTTGGAGTCCTCCAGGTCCTTGGAGACCTCCAGCAGTTCGGGGCCGGCGAGAACCTGGCGATCCAGTCCGCAGATCACCCCGGTCAGCCTGTCCGGACCGCTGCGCGGCAGATCGACGTGAATCCCCACCACCGCCCACCTCGGGCCACCCAGCGTCAGCGGCCTGGTGGGAGGACCGACCTGCCCCCGGCGCTGGCCCAGTTCGGTCAGCAGGCCCTCGCGGATCAGGACGTCGGCCGCTTTGCTCACCGTTCCCGAGGCCAGGACCGGCGCGTAGGGGATCATGTTGCCCTTGCTGATCTCACTGCGCGGTACCGGCTCTTTGGCCAGGGCAACCCGGTACAGCACCTTGCCGAGCATCTCGTGGCTGATGCCGGACCCGGACACTCCGTCAGCCATCGATTGCAGCAGCTCTGTCCATCTTGAGTGCATCAGCGCCGCCTCTTCGTAACTTGGTTACACAACGTAGCGTACTACGAAGCTAGAGACAGTCACTAGAAAACTAATTGACTTTCTACTGTCGTATCTTCTTGTTCGACTGCCCTAAGACTGTTAATCTACTCGGGTACTGCGCATGCTCAGTCCGTTAGGGCTAGCAATCAGAGGACAAATACCGTCGGCAAGGAAGGAGGTGAGGAAGCCGTGATCGTTTCCGTGATCATTTTCGTAGCGATCGCAGTTGCGCTAGTCACTATGGGAGTCATGATCATTTTGGCAAAAGGCCTGCTCAGGCGGGCTGCCGATGAGGATGAGAGGCCCAGCCAAGCTGGCTGGCTGACCGTGAGCCTCCTGCCTGACGGTGAGGACGGCGGGCCCCTCACCTCCGCTGCCAGGCTGAACATCATCCTGTTTGCCGAGGACGTTGGCGGTCCACAGGCCTAGCAGTTCGCGGGGCCCGGCCGGGCCAGGCCGGGGCCGGGGCCGGGGGCTAGCCGGGGCCGGGCCAGAACAGGAGTCGTTGCAGCGGCCATGCCTTCGCTCCGTGTCGGCCTCGCCCGGGCCGGAGGGGGCCGCCGCCCTGCCGAATCGATCAGGCCGGGTTGTCCAGGCGTCCTCCCCAATCTGTCCTGGCCACTCCCGAAAGAGTGGGAAAGCCCGAGAGCCGCCGCGGCTCCGGGATGGTTCCCGGTCCGGGCGGCCCGCGGGGGAGGGTGCATGGTGTCCGGTGCGGATCACATCCTGACAATCAGGCCTGCCAGGAACACGAAGCAGGCGGCGATCGCTAGGCGCGGCCTGCGCGGGAGCGCCGGCATGCGGAGCCTGCGAGGGAAAGGTTGCGGGCGCCGATGGCGGCCCCGCCGCCACCGGCGCAATGGGGATGCCCGGCCCCGTCCGGCATGGGCGAGGCTGGCGGCCGGTGCGTGCCCTTCCGTGGCAACGATGAGCCTGACAAGCTGGGTTTCCCCCGTTGCCTGGTTCCGGGCGATGATGTCGTGGCCTGAGCGCAGCTGGTCATCCACGAACTGGTACAAGATGATCGCGCGGTTCGCCAGATCGGTCTTGGACAGGCTCGTGCCCCGTTGAAGCAGGCGCAGAGCCTCGGCTGCCTTGGGGATCAAGGTAGCCGCAATGCGGTCGCCCGCCGGCTGCGATGCTTCGGCATGCTCTGCCCGGATGCCGTTCATGGGAATCACCTCCTCGGTCAGTGCCCCGGTTGCAAGTTGCGATGTCTGCAAGCTGGTCGGCCTCCTCCGCGGCCTATCCGTCCCTCCGTTCCGTTCCCCGTGACGGTTGGTCATGTCAGAACTGTAGCTGCTCTAGAGCAGTTATACAACAGTAATTCAGCAGTTTTTTTCTGTAAGGTGTATGGCATGGTCTGCGGGGTTGCTCGTAGCCCCCGGACGGTTGCGCCGTGGTCGGCAGGAAGGCTGGCTGCGGGGT
>Ga0306925_10000519_pt1 | contig 27846 bp, 26 predicted proteins | sample flu12Cox44000176_FD_203755 | JGI IMG/M metagenome (GOLD analysis project Ga0306925, IMG submission 203755) | Lab enrichment of tropical soil microbial communities from Luquillo Experimental Forest, Puerto Rico - flux8day.12C.oxic.44.000.176 (v2)... | ecosystem: Environmental > Terrestrial >... | reverse complement strand
TCGGTGGTGGGCGCGTTTGATGGCGGTAAGATCACCTCGGATGCCGGTGCCCTGCTGTTGGCGGCGACGGACCGTGCGGTCGGTCTGATCGATCGCTTTGCTGGCTGTTTCACCGACCGCCGGTCGCCGGAGCTGGTCGAGCCGGGGCTTGCCGCCGCTATGGAAGGACATTGGATCCTTCTTGCTAGCCAATTTGCTAGCCTGCCGCTACTCCTTTCAGTCTTACGTCTTTGATTTACTTGGTAGCGGGAGAGGGATTTGAACCCCCGACCTTGGGATTATGATTCCCCTGCTCTAACCAGCTGAGCTATCCCGCCACAGGGTGCTCGGATATAGGAAATGGGCGCGGATGGGTCAAGCCAGCGGCGGGCCGGCGGATCCAGCCGCCGCCGAGCAGCCGTTCGCCGGCGTAGAGCACCGCGGCCTGGCCCGGCGCCACCGCACCGGCCGGCGCGTCGAGAACGAGCTCGGCGTCGCCCTCCTGCGGACCGGGGTAGAGCCGCCCCGACACCGGCTTTTGCGTCGAGCGAAGCTTCGCCGTGACCGGCATCCCTCGGGCGAAAGAACCGCCGAGCCAGTTCAACTCGCCGAGCGAGACACGCGTCTCCGCCAGTGCCGCGCGCGGGCCGACGACGACGCGCCGGTGCTCGGGATCGAGCCTCAGCACATAGAGCGGCTCGCCGGCGGAGACCCCGAGCCCCCTGCGCTGGCCGACGGTAAAATGGGTGATGCCGTTGTGGCGGCCGAGCACGAGACCGCTGCGGTCGACGATGTCACCGGGCTCAGAGGCCCCGGGCCGCAGCCGTTCGACGAGCCTTGCGTAGGACCCGTTCGGCACGAAGCAGATGTCCTGGCTGTCCGGCTTGTCCGCGACAGGAAGGCCGAAACGCCGTGCCGCGACGCGGGTCTCGTCCTTCGTGAGGTCGCCCAACGGAAACCGCAAGAATTCCAGTTCCTGCAGCGTCGTTGCAAACAAGAAATAGCTCTGGTCGCGCGCCGCATCCCGCGCCCGATGCAGCTCCGGCCCTCCCGCCCCGACGACACGGCGCACATAATGGCCGGTGGCGAGCGCGGCGGCGCCGAGGTCGCGCGCAACCCCGAGAAGATCACGAAACTTGATCCGCTGGTTGCATCGAATGCAAGGGACCGGGGTCTCACCACGGCAGTAATTATCGACAAAATCGTCGATGACCGCGGCGCGAAAGCGGCTCTCGTAGTCGAGCACGTAATGGGCGATGCCGAGACAATCGGCGACCTGGGCGGCATCGTATATGTCCCGCCCAGCGCAACAAGCGCCGGCACGCCCCGCTGCGGCGCCGTGGTCGTAGAGCTGCAACGTGGTGCCGACGACCTCGAAGCCCTGCTCGACGAGCAATGCCGCGGTTACGGAAGAGTCGACGCCACCCGACATCGCTACGACGATGCGATGACTGGAAGGATCACCGGAAAGGTCGAGGTTCGATGTGCTCACGAAGCCGCTTCCAGGCCCATCTGCCAGAAATCAGCCTCGAGCCGAGCGGCGGTCCCGAAGGTCGCGGCCAGAGACGGAAAGCGCCCTTCCCCGCCCCGCCGGGAGAATAGTTCGTCGAGCGCCGCGGCCGCCTCGTGCGCCAGGGTCTGGTAATCCGCCCCGGAATACATCTCGAACCATTCGCGGTAGCGGTTGCCGCCGAGACGGGTCGCGGGGTCGGCGACCCGCTCCGAGCCGATCACGGCGTAACCGATGATGCACGGCGCGAGCGCGACTTCGAGGTCGAGCCGGTCGCCGGCGAGACCACGATCGAGCACGAAGCGGGTGTAAGCGATCGTCGCCGGCGCTTCCGGCTCGCTCGCCATCGCCGCCTCCGACAGCCCCCAGCCGCGGCAATAATCGATGTGAAGGCCGATCTCGACGTCGAGAGTAGCGGCGACGATACGCTGCGCCCGCCGCATCTCCGCAAGCGTGTCGGATTTGCAGATCGCCAAACCCCAGGCACGGGCGAAATGGATCAGAAACAGATAGTCCTGCACGAGGTAGCGCCGAAAGCACGCCTCCGGTAGGTCACCCTTGGCCAGCGACAGCACGAATAAGTGACGAGTGTACGCGCGCCATACTTCGGCGCAGTCATCGACCAGTCGCGGAAAGAGAGTGGGCTCGGGGGTCATCAGCCGAGCAGCAGGTTGCGGGTGGCGGCGGGCAGCTGGACTGTCAACCCGTCGAGTTCCTCGGTGATGATGATCTGGCAGCCGAGGCGCGAGGTCCTCGTCAGGTTGAAGGCGAGGTCGAGCATGTCCTCCTCCTCCTCGCTGGCCTCTCTGAGCCGCCCGTACCACTCCGGATCGACAATCACGTGACAGGTCGAGCAGGCGAGCGAGCCTTCGCAGGCGCCTTCGATGTCGACTTCGTGGCGGCGTGCAACTTCCATCACCGACATGCCGACCGGCACGTCGAGTTCGCGGCGCGTTCCGTCGCGCTCAATGAAGGTGATCTTTGGCATCAACCCGCCCGCGGGGCCAGATCTTCGGCGAGCATCGCAGCCGCCAGTGCCGGGTTCGACCCGGCCGGCAGCTCCGACTTGGCCACAACCCGCAACACCTCGAGGCCCGCCCCGCTGGCGGCATCATACAGCTTAGCCGCGATACCGGCCTCAAGTACCTCGGCGAGGACGACAACCGCATGTGTGACCGGCCGGGCCAGCGCCCGCTCGGCCCGGACCTTCGCCGCTCCGAGCATCTCCCGCCATTGCGCCCGGGCAGCGGCACCGACCGGCACTGGCAAAGCCCGCTCAAGGCCTTCGCGATCGCCAAGCACCACCGCATTGCCGCCGACCGAGACCGCGACCTCGGCTTCCGCCCCAACGGCATCGATGCCGATCGCGGCGCCGGGCGCATTCGGATCCGCAGGCCCGCCCTCCGGCTCCTCGATCTGAAATAGCTTCACAGAAAATCTCCGCGGGCGATGACCCGCGCTCCGAGCCTAGACGTGGAACGACTCGCCACAGCCGCAGCGGCCTTTCTCGTTGGGATTGCGGAACGTAAAGCCGCTTTGCAGCTTTTCCTCGACATAATCCATCTCGGTGCCGAGGATAAACATCACCGCTTTCGGATCGACGAGGATCGTGACGCCCTTGTCTTCGACAATCTCGTCGAACTTGCCCTTCTCGTCGGCATATTCGAGCGTGTAGCTGAGGCCCGAACAACCGCGCGCGCGCACGCCGATACGAACGCCCGCGGACGGCTTGCCGCGTCTGGCGAGGAGGGCCTGGATCCGCGCCGCTGCAGCATCCGTCACCGACAAGACCTGCCTTCTCGCCCTCATCCGCCCGTTCTCCAAACGCGAATTGGTCATCGCCTTTATAAGCCGTGGCCAAACCTCTATGTGGGGGTACCGTCCCGCCCTGTCAGCCCGCTTGCGGCGGCGGCCAGAGCATCGGCGGCGAACTCGACCTCGGCCGCCGTCGTAAACCGCCCGAGCCCCAGGCGTATCGAGGCATTGGCAAGCTCATCGGATAAGCCGAGCGCGCGCAACACATAGGAAGGCTCGACCGAGGCCGAGGTGCAAGCCGAACCGGTCGAGATCGCAATGCTGGGACAGGCCTCGATCAGCGCCTGTGCAGGAATGCCCGAAAGGGTCAGATTGAGGCTGCCCGTCAGGCGCCGCTCGGCGTCGCCATTGAGGCGAAGGCCGGAAAGGCGCCGGGCCAGATTTCTCAACAGACCGTCACTGAGCCGCCGCAGTCGCTCCGCTTCTTCCGCCATCTCCTCACCGGCAATCGCGGCGGCGCGCCCGAGCCCGACGCAGAGCGGCGTCGGCAACGTCCCCGAACGCAGGCCGCGCTCCTGCCCGCCGCCATCGATCAGCGGCAACAGCCGTACGCGCGGCCGCCGCTGCACATAGAGCGCGCCGATACCCTTTGGTCCGTAAATCTTGTGGCCGGAAATCGACAGCAGATCGATCTTCATGGCCTCGACATCGAGTGGGATCTTGCCGAACGCTTGTGCCGCATCGCTATGGAACAAGACCCCGTTGGAGCGGCACAATGCGCCGATTTCAGCGAGCGGCTGTATGACCCCGATCTCGTTGTGCGCGGCCATCACCGAAACGAGGAGCGTCCGCGCTGAGATCGCCGCTTCCAGCGCTGCGAGCGAGACTAGGCCGCTCGGCTCGACCGGCATATAGGTTACGCTGAAGCCTTCGCGCTCCAGTTCCTTACAGCTTTCGAGCACGCATTTGTGCTCGGTCTGCAAGGCGATGATGTGACCGCGCGAGTGCCCGCTCTGGGAATACGTCCGGGCGAAATGCGCGGCACCCTTGATCGCGAGATTGTTCGCTTCGGTCGCCCCCGATGTGAACACGATTTCTCGGGGGTCGGCATGGATCAACGCGGCGATCTCTCTGCGCGCCTGTTCGATCGCCGCGGCGGCGTTGCGCCCGTAAGCGTGGCTGCTGCTGTGCGGATTACCGTAATCATCGGTGAGGTACGGCAGCATCGCTTCGAGGACGCGCGGGTCGATCCGGGTCGTAGACTGATTGTCGAGATAGATCGGCGGCGTGTTGGCGGCCGTCCTCGAAAGTTGTCTTGGGCTCATGCGGCGCGGGCTCTCTCCGAAAAGCCGCGGTGGCGCCTGCGAAGGGCGGTCCAGGCGTGCAGGAAATGCGCGATATCGGTTTCGGACGAACTCCCGCCGAGGCTGACACGAATCGTTGACGCCGCGAGGGCGGCGTCGACGCCCATTGCCGCCAGCACATGGCTGGGTCCCACCTTGCCCGAGGAACAGGCCGCACCGGCACTGACCATGACGCCGTCGAGATCGAGCGCAATAACTTGGGTCTCGGCAGCGACGCCGGGCATCGCGATCGCGGAGGTATTTGGGAGGCGCATGACGCCTGTTCCGTATATCACGGCTTCCGGGGCCGCCACGGCGATCTCCGCTTCGAGCGACGCACGCAACACGCGGACACGGTCATAGGCCGCAATTTCCTCAACCGCCGCTTTCGCCGCAGCGGCGAAGCCGGCAATTCCCGGAACGTTCTCCGTTCCGGCACGGCGTCCGCGCTCCTGGCCGCCGCCACGTAGGAGTGACGCCAAATCGAGATCGCCGGTGACGACGAGTGCGCCAACGGCCGGCGGGCCGCCGAGCTTGTGCGCCGACAAGCTGATGAGATCGGCGCCTATCGCGCCGGTGTCGAGGGCGAGCCTGCCGGCGGCCTGAACCGCGTCGCAATGAAACAACGCGCCGTAGCGCCGCGCGAGCGAGGCGATTTCGCCGACCGGCTGGATGACGCCGGTCTCGTTGTTCGCAAACATCACGGAGACCAGCGCCGGTCGCGGATCGGCGGCGAGAAGCCGGTCGAGGGCATCAAGCGCGACGACTCCGTCGCGGTCGACAGGAATCGTCTCCGCCGTCGGAAGCACCTGACGGACCGAATCGTGCTCGACGGCGGAGACGAGGACTCGCTCCCGGTCAGTACCGAGCAAGGCAAGGTTATTCGCCTCGGTACCGCCGCTGACGAACACCACACCACGCGGATCGACACCGCCGAGCAGCCCCGCGATTTCCTCACGCGCGCGCTCGATTATCCGCCGCGCCACTCGGCCCCTGCGATGGACCGATGACGGATTGCCCCAGCTGGCGAGCGCTTCCGACACCGCTGCGGCTGCTTCGGGACGTAATGGCGCCGTCGCGTTCCAGTCGAGATATGTTTCGCGCCCGGTATGCATCAGGTTACTCTTCGGGGCGGGCATTCATCATGCCCCGGTGGCGGCCACGCGCAGGGTTTCGCAGTGGAGGCGGCCGCTCATCCCGAGCACGCGATGTTCACAGACATCGGCAAGAGAAACCGAGCTCAGAAAGAGGTGGATCTGATTGCCGAGCTCTTCCCACAGATCGTGGGTCATGCAGCGCGTCTTGCTGCCGCGGCAACCGATCGGAGCGCCGGGGGTGCAACGGGTCGCCCGTATCGGTTCGTCGACCGCCAGTATGATGTCGGCGATGCGAGTCTCATGGCGATCGTGAGCGAGCAGATAACCGCCGCCGGGCCCGCGTACGCTTCGCACGAGCCCACCTTTGCGCAGCATCGCAAAGAGCTGCTCAAGGTAGGACAACGAAATCTCTTGCCGCTCGGCAATCTCGGCAAGAGAGACTGGGGCGCCGTTGCTGTGCTGAGCCAGATCGACCATCGCCATTACAGCATAGCGCCCTTTCGTGCTCAGCCTCATGATCCCGTCCTCAAAAGCGTCGGCCGTTTAATCGTCTTCGGCGCCGTTCCCGCTGGCGCCTATGCCAAGCCGCGGCCTTTCCTCGTCGCTTGCCGGCGTCGCACTCGGCCGCTCAAGTACGGCGATCCGCGCCTTGAGGCTTGTTACTTCATCGAGTAGCCCGTTCAGCGCGCGAGCTACGGGATCCGGGATGTCCTCGCCGATGCCGTAGGGCTGAAACACCGGTTCAGAAGGCGACTCAGCCGGTCGGGCGCCGAGCGGCCGTGCTCGCATGCCGACCATTCTCGCCCCGTCCGGCACCCCGGCTTGCACCAGTGCCAGTGGCCCTATGCGTGCACCATCGCCAACGCGGAACGGGCCTAGGACTTGTGCATGGGCACTAACGATCACATCGTTGCCGATTGTCGGATGACGCTTTGCACCTCGAGTTAGCTTGGTGCCCCCGAGCGTCACCCCCTGATAGATCGTGCAGTCGTCGCCGACTTCGGCAGTCTCGCCGATCACCACTCCCATGCCGTGATCAATGAATACGCGTCTGCCAATGCGTGCCCCGGGATGAATCTCGATCCCGGTCATCACCCGGCCGATATGCGAAACGAACCTCCCGGCTAGGAGCCAGCCGTGCTCCCATAGCCAGTGTGCCAGCCGATGGTACAAAAGGGCCTGAAACCCGGGGTAACAGAGCACGACTTCGAGGCGCGACCGGGCGGCGGGGTCGCGAGCCAAAGTGGTGTCGATTTCCTCCCGCAGGTTTTTCAAAAGCATCGCAATCCCTATGTATGCTAGGCTCGGCGCTGCCGCGCGGGACCCACACCTCGCGAAGTGCGGCCCGGAGGAACATATAATTGTCCGACGGACATGATCAAGAAAAGCGGACACATCATAGGCCTACAAGCCGTTGTTCTCCGACCGGCTTAGTAGGATTTGAGCTGGATCGACAATGCCTGACGTAATCATCAACGGCCCGGACGGCCGCATCGAGGCGCGCTATCATCATTCCCGAACTCCCGCCGCGCCGATCGCACTCGTCCTGCATCCTCATCCGCAGCATGGCGGGACGATGAACAACAAGGTGGTGTACTCGTTATATCAATGCTTTGTACGCCGCGGTTTCTCGACTTTGCGTTTCAACTTCCGCGGTGTCGGGCGCAGTCAGGGCAGCTTCGACCGGGGCGAGGGCGAGCTTTCCGATGCCGCCGCCTCGCTCGATTGGCTGCAAACATACAATCCCAACGCCGGATCGTGTTGGGTCGCCGGATTTTCATTCGGCGCATGGATCGGCATGCAGCTGTTGATGCGACGGCCCGAAATCGAGAGTTTCATCTCGGTAGCGCCGCCAGCCAACGTCTACGATTTCACGTTCCTTGCCCCGTGCCCTTCGTCCGGTCTTATCCTGCAAGGCGATCATGATACGGTTGTCCCGGTCGAATCGGTGCAAAAGCTTGTTACCAAGCTCTCGCATCAGCGCGACATCAAGATCGACTTTCGCAAGATTTCCGGCGCCGACCACTATTTTGCCGATCGCGTCGACACCCTCGTCAGCCATGTCGACGGCTATATCGGCGACCACCTCGGCATCGCCGGCAAGGCCCGGGCACCAGCCCAAAGCCGCGGTGCCCGCTGAGATCGTCAATTGGCGAAGGGATCGCGCACCAGCACCGTGTCCTCGCGCTCCGGGCTGGTCGATAGCAGCGCAACCGGCGCCCCGATCAGTTCCTCCAGCCGTCGAATGTATTTGATCGCGGCCGCTGGCAGGTCGGCCCATGAGCGCGCACCACGGGTGCTTTCGCGCCACCCCTCGGCGCTCTCATATACCGGCTCGACTTCGGCCTGGGCAGTCGCCCTGGCCGGGAAATAGTCATAAGTCGCCCCGCCGAGGCGGTAGGAGGTGCAGAACTTCACCTCATCGAAACCGTCGAGGACGTCAAGCTTGGTCAAGGCAATGCCATCGATGCCGCCGAGTTTGATCGCCTGTCGCACTGCGACCGCATCAAACCAGCCGCAGCGCCGCCGCCGCCCGGTGACGACGCCGAATTCCCGCCCGCGCTCGCCGAGCGTGTCACCCATCTTGTCGTTTAGCTCAGTCGGGAAGGGCCCGGCGCCTACCCGCGTCGTATAGGCCTTCGTGATCCCGAGGACAAAGCCGACGGCGCCCGGCGCGATCCCAGATCCGGCGGACGCCTGCCCGGCAACCGCATTTGAAGAGGTGACGAATGGGTAAGTGCCGTGATCAACGTCGAGCATCGCGCCCTGCGCCCCCTCGAACAAGATGCGCAGACCTTTGCGCCGGGCGTCATCGAGCACGCGCCATACGGGCTCGGCATAAGGCAAAACTCGCGGCGCTATCGCGCGCAAGCTTGCGAGCAGCTCGGCTCGGTTGACCTCCGTCTTATCGAGCCCTCGCAACAGAGCGTTATGGTGCAGCAGCAGCTGATCGACACGCTGCTCAAGCGCATTGGGGTCCGCGAGGTCGCAAACCCTGAGCGCGCGGCGGCCAACTTTGTCCTCATAGGCCGGTCCGATGCCGCGGCCGGTAGTGCCGATCTTGCTGTCGCGGAGCCGTTCCTCCCGGGCGCGATCGAGCGCACCGTGCGAAGGAAGGATCAGCACCGCATTGTCGGCGAGTTTGAGGCTCCGCGGGCTGACATCGATGCCCTTGCCGCGGATCGCATCGATCTCGTCGATCAGTGCCCACGGATCGACGACTACCCCGTTCCCGATGATTGATAGTTTGCCGGGCCGCACCACCCCCGACGGAAGTAGGCTCAGCTTGTATTCGACATTACCGATGACGACCGTGTGGCCGGCATTGTGCCCGCCCTGAAAGCGAACCACGACATCGGCCCGTTCCGAGAGCCAGTCAACGATCTTGCCCTTGCCTTCGTCGCCCCACTGCGCGCCAACAACGACGACGTTGCCCATGCCGCACCTCCTCCTTTAGCCGATTGGCACCGGCCTATCGCGTTCCAGCACATAAGCGCAACCGAGCCGGCGGGCCTCCGCGCGCCAATCACCGGCCGGCTCGAGTGCGGCGACGGTGACCCAGCCGGCCTCGCGCAGCGCCCTGCCGCGGCCCCGATCTATGCCGTAAGGCAGCAACAGCCGCGGCGTTGCAGCCGGCGAGGGTAGTGTCCGCAAGATCGTATCGGTGTAGAGCGTGAAGCCGGTCGCCGGCTCGGGCGCGAGCGGATTGCCGGCCTGATAGCGGCCGCCGCGGGCAAGCTCACCGATCGCGCCGGGCATGGCCGAGAAAAAGGTGAAGCTGATCCCGGTGTGATATTCAAACCCGCGGTTCTCGACCGGGTCGACGGTCACCTTGAGTTCGGGGGCGACCGCGGCGAGCCCATCCACCACGGCGCCGAGACGGATCCGTTCGGCCCGTGCCCGCTCTGGCAGGTCAAGGCGGTCGAGGGCGGCCAAGGCGGTTTCAGCCGGTCCGACTGATGCGAGCAAGTTCCCGAAGAGTTCACCGCCTTCTCCCGCTACCATGCCGACCGCGGCAGCATCCTTGTGGTCGAGTGCCGCACGCAACGATACCGCGCGTGGCCCGGTAATGCCGTACGCCTCTGCAAGCGTCGGCACCAATCTCGGAAGCGTAATGTCGGCCGAGAAATGCGGCGCCCCGATCGCTGCCAGGGCCTCACCAGCGATCGCGATTACCTCGACGTCGGCGGCCGATCCCTCCGCCCCGATCAGCTCGGCACCGACCTGTCCGACCTGGCGCTCGGGACGGATCTCCGAGCCGGTGACCCGCAATACCTGCCCCGCGTAACTGAGACGCAAGGGTCGCGGTGCATCGCGTAGCCGGGTCGCGGCTATCCGCGCGATCTGCGGGGTCATGTCGGCGCGCACGCCGATCATGCGATGCGAGGCCGGGTCCATCATGCGAAACGTCGCCGTTGCCATAGCCGCGCCGGCGCCCGAGAACAGCGTCTCTTCGAATTCGACGAGCGGCGTCTTGACCCGCTCGTAGCCATGCGCGGTCAGCGTTGCCATCAGCCGCGCAACAACTTGTGCCTCGATTTCCGCCTCGGGCGGCAAAAGGTCGTGCATGCCGGTCGGCAGCAAAGCCGGGTGCGGATCGTCGTTCATAGAGGCAAAGATGCACCAGACAGAGGCCGGGGAAAAAGCCTGTTGCCTGTGGATCCGGGCGCGGCAGGGGTCGTAAGCGCGAAACACTTCAAATTGGGTGTTCGCTTTTCTCTTTTTACTCTAATTGATGGTTAATACAATATCGGCATCCATCCGGGCGATCGCAATCGCGCGCTTGTGGTCCAAGTGGGTCCCGTGCGCTGGATTTTCGAAGAACCGCGCTAACAGGCAGCTCAAAACCGCAGGGCCTTGACCTGAATCACATTGGGTAGGGCGCGGACGGTGTCCAGGATTTCCGGTGTCAAAGCTTGATCGACTTCGACGAGGGCGATGGCGTCCTTGCCGGGAGCGGTGCGGCCGAGGTGGAAGGTGGCGATATTGACCTCAGCGGCGCCGAGCGCGTTGCCCAGCGCACCGATGAAGCCCGGCTTGTCGTAATTGCGCACGAACAGCATCGTGCTGCCCAATTCGGCTTCGAGCGAAATGCCCTCGACCGATACGATGCGTGGCTTGTCGCCGGCGAACAACGTGCCGACGACCTCCCGCCGGCGACGTTCGGTGGTTACGATGACGCGGATTAAAGTCTGATAGTCGACCGGCTCGGCGCGTCGCGTTTCGCTGACCCGGATATCGCGTTCGCGGCAGATGTCCGGCGCATTGATCATGTTGACGCTAGCCAGCTGCGGCGAGAGCAGTCCGGTCAGCGCGATCGCGGTCAATGGCTTGACGTTGAGCTCGGCGGCCGCCCCCTCGTATTCGACGGAGACCGCGGTGATGCCGGTCTCGGTCAGCTGGCCGGCGAAGCTGCCGAGCTGCTCGGCGAGCTTCATGTAGGGGCTGAGGCGTTTGGCCTCCTCAGCAGTCAGCGAGGGTAGGTTGACCGCATTCGAAACCGCGCCGGTCAACAGGAAATCAGCCATCTGCACTGCTATTTGCAATGCCACATTCTCCTGCGCCTCGCTCGTTGCCGCGCCAAGATGCGGGGTCGCGACGACATTCTCGCGGCCGAACAGCGGATTCTCGATCGCCGGCTCTTCGACGAACACGTCGATCGCGGCGCCGGCAACGTGACCGGTATCGAGCGCGGCGGCGAGATCCTCCTCGACTACGAGACCGCCGCGGGCGCAGTTGATCAGGCGCACCCCGGGTTTCATCTTCGCGATCGCGCCGGCGTCGATCAGGTGCTTCGTCGCCTCGGTGAGCGGGGCGTGCAAGGTGATAAAATCGGCGCGGCCAAGCAGTTCTTCCAGTGTGACCTTCTCGATCCCGAGCCCGACCGCGCGCTCGGGCGAGAGAAACGGGTCGTAGGCAATCACCTTCATGCGCAGGCCGAGCGCGCGCTCGGCCACGATCGAGCCGACATTTCCGCAGCCGATGATGCCGAGCATCTTCCCGGTCAGCTCGACACCCATGAACCGCGCCTTCTCCCATTTGCCGGCCTGCGTCGAGCGGTCGGCCGCCGGAATCTGCCGGCATAGCGCGAAAAGCATTGCAATCGTGTGCTCGGCGGCAGTGATCGAATTGCCGTAGGGCGTGTTCATTACGACGATGCCGCGCTGCGTCGCGGCCGCGACATCTATGTTGTCGACGCCGATCCCGGCGCGGCCGATAACCTTCAGATGTTCGGCCCGCGCGATGAGACCGTGCGTCACTTTGGTTGCCGACCGCACGGCGAGCCCATCGTATTCGGCGATGTGCGCCTTTAGCCCATCCGGCGACAAGCCGGGGGCCAGGTCGACCTCGATCCCGCGCGTGGCGAAAATCTCGGCCGCGCGCGGGCTCAAAGCATCCGAAATCAATACCTTCGGCATAGCAACTCCGTCAGCTTGTCGAATTCACCAGAGAGAGACACGGGGACCACGGAGAAAGGCTTAATGCGTAGGCCATCGCTCCATCGCTAGCTGCCCCTCACCCTCCCGCGACGCAGGTCCCCCCTCTCCCCGCTCGCGGGGTGAGGGCCGGGGTGAGCGGCGCTTTGGGCTCTCCGCGGCTCCGGGGTAAAGCTTAAGCAGCCTCGGCGATGCGGCGTTGCTCTTCCCAGGCCCAGTCGAGCCACGGCACTAGCGCTTCGACGTCGCCGGTCTCCACGGTTGGTCCGGTCCAGATCCGCAAACCCGGCGGCGATGCGCGATGGCTCGCGATGTCGAAGGCTGCACCTTCCTGTTCGAGACGCCGGGTCATTGCCCGTACCGTCTGAAAGCGCTCCTCGGGCCCGAGCCGGGTGAACCACGGGTCGGTGATTTTGAATTGCGGCGAGGTCGAGGAAATCGTAGCCGGGTCCACAGCGAGAAAATCGATCCAATGGCATCTCCCGGCCCAGCCGATGAGAGCCGCCAAATTGTGATCCGCCCGCGCAATCAGCCCGTCGAGACCACCCACCGATTCTGCCCATCGCAGCGTGTCGAGCGCGTCCTCGACGCACAGCATCGAGGGTGTGTTGATCGTTTCGCCGCGGAATACCCCCTCGATCAGCTTGCGCTTGGCAGTGAGCCGGAAGAGCTTCGGCAGCGGCCACGACGGGGTGTAGCTCTCGAGGCGCTCGACGGCGCGCGGCGACAGCGCCAGCATCCCGTGGCCCCCCTCGCCGCCAAGCGATTTCTGCCACGACCATGTGGCGACATCGAGCTTGTCCCACGGCAGCCGCATCGCGAAGACCGCCGAGGTCGCGTCGCAAATCGCCAACCCTTCCCGATCGGCGGCGATCCAATCGCCGTTCGGGACCCGTACCCCCGAGGTCGTGCCGTTCCACGTGAACACGACATCGCGGGCAGGGTCGACCTGGGCGAGATCGGGCAGCCGGCCGTAAGGCGAGCGCAGAACCCGCACGTCGCCGAGCTTGAGCTGCTCCACATCGGCGACCCAGCCTTCGCCGAAATTCTCCCACGCGAGCATGTCCACCCCGCGGGCGCCGAGCAACGACCACATGGCGATTTCGATCGCCCCGGTATCGGAGCCGGCGACGATGCCGAGCCTCCAGTCAGACGGCAGTTCAAGGATCGCGCGCGAGCGGTCGATGACCTCTAAGAGCTGTGCCAGCCCGACCGACGAACGGTGCGAACGCCCGACCAGCGCCTTTTCAAGGACTGCGGGCGACCAGCCCGGCCGCTTCGCGCAAGGGCCGGAAGAGAAGCACGGGTTTGCCGGGCGCCGCGTCGGCTTCATGCGATCTATTCCTTCATAGTACAGATGCGACCCCCCGGGCCGCATTGCGCGGCGATACTTATGGTTGGGCATTGGCCGCGTCAACGCGTTAACTGCAATTCCCAATATTGTCCGACCAAATCACGACCAAAGCTGTGATGCCGTTCCTCGCGCACCAGGCAAAATCCGGCCGCCTCGTAGATGCGGCGGGCGGAGACCAGCACGTCGTTGGTCCACAGGGTGATTTTGCGGTAACCGGCGCGGCGGCCAAAGCCGAGACATTCGCGGACGAGTCGGCGCCCGATGCCGAGTCCGCGAGCCATCGGCTCGACATACAGCAGGCGCAACTTGGCGATCTCTTCGCTGTCCTTGACAAGCAGCACCGAGCCGACAATTTCGCCGTCGCGCTCGGCGATCCAGCAGCGCTCGCGCCGGGAATCGAAATTATCGATAAAATCGGCGGCGATGCGAGCGACGAGCGCCTCGAAATGCACGTCCAGACCATATTCCTCGGCATAAAGCAGGCCGTGGCGGTGGATGATCCACCCGAGGTCGCCGGGCTCGTGCGGCCGAAGAATGTAGCTCGGCTCATCGGCATCGCGCCCGCTTCCAAGCAAAGTTTCGGCCCTTTCGAGCGCCGAGACGAGCCGAGCCTGGTCCTTCTGGTTCAGCCGTTCCAGCATCGCCGCAATCTCATTCTGCGAACGGGAGTTGATTGTCGCGAACATCTCGCGGCCACGGTCCGTCAGAATCAGGATGAACTGCCGCCCGTCTTTCTCCGACGGGCGCTTTTCGACCAGGCCGCGCTTCTTAAAGACGCCGAGAATTCGGCTGAGATACCCCGCATCCAAGCCGAGTTCGGTGGCGATGGTCACCGCCATTGTCGGCTCCCGCTGTGCGAGCTCATACAGCACCCGTCCCTCGGTCAGCGACAGCGGACTTCCGAGCAACCCCTCGTGCAGGATGCCGATGTTACGGGTATAGAACCGATTGAACCGCCGAACGGTATCGACGCGCTCGCTTGGCACCGCATAGGGCATCCAGAGCAACCCTCCCCCCAGAAACGTTCCTTGCCACAATCATATAATTCGTTGACTCTGTCAACGTATACAGATGAACGCCGCTGTTTCCGCTGTTCTTCCACAAAAAAACAGCGGCTCAGCCGCCACAAGCCGCGGAATTCTCGGCTTTTGGCAATCGAACCCGCGAAATAACCGCGAAAAACAGCGGCAATAACAGCGAAGCGGCGATAGTTTTACTGAAATCATATAAAATCTTTGAGGTACGTAAACTTCTTACTTGAACTAGTTTTAATTACCACACGATGACACGCAATCTGGGCAAATTTTGGGCCGAGTAGGCTCGACGGAGAGGTGGAGAATAGGCAAATGACATCACCGAACCCGAACATTCTATTCATCCTCGCTGACGATCTCGGCTATGCCGATGTGTCCTGCTATGGACGCCGCGATTTCACGACGCCCAAAATCGACCGTATAGCTGCCGAAGGCGTGCGCTTTACGCAGGCCTACGCCAATTCCGCGGGGAGCGCTTTTCCGACACCTGGCCTTTCACCGGCCGGAAGACGGAGCTGATCGAGGGGGGCTTGCGCGTCCCGGCGATAATCCGTTGGCCGGACCAAATTCCGTGCGGGATTGTGTCGGAGCAGGTGACGATCGTCATGGATTGGTTTCCGACCCTGCTCGTTGCGGCCGGTACCGCTCCGGACGCGGCCTACCCTTCTGACGGCATCGATTTGCTGCCGCTATTGACGCAGCGTGCGGCATCGACTCCGCGCAAATTGTTCTGGCGCTACAAGTATAACGACCAGCAGGCGGAGCGCGACGGCGACTGGAAACACATCAAGATCCTCGACAACACCTTTCTGTTCGATCTCGCTGAGGATCCGATGGAGCGGGCAAACCTAAAAGAGCGCCACCGCGACGTCTATGAACGGCTCGTCAACGAATGGAACCAATGGAACGCAGCGATGCTGCCGCTCGACCGGGACAGCTTCACCGGCGAGTTCACGGGCGCGCAACTCGCCGACCATTTTGGCGTAAGGACACGTTGAACCCGGAGGAAAGTGGCCCAAAAAGAGAGAGAGCCGGTGCAACACCGGCTCTCCGATTTCGTTTTATCGCAGCCCCTAAAAGATCGCGAGACCTCCCGGACCCGGTTGCCATTCCTTGCGGACTTGATCCTCAACCGAAAGGCCTGATGACGTAACTGCGGAGTGTGTCATTCCCTTTTCTTCTGCTTTCGCATACACCAGCCGAACCAAGTGATCGATTGTCGCCTCTTCCCGTACGTGGCGTTTGCGTATGCGCCGTCGAGACAAGGTCGCCTTGGTCATCACTGACCCTCCGATCTAAGGGGTTGTTATTGCACCCGATTTACCGCCTACAGCGGTAGCTGGGCTCAAAGTGGGTGCGACATTCCAACCCACCTGCGGCAAAAAAAAGGCAGATTGAGGCGCGGTTCGTCACAATTTGATTCGGAACTGAGCTCAATTGACACAAATTAACTTTAAACCCAGGCAAACTCGGGGACGAGATGGCGTGCCAAAGCCTTGTCAGTCTCCTAGACTGCCTAACTTTTTTCGCCTCAAACCATCAGCCGAGAGGGTTCCGATGCAATACGGCCTATTCACGATGCCCTCGCATCCGCCGGAGTGCAGCCTCTATGAAGGCCATCACTGGGACCTGCAGACTTTGCGCTGGGCCGACGAACTCGGGTTCATGGAAGCCTGGATCGGCGAGCATCACACAGCGCCATGGGAGCCGCATCCCTCGCCCGATCTTTTGATCGCGCAATCGTTGATGGAGACGCGGCAGATCCGTCTCGCCCCCGGTGGTTTCCTTTTGCCGTATCATCATCCGGCGGAGTTGGCCAACCGGGTGGCTATGCTCGACCACATCGCCCAAGGCCGGCTCAACTTCGGCGTCGCCGCGAGCGGTCTGCCGAGCGACTGGGCGATGTTCAATGTCGACGGCAATGCCGGGCAACACCGCGAGATGACACGCGAGGCACTCGACATCATCCTGAAGTTATGGACCGAGGAGGAGCCGTTCGACTACGCGGGCAAATATTGGAAGGTGACCAAGACCGATCTGATGTTGCGAACCTTGCGGCCCCATATCCGGCCATTCCAAAGGCCCTATCCCCCGATCGGAGTCGCCGGAGTCAGCAAAGGCTCCGATACATTGAAACTCGCAGGCGAGCACGGCTTCCTGCCGATGAGCTTGAACCTCAATCCCGGCTATGTCGCCAGCCACTGGGAGTCGGTCGAGGAAGGCGCCCGCCGCACCGGGCGCCGGCCGAGCCGTGCCGATTGGCGCCTGGTGCGTGAGATTTTCGTCGCGGACACCGATGCCGAGGCGTGGCGGCTCTCGGTCGGGAGCATGATGGGGCGGATGATGCGCGAGTATTTTCTGCCGCTCCTGACCGATGTCGGCGTCATTCAATTTCTGAAACACGATCCCGAGGTGCCCGACAGCGATATAACGCCGGAATACTGCGCTCGCCACAATTGGCTGATCGGCTCGCCGGCGACGGTCGTCGAGAAGATCGAGCGGATGTATGACGAGGTCGGCGGTTTCGGCGCGCTCCTTCTGTTCTGCTTCGATTACAGCAGCAACCCGGAGGCTTGGCACAACTCGATGCAGCTGTTGGCGCAAGAGGTGATGCCGAAGGTCGCGCATCTGTCGCCGCGACCCGGATAAACGGTGTCGCGGCGCGTCCGGCGAAGGTTGGGGCCGGACGCTCACGGCTGCCAAGCGTCCGATGTCTTCGTGCCGCGAATGACGACGGAACGGTAGTAAGCGCCGGCCGCGGGCGCGATTCGTACCAAGTGATCGTCAATAGCGTTGCAGAACCTGGTAACAGGGTTGATCGGGTCCTTTAGAATCGGCCGAGCGACCATCGCGCCGACGACGGTCAGCAGCTCACTGTAGTAGTTGTCTGCTTCGAAATTACGCCCGATCAGATGCAACTCCTCGCGGCCGAGCGGCTGCTCGTCGGGCGTGCGGGCGTGTGGGGTAAACCATCGTACCAGGCGGGCCACGGGATTGTGGCGCAACGGCTCGACGAATAGGATCTTGCCGCCCTTCTGCAAGACCCGATGGATTTCTCGCATCGCCCGGGCAAAATCGAGGTGATGCAAAATCGCAACCCCGAAGACAATGTCAAAACTTGCATCACCAAATTCGAGTTCGTGGGCGTCCATTTTGAAGAAATCGCAGGCATATCCTAGCTTTGCAGCGTGCGACCGACCGCTGTCGAGTTCAGCCTGTGAGATATTGATGCATGTGAGCTGGGTCGGGCGGTAGCCATAGCGGAACAGGCACCATTCCCACGATTGCGAGCCGATCTCGAGAACCCGCTTACCCGTGGCCTCCCGCATCGCCGCGCGGACCACATCGTTCCGCCGTTGGCGGCCGATGCCGTTGTTGAGATAGGCTAGGGCGGGTTCGTATCCTTCGCGTTGAAATTGCTTATGATCAAAGTACTCGGCTTCCCTCTCTATACGTTCGTTAATATCCGGCCCCATCTGGATGAGCCCCTATGGTCAAGAATTGTGCCAATTGGCGGGACATAAGAACATAAAGCCTCTCACTACTTCTACGATTCGTCAACCCGCCATTTCGGTCACTATTAATTCAGCTTGACCAATCTCGGAGCCTGGCTGCGGTCCGCGACCTTGGTCGGCCCGCCGCGTCGGCAATCGAATCGAGTGCGCTTGCCGGGAACTTTTTGTGCCGCGCGGTGGTCTTGACATGCCCCTGTTAGTATCGATGTCCCAGGTAGTATCGATGTCCCAGGTAGTATCGATGTCCCACGCGGGACGGGAGCGCGGAGTATGGCCTGGAAGGGAAAAGCAAGAATTGCATACCAGACTGGTGCGCGCTCCGGCCTCGGCGGCATTGCACGCGGGAGAGGGATGAGGCAAGCTGCCGCACCCTGACAGGAGGGTGTGCGGCGCGGTCATGACCGACCAAGCGAAAGGGAATATGACGCTCGCACCGACGGCAAGTATAAGGCCAGGGCCGCTTTCCGGCTCGCCCCGTCGCGCAGGGCGAGGGCGGGGAATTGCGCGCCAGGAGGAGCCTAGTGCAGCCTACCGACATTGGTAATCCGGACTACTTTCACAAGGTCGTCGACTGCCAATGGGCGTGCCCGGCCCATACGCCGGTGCCGGAATACATCCGGCTCATCGCCGAGCGGCGATACACCGACGCTTTCATGGTCAATTGGGAGTCGAACGTCTTTCCAGGCATCCTCGGACGGACGTGCGACCGGCCGTGCGAGCCGGCTTGCCGGCGCGGCCGGGTCGAGAAGGAGCCGGTGGCGATCTGCCGGCTGAAGCGTGTCGCGGCGGACAACAAAGGCGATATCCGCTCCTATCTGCCGGCAATCCCGCGAGAGAAGAACGGCAAGCGCATTGCCCTCGTCGGCGCCGGTCCCGCATCCCTCACCGTTGCCCGCGATCTCTTGCCGCTCGGCTATCACTGCGTGCTGTTCGACGGCGACAGCAAGGGCGGCGGTATGATGCGCACGCAGATCCCGCGCTTTCGCCTGCCGGAAGCGGTAACCGACGAGGAGGTCGATCTGATTCTCGACATGGGAGTGGAGACCCATTTCGGGGAATTCGTCGGCAGCCTCAAGACGCTGCTGAGCCACGACTGGGATGCAGTCTTCATCGGTTGCGGCGCGCCGCGCGGGCGCGATCTCGACATCCCCGGCCGCAGGGAGGCGGCGGATCACATCCATATCGGCATCGACTGGCTGTCCAGCGTCTCGTTTGGTCATATCGACAAAATCGGCAGCCGCGTCGTCGTGCTCGGCGGCGGCAATACCGCGATGGATTGCTGCCGTTCCTCACGCCGGCTCGGCGGCGAAGAGGTCACCGTTGTCGTGCGCAGCGGTTTTGACGAGATGAAAGCCTCGCCCTGGGAGAAAGAGGACGCGATGCACGAAGACATCCCGATCCTCAACTGGCTGGTGCCGAAAGAATTCACCCACGAACGCGGGCGGCTGACCGGCGTGCTCTTCGAGAAGGTCAAGGCCGAGTACGATGTACGCGGGCGCCGCAACCTGATCCCGACGGGCGAGCCCGATACGCACATTCCGTGTGACGATTGTTTGATAGCAGTCGGTCAGGAGAACGCCTTCCCGTGGGTCGAGCGCGACATCGGCATCGAGTTCGACCGTTGGGACATGCCCAAGGTCGACCCGAAGACGATGCAATCCACGCTGCCGAACATATTTTTCGGCGGCGATGCCGCGTTTGGGCCGAAGAACATCATCTGGGCGGTCGCCCACGGCCACGACGCGGCAATCTCGATCGATAAATTGTGCCACGGCGAGGATGTGAACGAGCGGCCGCCGCCAGGCGTGACACTCGTCGGCCAGAAGATGGGCATTCACGAGTGGAGCTACGACAACGACATCTCGAACGACCTTCGCTACAAAGTGCCGTGGCGCGACACAGCGGTGACGTTGAAGGACATCAAAGTCGAAGTCGAACTTGGCTTCAACGAAAAGCAAGCCTATCTCGAGGCCGAGCGTTGCCTCAATTGCGATGTCCAAACGGTGTTCACGGGGCAGTTGTGTATCGAATGCGACGCCTGCGTCGATATCTGCCCGATGGATTGTATCACCTTCACCGAAAATGGCAGCGAAGGGGAGTTGCGTGACCGCCTGATGGCTCCAGCGTTCAATCGTGAACAAGACCTCTATATCGGTGATTCACTGAAGACCGGGCGTATCATGGTCAAGGACGAGGATGTTTGCCTGCATTGCGGTCTCTGCGCCGAGCGCTGCCCCACCGGCGCATGGGACATGCGCAAATTCCTTCTCGACGTGACGCTGGCGGGTCCCGCGTGCCGCAGCCGATGACCGCTAAGCATGAGCATTGAGTCGATGGCAAAACAGTCGAACCTCGGAATAGCTGCAATCCAACGGGTCAACGACTTTGTCGTCAAATTCGCCAATGTGAACGGATCGGGCTCGGCGAGCGCCAATGGTCTGTTCGCGCGATCGATCCTGCGCATGGGCATCCCGGCGAGTTCGCGCAACATCTTTCCGTCGAATATTCAGGGGCTGCCGACCTGGTACGAGGTACGAATCAGCGAGAGCGGTCACCTCGGCCGCCGCGGCGGCGTCGATCTGATGGTCGCGATGAACCCGGAGACGTGGGATGAGGACGTCGCCGAGATCGAGCCGGGCGGCTATCTCTTTTACGACTCGACGAAGCCCCTGCCCCTGTCGAAATTCCGTGACGATATCAATGTGCTAGGCGCCCCGCTCACGGCGATCTGCAACCGTGAATACACCGACGCACGGGAACGGCAGCTGTTCAAGAACATCATCTATCTCGGCGCGTTGTCGGCGTTGTTGGACATCGACGTGGCGGCGATCGAGAAGCTGATCGACGCGCAGTTCCGCGGCAAGGACGCGCTGATCAAACCCAACCTCCACGCATTGCATCTGGGGCGTGAGTGGGCGCTCTCCGAATTGGAATGCCCGATCGGGCTGCGTCTTCAGCGCGTGGACAAAGTCGGCGAGCGAATTTTCATCACCGGCAATGACGCTGCCGCGTTGGGTTGCGTCTATGGCGGCGCAACCGTCGCCGCGTGGTATCCGATCACCCCCTCCTCGTCGCTCGCCGAGGCGTTCTCGGGGCACTGCCACCGGCTGAGGCGCGACCCGGAAACCAAGAAGAAGCGTTTCGCCATCGTACAGGCGGAGGATGAGCTCGCAGCGATCGGCATCGTCATCGGTGCCGCTTGGAACGGTGCACGGGCCTTTACGGCGACCTCAGGTCCGGGCATCTCGCTAATGCAAGAATTCATCGGCCTTGCCTATTTCGCCGAGATCCCGGCGGTCATCTTCGATATCCAGCGGGGGAGCCCGTCGACCGGCATGCCGACCCGCACGCAGCAGGCCGACATTCTCTCCTGCGCCTATGCCTCGCACGGCGACACCAAGCACGTGCTGCTGTTCCCGCAAGATCCGCGCGAGAGTTTCGCCTTCGCCGCGGACGCGCTCGATTTGGCCGACCGGTTGCAGACCCCGATTTTCGTGATGATGGACCTCGACATCGGCATGAACGAGTGGCTGGTCGAGCCGCTCACCTGGGACGAGGACCGGCGCTATGACCGTGGCAAGGTCATGGCTGCCGAGATGCTCGAGACGGGAGTTGAGTTCGGCCGTTATCTCGATGTCGACGGCGACGGCATCCCCTACCGCACCTACCCCGGGACCCATCCGACGCGCGGCGCCTTCTTCACCCGCGGCACCAGCAAGGACCGCTACGCGCGCTATTCGGAGGAAGGTCCGGACTACGTCGACAATATGCAGCGGCTGTTGCACAAATTCGAGACTGCGAAGCGGCTAGTGCCGCGGCCGATCAGGTATAATGCCGGCGAGCCGACACGCTTTGGCGCAATTTACTTCGGCTCGACGGCGGCGGCGATGAGCGAGGCGCTCGAGGCACTGGAAGCGCGGGCCATCCACCTCGACACGATGCGCATTCGCGCTTACCCCTTTCATGACGACATTCTCGATTTCATCGCTGCGCATGAGCGCGTCTTTGTCGTCGAACAGAACCGCGACGCACAGCTACGCACGCTGATACTCAGCGAAGGCGACATCGACCCGGCCCGGCTCGTGCCAATTCTGCATTACGACGGCACGCCGATCACCGCGCGGTTCATCGTCAAAGCGATCGCCGACATCCTCGCCGTCGTCACCCTCGCTCCGCTCAAGACGGCGCTACCGAGAAGTTCAACGGGCTACGCCCCCTCCCCTTTCCTGCCCCGCGTCCGGCAGGATGGCGGGGGCTGACACCAATGAGATCTGCATGACGTACATCGCCAAGCCCCGGCTGCACCACCCCAAGCTCCCGACGAACAGGCTCGGATTTACCCGGCGCGATTACGAGGGAGCGGTGTCGACCTTGTGCGCCGGGTGCGGTCACGATTCGATCAGTGCTGCGATCATCCAGGCTTGCTTCGAGCTCGACTTGCCGCCGCACCGCATCGCGAAGCTCTCCGGCATCGGCTGCTCCTCGAAGACGCCGACCTACTTTCTCGGCAAATCGCACGGGTTCAACAGCGTGCATGGGCGCATGCCGTCGGTGCTGACCGGCGCCAATCTCGCCAATCGCGACTTGATCTACCTCGGCGTCTCCGGTGACGGCGATTCAGCCTCGATCGGGCTGGGGCAGTTCGCGCACTGCATCCGCCGCGCCGTCAACATGGTTTACATCGTTGAGAACAACGGTGTTTACGGCCTTACCAAAGGACAGTTCTCAGCCACTGCCGACAAGGGTTCGAAGGCCCGCCGTGGCGCCGTCAACACCGATTCGCCGATTGATCTCGTCGCCCTCGCCTTGCAGCTCGGCGCCTCCTTCGTCGCGCGCAGCTTCTCCGGCGACAAGGCGCAGCTCGTGCCGTTGATCAAGGCGGCGGTCGAGCACAAGGGCGCCGCCTTCATCGACGTGATCTCGCCCTGCGTCGCGTTCAACAACAATCCGGAATCGACCAAGAGCTTCGATTACGTCCGCGCGCATAATGAGGCGGTCAACTATCTCGACGTGATCGTTGGGCGCGACGAGATCGTCGCCGATTATGCGCCGGGGACGGTCGAGACCGTTGTCCAGCACGACGGCTCGATCTTGCGGCTGAGAAAACTCGCCGTCGATTATGACCCGCGCGACCGCATCTCGGCCTTGACTTACCTGCAGCAACGGCATGCGGCCGGTGAGATCGTCACCGGACTGCTATTTGTCGAGCCCGACTCCGCCGACATGCACGAATTCCTTGACACCGTCGAAGCATCGCTCAACAGCCTCGGCGAGGTCGAGTTATGTCCCGGCCCTGAGGCCCTCGCCCGCTACAACACCGCCCACCGTTAGTCTTGGCTTTCAGTCCGCGGTGCAGCGCGTCACCTTGCGGTTGACGAGCCAAGGCCCATAGGTGGCTTGATTCTGCGTCATGCGCGGCAATTTGGCATGCGCGTCGAGCGCCGCCTGATCGCGCCACGCCTCGACGAGCAGCACGTGGCTCTGATCTCCCTGCGGCAGCAGCACGTCGAATTGCTGGCAGCCGTCCTCGGTACGCGAAAGTCGCGCGTGTCCCTTCATCAATTCGATGAAGGCGCTGCGATGTTCGGGTTTCACCTCGAATTCGACGACGATCATCAGGCGGCTCATAACCATTTCCTCCGGCTCGGTTCCGCGGCATCATCGGTCATCGGCGGGCGCCGAGGCAAGCGCCGGCCGCGAATTTCGGGAGATCTCGACGATGGCACACGACGCACTGCGCACGATATTGCCGACTGTCGGATGGTCTGCGGAGCGGGCGCGCGACGTCGAGATCACCGGCGGCGCCGACCCGGTGTTGCCGACGCCGTTTCGCATCGGCGCGGCGGGCACCGCGGCACTCGCTGCGACCGGGCTTGCCGCCGCCGATCTGTGGGAGTTGCGCACCGGCCGCCGCCAGGAGGTCGCGGTCGATCTGCGCCGGGCCGTCGCCTCGCTGCGCAGCGGGCACTATTTGCAGGTCAACGGCGTCAGGGTCAGGGAAGACCGCAACCCGGTGATGGGCATGTACCCGGCCAAAAACGGCCGCTGGAGCTACATCCACGCCAATTTCCCGAACCACCGCGCCGCCGCGCTGCGCGTGCTCGGCTGCGAGGAAAACCGCGAGGCGGTCAAGCGCGCGGTGGCGAATTGGGATGCGCTCGAGCTCGAGGAGGCGATCATTGCCGCTGGCGGCGCCGGCGGCATGGTGCGCAGCATGGCCGAATGGGCGCGCCATCCGCAGGCTGCGGCGGTCGCCTCGTTGCCGCTGCTCGAAATCGTCAAGATCGGTGACAGCCCGCCGGAAAAGCTCCCCGAGGGCGGCCGGCCCTTGTCGGGCATCCGCGTGCTCGATCTCACCCGCGTGCTCGCCGGCCCGACCTGCGCCCGCACCTTGGCCGAGCACGGCGCCGATGTCTTGAAGATCACGGCTCCTCACATCGCGGCGCGCGATGATCAGGAATACGATACCGGCCACGGCAAATTGTCAGCACGGCTCGACCTGCGCCAGCCACAGGAGCTCGACACCTTGAAGGGTCTGGTGCGCGAGGCCGACGTGTTCTCGCAGGGCTACCGGCCGGGGACATTGGGCAATCGCGGTCTTTCGCCCGAAGAGTTGGCAAAGCTGCGGCCGGGCCTCGTCTATGTCTCACTGTGCGCCTTCAGCCACAAGGGACCCTGGGCGTCGCGACGCGGCTTCGATACGGTGGTGCAAAACGTCAGCGGCATTACGACCCGCCAGGGCGAACTGTTCCCCGGCCCGGAGCCTGGCCCGCAATTCTACCCGGTCTCGGCGATCGACTATCTGACCGGCTATCTGATGGCGTTCGGCGCGATGGTGGCACTGGCGCGCCGCGCACGCGAGGGCGGCAGCTGGCTGGTCCGCATCTCACTGGCGCAGACCGGCCGCTGGCTGGTCGAGCGCGGCGAGGTGCCCGAGGAAGCGGCAAAAGCCGCGCCGAAGGAGTTCCCGCAGCCCGACCTCGACCGCTGGTCGATCGATAGCGACGCGCCGGCCGGGCGGTTGCGCCATCTCGGCCCCACCGTGCAGCTGTCCGAAACCTCGCCCTATTGGGCTCGTCCGTCGGTACCGCTCGGCCACAACGACCCCGTCTGGCCGGCGCGCACTTAAGGCGGCGATGCGGCTCAGCGGGCGGTTCTCGCTGTTTTCCGCTGTTCTTCCAGAAATTTACAGCGAGCGATATCTCATTCGCCGCAGAAATCCTGAACTTTCAGGGGATCGAGCGCCGAAATAACAGCAAACCGCCCGCTGTTTTTTGCTGTTTCTGTGAACAGAAACACCCAAAATCGCAACGACGGTTCTGACCTCGCAAGTTGTGCGAGAAATTACTTCTGACCCTCCGAACACCCGCGGGTCGGACGGAATCAATCGTTGTCGAGGGGCATCGGCTCGCCCCTGCCTCACGTCAACCCCGCTTTGACCGCCCGGCATTGCCTTTGAAAGGTGCGAAAGGTTTTAATAATAATATCATAATCGCATAGCTTTATCAATTAAATAATCCTCAACTCAGGGGGATTGTCCGGTTCTCGCTGGGGATCCGCTCGCTTCCGGTGGCCAGAGCGGGAAATTCTCTCCTACAATCTCCCTTGGTGGGATCATCCGGGCGGCTGGTTTTGCACGCAAAGGCGAGCTTTTGACTTTCTAAGAGGGCGTGGATAGGGGTCGAGGAAGGCGGGATGATACTGCGGATCATACTATGGTTGGTGATCATCGCCGCGGCTGCGGAGGTCGTGGCCTTTGTGCTTTCATCGATCGCAAGCGAGAGCGAATGGCTCCTCGCCTTGGCATTCGCCCCTGCCCTTGCGATCATTGTCTTCAGGCTATTGCGGCGCCCCCGGCGCGGTTATCCGGCGCCTGCAATGGCAACGAGCCAAGAACCCGACGGCACTGAGGTCGGCCTTCCTCGCGACGTGTTGATACAAACGGGAGCTCGCCGGGAGTACACGCCGGATCGGCGCCTTGAGCCAACGCGGCGCCGGAAGCGCGTCGAACGCCCGATAGATGAGCCGAATTTGGTAGCAGACGAGCCACCGCGGCGCCGCCGGCATGCTGAGCCAGAGGTGAACGGAGGCGACCGGCCGTCGCAGAGCGGGATGCGGGCCCAACCTGAGGAGGCACCGCGGCGCCAGCGGCATTTCGAGACGAGTGTAAACGGAGGCGGGCACGCGCAGAACCGGCCGTCGCAGAGCGTGACGCGTATCGATGATGGAGAGCGGGCTTCGTGGTTGGGCTCGATCTTGTGGAACCCGCCGAGCCAGATGCGTATGGGTAATAGCGAGCGCATCGAGGTGCGTCTCGGGGACGCCGAACAAGCGATAGACGCGCTGTGCGAGGGACTGCGCGGCGGTGGTGCGCCACGAATAGATCGCCTAGAAATCGTCCCACTTATGCGCGTCGCGCTGACGGCCGATCCAAGGGATTTTTCGGTGCAAGCGCTGAGCACGCAGGATCAGTTTGTCCGACAGGGCACTGTGGCCCGGTGGGATTTTGATGTCATCGCCCTCCGAGCCGGTTTACGCCGGCTCCGGGTGCTCGCCTCAATGCGGGTCAGGGTCGAGGGCAAGGACGAGGTGGTGGACCTCCCGTCGTATGAGAGCGAAGTGCAGGTGAGTATCGCCCCAGTCCGCGCCGTGGGCCAGTTCTGCGCAGAGAATTGGAAGTGGATTGCCGGCACGATCGCGATCCCGCTCCTCGTATGGGCCACCCGTGGCGCGGGTCTCAGTGACATTTTAACGAGGGTTCGTTCCTTGATAAACCTACCCTGATCAGACTCGATCGTTGACCGGCACAGATTGGACCGTCGCAGTAAAGTCCCTCCAGGGCTAGCCGCAGCCTATCCGCGATCCTGCTGTGAGGTGGGGAGCGCGAACCGTCGAATTACCCTGCCCGCACGAAATCAGCCAGTGCGTACGAACGCCTCTGTCGAGCCACTTTCCGCGGCCGAGATGGTTCGAGGCGGAGTTCGCTGAAGGAATGGCAAGCAAAATCGTAGAGCTCACGCTCGCGCGCATTGATCACGTTGATGAGCTCGACAACCCGGCGGAGCTCGCACGAATGCGCCGCACACGTCGCTGGCTCGTTGGCTTTCAAGCGGCCCATCGCACCCGGCTGGGACGACAACCGTTTCGCACTACGCGCCGAACGAATTCGCGCGAGCCGCTGGTGTCAAGATCGACGCGGTTCGCGGGCGATGCGGGCGAAGGTCGCAAGGATCCGGATAGAGGCCTTCAGGGTGCCGCGCAGGCTCCCGGCGACCTTTGACTGGCCGGCGAGGCGGCGCCCGTACGGCACCGGCAGTTCCAGAATCCTCAACCCGGCGCGCGCCGCCCGCATCTGCATCTCGAGGTTCCAGCCATAGGTCATCTCGCGCATATCCAGGCGCTCGAGCGCAGCTGTGCGGATTGCTCGGAAGGCGCACATGTCGCTGTAACGCGCGCCGTAGAGGAATCCGATCGCCGCGCCTATCGCGCGCCCGGCGAGTGCCTGATGAAACCCGATGCTGCCGCGCTCGCGCACCCCGCGGGTGCGCGAGCCGATCACGAAATCGTATTCATCCGCGAGGATCGGCTGCACCAGGCGCGGGATCGCCTCCGGCCGGTCGCTGCCGTCGCCATCGAGAAACACGAGAATTTCGGCTTCCGCTTCGGCCGCGGCGGCAGCGCCTCTGGCACAAGCTCGGCCATAGCCGTGCGCTCTCTCGACGAGCACCGTCGCTGCGCGGACCTGCGCCTCCGCGACCGTGCGATCGCGGCTGCCGCCGTCGACAACGATGACTTCGTCGACCCACTCGCTCGGTATTGCCG